>Ga0315542_1001788_pt1 | contig 13372 bp, 8 predicted proteins | sample SalMarSW160120MG_FD_202541 | JGI IMG/M metagenome (GOLD analysis project Ga0315542, IMG submission 202541) | Salt marsh sediment microbial communities from the Plum Island Ecosystem LTER, Massachusetts, United States - Salt Marsh Sediment SW1601-20 ...
AAAATCATACTCCCAGGTGTGGCGGAAGAAGAGATTGTTCTGGAAAAAATCTATATGTGCGAGCACGTGGTAGAAAATCATCACATTCAGCCAGTCAGGGTTGTTATCATTGTAATATGAAATGGCTGGGCTGGTGTTGATGACCGTTTCATAGGGATTGCTGGGATACAGTTCATACCGGCCTTTTTCCTTCAGCACCTCCACATCATGAACCCAGTAATCATACAGGGTGGGAATCATCATTTTGGGTGACAGATCCAGGAGATCCCGGTTGGTGACAATGTACTCAAGGGTTTCATCATGAAAGCGCAGTCCCGCCTCTTGTGCCCTTTCCTTGCACCCCTCCATGATTTCTTTGGTATGTTGATCAATAAGTTCCATATATCCTTATTCCTTTAACTGCTAAAAAAAGTAACCCTCCTCTCACACAGCTGGGCTCGGGGAGGATGCCTTTCCGCACCTCGGATCGGGAGAATATATGCGAGTCCTTCATAAGAGGTGGATGGTTTAGCTCCAACAAAATTCGAATATCGAAGCACGAAATCCGAAACAGCACCTTAATGACAAAAATTCGAATGATCAAAACAGCTTACTAAAAAACTTATGCAAGAAAAGTGATACAGCATTTTCGTTTGAGATATTGAAATACTCCAATTTAGAATTTGTTTCGGATTTCGATATTCGAATTTCGAATTTATTTTTCGCTTTCAAGAGATAAGCCTCTTGATTCCTTCAATGAGCCGGGGTTCATCCGCATCCTGCCCCATGGCATCAAGCCGGATCAACTGCGGTTTTTCCGCCGGCAAACCTGATTTTTTCAGGTATTTTTCCACCTCCGTCTCTGTTCCGACAGCGTGCTGGACAATGGAAATGCCCACCCGGTTGGCATAGGCAATCATCTTCCTGATTTCGGGTACTGCTTCCTTTCCACCCGTATCCCAGTCATCTCCGTCCGTTCCGTGAAAGACATAAATATTATAGTCCCTGGTCAGGTTTTCCTTATCCACAATCTCATTCACCAGCCGAAAGGCCGAAGCGACCTTGGTCCCGCCGGCGACCTGTGAATTGTAGTACGTATAAAAATCCTGTACCTCTGTCGCTTCCGTATCATGGAGGATAAACCTGGATTCCACCTGTTTCTCATACTGGTACAACAGCCAGCTGTATATCAGAACGTGCTGGGTCACCACCAGCTGCGTGGCGTTCCCGGCCATGGACCCTGAGTAATCCCTGAGAAAAAATACCATGGCCTGAGACTCATAGTCCTTTTCCTTGGAAAGGATCCGATAGATCTTGTCGTACGGGGAAATGATGAACCCGGTTGTATCGATATCATCCACATCTTTGACGTTGCCAAGATGAATATTGGTTTCCACTATCTTTCTCAGCGTGGCCTTTTTGTCCAGAATCTGGCCGAATCCCCGGTGCTTATCGGTCAGATCATACGTATACCGGGTGAGGGAGCGTTTCTTTCCCTTGTCCTTCAAGTTGGGCAGTTCGAATTTTTCGGAAAGGATACGCCCAAGGTCATAGGCGTTCGATTCCATCTCATGCCTGCCCCCCTCCCCTTGCCCGGGTCCTTCTCCGCCGCCTGTGCCAGAAGTCCGCACCGGCTGTTCACCAATGACCTCGCCCTCTTCCCCCTCGCCGGTTCCTCCGGACGCCCCGTCCCCTTCGGCGGGCTTGCGAACGGAATCATGGATGAATTTTTCCTCCACTGTCGTGGGAACCACGACAATCTTGTCTTTCCCACCTTTCCCCGGTTTAACCAGCCGCCCCACTCGAATCTTCCTGGGAAACCCGTCCTTCTCCCGTAGCTTGTCCCGTTCAAGCAATTCGTCAATTGAATGGATGCAGGTGATGTATGGACCCTGTGGCGGAGCAAGCATCTGGAGGGCGGACAGGTCATTAAAGGCATAGAAACTCTCCTGCTGGGGAAGGAAATCGCCCGCCGACTCGATCGATGAGCCGCCCGGAACGGTGTGACTGCCCTCGGAATGCAGTTCGGCGAGGACTTTTTGCTCCTGTTCTTCGCTCAGGCCTTCCGCCTTGAGCTTTTTATATATTTTCCATTCCTTCGGATCCATGCTTTTCCCCTATTGTTCATCCTCCTGGGTGCAGAAATACTCGATGGTCTTCTGCGCGCAGGTCCTGCAATAATTCAGTTTCTGCAGCATGGTTTCTATCATGCGGTCATACAGTTTCTGGTTTTCCTCATTGGTGCGGTTTGCCAAGGCCCCGATGAGGCTTCCGGCACCCGCGATATCGGACTTCAACCGCACATCGGTCACCGCCTTGACCAGTTCCAGGTTGTCCATGAAATCATAATTGGGATCCACCGATATCTTCTGTCCGTAGATTTTTCGGATGGATGTCCTGAATGTCTCACGCTGCTCTTCGGTCTTGAGCTGCAGCCGCTCTTCAACACTCTTGATGAAACGTTCATCGATTTTGAGGGCCTTCAGTTCGCTGGTCTGGGGGTCCTTGTACTTCCACATCTTGTCAGGGCCCAGGCTTTCGGCGTCAATACCGATAATCATATTCACGTAATTCATAACATCCTTCCGGATGGCAAGAGGTTCATCCATGTATGCATTGAACATCTCGGTCATGATCCGCTCGCGGTAAAGGCCCTTGGCGGTTTTGAGGTCTTCCAGGTACTTGATCCGGTTATTGGCTTCGCTCACGTAATCAAGGACAATACGTTCCAATGCCTTGAATATGTCGTACGCGAACATGCACTCCCCTTCGTTTGTCTCTGAACTCTCAATGAGGAGCTGCAAGGCTCGGCCAAGGTTTCGCTGACCAAGTCCCTTCTGACCGAAACGGTTTGTGATCTCCGGGTCCTGATTGAGCGTGTCGATGACCTCGGCCAGGGTTTTGATACTCTTTTCTCCAGCCACCTCACCCGCCGCCAGTTTCATGGTTTCGATGGGAGTCAGTTTCTCTGAACGGGGCAGACGGCTGAGAACAACGGACACCGACGCGGCGTAATTCAGATTAGGATCCTGATGGAGCTTTTCCTTGGTAAGGGTAGTCCGGGATTCGCTGCCGATGGCATAGGCGGTAAGGTCTCTCTGAAGTTTGTAGTTCGTGTTGTGGGAAACGTAGCAGATGCGGCAGCGGTCCACGATGGGAGCCTCTTCCTTTTCACCGAGAAAGCGGTAAAACTCCATGTTGTTGCTGGTGGCAAGAATGAGAGTATCAATCGGCCACTTGAAGCCGTCGATCTCAATGGTCCGGTTCTGGATAACACCCAGGTATACCTGAACCAGGTCTTTTTTGTTCTTGTAGATCTCGTCACTGAAATGGATACCGCCGCCTGCCACTCTCGCCAGGGCGCCCCGCCGGAGGTCAAAGCGGTACGGATTATTGGTATCAGTAATGTGGAGCAACCGCTGGATGGACTCCTCACCCAGGAGGTCCACTGCTGAAGAGGTAATCTTGTCTTTTGCCGGATACTTGCCCGTCACCGTGCCCAGGCTCTCGGTCAGCGGAACAGGGACGATCTCCACGAACTTGAGCATCTCGTCAATATTTCCGCCGACATGGCTCCGGATATCGTTCCATATATAGCCGCTGCAGGCCCCCAGGGGCCGGTAGTTTTCGTATACCAGATCTATTTCCTCATCACTGAATCCGGCCTTTTCACCGAGATATTTCTTTGATTCATCCACCTCTTCAAAGAGGTTCATGGCCAGGATCATGGGGTCCTCATATGTCTGGGACTCGATGATCTTCAAGCGCCCATAGCCATCCATTTCATCCATGTTGGTAAATCGAAACGTGTATTTTCGGTTCTTATCCTGAGAAAGAAATTCCCGGTATTTGGCGCAGAGAAAATCCACAAAGAATGTCTTTCCGTTGCCGGGTTCCCCCACCAGCACAAACGCCATCTCCTTGGATGAACCGCCCTCCGCGGCATCTTTCACATAGGACACGAAGCTGTTCAGCTCATCATACATGCCGATGATATGCTTCTTCCCCTTACGGAATATGGCGAAATCGTACGTGGTCTTTCCGTTCACCACAACCTTCTCGATCGGGCCTTCCAGAATCATCCTGGTCACTCCCTGGAAGGCATTTTCAAATCGTCTCTTCCCTTCTTTTACCGCGGCCAGATGGTCCTGTAAGCGGTTTCTGTTATCCATTTTCTCTCCCCCTCAAATACTCCGCTGTTGATTGATCTCTATTCATCAGAAAACGTTTTTGAAAGCTCGTTATCTATCACATACATGCACACTTCCCGTGCCCCCTGCTCCGTATACCCGTATTTTGTCACCAGGTTCCGGACCAGAAAAGAGACCACATGCCGTATTCGTTCGTCATAGGTTCTAAATACGTCCGTGGCGTAATCCTTCACGGCACTGCGGAAATTGGCATTTTTCAGAAAGGGCTCCATGACCTTCTCCTTCAAATTATGGATATACCGTTCATGGAGCGATATATACAATTCCGTCTGCTGTAGTTCTTTCCCTTCGACAAGCATATCCTGCGTCAAGGTCCGGGACGTGTACCTGTTCTGTACATCTTCCCTGAAAGACCGCATCTGGCCCTTGTCCGCTGAAGGGCCGAGAAAGCGGTGCTCGACACCCTCCAGAAACTCGTCGGTAATTTCGATCACCTCCCCGGTATACACGCATCGTTCCACCCGGCCGGTCTCAAAATTAACGCTGAAGACGTAGTTCTGGATATCCCTCGCTATCTGCTCCTCGTTCATCTCGTAGAGGGATTCCTTTATCTCCTGCAACACAGCATAGTCATAGGAACGGAGCAGGGAATCCAGGAATCCCTCCGGGATCTGTTTTGCGACCGCCTTGTTCTGCCGGAAAAAATGGCAGAGCATTCCCATGGTGATCGGTTTATCACTCTTGGCATAGGTTGAATAGAAATCTCCAAAGATCTTGATGGAGTCTCTTCCGGAAAGGCCTGCATTCCCCTCGAGTTCCGACTCTCCGATGATCCGTTTCCGCCGCTTCGCGGTAAACTTTTTCCTGTCCTCTTCCGTCAGCCAGGTAGGAATAATGCCCGTGTAGATATCCATCTTGAGGAGGTGCAGGTTCCTGTCACAGTACCGGTCGTATTTTGCGGAATCGCCTATCCATTCCAGCATACCTTCTGATTCGGTCATGAGCCGTGTTGCAATGATGGCTTTGGCAAAGTTCTGAAGCACCCGCGGCAGGCAGTCACTTTCAATCTGCCCGCCGAAGACGTTCGCATATATCCTCACTTCGGTATTATAATCGAGCACATACGGTATCTTTATGTAGATGATCCGATCCGAAAAAGACTGCGTTCCTGCGATACTGTCTCTGTCTTCCGGGTTCATCAGGGCGAGAAACAGGGAATTCACGTTTTCCTCAATATCTTCCACCTTGTGGACGCCTTCGCTGATAATCCCGTGCAGATTTGAGAACCTTTCCCTGTTCTGGTCTTTTATGTCCATAAGGGCATAGATGCCGTTATTCGTCTTCGCATATCTCGAATAGATGTATCCCACCCTGCTGCTGTCCCGGAGCAGGTTGTTCAACTGGTTCTGGAGAAACGGGTTGCTGAGAACATTGCTTTTGGGCCCCTTGTCTCCCGGGTTGAAGACGCTTATTCCCTCTCCAAGGCGTCTGTTAAACTGGTATCTCCTGGCGAAAAGCATGTCGAACACCCGGGAAGGGGAATCAAGAAGGTCGAGAAGAGCATTGTAAAGGGACATGCAGATGGTGCAGGGATTGGCCTGGAACACCCATTCATACTGCTTTTCAGAAAAAAGCTTATTCTTGAAATCACTATCCTCAATAAGCTCGTCCAGGAAATCCTTCCGGTAGGATTTGGGAATCAGAAGCAGCGGATTGTCATGGCTCGGGCAGGGGACTTCAAGATACTCCCTTCTTGAGAGGCCCATCAACCGTTCCCTGGTCTTCCCCACCGGTACGAGCGGGTCTTCATCCGCCAGCGCACGGAGTTGGAGGAGCAGAGCGTGGGCTTCATTCTCCGGCGTGGCCAGTTCCTTCCTGTTGAGCCGCCACACCGTCTCGTAGCAGGCGCCGTCTTCCGTGTTGGCGAATTGTTCAAACTTAAGGAGGAGGTTGTTGAGAAACGTGCTTTTCCCGCACCCGTGAGGTCCTTCAAAAATGTATATCCTGTTCTGCTGGGCACCTCTCCGGAACGATGCAACGTGGTTGACAAACCTGTTGGCGAAGAGCCTGTCCGCAAAAAAGGGATGATCTGTTCCCTCTATGAACAGTTCGCTGCAATCATAATACACATAATTGATGGATTCGGGATCATCAGGATATTCATCGACGCCGTCAGACACATACCGGTCAACCATGTCGTGGAATACCTGGAAGATATCCCGGAAAATCAACGCGGGCTTCTCTGCTGAGAGTTCAAGAAACGCATGAAAGGGGATGGGGGAACCGCGGCTGCGTTCCTGTATATTATCACACAGGCTCTTGAGATGATGGGATGCCGACACCATGAAGCTCTCCTTCCCGGTCGGACCGATGATGTCCCTGGCCTTCGCTGACAAAAAAAGCAATTTATATGCCATTGCTCAGCAACAATATCCGGAGCGACAGACACTTGGCCTTTTTGCCCTTTTTTTTTATTATATCACATCGCGGCGCGAGTGCCATAACCATTCTTTCAAAAAGCATTTACAGCTTTTCCATGGGTTTTCGGCATTTTTTTGACAGTTCCGCCGGAAATTATGACGTGCGCACGGTATCCCTTCCCGGCAGAAGCGTGGCTCTCCTTCCCTGATGTGGATTGACTTCAAATGAAACCTGTGGGATTCTCCTTTTTAGAGGTTGAGGAAATGCGCATCATGACCTTCAATATCCGTTTTGAAAACGACCGCGACGGGCAAAACGCCTGGGCCCACCGGAAAGACCTGGTCATCCGGGTAATCAAGCGATACAAGCCGGATATCATTGGAACCCAGGAGGGCCGCTGGGTTCAGCTTCTCTACCTGAAAGACCATCTTTCCCCATATGCACTCCACGCCCCTGACCGCGTCATTGACAGCACCTGCCAATATCCCACGCTTTTTATCCGCAAGGACAGTCTCCATATCATGGACGGGGAAGAATTCTGGCTCTCAAAGACTCCAAAAATACACCGGAGCAAGGACTGGGACAGTGCCTTTCCCAGAATGATCAATTGCGCAAAGGTTCAACTCCGTGGATCCCGGGAAAAAATATGGGCAGCGGTAACCCATCTGGACCACAAGGGAACCGAAGCGCGCTATGAACAGGCAGGCATCATCGCTTCATGGGTGAAAAAGCGCAAGGAACCGGTCATACTCATGGGGGATTTTAACGACGATCCCGGATCAAAAGTCCATCAACTGCTGACAGGAGAAGAAACCGGCCTTCTGGACACTTGGCAGGTGCTCGGAAGAAAAGAAGGAATGGAGGCCTCCACACACCATGGATTTTCAGGGGTTCCACAGACCGGTCGCATAGACTGGATACTGGTGAACCCTCATTTCAGGACCATGGAGGCAATAGTCATTCGCGATCATTTCAACGGCCGTTACCCGTCAGATCATTTCCCCTACCTGGTTTATCTCGACTTGCCCGCACGTCAGTGATCCCGGTGACAGGAGTCTCCGTTTTCTTTTTCCGAGTCTTCGCACCGGCAACCCCGGAAATACCTCTCCGTTCCAGATCAGTTCTCTCCCATTTCCATTTTCCTTGACACTCAAGACGAGTTCTCCTAAAGTCTTTCGGGAAAAAACAGGTCCTCTTCCCACCACTGCACTTCTTCTTTTAACCATCAAAGGAGGCCACCGTATGAAAAAAACCGCATTGGTCAGCATGATTGCTATTGTCCTGGTTTCTATTGTAATTTCAACAAGTTATGCTAAACAATTCAAGATTGCCGCCATTTTTCAAACCGCAATCGAGGAGCCGTGGGACGGAGTCATTCATCAGGCCTGCCTGAAAGCCAAGAAGCAAATGAAAGATATCCATTATGAGTTCACGGAAAAGGTCGGAGCTGCCGACTTTGAAAAAGTCCTGCGGGAATATGCGGAAAGAGGATTTGACCTGATCGTCGGCGATGCCTTCCTTGCGGGTGAAGAGCCAGCCCGCAGGGTGGCCAAGGATTACCCGAACATTGCTTTTGCCTTTGGCTCCGAATTCGGTCCTGTAGCTCCCAATTTCTCCGTATTTGACAACTGGATTCACGAACCTGCATATCTCTGCGGCACTATTGCCGGCAAGATGACCAAGAGCAATGTTCTGGGCGTGGTCGCGGCTATCCCGATCGGGGAGGTAAACCGCCTCGTGAACGCGTTCAGGGCGGGTGCCCTGAAGGTCAACCCCAAAGTTAAGGTCAAAATATCCTATATCGGCGGGTGGTTTGATCCCCCCAAAGCGAAGGAAGCCGCCATCGCTCAGATCGAAGCCGGCGCAGACCTGATTTATGCTGAACGGTTCGGCGTTTTTGAGGCCGCCAAAGAAAAGGGTATTCTCGCCTTCGGGAACATGTCCGACCAGAATCCCCTGGCGCCCTCGGTGGTCATTACCAGCCCTGTTTGGGATATGTATCCCACCATCAAGTTCGCCGTTGAAATGGTGGAGAAGAAAGCCTGGGTGCCCATGGATCTCAGGGAATGGTCCATGATGGCCAAGGGGGGCGCCCGGCTTGCCCCTTATCACTCTTTTGAAAAAACCCTGCCCGCGGATGTCCTGAAAACGGTTCGGGATCTGAAAACCAAGATTATAAACGGGACCTACCATGTCCCGGTGGATGAGCAGAAGCCGGTTTCGGACTGAGACACCCATTGACTCAATCTGCCGTCTGCAGTTCGTCATCCGTTTTCCTGTAAGGCGGGTACTCATTTTTCGCAGGTGAGAGGCTACTGGAGGTGCTTTTATTCAGCTGCCGCAGTGGCCATCTCATCACCCAATCCTACCCCTTCTCCGTTCCTGAAAGGGCTGAAGATGGCGGACAGGCAAACCACCGCTCCTTTCAATGGATCACGGATACATTGAGATCACCACTCAATTGAGGCACCCATGATCGAAACCCAGCAGCCGATGGTTCGGATGTCATCGGTTACCAAGCATTTCCTGGATGTCACGGCCAATGACAAGGTAGACTTCATCCTCTACCCGGGGGAAATATGTTCTTTGCTGGGTGAAAACGGCGCCGGCAAGACCACCCTCATGAACATTCTTTTTGGATACTATGCCTGCGACGAAGGAGAGATTTTTATCAAAGGAGAGAAAGCCCGTCTTTCATCGCCCAAAGATGCCATCGCCCGCGGGGTTGGCATGATTCGTCAACACTTCGCCCTCGTTCCCACGCAAACGGTGCTCGAAAACATCGTCATCGGCACGCACTCCGGAAGATCCATTTTTCTCGATCTCAAAACAGCCCGCCGAAAACTGCTCGATCTTGGAAAGCGGTTCGGGCTTGAAGTTGCCCCTGATGCACCCGTGTGGACTCTGTCGGTGGGTGAACAGCAGAAAGTTGAGATCCTCAAGGCCCTTTACCGGGACGTGGATATCCTCATCATGGATGAACCAACGGCTGTTTTAGCCCCGGCTGAAACTGACGACCTTTTCAGCACATTGAAATTTCTGGTGCGCGAGGGGCGCTCCGTTGTGTTTATTTCCCACAAATTAAATGAGGTGATGGATATTTCGGACCGCATCGTGGTTTTGCGGGCCGGGCGGGTCGTCGCCAAAAGACAGACGAGGGAAACCACCGCCAGGGAACTTGCAAATCTTATGGTGGGCAGAGAGTTGAATGGGAATGTGAGCAAAAAACCCTTCGAACCAGGGCCGCCGGTGCTCGAGATCCAAAATCTTGATGTCCGCAACGACAGGAAACTAGCCGCGGTAAACAATCTCAGCCTGATAGTCAGGCAAAAAGAGATCTTGGGCATGGCAGGCATTTCAGGAAACGGTCAGCGGGAACTTTCCGAGGTGCTCTTCGGTATGCGAAACCCGGTCCAGGGAGTCATAAAGATAAACAACACCCCTCTCAGGTTCGGTCATCCTTCATCGGCCATCGGGTTGAACATGGGAAGGATACCTGAAGATCGCATGGGCACCGGCCTCCTGATGGATCTTTCCGTTGAGGAAAACATGATCCTGGAAAGCCATTCATGCGTCGATTTTCAGACCTATGGTCTCACAAGGTCAAAGAAAATCAACCAGTACACCGATGAACTGATCCGTGCTTATAACATCTCTACTGCCGGCCGGGATGCCGTCACCAAGAGCTTATCAGGCGGAAATCTTCAAAAAGTGATGCTTGCAAGGGAGCTGGCCGGGAACCCGGCCATCATCATTGCCGTTCAACCCACGAGAGGCCTTGACGTAGGAGCCATGGAATATGTTCACCAGCGGCTTCTTCAGGAGACAGAACGTGGTGCCGGCATCCTGCTGATATCGGAGGATCTGGATGAAGTATTCTCCCTGAGTGACCGGATTGCGGTCATCTATGAAGGAAAAATCATGGGAGAGGCACTCGCGGAAAACGCTTCCCGCGAACAGATCGGTCTTTGGATGAGCGGAGTGAGTCAATGATCAGATTGAGAATCGCGAAACGCAAACCTCTGCCTCCATGGGCCAGGGTCATTATTCCCGTTATGGCTATTGTGGTGACGCTCATTCTCTCCGCCATACCAATACTCCTGGCCGGCGGACAATTGTGGAGGTCCTACTTCTACCTGTTTTACGGCGCATTGGGAACGCGATTCAATCTTCTCGAAACCTTCGTAAAGGGAAGCCCTCTCATCTTGACCGGGCTGGCCGTCGCCTTTGCATTCCGAGCCAAGTTCTGGAATATCGGCGCTGAAGGGCAGCTCCTGGCCGGTGCATTGATGGCCACGGTCCTCGGTGTCCACCTGGGCGGCGTGCCCCGTCCATTTGCCCTGCCCATCATCATTACGGCCGGTTTTCTTGCCGGCGGCGTCTGGGCCGTCATCCCCGCTGTTCTCAAAACTAAGCTGAACGTGGACGATGTGGTTTCCACCCTCTTGCTGAACTATGTCATGTGGCATATCATGGGCGCGCTGCTTTTTGGGCCGCTGCAACAGCCGGGTTCCAGTTGGCCCCGTTCAGCCGCTATTGTGGAAGCTGCCCGTTATCCCATGCTTCTGCCGCGTTCCCGTTTTCATATGGGAATCATTATATCCTTCATCGCGGTGTTCATCATCTGGATTATCAACAACAAGACGACGTTCGGGTATCGCTCCAAAGCCGTTGGAGTCAACATCCGAGCGGCTCATTTCGGCGGCATCAATACCACTGCTGTTATCGTGTGGACTGCACTCATTTCGGGCGGGCTCGCCGCTCTCGCCGGCGTGGGGGAGTTATGTGCCATTCAGTATCGTCTCATCATGGACATCTCCCCAGGGTACGGGTACACCGGCATCGTTATCGCCATGCTGGGAAATCTTCATCCCGTGGGGGTGCTCTTTTCCGCTCTCTTTTTCAGCGTCATTATCGTCGGGGCCCAGACCATGAGCCGAATGACGGGGGTACCCACGTATATCGCCGAAGTTATCCAGGGAATGGCCCTGATGGTGATGCTCGTTTTCCTGCTCTTTACGGAATATAGAATTCGGGTGATGAGAAAATAATGGCCCAGCTTTTCGACATAGCGTTTCTGTCCGGCCTCATTGGTGCAACCATGAGAATGGCAACTCCAATCATCTACGCCACCCTCGGCGAGATCCTTGCAGAAAGAGCAGGTGTCCTGAACCTGGGGATTGAAGGCATCATGCTCATGGGCGCCATGACCGGATTCCTCGTCACCTTTTCCTCCGGGTCCCTTTGGCTGGGGGTTGTTGCCGCCGCAGGGGTAGGAATGCTTCTCGGCCTCCTTATGGCCTTCCTGTCGGTTCATCTGGGGCTGAGTCAGCACGTATCAGGGCTGGGTATTACGCTCTTCGCCACCGGTTTAGCCATGTTCGTTTACCGCCTCCACTTCGGTTCCCCCACCGTCCCCCCGATCATCCATCCCTTCAGCCAGATCTCCCTGCCATTCTTTTCCGGGATCCCGCTAATCGGTCCGGGACTGTTTACTCAATACTCGCTCACCTATTTCGCCTGGCTCCTTATCCCGGCACTTTCCATCCTGCTCTACAAAACGAACATCGGATTGAAAATCAGGACCGTGGGCGAGAATCCGGTGGTCGCGGATACGGTCGGTGTCAACGTGTTGCTGACCCGCACCCTCTGCCTGGTGGTGGGGGGCGCATTTATGGGCATCGGAGGTGCCTTCCTCACCCTGGCCCACCAGAATATGTTCCTGATAGATGTTATCGGCGGCAGGGGGTGGGTGGCCATTGCCATGGTCATCTTTGGAAACTGGGACCCCTTCAAGGGTGCATTGGGCGCGCTTATCTTCGGGTTCCTCGACGGACTCCAGTTGCGACTGCAGGGCCTGGGTATCGCTGTTTCCTTCCATATATTTCTTATGATACCCTACCTGCTGACCATTGTGGCCTTGATCAGTGTCTCCAGAAAGGCCTCAATCCCTGCTGCTTTGTTGAAGCCCTATCGCAGGGAAGAAAAGGGAGGATAAACCATGCTGGATCTTATTCTGCGAAACGCCAACCTGCCGGACGGCCGCGAAGGTATCGACATTGCGGTTGAAAAGGGCCGTATTGCGGAGCTCGGTCCCCGCCTGCCCGTGGAGGCACACCGGGAAATCGATGCTCAAGGCTGTCTGGTTACTCCCCCTTTTGTGGACAGCCATTTTCACCTGGATTCAACCCTGAGTTACGGGAAGCCCAGGGTCAATGAAAGCGGCACCTTGCTGGAAGGCATAGAAGTGTGGGGAGCGCTGAAATCCAGCCTTAGCGTTGAAAACGTCAAGGCACGAGCATGGGAGCTTTGCCGCTGGGCCATTGCCCGGGGGACCCTCGCCATCCGCAGTCACGTGGACGTCAGCGATGAAAGGCTCCTGACGGTCAAGGCGCTTCTGGAATTGCGGGAGGAGATCAAGCCTTTAATCGACCTGCAGCTGGTAGCCTTTCCCCAAGACGGATATTTCCGACATGGGCCGTGTGCCGGCAACCTGCTGCGGGCCCTGGACATGGGCGTGGAAGTTGTTGGCGGTATTCCACACCTTGAAAGAACTCCCGGCGAGGGTGCTGCTTCCATCAAGGCACTGTGCGAGCTTGCCGCCGATCGGCACTTGCGGGTGGACATGCACTGTGACGAAAGTGACGATCCCCTTTCACGGCATATAGAGACATTGACCTACCACACCCAGCGGCTTGGCCTACAGGGCCGCGTCACCGGTTCACATCTGACATCCATGCACTCCATGGACAACTATTATGTCAGCAAGCTCATCCTCCTCATGGCGGAAGCGCAGATGCAGGTTGTCGCCAATCCCTTAA
>Ga0315542_1001789_pt1 | contig 13372 bp, 13 predicted proteins | sample SalMarSW160120MG_FD_202541 | JGI IMG/M metagenome (GOLD analysis project Ga0315542, IMG submission 202541) | Salt marsh sediment microbial communities from the Plum Island Ecosystem LTER, Massachusetts, United States - Salt Marsh Sediment SW1601-20 ...
AGCTCATGATTTACAAATGATAAGATGGTACTCAATAGGATTCAGACTTCAAAATCCTTTGGTACTTTTTTACTTTTATAATTTGCTGTTCATATTACAGAGATATTATCGCGTTTTATTATCTCACACATGATTTTTAATTTCATGGAAAAAACTCCGAAAATACAAGGGTTTGTATGTTTTAGAAAAGATAAATTATCCATGCTCTACGATGATCTTACTGATGCAATTAAAGATAATAATACTAAATCAGTATGGGAATTATCAAAAGTAATTACTCGTCAACATTTTGCTGAAAGAGAATAATTATTTTAAGCATATAGGATAGATGGATGATTATTATCAGAAGTAATCACTAAAGCTTAATTTTAGTTTTCTAGTTGAATTTATATTTTTATGCTAAGATATAAATTGACTAAACCTACTAGAAAGTTACTATTGAAAATTCATCTTTTTGAGGTCAAAAACTTTCAATGAGAGTTATGGGAGATCATTTGGAGAATTTGTTAGAAGATAGTATTGCTGAAGAACTTCGATGGTTACGGCAAGAATTTGATTTCTTATTTCGATTTAAAAAAAATAAATTTTCACAAAAAGATATTGAATTAGCAAATAGCATTATCGACAGCATTATTTCACGTTATAGTGGAAATATAGATGATAAGTTAGTAGATTTACTTTCTTCTACAGTCGAATCTATTGTTTCTTCCTATCCTGATTTACTATAACATATTTGATACTTTCTCGAATCAGGAATCATTTTTGAGACTAAATATCGAAAACTTAGATCATAAATATCATTATTTACTTCTTTAATATTAATAATTTAATCATTTAAGAAATTCAGATGGAAAGTTTACTTCTAATTCATTGGAATAGATCAACTGGACCCGAAATTATTATTCAATATCCTCCCTCAAAGAAATTTCCGACAAAAGACACATTTTTAAAGATCTGGGCTCAACACGAATTGAATAAAGAAAACTCAATGATCGAATTAGAAGTAGGTAATGGTACTGATCTGTTTAAGTACATTTCAGTTCTTCATGATTATGAGAATGAAATCTATTTTTTAGTTTTAATTTACAACAAGGAAACATATCTCGAAGCACCTTCGCCAGATATTTTAGTAGTGATTGGTAATAATTTGCTAGAACTGATGAATACAAACAAAATTACCAGAGCAGTTTCAGAAGCATTCACAACGATAAATAACTACTCAAAACACGAATCTGAAAATTTAATAAATTTCTTTCAGGATAAAATTAAATTCACAATCCTTCAGATCTTAGAAGAGGGGGTCATTTCTAAAACTGAGCTTATAAGGATTCTAAGAGAAGAATATGGATTTTCAACAATAAATATCGATTTATTATTAGTTCCATTTATTCAAGAAAACCTAATCCAAAAAAAAATAATTGCTGGTTCGAATGAATGTTACTTGTTGATAAAGGATCTTACCTATGCGAGAATTCCTCCCCAAAATCTTCCTCACGAGATAGAAGATGAAAAAATGCTAAAGAAGTATAAGAGTGAACTCATTCATTTCTTCTCACGATATGATTTTAATGAAGAGATAAAAAATAAGAGTTTAACTGGTTTTTTAATCGATAAAGATGTCTATAACCTTATTAAGTTATTAAGAAATAAAGTTATTAGCGTAAATGAATGTCTAAACACCCTAAATAATAGGGAAGATTTATTCTCGGAGTTGTTAGATAGTAAAATTCTATTTGAGGGGAAAGGATTTGTGTATCTTTTATCAGATTTGCGGTTTATTTTGTTTTCGCCTTTATTCATCATCGAAAAATTAAGAGTAAGGTATGCTAAAAATCAAATTACTCTAAATCAATACTATGCTCATCTTAAAATGTTATTAAGAGATTTAAAGGAGAAATTAAATTATACCATTATCTAATCGTGTTCTTTTTTATTTAGATCTAAATTATCCTTTTTAGCAATATCATCTAGATCTCCATCAATAGGCGCCTTTCCATCTCCATATATCTGATATAAAACGGTTCTTCGTGCACACTCATAAAAACTTCGATAAATATTCTTTTCTTGTTCATAAAGGGCACAAGTTTTATATATTATAGGATTCCAAATTGACATTTTATCTTTAGAGTCATACCATAATTTTTCTTCTTTCAAGGTGTATTTGAAATCATCCTCATTAATCACTTCATCTAAATCTTGTTTATTTAGCATGATAATTAGGGGAAATTCTTTTATCAATCCACCTTTCGAAACATTCTTTAATTCCATTAATGATTCCACATTGTCTTCAAAAAATTTAGTTTGAGAATCAACAACGAAAATCACTGCATCAGTTCCCTCAAAAATTCTAGATCTTAGAGGAGAAAAACTCGATTGCCCTGCTACTGTAAAAACTCTATAATAAATTTTCTTTTGTTTTGTAGATTGAAATAAGCCACTATCAAAATAGAGGGTTGCTCCACTCGCTTTTTCTATTTTTCTTAAATCTTCGACAGGTATTATATCTTTTTTCTTTTCTTTAGTAATTTTATATAATGTTTCAAGAATAGTCGTTTTTCCGCATCCCGCCATTCCCCAATAAACTAACTTAATGTACACGCTTCCGTCCTTGTAGAGTACCATAAAAAATTCTCCACTTAATTAAAAACTAAAATGTATAATATAAAAAAAATTATAATCTTTCTGATATTTAAAATGTCTTAAATCCTATCTTTATTTTTTATTAGTTATTACCTATAGTGGACATCATATAAATTAATTTGCGTATAAGCGATTTTTTTTATGCGAATTAATCCAATAATTTTTTTAACATGAAACGTGATTCTCAACTATAAAGTGAATTTTTGGAGAAAAGCAATAAATAACTATGGATCAATACTCTGATTCTGATTGGAATACCAAATTTTATGAGGAATTGGTAGAAGATATAGAGGAAAATAAAAATATTATCCAATGCATTTCTTGTGGGAAATGTGTTGGTGATTGTCCTGCTGCTAAGGTATCTGAATTCAATATACGAAAAATAATCCAAAAGGTGTTACGTGGCGATAAGTCTGTGTTAAAAGACTCTGATATCTGGCATTGTTTTTTGTGTGAAAGGTGTGTTAGAGTATGTCCACGTGAACATATAAACATCCCTTTATTAATTATCTATTTAAGAAATGAATCGTTCAAACAAGGTTTCGGTCCAAAATATAATGATTTGCGAAAATATGTAGAAATGGCTGAAAGATTCCTTACTAAAGGCGTGGTGGTCGAAGAACCTTTGGGAAATGAACTTCCAAAAGAGAGAGTTAAAGAGTTAAATAAAATTTGCGATTTTGCTCGGATCAAGTATGTGTTTAAAGCTAGTAAAATAAATAATAAAAAGAGAAAAAATTCATGAGTTTTAGTAATCTTGCACTCGATATTAATGAAATTAAGGAAAGATATCCTGAAGAACCTCTTAGCTTTTTCAAAGATAAAAAAATGTGTTTGTTTAAGGCTTGCTTAGAAAAATATTTTCCAGGTGTAAGATATGGAATGCTGGATTTATCCAATGAGCTTGATTTAAATGTTTCTACTTGTGAATCTCAATCTTGTTGTAGTGGAACATTTTTTCAGCGGAATTTAATTACTCGTGCACAATTTGCGGCAATTAATGAGCGAAATGTTTATGAATTAAATCATCAGGCAGATATTGTTCTTTTTAGTTGTAATGGATGCTATAATTCTCTCATGAGAGGAAGAGATTTTCTGAGAATTGAAGAAGTTAGATATAAAACAGAAGAGATTCTTAATGGTTTAGAAGATAAATTTCCAACGAATGGAGATAAATATAGAATTCTTGAAAATCCATCTGTTCGATTTCTTCATGATTTAGACTTCATATATTTAATACGAAATGAAATAATTGATATTTTAAAGTATGAATTAAACGATCTTAAGGTAGCAGTGCATTACGGTTGTCATTACTTGAATTTATCAAGAGATAAAAAAAATGTGGATGAATACGTTCGAGATAAATCCAAGCTAGAAGATCTTGTATCTCTTTTTGGAGGAACTCCCGTGGATTATCAAGAAAGGGAGAGTTGTTGTGGATGGGGCGCCTCCCAAGTATTGATTAATCAGAAAGAAGCATTAAAAATTACTTATAATAAGCTAAAGAGTGCAGAAAATGTGGGCGCAGACTTTCTACTAATGCCCTGTCCAACTTGCTTATACACGCTTAGTAAACCAGAATATCGAGAAAAGATTCAAAAATGGTATGGTGAGAAATTAGATATTCCAACCATCCATCTTAACGAACTAATGGCAATTTTGTTGGGATGTGAACAAGAACGCTGTATTACACTAAGACGAACAACTCCAAGATTACAGGAAATTTTTGAAAGTATTACACAAGATTAAAAAAGAAGAATTACTTTTAATCACATTTCTTCAATTGCATTTCTAGGGCATGAATCGAGACATAACAGACATCCAATGCAAATTTCATAGGAAAAGTTTAATCTACTGGTCTCATCTAAATGAAGGGCATCAGTGGGGCATAAAGAAATACATGCACCACAATCTGTACATCTCTCATCATCGATAATGATCCTTCCCTTCTTATTTACGATAACATTATTATTTTTTAAAGCTTGTGTGATTGCTTTTATCTTATCATCAGGGACATCTAATAAAATATTTATTCCCTTTGAAGCCATGGAAAATTTTAATATGTTAAAACTTATCTCATAGCGTAAAATTTCATTTATTACTTTTGAATAATCTTCTATATTCCTTATTACTCCAAAAGGCATCATACAGTTTATTATCGTCAATTACATCAACTCCTCAGAGGTTATTATGCCAGTCACAACGTTCTGTTCATTAATTACTGGTAAAGCAGAAATTTCATGAATTTTCATTTTTCTTGAAGCTACATTAATAGGTTCATTATCCTTGGTTGTGATAACCTTTCTTGTTACTATCTCTTTTAATTCTCTCTTATCGTGAGCGATTGCTTTTGTGACATCAAAACTGGTAACTATGCCTTCGAGTTGATTTGCCTTATTTGTAATGACTACATGATTAATATTCTCTTCAATTATTTTTTTAGCTACTATTTTAAGATCACAATCATTATAGCAAATTATTGCTTTCTTTTTTAAATCTTTAACAAATCTTATCGCCGTAGATTGTCTCATTGCTTTGTACTCAGTTTGCCTAGGAAGAAGTTCTGCTGGAGGATTTAGGAAAAATTCCCCATTATTAATCCACTTTTTAAGTTCTAATGCTATATTACGGGCATGATATAGAGAAGATAATGACGAACACTTAACATTTTTTCCGTTAAATTCAATGGATCCGCTCTTAAGTTCCTTATAACTTATTGTGCCCAAACTTGGGCGATCTCTTCTCGGGATTCCGTAATCTATGATGTCAGTTAAAATATCTTTATCTTTAATGGCAGTATTCTTCGCAATTCTGTCATTTAAAATCGGGATAGGGACGCCTAATCCAACTTGTAAAGAACTACCATATTTCTCAAAATTTACTCCTTTTAAGTACTTTGAATTCATTTGCTTCAGATCCCCCTTTACAAAGAGTGTTCCAAATCCGTTTAAAGGATTGTGTTGAGTTCCTTCTCCCATTACATATCCTATTCCGCCTCCTAAGAATATTCTTGTCCCAATTCCAATTGTTTCATAATCTGGATCATTGCATATTGGATTTAAACATCCTGAACCGGCATAATGAGCGTTTCCAAAATGAGGGAGTAGCTTACCCATATAAGTATATAATGTTTTATCAGAACTATTTACTGCACATACATATTTTTGATAAGCATTTCTAGGATTACATAAGATCGCTTGGTTTAAATCGTTAATAGTGAAGTGTGTATCAATTTCTTCTAAAGGATAGCAATCGGTAGTATAAGAAGTTCCTTTTAACCTTATTGACTTTCCTGATACTAAATCCTCGATAACGTCTCCTCCTCCATATTCAAATGGCTTCATTTCTGCCATTCGAGTAGCACCAATATAGCAATCAACTGCAGCATTTCCATGATATGCATTAACATCGTTTAACCATAATTGTTCAAACTTAATGGGGGGATCTGAATGCCCAAAATTAAGAAAAGCCCCACTTGAACACATTGGTCCAAAAGTCCCTGTAGTCACAATATCAACCTCACTAGCCGCTACCTTAATCCCCTCTCTTTCTACTTTGTTAATCATTTCTTCCGCTGTGAGGACATTCACATTACCTTCTCCAATTTTTTGATTTATCTCAATATAGGTTTTATTCAAAACTTGACCTCTCTATCTAAAATTAATTAGTTACTATGGATACTTTATATGGATACTTTATAAATATTGGATATAAATAAAATGCATCAAATGCATATTATATGCAATAGAGGAATTTTTTCACAATTAGGATGAATCTATAGAAGATTATTAATTTTACGTTAAATTCTAAATTTTAAATTTCGATCACTAATTTCCTCATGGAAAAAGAAAGCACAACTCAAACGACATTAAAATTAAGATTTTTCTCAACAATCGCCTTAATCCTTACGACTTTATTATGGGGTACTACCTTCATCATAACGAAAACTCTTACACAAGGTTTACCAATTTTTTTATATTTGTTTTTAAGATATAGTATTTCATTGATAGGATTTGTACCTTTTTTAATCATATACTTTAAATGCTTTAACAAGAGGATAATTTTTACCGGTATTATAAGCGGTGTGATTTACTTTATATCGATGGTGTTTCAAACATATGGATTACAAACTACGACTGCAGGTAAAGCTGGCTTCATAACAGGATTAGGAACTGTAATGGTACCCTTCATTTCGTGGATTGTCTTTAAAAAGAGAATAAAACTCCGGATATGGATCGCTGCTCTTATTTCAGTAATAGGTATGGGTTTTTTATTGCTTGAAGGTGAATCAGGTATTATTATTGGTGATATATTGGTATTGTTCTGTGGTCTGTTTTACGCAATTTTCATTATCGTAAATGATAAAAATGTTAGAACAAAAGAAATCAACATTTTTCTTTACTCTTTCATTCAATTAATAATATTAACATTTCTCTCTCTTGTTTCTTCTCTCATTTTTGAAGAGAAATTTAACTTTAGTTCAATAGATTTCAATTTTTGGATAATAATTTTTTATATGGGTTTAGGTGCAACGACGCTGACTTTTTTATTCCAGAATTGGGCTCAACAATATCAAAGTTCATCCAAAACTGCCATAATTTTTGCTTTAGAACCAGTATTTGCTGCATTATTTGGGTATCTTTTTGGAGGAGAATTGCTTTCTTTACTTGGATTACTTGGTGCTGGTTTGATTTTAATAGCAATATTTTTAGTAGTGAGGAAAAATGAATGATAAGGGTGATTTTAATCAATAAGGGAGATTTCAATTTAAAGAATGTTAGAGTAAATCCAAAAGAAGTTGAAGTTAGAAAATTTGCTGATATCTCAATCACTTTCAGAATAGCATCCCCAATACCCTTGAAATCTATATTAACGATTCGTTTTAGAGGTGGAAGGAATAATAAAAATGATTGGTATTATCTTCAGCCATATGATCCTGAACTTCTAGGATATTGTATACTTGAGACTGATCCTGAAACGTGTTTTATTCCAGTTTTATCAACAGGAAAGGAATTGAAAATAAGTTATTTATTCTATCAGGAAACAGTTCAATCAAATACTATTTTCAAATTTAATCTGAATAGAACGCTAGTTCAATCGTTAGTAGAAGATAAGAAGAATATTGAGGTATTAATTAAGAAACCTGATGAAAGAGAGATTTTTTGTAAAAATCCACCAACCATCAAAGTAAAAAACTCAAAATTTGATCATTTAGCAATAATCGTTCCTTCGATCATTACACCACACGAAGAATTCAATATTCTCATCCGTGCAGAAGATAAATTCAAAAATTTAGTCGAAGACTTTAATTCTGAACTCAAAACTATTCTAATTTCAAAATCAGAAAATCTTCCTTTTATAAATCAAATTTCATTTCCGAAAGGAACTAAAGGTGTCCTGAGTAGAAAAGGAATTAGGATTGAAACCCCAGGAATATATAAAATTCAAATAGAGGTAGATAATGAATCTTTTTTTTCCAATCCATTTATCTGTAGAGAAAAAAGCACAAAAAAGCTCTATTGGGGGTTCATTCATGGGCATACCAATAAAAGTGATGGAATGTTATCAATTGAGGATTATTTTGCTAACATGGTAAAAGCAGGATTAGATTTTGGAGCTTCAACAGAACATGATCATATTTGGGAGACCTCTGATGATGATTTTAATGAGATTAAACGCACAGTTCAAAAATTCCAAAAGGAAGGAGAATTTATCACATTTTTTGGTTATGAGTGGGGATATTGGTATACTGGATATGGGGATATATGCATCTATTTTTTTGACGATACTCTCCCCATTCTTAGATCTGATACGAATAAATATAATTCAACTGAAAAGTTAATTAAAAACTTGAAACCCTATAAAGGAAAAGTATTGATGGTGGGACATCATACAGCATTAAGACCGGGATATCGAAATTGGGAGTATGTTGATGATTCAATAGAAAGATTAGTTGAAATATATTCAACATGGGGAAATCAAGAAAATTCATCTCTTGATGGTAATCCACTCCCTCCTCGATATAAGTTTTTTGGTTATGGTGATAATGCACTCAAAAGAGGGCCTTTACTAGAAAAAAAAGGCTCTTTTGTTCAAGATGCACTTTTAAAGGGTCACAAACTTGGGTTTACAGCAGGGGGAGATGACCATTTTGGAGTATACCCATCTGGTGCGATAGATCCCGATAATGGGATATATCCTCCTGGAATTATGGCGGTATGGGCAGATAATCACAGAAAAAGCAGCGTATGGGATGCACTGTATAGCAGGAAATGCTACGGTTCGACAGGTCCAAGGATCATTATGGAATTTTTTATTGATGAATATTCAATGGGTGATTGCATTGAATTAGAATCTAATTCTAATCTAAGGGAAAATCGTGAAATATCAATTAGTTTGATTAGCCCCCTTAATATTGAAAAGATAGAGATTGTTAGAAATAGTGAAATTGCTTACATGGAAGATGTAAGCTCTGATAAATTTAAGGAATTATGGACTGATTCAATCAAGTTCGATCATATAAGCTTATTGCATTCCAATAAACAGGAAAAGTTTATATATTATTATCTGCGCGTTTTTTTGGAGGCAGAAAATATGGCATGGACCTCTCCAATATGGATCACGCAAAATTTAGATGAAAAGATATGAGTTATTATTATTTTTGATCCATCATCATAAACTATTGCTTTTAAATTAAATTTATTAAATGGTAATTTATTAGATTAACAAGATAATTTATTAAACCCCTTTTTGTAAGGGAAGATATAAGAATATACAAGAATCTTCATTCAGTTTTGATAAGGGATCAAATTGCAAAAAGTCAAAGGTGAGGGGCTTCACATTTGCGAGAAATGTGGAAACGTAATGGTAAAAAGAGTGCTTCGCCGTAATCATAGTTATGATCCCGAGAAAATGGACAAAATTTACCAGTGTGTTATATGCAAATTTTGGAAAAAAGCTGATTAATTAAAAGCAACTTATTTTGGAATTTTCTTGCTGACCTGTTTCTGTTAGACACCATATTCGCGATTGTAGGTACTTGTTTCTTTGCTTTACCGAACGAGATTGCCTTTACAGCTAAGCAACGAGCAAGTTTAGATGCCTACACTACTTTTTTTGGTTTCATAAACCAAGAGGGTATTCATCCATTATTTGTACCTATTATTCTAATAATAGGCTTTGGCTCTTCGTTTATTCTATTCATTACGTCATATGGAATTAAAGGAAATTTATTTGCCCAAATACAAGAAAGAGAACGTTTTCTTGAGAGTTTCATATTAATTCTAAAAAATAAACCATTTTGGATTTTAATGATTCCAGCATTTTTTCTTTAATTAATCTCACAAGTAACATTGACTGGATTACTTTATTATATAGATTATATTAATGAAGATCCTATTTTTGTCGGAATAGCTTTCTTTGTTGGAACCATAATCGGAGCGATAATAAATCTCAAAAAAATAGGAAAATGGGCTCTTAAAAGAACTGGTATTGCAAATTTGTTAATCCTTGCTTTTACTCTTATTGCATTTTTCTTTTTAGGACTTAACCCTTATGCATCTAAATCCCCTTTTTATTTATTGGATTTGGTTACATAGGAGCTTTGATAACTACACCAGTTTTAATGGGAGACGTAATCGATAATGATGAAATAATAACAGGGAAACGTAGAGAAGCAATTTATGGTGGCATTAATGCGGTTATGACTAAACCAGCAGTTTCAATAGCAAATTCCTCCTTTTTGGCAATTATTGGAGCTTTTGGATTTGTCGTACCAATAATCATAAATGGGGTAGATGTAAAACAACCACAATCTTCAGAAGCATTAACGGGTATTCTTGTTGCATTTTGTATATTTCCAAGCATATTTTTAATAACTAGCGCCTTAATTTTACTTAGGTATCCTTTAGATGGGCATAAACGGTTACAAAAGAAGAATTTTGTAATGGAATTGCACGAAAAAAAGGAAAAAGAGTATTTAAAATCACGTAATAATAGTGATAAACCTAAAAATTGACATAAAAATTAGGAAATTAAAAGTTTTCAAAAATTTCCTTTTTAAGCTAGTACTTTTCTCATAAAAATCGAAGATTATTAACGAAGTTATTGTTTTTTTATATTTAGATATATTAATATATTCTTTTCTGGGTCTTAACATATGAGTGATTCTCAAAATCTCCAAAGTTTAGAAAAAAGTGATGAAAAGTTAGTATTTACTATGATTGATAAAGCTAGTGAAAGAATTAAGCGTATTCGTCATAGATACCTTCAAGAGAAAACAAATATCTCAATTCAAAGAGCACTTTATTATACTGAAAGCTGGAAGTCAACAAATGGACTTTCTAATGGGATGCGTGTAGCATTAGCTATGAAAAACGTGTTTGAAAAGATGGATTTTTATATCGATCCAGATGACAGAATCGCTGGAACTTGGACAGAACATTTTTTGGGAACTCCTATTGATATAGAAAGAGGTTTGTTTAATCAAGTTTTTGCGGTTGAACTTGATCGAAAAAAAATGAAGCAATTCAATTTGAAAGGTAATTTACGATTTGCTCTATGGAAAATTAGAAAAGATGGAATACTAAATTTGATCAAAAATTTACAGCACAGTAAAAAAATTGGAGTGGCAATGCCCGGTATGGGTACGCTCACAATGGATAAAAGACCTATTAATCCTTATAAAATAGAAGAAAATGATAAGCTAGTACTTCTTAATCAATTAATACCTTATTGGGAAGAAAAAAATATAGCTCATTTGTTACGGAAAGCGTTTATTAAGGAAGATATCTATGAGGGTGAATTTAAAGAATTTATTGAACATTTACCTCGTGGAACAGGACAAGCTGATTTAATCATATCACTTGGAGCAGCATTAGGAGTATGGCAAGGTCACTTAATCTTAGATCATGAAACTCCTATTAAATTAGGCTTGATACAGATGAAAGAAAAAGTAAGCGACCTAATAAAGTCAACTAAGAATACTAAAGAGCAACAAGATTTCTTAAAATCAATTGAAATAACTCTGGATGGGATCATAATTTATGCTAAAAGACTCGCTGAGAAACTTGAAACAGAACTAAATGCAATTGTCTCCTCAGAAAGAAAGCAAATTCTATCTCAGATGTTAGAAATCTGTAAGAAAGTCCCACTGCATCCTGCTGAAACTTTCAGGGAAGCAGTTCAATCTTATTGGACAGTTAAAACAGCAGTAGAACTTGCAATACCTTTTAATGTGCATGCTCCTGGGCGGGTTGACCAGATTTTTTATCCTTATTACAAAAAAGATATGGAAGAGAAGCGAATTAACAAGGAGAAAGCTAGGGAACTCCTCGAAGAATTATTCCTTAAAATAATGAGTCATAATATGCGTCCTAATTCAGCAGCATCGGGTGATTTTAGCCAACGATATGAAGGTTCTGAACCAGTCACTATAGGAGGTGTCACTCGAGAGGGAGAAGATGCTACAAATGAATTATCATATCTCATTTTAGAGGCCGCAGATCGTTCTAAAGCCTCATTAAATTTTGTCGTTCGAATTCACGATAAGACACCTGATGACTTATTGATGAAAGTGGCAGATCTACACTATCATGGGGTATCAAGCGTTTCTCTCATGAACGATAATATTTCAATTAAAGCATTACTAAATCGAAATTTTTCACAAGAAGACGCGAAGGATTATGCAATTACTGGTTGTGTAGATATGTGTGCTCCTGGGAAAACAGGCGGAGAAGGATTTTCCTCACTAATGCTTTGTAGAACATTAGATATGACTCTAAGAAATGGAGCATCACAGACATTAGTCGGATTGGTGAGAGATGTAGGATTGAAAACTGGTGATCCTGATTCATTTACATCTTTTGATGAATTTTTAGATGCTTTCTTGACTCAAGGAGATTATATGATTAAGAAAATCGTAGATGCCTCAACCATTCGTGACAGCTTATATGCTAAATACTTACCTGCTCCTTTTATCTCTGCGTTCATGGATGGATGCTTACAAAATAAAAAGGATGTGGTAGAGGGAGGAGCAATATATAATTGCGAAGGAATACTCTTCATGACGAGTATTGCTAATACTGTTGATTCTCTGTACGTAATCAAGAAATTAATATTCGAGCAAAAAAAATTTACATTCGACGAGCTTATTTCTGCTATCGACAATAATTTTTCTAATGGATATGAATGGATCCACGAGTTAATAATGAATTTATCCGGAAAATGGGGAAATGGATATACAGAATCTGATGAGATTGCTCGTAAAATGACGGATCATCTATTTGAAGAAACCTATAAATATCGGACTTATAAGAATGGTTTTTATGCTCCTTTTATTAACTCGATGACAACCCATACATATGATGGTAGGATCTCAATCGCAACACCAGATGGAAGATTGGCAGGAAAACCCTTCGCTGCGAGTTGTAATCCATATAATGTTGAAAAAGGAGGCCCAACTGGAGTCCTTCGATCTGTTTCTGCATTAAATTATGAACATGTTCTCGGATGTGCAGTGAATATTCGAATGCATCCTAGTGGGATCGGACAAACAGAAGAAGCTCGGAAGAAATGGATTTCATTAGTAAAGACTTATTTTCAACTTGGAGGAGAGCAATTGCAACCTACTGTGGTTTCAACGGAAGTATTACGAGCCGCTCAAAAAAATCCTGAGAAGTTTCAAAATATCATTGTAAAAGTTGGGGGTTATAGTGCCTATTTTGTCGATCTT
>Ga0315542_1001792_pt1 | contig 13363 bp, 10 predicted proteins | sample SalMarSW160120MG_FD_202541 | JGI IMG/M metagenome (GOLD analysis project Ga0315542, IMG submission 202541) | Salt marsh sediment microbial communities from the Plum Island Ecosystem LTER, Massachusetts, United States - Salt Marsh Sediment SW1601-20 ...
GTCAGCCGCCCGCCCTCTTCCAGGGTGTAGGCGTCGTAGAGGCTGGCCACGAGCATGATTTCCTGTACGCGGAAGGGCATGAGGGTGCCGAAGCCGGAGAAGCGCTCCTCCGCGCCTGCGCGCAGCTGGCTCCAGAACATCTCGTTCATCGTTCTCGCTCCCGCCGGGTCCGGCGGGTCCGCCGGCTCCCCGCATACACGCTAGCACCGGGCGGCGGCGCGGCGCCATGCCTGAATTCCCGGCCCGCCCGCCGCCGGCCGCCAACGACGGAGCCCCGCCGGCTCGGAGCGGCGGGGCTCTCACGGCCACGCAACGCGGTGCGGGCTGCGGCCACCGGCCGCGCGGATCAGGCGCTGAACTCGACGCCCTGGGCCAGATGGATCTCCCCGCCCCAGTTGACCGTGTTGGTCTGGCGTCGCATGTAGGCCTTCCAGGCGTCGGAGCCGGATTCGCGCCCGCCGCCGGTCTCTTTCTCGCCGCCGAAGGCGCCGCCGATCTCGGCGCCGGAGGTGCCGATGTTGACGTTGGCGATGCCGCAGTCCGAACCGAGGCAGCTCAGGAAGGCCTCGGCCTCGGCCACGCTGTCCGTGTAGATGGCCGAGCTGAGCCCCTGGGGCACGCCGTTGTGCAGGGCGAGCGCCTGGTCCAGCGTCCTGTACTTCATGACGTAGACGATGGGCGCGAAGGTCTCCTGCTGCACGATCGGCTGCTCGTTGCCGATCGCGACGATGGTGGGCAGCACGAAGGTGCGCCGCCCGAAGGGCGGGTCGAGAACCTTGCCGCCGTACAGCACCTCGCCCCCCTGCTGGCGGGCGGCCTGGAGGGCGGCCTCGTAGTCCCGGACGGCGCCCTCGTCGATCACCGGACCCATGAGCGTGCCCGGATCCAGGGGATCGCCGATGCGCACCTTGCGATAGTTCGCGATCAGCTTCTTCACGAACGCGTCGTACACCTGCTCCTGGATGATCAGCCGGCGCGTGCTGGTGCAGCGCTGGCCGGCGGTGCCCACGGCCCCGAAGAAGGCGCTGGCCAGGGCCCCGGTCAGGTCGGCCTTGTCCGAGATGATCAGCGCGTTGTTGCCGCCCAGCTCGAGGATGGTGCGGCCGAGACGCGCGCCCACCACCTCGCCGATGCGCTTGCCCATGCGGGTCGAGCCGGTCGCGCTGATCAGCGGGACGCGTGTGTCGCCGATCAGGCGCTCGCCGACGGTGCTGCCGCGTCCGACGACCACGCAGCTGATGCCCTGCGGCAGCTTGTTCCGCTGGAACACCTCGTTGACGATGTTCTGGCAGGCGACGGCGCAGAGCGGAGCCTTGCTGGAGGGCTTCCAGAGGCTGACGTCGCCGCAGGCCCAGGCCAGAGCGGTGTTCCAGGCCCAGACGGCCACCGGGAAGTTGAAGGCGCTGATCACGCCGATGATGCCGAGCGGGTGACACTGCTCCATCATGCGATGCTGCGGCCGCTCGCTCTGCAGGGTCGGACCCGACAGAAAGCGGCTCTGGCCCAGGGCGAAGTCGCAGATGTCGATCATCTCCTGCACCTCGCCCCGCCCCTCGGTGAGGATCTTGCCCATCTCCAGAGAGACCAGCGCACCCAGGACGTCCTTCTTCGCCCGCAGCGCCTCGCCGACCTGCCGGACGATCTCCCCGCGCTTGGGAGCCGGCAGCGTCCGCCAGGCGAGAAAGGCCTTCTGCGCCTGTCGCACGACCTTCTCGTAGTCCTTGGCCCCGGCCTGCTCGATGGTGGCCAGCAGCTCGCCGGTGGTGGGGCTGCGCACCTCCAGCAGGTCCCCGCTCGTGGCGAACCAGGAGGCGCCGCAGTTGGCGCCCTTCAGCTTGGAACTCAGGCCCAGGGTCCGGAAGATCTTGCTCTTGGTCATCTTGGCCATGCTGGCGCCTCCAGGACTAGAAGGTCTCCGTGGATTCCCGGCACTCGATGCCGAGCGTGGCCAGCTCGTCGAGCACTGGATTGTAGATCTCGGGGGTGACCGGACGCAGGACACCGGGCCTGTCGAACTTGCCCTCTAGGACGAGGTGCGCGCCGATGGCGGCCGGCAGGGACACGGTCCGGGACATGGAAGAATCCCCGTGCGGGATGCCGAAGTCGATCATCTGCGAGACGATCCGCTCCCGGTGACCGTCGGGGAAGGCGGCGCGGAAGTCGTGGTACAGCACGAGCAGATCGCGCTCACCGGGCTGGAACGCCAGCTTCTCGAACATGAGGTTGCCGACCGCATCCAGCGGGCTGATGCGCGGCACGCCGAACGGGCGGTCGTCGAAGAGGCCCAGCCAGTGCATGTTCGAGACCGGCAGAGCGTCCGGAGCGAGCCCCAGCTGGCGGGCGGCGGCCAGGCGCAGATCCTCGGCCGGAGCGGCACCGAGGTGCTCGCGCATCCAGAGGGCGTAGGTCTTGCCGGAGACGTCCACCTCGTCCAGCTCCAGCAGCCCGAGCTTGCGGAAGTTGAACATGGTGTCGCACCACCCCATGTTGCGGAGAGTACCGCGGAACAGGGTGCGGACGCCCTGCAGGCCGTAGACGTCGAGGTAGCCGATGGAATCGCGGTTCGGGTAGGCCTCGAAGTCGGCGAAGCCCTCCACCTGCAGCACGTGCATGTCGCGGAACAGGCGCTCGGGGGCCACCTCCACCACGCGGCCGTCCTGCAGGTACCGGGCTCCGTTGCGGCTGGCCAGGAGCACGCCGCGGGGGGCCCAGGAGAACTTGTAGCCGAAGGGATTGTCGTTGTCCGCGGGAGCGGGCAGGCCGCCGCAGTATGACCGGAACGACACGATCTCGCCGCCGCGACCGCGCACCGCGTCGATGATGCGCATGGCCGACATGTGGTCGATGCCGGGATCGACGCCGATCTCGTTCAGGATGACGAGGCCCGCCGCCCGGGCGGGAGCGTCCAGGGCCTGCATCTCGGGTGAGACGTAGCTGGTGGTCACCATGGGCCTGCGCTGGGCGAGGCAGTGCCGCGCCACCACGACGTGGTAGGCGGGCGGCACGAGGCTGACCGCCAGATCGCAATCCGCGATGAAGGCGACCAGCTGCGGCTCGTCCTGCATGTTCAGCGGGAAGGCCTTGCCGTGGGGATGTCCGGCGACGAGCTTCTCGGCCTTGGCAACGGTGCGGCTGGCGCAGACGACCTCGTGGCCCTTCTCGAGCAGGTAGCGCACCAGCGGCCTGGCCACCAGGCCCGCTCCCAGAACCAGTACCTTCTTCATCCCGTCCTCCTCGAGGAAACCGCCCCGCGGCGGTGGATCCCGCATGTCCGGCCCCGACCGTCGCGCGGTCAGGTCGGCAGATGCTCGCGCAGGTACGCGTAGGCGGGCGTCAGCTCGCCCCGATGTACGATGACCGCCTTCTTCAGGTGCGGCGGGAGTTCCAGGTCCGCGAAGGCGACCCCGTAGTCCGCCCGGGCCAGATCGGGCACCAGATCCCGCAGGACGCGGCTGAAATGCCGGGAAGACTCGCGCGGCAGCTCGCACGGCAGGTTGTCCACCGCCATGATGCAGGGGCCCACGCCCGCGCAGCCGTCGCTGATCTCGTCCCGCTCCGGATCGTAGACGTAGGCCGGCACGTCGGGGTGCGTCGCCTTGAGGGTCAGCTCGATGCTGCCCTCGATGTCGCAGCTGATGTCACCGATCACCTGCAGGCGCGCCCGGCGGCCGCCGCCGTAGTTCTCGCGCGCCCACACGCGCGTCACCAGCCGCGGGTAGCGCTCGTCCCAGTAGATCGTGTTCACCAGCACGTCCAGGTGGGGCAGGTGCTCGGCGAAGATCCCCCGGTACTTCTCGGGGTGCCGGTAGTAATCCTGCAGCGCGAAAGTCTCCGCGGGATCGCGCGGCCGCACCATGTCCTCTTCCTTGAAGATCACCTCGAGCAGCGGCGGAGCCGCGGGCTGCGGGCGCGCGGCCGCTGCCGCCAGCTCTGCCACCGGCACCTTCTGCACCGGCAGGCAGGAGAGGATCTCCTGGCAGCCCCGCGAGACGTTGCCGTAGCCGGCCAGCCCGCAGACCAGGGGCCTCAGCGCGGCGGGCAGCCCTTCGCGCTGCAGGCGGGCGCCGATCGCGCGCAGGTGCTCCCTGGCGGCGGCGAGATCCTCGTACTCGTAGGCGTGACGCACGTCCGCGAACGGGGTCGCGAAGCCCTGCGCCGCGAGCCGCTGCCCCAGACACCACAGGCTCTCGATCATGCCAGCGTAGCCGGCGTGCAGGCTGAAGAAGATGAGCCGCCGCTCCTGCTCGTCGGCGATCCGTTCGTAGTCCACCAGCGTGCAACCCAGATCGAGCAGCCGCTGCAGCATCGGCATGTTGTGGGGCTGACCCTTGATGACGTGCGCGAAGTAGACGTAGGCTCGGCCGCGTTGCAGCAGCTCGAGCGGGATCTCCTTCACGGCGAACACGAGCGAGGCGCCGGACAGGTCTTCCGCCACGGTCACGCCGGCTGCGCGATAGTCGTCGTCGCCGTACACGCGGATGGGCGAGGGCTGGACGACGAAGCGCAGACCGTGCTCGGCCTGGAGCCGGCCCAGGTCGGCCGGAACGAGAGGGACGCGGCGCTCCCACTCGTTCTTGTCTTCCCGACGGATGCCGATGAGCATGCTCATGGGCCCACCTCGCCTTCCGGGCCGCGCTGCGCGAAAAAGCCCGCAAATACCCTTCTGCAGGGCCGGGGCGACTAAGCTAGGCAGCGCTCAACGGGGAGTCAAGCGGGGGCGGGCGGCCGGCGGCGCCCGGCGGGCTAGAGGTAGCGTTCGACGACGAGGTAGGCGACGGGCAGGGCGACACCGAGCGCCAGCCAGATTCCCCCCCGCCCCGCGAGGCCCTGGGAGCCCTTGGCCAGGAAGATGCCGGTCAGCGCCAGCACCGCCAGCGCCCCCGCGTAGACGTCGGCGATCCAGGTCCACAGGCCTTTGCCGTGGTTCAGATGCAGGTAGTTGAGGTCGCGGAAGAGAGGACGGGGCTTGACGCCGTCCCGCAGGACGCGACCGGTGGACGGTTCGACGTCGTAGGTGGCTCCCTCGACGATGATCCGCAGCTGGTCCGGCGAGGCCCACCAGACCGTCTGGACGGGCTCCGGCGGAGCGAGCCGCTCCAGCACGGCCGCCGCCATCGCCGCGGTGTCGCCGGCCGGCACCGGCTCGATGTGCAGCTCGTCGCGGCCGAGACGATAGCTGGGATTCCAGGAATCGATGTGGTTGACGGCGATGCCGGAGACGGCGTAGATCACCGTCAACCCCACGGCGAAGTAGGCGATCTCCCGGTGCAGAAAGCGGCAGATCCTGCGCAAGCCGGTCACGGTCTAGCCGTCCGCCTTCTCGCTCTTGCCGGCGGCGGTCACCACGGCACCGGTTCCCTGGATGCGATAGAGGGTGATCCCCTCCTCGGGCACGATCTTCTTGTCGAAGGTCTCGCCCTGGCAGCTGGCCTCGCTTTCCAGGTAGGCACAGGCGTTCTCGTAGCTCAGCGGCACGGCCTCCAGCAGACCTTCCGCGCGCAGCGTCTGGCCCATCAGCTCAGGTGGGAAGACGATGACGCCGTCGTCGACCTTCACCGTGATCTTCTGAAACGGCTGGTCCGAGGCCAGATCGACCCAGCAGCCGCGCTTCTTGCACACGCCCACGACGGTGCCCTCGACCCGCACCGTCTGGCCCAGATGCGCAGCGGGGCTGGCCAGCAGCTCGCTGATGAGCATGGTGTCCGGGGCGGAAACGCCCTTGCCGTAGGTCTGCTCGGCGGCGACGGCGCCGCCCGTCCAGCTCACGGACGCGGCCAGCAACAACCCGGTGATCATGATCTTCCCGCGCATGATTCTCCTCGCCTGTCGGTGTGTGAGGACGTGGCCATCTCCCAGCGCCTAAAATGCAGCATCCCGCTGGGAGATTCAAGGCCCGGCTGCGCCCGACATCGCGCATCCGGCGGAGCCCGGGCCTGTGCCGCTCCTCATGGACTGCTCCCCGCGCCGCCGGGCGGGCCCAGGGCGAAGCGCAGCGCGCCCGGCAGGCCGTCGCTCCAGTTGACCCAGTTGTGGCCCGCATGTCGCAGGTGGATCTCGCAGGCGTAGCCCTTCTCGCGCAGGCCGGTGGCGAGGCGCAGATTGCAGGGGGCGAGCCACTCGAGCGTGCCGCAGACCAGGTACCAGCGCAGGGGCCGGCGCGGCGCGGCCCGCACCTGCTCCAGCAGCCACTCCGGTCCCTGGTAGGGATCGGCCACCTCCCGGTCGGGAGCGTAGAGGAAGGCGCCCGACTGGGCCGCCACGGTCTGGAACAGATCCGCGTGCCGCCAGGCCAGGCCCGCGCTCAGCAGTCCGCCCAGGCTGGCTCCCAGGGCGGTGCGCCGCCCGTCGCAGGGCACGCGTTCCTCCACGGCGGGAACCAGCTCCTCCACCAGGAAGCGCAGGTATTCCCTCCGGATCACGTACTCCCAGCTGCGCTCGGCCGGGATGACGAAGACCAGGTGGGCCGGCGGCACGCGCCCGGCGGACAACAGGCGATCCAGGACCTGGGGGGCGTGACCCCAGCCGAAATAGGACTTCCCGTCCTGGAAGTAGACGACGGGCAACGTCGCCTCGGCCAGCCCGGCGGGGCTGTAGACCAGCACGTGGCGCTCCCGCCCCAGGATCCGCGACGGCACCACCAGGCGCAGGACGCGGCCGGCCGGGCGTCGATCACCCGGCACGGCGTCGGGATCGGGGCGGTAGGCCGGTCCCTGCAAGCCGCGGGCGTAGTCCCACCAGGGATTCCGGGCGGGGTTGGGATCGTCGGGATCGGCCCGCGGCTTGCCGGCGGCGTCCAGCCAGGCGTACTCGAAGTAGGCGTCGTCGGGCAGGCCGAAGGGCCGCAGCTCCCGGACGGCCAGCGGGGCCCGCTGCCAGTCCGTCAGGTCGGAGAGCAGATGGGTCGCCCAGGCCGGCGGTTTCAGCTCGACGTCCACCGGCGGTTCCCCTTCCGCTCCACTCTTCCCGCCATGCCTTCCTCCGTGACATCGCCGCCGAACGGGCTATCCTTGGCCCATGAAGCCCGACCCCGCATCCGCCCCCCGCGCCCTGCTCGGCTGCCGCCGCTGCCCGCGCCTGGTCGCCCATCGCGAGGAGGTGGCGCGGAGCAAGCGAAGGGCCTACGCGGGCGAGGCGTACTGGGGCCGGCCCGTGCCGGGCTTCGGGGATCCGGCGGCGCGGGTGCTGCTGGTTGGCCTGGCCCCGGGCGCCCACGGCAGCAACCGCACCGGACGCATGTTCACCGGCGACGCCAGCGGGGACTTTCTCTACCCCGCCCTGTACCGGCTCGGCTTCGCCAGCCAGCCCGACGCGACGAGCCGCGACGACGGCCTGCGCCTGCGCGACCTCTTCATCACCGCCGCCGTGCGCTGCGTGCCCCCCGGCAACCGGCCCACGGCCGCGGAGCTGAGTCGCTGCCGCAGCTGGCTGGCGCGCGACCTGGCGCTGCCGGCGCTGAAGGTGGTCCTGGCCCTGGGACGCATCGCTCACGCGGCCTACCTGGACCTGCTGCGCGAGCAGGGCGTCCCGCTGGTCAAGGCGCAGCGGCCCTTCGCGCACGGGGCCGAGCACCGGTTCGCCGGCGGGCCGCTGCTCCTGGACTCCTTCCACGTCAGCCGGCAGAACACCAACACCGGCCGCCTGACCTGCGCCATGTTCGACGCGATCCTGAGCCGCGCCCGGATCCTGGCCGGGCTGCCGCCCGCTCCGGGCCATCGCCGGCGGCCTGCGCGCTAGGTACGCAGGTCCCGGCCCGTCTTCTGCTTGAGGCTGTCGACCTTGGCGATCAGGCGCCCGCTCCTGCCGCGGCGCCAGTCCAGCTTCATGGTGGCGGCGATGCGGTTGCAATCGACGGACATGCGCTCGAAGCATTGCCGGACCACGTCCAGCACCTGATCGATCTCCCCCTCGATGGTCGTGCCCATCGGCCCCAGCCGGTAGTCGAGGCCGCTGTCGTCGATGATCTCGAGGGACCGCTTGACGAAGTCCGAGACGCTCTCACCCTGATCCGTGGGATACATGGAGAACTCGAGCAGCACCACTTCCGCTCCTCCTTCCCGCGCGGCAGGAACGCCGTGGCGGCCGGTCCGCCGCGAGGGCACCGGGACGGCGTCGAAAACTCACACGAGGGCGGGGCCCTGCCCGGGCCCCGCCCCTCTGATATCACAAATGCCGCCGCGGCGCCAGGTGCGGCGGCCTACTTCACGAGGGTCAGTTTCCTGGTCGCCAGCAGCCCCGCCGCCTCCAGCCGGGCGATGTAGAGGCCGCTCGGCTGCGAGCGCCCCGCTTCGTCGGCGCCGTCCCAGACCATGTGGTGCGCGCCGGCGGACAGCTCTCCGTCCACCAGCTGCCGGACCCGCCGCCCCGTCAGATCGTAGATCCCCAGCCGCACCCAGCTTCGCGCGGGGATGGAGAAACCGATCCGGGTCTGCGGGTTGAACGGATTCGGCTGGGCCGATACGCCGAGGCGCGCCTGCGGGGTCCGGTCCGCCGCCGCCGAGAGGGACAATCCGTCCACGGCCGCGAAGGCGTTCAGCTTGACGCCGATGGGCTGGTCGAAACCCACCACGTCGCCCGTCTCGACCAGGCGCTCGACCACCTGCACCGCCGATAGCTGCGGCCCCGCCGCACGCACCAGGGCGCAGACCCCGGCCACCAGGGGACAGGCCATGGAGGTGCCGTCGCAGTACATGTACGGATCGCTTCCGTTCCACCCGTAGGACAGCATGAAGAGCAGCCGGCTGAGCAGATCGAACTGGTAGTTCTGGGAGATGGTGGACCAGATGTGCTCGCCGGGCGCCGCCACGTCCACCCAGGAGCCGTAGCTGGAGAAGCTGGCCCGCTGACCGCTCTCGCTGATGGCCCCGACCGCCAGCACGTTGTTCAGGGCCGCGGGGTACATGAGCGTGCTGTCGTTGTTGTTGCCGGCCGCGGCGACGCAGACCACGCCGGCCGCGGTGGCGTCGTCCATCAGGCTCTGCATGAAGCCGAAGTCCTGGTAGGTGCCCCCGAAGCTCATGCTGATCACGGCGGCGCCCTCGGCCACCGCGTAGAGCACCGCCTCGGTCACCGCCGCCGTCGTGAAGGGCTCCGCACCGCCGGTGAGCTTCAGCCCCATGAGCCGGCAGCCCCAGCCGGCACCGGCCACGCCGAGGCCGTTGTTCGTCGCCGCCGCGGCGATCCCGGCGCAGTGCGTGCCGTGGAAGCCCACGTCCACGCCCAGCTCGAAGTAGGGCTCGGGACGGGGATCGGCGTCCCCGGCGCCGCAGTCCCAGCCGTGGAGGTCGTCCACGTAGCCGTTGGCGTCGTCGTCGAGACCGTTGCCCGCGATCTCGCCCGGATTCTGCCAGGCGTTGGCCGCCAGGTCCGGGTGGCTGTAGTCCAGGCCGGTATCCAGGATGGCGATCACGACGCCGGGATCTCCCTGCGTGATCTCCCAGGCCTGCGGCAGCCCGACGCCGCCGGCCCCGGAGGTCACCACGTGCCACTGCAGGGCGAGGTCCGGATCGTCGGGCAGGATGCAGAGCTGGTGCCGGTAGTTGGGCGACACGGCACGGAACCAGCCGCCCGCGGTCAGCTCCGCCGCGGCGCGCACGGGATCGAAGTCCGGCCGCTCGCTGTACAGGCGCAGGAACAGGAGGTTCACGGCGGCGGGCCGGCCGTCCCCGGGCAGCAGCGGCTCGGCCCGGTCCAGACCGTACCGCTCCAGGATCGCCGCCAGCCCTCCGTCCGCCGGCAGGAGCTTTCCGTCCGCGGTCAGCAACGGAGCGCGATCCGCATGCTGGCGCACCAGCAGCTCGCCGGGCTGGTAGGCGGATCCGGCCACGGCCACACCCTGAGTCGCCAGCAAGACCACGAGAAGTCCGAGGCAAGCGCAACGCATGAGGGATCCCCCCCGGGGAAGGAGGCTTCGGAGCAAGGTCATGTCACGGGAGGGATTCTAGCACGCCGATCAGCGTATGACCACGAACTTGCCGATGAAATCGTCGAAGCGGTCGTCGTCGCTCTGCACCACGTACAGGTAGATCCCGCTCGCCGCCTGCTGGCCGTTGCGGCTGACCAGGTTCCAGCTCGCCTGACCGTAGCCGTCCATGCCATCGTGATCGATCTCCGCCACCAGATCCCCGTCCAGCGTGAAGATCTGGATGTGGTTGTGCGCCCGCGGCAGGTTGACGAACATGATCCGGTAGCCCGTCGGATCCTCCGAACTCGGGTTCAGGCGCTGGAACTCGGCGAGGGACTTGTTCGTAACCGGGTCGGGATAGACGTAGATGTTCGCCCCGTGCACCTGGCGCTGCTTGGCCGTCTGGGCCCGCGGGCTCGGAATGCCGTAGAGGAAGTTGGTGGCCGGATCACCGATCAGGCCGTGTCCCACGATGCGCGGCGCCTCCCCCAGGGGTTGCTCGATCAGGTGGTCGCTCGCCACCACCGCGTAGAAGTACAGGAAGCCGTTGTGCACGTTGTGATCCACGTACTCGTAGTAGCCCACCGCCCGCTTGCCCACCACCCCGTTCTCCGGAGCCGCCGCGCGCTCGGTCACCGCGTAGAACGTGTCGAGTACCGCCGGGTAGCCTTCCCAGGGCAGCAGGCCCTCCAGGCCCGGCACCGGCTCGCCCCCCGGCATGCGGACCTGCGGCCGCTCGCGCCAGCGCCCGAGGCTGTCCTGATCCACGACCGCCTGCATCGCCGCCCCGAGGCCGGCAAAGCGGGGATCGTCCAGACAGACCGGACGGTAGCGAACCGCGTCGAAGCCCGTGTTGTGACCCAGGGGCAGCGTGTCCAGCACGGTCAGGCTCGGACTGACGTGCCGCTCGCGCACGTACTGCGAGACCAGGTCGTACTCGGCGATCAACCGCCACAGGCTGCTCTCCGGCCCGTTCTCCAGCGAGGATCCCAGCGGCCGTTCCCAGTTGTCGGCCCGGTAGACGCGGTACGATTCGAAATCGAGGTAGCCGGTCTGGGGGTCCGGGCTGATCTCGCTCAGGTCGTCCCAGTAGACGTGCACCTTGCCGTCGGCCTCCCAGAGGCGCATGTCCGGCGGCGGCGGCGGCAGGCTGCCGAGAAAGAGCCAGTTGACCTGCTGCTCCCCGCCGCGGACGCCCGTGCAGACGGCGGGATTGGAGCAGTTGGAGGCCAGCACCAGCCGGTTCTCCTTGGTGCACTCCCGCCCGAACTGCCGCTCGCACTCCCAGCACTTGTCCGTGTCCACGTAGACGCACTTGCGCCCGTCCTCGTCGCGGAAAAACAGGTCATCCGTGATGTAGGGCACCGACAAGCCCAAGTTGGAGTCCGGCAGGCAAGCGGTGTCGAAGTAGATGGGCGATCTCTGCAGCAGCAGGTTCGAACCATCCGGCAGCCAGTACTCGTCCTTGCAGACCTTCGTCTCCATGCCCCCGCTGCCGGTCCAGTATTCGCCATCGTGGTCGAAGCTCATGCCATGCACGACGCTGCTGGCCTCGGCGCAGTTGTGCAGCATGCCCTCCAGCCCGTTCCCCACCACCAGGGCCGTCTGCAGTACCAGCGTCGAGTCCGGCTCCAGGATCGGGAATGGCCCCACCGTGATCAGGAAGCGGTAGTCGTTCTCCCGCCCCGGCGTCACGTCGGGATCCCGTTGCAGCCGGCTCATCAGATTGTAGCGCTCGCCGTCGTTGCTGGGATCGCCGCCCTGCTCGTACGTCGCCTCCCCCGTGAAGATCTGGAACGAGCGCATCCGCTTGAGCCGCGGCGCGCGGATCTCGTTGATGTCGCGCGTGTAGTCGATCATCGCCACACCGAAGTAGCCAGGCAGCCGATCTCGGGAGGCACCGTCGTACATGTAGCCCACCGACACGCAGGCGTAGGAGCCGTCGCTGGCCCGCACGAACCCCTCGTAGCTTCCCGCCAGATCGTCCAGGCTCGTCCGCTCCAGCCGCCGCGGCCCGATGTCGCAGTCCGCGAAGATGCCCAGATAGACGTCGTGAAGGACCATGGCCCCGATGTTCGTGATCCGGAACTCCAGGCCCACGAAGTCGTCGATATCGTCGTTCTGCCAGGCGTAGGCCTTCTGAACCACCTTCAGATTCATGGGCACGTGGTCCGGATAGACCTCGCGCGACAGGGGCGTGTTGTCGTACATCGTGCAGACCATCATCTGGTCGCCGACCTGTCCGAAATCCTCGTCGATGAGGCCATCACCGTCGTCGTCGTACCCGTTCAGCGTCTCCTCGTCCATGCGCCCGTCGCCGTCGTCGTCATAGCCGGGATCGGGAGCACGGCGGCCCCGCAGCCCGGTCTCGTCGGGCGGGCGGACGATGTAGCCGCCCCGCGCCTCGTAGATCGTGTCCTTCCAGTCGGCCAGGGGTCGCAGCTCCCGCTCGTACTGACCGGTGGAGACCAGATGCTGCCCGCCGGCGACGGCCCCGATCCACAGCCCCGCCGACCACAGGTACTCGTCGCCCGTGCCCGCGGGCCACTGACCCGAGGGAGCGTCCGACATCATGGAGAGCACGCTGTACTGGGAGCCGATCAAACCGTGGTTGGTGATGTTAACCTGCAGCTCGCCCACGTTCATCACGTAGGAGCCATCCACGACGTGCACGCCATCCCTGTCGTCCCGGAACCCGCTGTCCTGCTCGGGCAGCTGGATCCAGGCGACGGCCGATCCGGTGGAGATCAACAGAACTACCAGGGCGGTCCACAGGATGCTCCATCTGCGGCGGGCGCACCGCTGGAACGCCGCAGACAGGCATGTCTCGTAGCGATCGATCCTCACGTCTTGAACCCACCCGCGTGTGACGAGACTGGCAACGGACGGTTTGAAATTATGGATTCGTTACGTGACATGCAAACGAGAGTTTCAGCCGGCCGGCCGTCGGATCCCGGCCCAAGCACCGCCGGCCATTGCCGCCGTCGTGCCTCTGTGCTAGCGTGCTGGCCCGTGGCGGCCACCTGCAGTCTCCGGAGCTCCAGCGCATGAATGCACTCTCGTACAGCAGGATCATCCGCGGCTGGCTGCTGCTCCTGCCGCTGGCCGGTCTGCTGCCGGCCGGCGGTTGCGGCGGGCGGGCGAACGAGGAGCCGGCCCTCTTCCGGCGCATCGCGGGCGGGGATCTGCCCCGAGACGGCCTGACCTACGGCGGCGCGCTGCTGGATCTGAACGGCGACGGCCGGCTGGATCTGCTCCTGTCGCGCCATGGCGACCAGCCGGCGGCGTATCTGAACGACGGCGGGCTACGCTTCGCGGCCCTGGCGACGGCCGCCGCGCTTCCCCGCGACCTGCAGGATCAACACGGCCTGGCGGCCTGCGATTTCGACGACGACGGCGACGACGACGTCTACCTCACCCTGGGCGCCGAGCACGGAACCGAGCTCTCCTTCAACCAGCTCT
>Ga0315542_1001793_pt1 | contig 13360 bp, 10 predicted proteins | sample SalMarSW160120MG_FD_202541 | JGI IMG/M metagenome (GOLD analysis project Ga0315542, IMG submission 202541) | Salt marsh sediment microbial communities from the Plum Island Ecosystem LTER, Massachusetts, United States - Salt Marsh Sediment SW1601-20 ...
AGCCGTATCGTCCCAGACGGCGGTTTTTTGGGATGAAAAAAGCGGAGAGAAAAAAACCGTTACCGAATTGCGCGCCATGGCCCACGACCCGGACAGGGATATAAGGCAGAAGGCCTTTACACTGGAGCTTGCGGCCTGGGAAAGCGTAAAAATACCGATGGCATATGCCCTGAACGGGGTCAAGGGTTTTTCGGTAAGTCTCAACAGCCACCGGGGTTTTAGCGGAACGCTTGAATGCTCCCTGCTGCAGGCCAGGATAAACCGCAACGTACTGAATGCACTGATTGATACGATGCAGCGGTCCCTCCCGGAATTCAGACGCTACCTGAAGGTCAAGGCGGGGGTGCTGGGCCTGAAAAAGCTGGCTTTTTTCGACCTTTTCGCACCGCTTCATACCGTGTATAAAAAATGGAGTTTCCCCGATGCGAGGAATTTCATTACGGAATGTTTTTCCGGATTTTCGCATAACCTGGGGCGGTTCGCAGAGGCTGCCTTTGCAGGGCATTGGATAGACGCCAGACCGCGTACGGGTAAGGTCGGCGGCGCCTACTGCATTTCCCTGCCGCTTTCCCGGGAATCACGGGTATTAAGCAATTTTGACGGTTCGTTTTCCGCGGTTACCACTTTGGCGCATGAACTGGGCCACGCCTACCATCACCACCTGCTGCGCGATGCTTCCGCAATTCACCGGGATTATCCCATGACCCTGGCTGAAACCGCCTCTATTTTTTCCGAGAATATCATCATCGACAATGCCTTAAAGAGCTTTCCCGGGGAAGAAAAGATAAATTTGCTCGAAGCCTTTCTGGCGGACAGCACACAGGTGATTGTGGATATTCTGTCCCGCTTTTATTTTGAATCCGAACTCATCTCCCAAAGAGAGAACAAGGAACTTTCAGCCGACGAGTTGAACACCCTGATGTTGGAGGCCCAGCGTAAGACCTACGGTGACGGTTTGGATGAAAAACTTTTGCACCCGTATATGTGGGCGGTAAAAAGCCATTACTACCGCGCCGAACTGGCATTTTACAATTTTCCATATGCGTTCGGGCTGTTGTTCGGACTGGGACTGCATGCGCTGTACGGTGAACAGGGCGCGACCTTTACCGGAGTGTATGAGGACCTGTTAAAGCATACGGGGAGGATGGACTGCATGGAGCTTACCGGGCAGGTTGGATTCGATATTGAATCTCCCGCTTTCTGGCAAAAAGGAATTTCCGTAATTAAAAAAAGGATCGACGAATACGAGGCTTTGGCCGCGGAACTTGCCGGTTAGTCCTCCAGGATAATTATTTCCACCCTGCGGTTCTTGGCCCGTCCTTCGGGCGTGTCATTATCGGCTACGGGTTCGGCGGCCCCCCTGCCCTCATAGAGAAAGCGTTCCGCGGGTATGCCCTTGCCGACCATATAATCCACAATGGCCTTGGCCCTTTCCACCGAAAGGGTATATTGCGATTCCGTACTTCCCCACTTGGCGGTATGGCCCACAATCAGGAAACTTCTGCCTTTGATCTTTTTCAGGGTCTCGGCCAGAACATCCAGGCGCGCACGCTCGTCCGGCAGTACCACCGCCTTGTCCGCCACAAAGTGGATCTTGTTGACGGTAAGCGCTACCCCCTCATCCCGTTCCTCAACGGTGACATCGGGAATGTTCGAGTCTTTGATCTCATCAATCAGGTCTTTCTTTACCTGGCTGCGGTCCATGATCATGATCATATCAAACCAGGTCAGGATAAACCCTTTGTAGAGCTCTACGGTGTTATCAGCATAGGTATACTGCTCTTCCGTTAGATCGCGCATAAACAACGGTTTGCCCTTGTCGCCGTTAAAATAAATTGTCACGACATGCTTCCCGCTGATCTCACGGATACGCTCATCCCCGTACGGATCGTCACCGGCTTTGTAACGCATGGCATACTGGGCCTTGATGATATCGCACTCGGCCCCGTTATAGGTCCCCTTGCCCAGATACTCATACTCACAATAAAAACGCACGCGGGTAAAAATCCCGTCGTGCAGCGGTTCAACAATACGGGTGCCGTAGGCGCGCCACTTATCACCCTTTTTTATGGCTTTGTCGGGAAACACGGGAAACCCACGCAGCAGGGGATAAGCCTGCTTCTCCGAGATAACATAGTTTCCGTCATGATTGATCCTGAAACTGGAAGTAACGGTCTTATCGATACGCCGGGCCACATGCCGCGCCTCACGCTTCATCTCCTCCAGCACATAAAACTTTCCCGTAAGGACCTGACCCCGGCCGCTTTTATCAGCAGCCACCTCCATGATCCCGCGGACCTCACGATAGATATATCCCTTGTATGCGCCGTTCACGCGCTTGCTGAAATCATGCCGTTCTATCAGTTTGAATTTTTCACCTGGACTAAATTGGATTTTGAATGTTTCCTGGGCGGACAATACCGTGTAAGAAAAGCAGATGAGAAGCAGAAAACTCAAAACCAGCGGCTTATACCGGGCCAAAACCATACTCCTACTGTAATTGTAGCACAATACCCGTTCGAAAACTATGCCGAACCATAAAAGAAGCCTGGCTGCTGTAGGCAATAATCACCGCCAACTCCTTCTGACCGTCCCGGATAAAATCCCCCGCGCGCAACGACACCTCCAGGGTGGTGGTGCCGTTTTCTTCCTTTATTGCCATGTCAAGTACACCGGAATCAGCGGCGCTGGTATCATGATGGCCGTGACCGGCACCAAGCTGTTCTTTTAATTGCGGTTTCCCATCCTTTACGAAACCGATAACGATATGGGCATCGTTCATTACCGTGGATCCGACTCCAATGGCCACCCATCCTGTGGTATTCGCCTTGATGGCCAGGGTAATGGTGTCTTTGTTCCGCGCCGCGTACAATGTACAACCGCGGTAATCCTGCGTAAAGCTGTACTCACCCGCAACAACAGTCCCGTCGATTACGGGCGCTTTCGCTGAAACCACAACCCCCTCGCTTTTTCCCTGCCCGTCTCCGCAGGCAAACGGCAGTAGAAGAACGGCCATTATAAATACAGTAATATAAAAAACGGGTCTCATGCTGCTTCTCCTTTTTAAAGGTATTTTATATTAATAATAACCGATATAAGCATAAGAGGGCAACAGGAAATCGTACCGTCACAGTATCAGATGGTTCGCATCCGGCGTTACGGGTTCTTCGGGGAATCAGCCCCAAACCCGCATGTTATAATCGGAGAAGGTTTCCTGTTTGGTAGGATAAATATCCTCGATAAGATCTTCCGGTTTAAACCACATTTTAATCTCTTTTTCCGCGCTTTCCTCGGAGTCCGAACAGTGGATAACGTTCTCCATTATCCCCTTTTTATTAATTCGCCCGTAAGCGCCGCGGATGGTAATCGGATCCGCCTCAAGCGGATTTGTGGCCCCGGCGATCTTGCGGACCTTGCTGATGGCGTCTTCACCTTCGTACACCATAACCAGCACACGTTCATACTCCGGGCCGTAGGTTTTACCGGAAAAATATTCGTAAAGATCATCAAAAAACGGTTTATCAAGCAGATGCGCATAATGCTTTTCCGCCATTTCACGGGATACCCGTACGATCTTGGCCGCGATTATGCGCAGGCGTGCTTCGGAGAGCCGGGTAAGAATGTTTCCGGTCAGGGATTTAACCAGCGCATCCGGCTTTAAAATAATAAGAGTATATTGGTTGTTGTCTTTATTTTCCATAGTGAGTGTACTGTATACAATAACACGGATAAAATCAAGAAGCACCGCAGCAGCGATTCTAAAAAAGTACAATCTTACCTATTTACATGTAGCATTGCCGGCGCGATGGTCTTAGAGAGTAATATTCATGGAATTTTCAATTGATTGTTTAAGAAAATTAATAATATCCGTTTCTCTAATCTCAACCGAACTCAAGCGGGTAAGCCTTACCGCGTTTAAAATGCCCAGAAAAAATACCATAAGGGCGGTTTGAATAAAGCGCCTGTCGAATTTTTTGAAGCGGGTGTTGTTCTTTGCTATGTTTTTAATAAGTCCGAAAATCATCTCACTCAATACTTCGATCTTTTCTTCTATTTTTGTAAAGGCGATTGCTTCGGACAAAAGAATATTTATCAGGTCAACATCCTTCAAGATTTCCGGGAGAAACTTTTCTATAATAGCCTTAAGCTTGGACTCATCGCTTTCTTGTGAAGATACGGTCAAAAGAAGCCGCTGATACAGGTCCTGCCAGCCCTCCTCCACTATACTTCTCATTATTTCATCTTTACTGGGGAAATAGGTATAGATACTTCCTACCGGCAGATTCGTCTGCTTGACGATATCGGCTATGGAAGTATTAAAAAAACCTTTTTGCGAAAAAAGCATTTTCGAGGACTCAAGAATAAGCGCGCGCTTATTCTCATCTTTCAGCCGTGCCATACCTCTCCTTCATTCCCACCGGCCGTTATTCAGAATACTTCCCGCTTATTGCACAGAACTGTTTTCTCAACCGTAAAAATATCTCTACTACCCGGGGATCAAAATGCTTTCCCGAATCTTTTTGTATTATACCCCGGGTGGCCTCTTCTGTATACGCCTTTTTATAGATCCGCTCGGTCATCAACGCGTCATAGACATCGGCCAGGGCCACAATCCTTGCTTCCAGCGGTATCTGCTCCCCCTTCAGCCCCCCCAGATATCCGCTCCCGTCCCATTTTTCATGGTGATACAATGCGATGTTCTTGGCCATCTCGTCAATTTCAGGAGAATCGAGAATTTTATACCCGATCATTACATGCTCTTTCATTTTTGTATATTCGTCCTCCAGGTACACCCCTTTTTTCTTCAGAATGTTGTCGGGGATTCCAACCTTTCCGATATCATGCAGCGGTGAATAGATCTTTATTTTCTTTACGAAATCCAACGGACAGCCGTAACTTTCAGCCAAAAGCACCGAATACTCGCTGACCCGTTTAATGTGGTTGCCGGTATCGTAATCATTGTAAATATTGGCGTTTTCAAGAGCGGTAATCAGGGCCACGGTAAGGTTATTGATTTTTTTGGTTTTTTCTTCAACCAGATGCAGCAGGTGCATTTCACTGTTCTGCAGGAGTGAGTTCTTGACCCCCAGTTCATCAAGCACATGTTTCAGCTTGATATGGGTTCCTACCCTGGCCATAAGCTCGTCCTTGTTAAAGGGTTTCGTAATATAATCCACCCCGCCTGCCCGAAAGGCCTGTACGATATTCTCCACGTCTTCCAGCCCCGTCACAAAAATCACCGGGATATCACCCAACAAATTATTGCTGTTCAGATAGGCGGCTGTTTCAATCCCGCTCATTACCGGCATCATGATATCCATCAAAATAAGGTCCGGCAGGCTGTTTTCATGCTTTTCAAACAGGTCTACAACGTCCCTGCCGCTTTTCGCCATCATTATTCGGTAATCCCCGTTCTTTTGCAGAATGGAAGCGAGGAGTTTCCTGTTTTCGACGACATCATCCACAATTAATATTTTTGCGCCCATCGGCCAACATCCCCCTAATCATCTGGATTAATGTCTCCAGTCCTTCTTCATCAAAATCACCGGCAATACGCTTCAGTTCAGTTCGGATATCACCGCTGATTTTCCTGTTTTTTATCTGCCCCAGGCTTGAGGAAAGATTATATAACTCCTTCTGATCAAATATCTTTTTATTTTTCTTAAGTTCCTTCAGGATTTGCTTTAACAGATTCCTGGATTTATCATCTAGAATCATCACTTTTCTTTTTTTTATATCCCGCATTTTATTCATCACATCATGCACTGCTTTAATAAATTTATCTTTATTAATCGGCTTGGAAATATACCCGTTACATCCGGCACGGGTATATTTAAGGGCGTCCCCCTTCATGGCATAGGCGGTAATTGCGATAACCGTCAGGTCCTTAAGGTCTTTATGATTTCTGATATACCGGATAACCTCCAGACCGTCCATCACCGGCATCTGCATATCCAGTAAAAGCAGGTCATACGGACAGTCGGTTTTTATCCCCTGCTCTAAAAACTTAAGCACCACCTTGCCGTTGTCGGCAAACTCATACCAGACATCCAGTTTATTTAACAAGGCCCCGATTAGTTTTTGGTTCAACTCGTTGTCCTCGGCAATCAGTACCCTGAAATTATTTGTATTTACCCCATCCATACTCGGAATTCCACTATTTATTTTCTTTAGATAATATGCGGGAATCTTCCTGAGGATTTCCTTGACCACAGCAAGCAGCCGCAGGACCTTGGGCCAGTTTATTTCTCCGTTATTCATTTCTTTATCGATTTTTGAAAAAACATCATAGATTTCACTGACCCCAAGGTTGCCGTATACCCCTTTAAGCTCATGACTGGATCTTCGTACCTTTTCAGTGTTTTGATCCCGGATAGCCTGTTCAATCTCCATCACCCGGTCGGGGAGCCTGGAAATCCCCTCCAAGATCAAACGCTTTATCTGCGGATCACCCGCAGCCTGTTTCAACCAATACTGGACCATACGATCATCCCGGAAGCTGTTCTTCAGCGCGGTTACCTCATCCTTTTCCCCCGGAGGCAGAGGGATATCCACAATAAAGGTTGAACCGACGGCCACCCGGCTGGTAAAATGGATTCTTCCTCCCATCTTTTCAGTGAGGCCCTTGGAAATGGCCAGTCCCAATCCGGTACCGAAATACTCACGAGTGGCCGAGTTGTCCACCTGGGTAAAGGGTGAAAAAATCAAGTGCTGCTTGTTTTTCGGGATACCGATACCGGTATCCCGGACCTCAATGCGCAGCAGCGAATCCGGCAGATACACACAATTGATGCGTACCTCCCCCTGCTCGGTAAACTTGAAGGCGTTACTCACCAGGTTCAGCACTACCTGGGTGACACGGCGGTCGTCGCCGAACACGTAGTCCGGTACGCTTTCATCTATTTCCAGAATTAAGGAGATGTTCTTCTCACTGGCTTTGATGACAAACATTTTTTTGATGTCATTCAGCAGGTCTTTGACGGAGAAACTCGATTTCTCGAACTCCACCTTGTCGGCTTCCATCTTGGAAAAATCCAGAATATCATTTATTATTTCCAGCAGGTTGTCGCCCGCTTTCATGATAATCTTCAGTTTATCTTTCTTCCCCTGATCGACCTCCTGTTCCAACAGCAGCTCGGTAAAGCCGATAATTGAATTCATCGGGGTTCTGATCTCATGACTCATGTTGGCCAAAAACTCACTCTTGGTTTTATTGGCGTTTTCCGCGGCCTGCATGGCCGCAATCTGCATTTCCTCCGCTTCCTTCTGCTGTTTAAAAAGCAGGGCGGCTTTCAGGGAACTGCTGATATACCCCCGTAATGTTTCATACAGTGTTTCCACCCGGGATCCCAGTTCGAACAGGATAAAACCGAACTGCTCCTCGCGGAAAAACAATGGCATAAGGATCAAGGTAGCGCGCCGGCCGAAAGGACTGTATTCATCGGGAATCAGCTCCATTGTGGGGAATACCTTTTCATCATGCTCATGATCAAAACGTCGCTGATCATCATACGCCAGCAGCAGGTGGGACTGCTTTGGTATTTTCCATAAAAACTTGGAGGTCTTTTTTGCGGTTCCCTCAAAAAACGCCAGATAACACCTCTGTATCCCAAGATAGGGGAGTTGTTCTTCCACGGCGGCAAGCAGTTGGTCAAGCTCAAAGGAGGTTGTCAGGATACTGCCGGTTTCACGCAGGGTCCACATTACATGCCTCTCATTCAGACTGACAAAGGGGTCGGGCCGCAGCAAAAACTCATGCAGAAATATTTCAAGCTTTTTGAACAACCGCTCCAGAAAGGCAATGGCCTCACTATCCCGAAGACAGAGCAGGGTATTGGTATAGATGGTCTTCAGGATCCCCTGCCAGAAGGGCTCGTCCTGTGCTATCCCGGCTTGCACCACCGGCAGTTCGGTCATCATATAAAACAACTCTTTTTCATTCGAATCGGCTTTTTTAATACCGACAATGATCCTTGCCAACACCCCGTCTATCCAGTCGAACAACTCCGGTTTATTGATTCCTTTGGCCCTTAACTCCCTTTCGATATTCTGCTTTAAGGCAACTTTATCGATTACCAGTCCGGCAAACGCCGTTTCATCGGGAGTTACCGATGTATTCACGATAGAATCTACGTATACTATTGAAGGAGAAAAACAACCGCATGACTCTCTGATTATCGCTCTTGAGGGCACGTACAGCACCTCAGGGACCTTCTCCCCCTTAATCTGGGCCAGAACGATTTCCAGAGACTTCTTTGCCTGGGCACTCAAAGGTTGGGTTACGGAGGTCAGGGGCGGATTAAAATTCTTGGCAAGTTTGAAATCGTCAAAACCGACCAGGGCGACGTCCTGCGGTACCCTGATGCCCTTCTCCTGAAGATAGCGCAGCGCTCCCAGGGCCATATCATCATTGGCGGAAACGATCACGTCGCACTGAAGCTTCCGCTGCTCATACAGGATGCGCATGGCCTCGGTCCCCTTGTCATAGACAAAATTTCCCGGCAGTACCAGATCGGGAGCGAAGGGTATGCTGTGTTCCCGCAGTACCCTTTTATAGGTTTCAAAACGAATATCCGCTTCCTGGTGGCCTCGCGGTCCCCTGATATAGGCCAGGCGACGGTAACCGTGCTCCACAATAAGGTGTTCGAGCACTTCCTTCAGGCCGAACTTGTTGTCCAGCAAAATACTGGGCATCCCCTCAACAGCCATTCCCAGTGAGGCCAGCGGCATATGTTTGAAATAACTGCAAAAGGTGGTTAACTCATCCAATTGAATAAAGTTCCCCAACGTGGCGGTCTGAATAATCAGTCCGTCAAAAACCCGCTCGCTTGCCAGGCTGAAGACAATATGATGCTGGTAATCATAGCCGTACGGCGACGCAAGTGCTTTCCCCGGTATAAATATCAGATTCACATCCAGGTCCACCGCGTGATCGGCGATATTCTTCCAGATATTTGCCTGGTAATCCTCATCGAGCATTCCCAGAAGCATACCGATCGTCGGTCTGTGTTTCTTTATTTTTATATTCATTCTCCTGTGGTCTATATCCACATTGTAAGTATAAGCTTTCTTAATTTAATTTTAAAATTTTTTTACACGGTTTTTAAGATGATTCATCTCTCTATCAGCAAAGCGGCGATTTACACACCGCCGTTATTTAGGCTATAGTACGGATAATTATAAGGAGTAAAACATCATGACCACACCACTCATTTTATACGGGAACAACATTGCCGCGGAGATGCAGGAAGACCTGAAGTCCAGGGTAAGCGGCCTGATTGCCAAAACCGGCAAAAAGCCTATTTTAGCCACTATCCTCGTGGGCGCTGATCCGGCCTCGGTAACCTATGTCCGCATGAAAGGCAATGCCTGCAGGCGGGTGGGCATGGACTCGTTAAAAATCGAACTGCCTGAAACCGCAACAACACAGGATGTACTGGAAAAGATCCGGGAACTGAACGCGGATGAAAACGTCCATGGAATTTTACTGCAGCACCCGGTACCCGCACAGATTGATGAACAGCGTTGTTTTAACAGTATATCCCTGGAAAAGGACGTGGACGGAGTCAACACCACCAGCTTCGGCAGAATGGCCATGGGGCAGGGCGCCTTTGTCAGTGCCACTCCCCTTGGTATTCTAAGCATATTAAAATACTACCGGATTCCCCTTGAAGGAAAAGAGGCGGTGGTGGTGGGCAGAAGCCCGATCCTGGGAAAACCCGTGGCCATGCTGCTGCTGAACGAAAACGCCACGGTCACTATCTGTCATTCCAGGACACAAAATCTCGCCTCCGTGGTAAAGCGCGCGGATATCGTTGTGGGCGCAGTGGGGAAACCCAGGTTTATAAAGGCGGACTGGATAAAAAAGGGCGCGGTGGTGATCGACGCCGGGTATAACCCCGGGAACATCGGCGATACGGACCTGGAGAACATTAAGCATGTGGCATCCGCGTACACCCCCGTTCCGTATGGGGTGGGGCCGATGACCATTATTTCACTTATCCGGCAGACGGTAGAGGCTGCTGAGAAATATTTTAAACTTGGTTGACAAAAGGACAAACATATATGCGAATCTCATATCCGGTAATCATCTTGATTCCGTTTTTACTTTTTTTCTGGAACTGTGAATCCGACCATATCGATGTAAAAAAGAACACCGTTTTTTTAATCAATAAGGACCATAGTATTCAATATGCGAATTTTACGGATGCGGTTACGGACCCGCAGTTTAAACAGACCAAAGCACTGCAAGACCTCCCGCATCCGGACAGGCTGGAGGTCTTGGATATTATTCCGCTGAAACATGATGTCCTGCTTGTTATCACCCGCCGGCACGGTATATACAAAATCGCGAACCTGGCGGCCGGGAATGAATACATTTTACGCATAGACTCAGGCCTGCCGCCCGAAATAATCTATCCTTTTGAAGACAAGGACCTGACCAAACCGGTGATCAGCCACTCGGTATCCGCGGACAACTCACGGATCGCCTTATTGTTCGGGGGCGGTCTGTATCTTTCGTATAACGGAGGATACAGCTTCAACAAAGCTGCCCTTGACGGCATGAAAACCGTCGACGAACCGCTTTGTGCGGCCTGGCACCCGCATAACAAAAATCTCATCCTTGTGGGGACATCGTTTAACGGGATTTATGCTTCAACTGACGGCGGGCAAACCGTCACCCATATCACCAGAGGGCTTCCCGGCGAACCGCAGCACAGGCCTTTTCTGCTTGAGGAAGTGCGGTCCCTTTGCTTCGGCCGGGACCAGGATATTTTTTTTGCCGGGCTCGGTAACGGCGGCGGAATATGGCGGGGCAGTATATCCGGGCAGCAAGTGCGAAAACTGGACGATCCCGCTCTTTACACCTATCCCGACGGCGATTTTTATATGGTGGAAAATTTAAACTATCTAAGCGGAGACCTGTTTTTCGGGACGGACAGACGGACGGGACACAAAGAACTCCCCGTAGAGGAGTCAGGTTCACAGAAACAACTGAATCCGGTGGTAATGAATTACGTTCTGCATTCCGGACAGCTTATCTCCTTTTCACAAAACGGCTTGCACGCGGATTTTGCCCGGCATTATCGACCAAAGCGCAGCTTTGCCCCCGACCCCAGGGCGCTGCATAAACGGGCAATGTACATCAGTTATACCTTTACCCAAAGACAAAACTATGACAAGCTGATTCACCTGCTCCGGCTGTTAAAGCTGAACGCGGTAATCATCAATGTCAAAGATGATTACGGTTCCATCCGGGTCCCCACTACGGACCCTGTGCTGAACCGGGTCCCTGAAGCGGTTGATCCCTACCTGAACTTTACTGCCACCATAAAACGTTTACAAGAGGACGGCATTTACGTAATCGGGAGAATGGTGCTGTTCAAGGACGAACATCTCTATAAATACAAAGACCATAAATATGCCATTAAAGATACGGCGGGCCATGTTTTTTTAAAAGGTCCCGAGATGTGGGTGGACCCGTACAGTGAGTTTGTCTGGGACTATAATATCAGGGCGGCAAGAGCGATTGTCGCCGCCGGTGTGAATGAGGTCCAGTTCGATTATATCCGGTTCCCGGATATACGCAACCGAAAGGACACCCGCAAGTATGACTTTAAACGGCCGGATCAAACAATGCGTGAGGCATTGGTTTCCTTTTTAAAAAAAGCCCGAGAGAACATCAACGTCCCCATTTCCGTCGATCTGTTCGGCTATAATGCCATCTCCAAAATGGGGAACTGGATCGGGCAGGATATTACCGAGATGTCCCGCTATGTTGATGTGGTAAGCCCCATGTTCTACCCGTCTCATTACGGCGGGAGTTACGCGGCCGATTACGGCGACAAACGCATTTACTATATCATCTACCTCAGCTGCAAACGCACCAAAGAGCTTATCGGAGACGCCCGGTTACGTCCCTATATCCAGGCCTTTTATTATAAGGATAATTCCGACAACTATTGTGTCGACTATATCGGTTGGGAGCTGGACGGATTAAAAAATGCCGGGCTGCATGATTTTATTTTCTGGAATAACCTGCACGAATACGAGACCCTGATCCGCGGCCTACGTAAATACCAGGGCCTGGGCGACGGCCCCCTTTCCGCGGAGATTCTGGCGAACATTCCCCATAAGCTGCCCTTTTCTTCAGTACTGGAAAAGGAAGCGGGGAGGATGCAAAAGAACAATTAGGAACCGCGCCTGCCGTGTTTTACAGGACGGAGGTAGCTTTTAAAATCCCCGCCTGGCCCCGGGGCGCTCAACCGCTGCGTTACCCTTTCTATCGCTTTCCGATACTGTGCCGGGGTGATGGAAAGCCGCTGCTGCAGGCTGAGTTCCTCTTTTACCCGTTTTGTTTTTTCCGCGGACAGGAGGGACATGGCCGGTTCACGTTCGGCAGCGGACATAAAGCGAAAGCAGAGTGCCAGCTCCCTGTCACTTACCGTCATCAATACATTCTGCACCCTGGTGCGGGGCAGTGTTTTTATCCGTTTTATCAACAAAGCATACGAAATCATCATTCTCTTCAAATATAACAGATTAAAAATTTTATTCCTTGCAATCCAAGCATCTTGTTTTATAATAATATAAAACAATATTAAAGTAGAGAGGAGAGAGCTATGAAAAAATTGATGTTTTTTCTCATCGTGCTGCTGTTTGTTTTCGGCATGGCAGCGTGTAAATCGGGGGGGCAAATGAAGGACCCCGATGTTATTGCCAAGGAAGCCGCCTGTAACGAGGCGTATCAGAAATGCAAAGACGATTCAAAGGGTGACAAGGCCGCCCTGTTGCTGTGTGATCAAGCGAAAGAGGAATGCATAAAAAAGGCCAATAAAAAATAGGCATTCGTGATGTGGAAAAGAGGAGCTGCCCAAACCCTTTGGGCAGCTTTTTTTATTAATGGTTCGAACCCTGCGCCTGGGGAAGCACCGTCGGCTGCTTCTATCAAACAAACCTTTAATACCGGGAAAAAACCTGCCTGAAACCGTCCATGTGCATATCTTCGGCCCATACGGCCTCGAAACCTTCCCTGTTATCATGCCAGAAAATACTGTACTGTTCACTGTAGTATTCGGGAATGGGAGTGAGTTCGGCTTCAAGTTTATCCCTTTCCGCCTCAAACCATTTGATCTTTTCCTTGTCCGCTTCGGTTTCGGGAAAAAATGAGTTTTGCTTGGTACGGGAAAGATGGGTAAGCCCGTATTTCTGCGGCAGTGTACTTACTTTTTTGCGGATGTCGTCATTATGCCGCCTGGCCTCATCGATCTTCTGCCGGGACCACCGGGGAACCAGCAACAGGGTTATCCGATAATAATCCCTGTGTCCGCTTCGTTTGATATAGGCGATGAACTCATCC
>Ga0315542_1001794_pt1 | contig 13353 bp, 15 predicted proteins | sample SalMarSW160120MG_FD_202541 | JGI IMG/M metagenome (GOLD analysis project Ga0315542, IMG submission 202541) | Salt marsh sediment microbial communities from the Plum Island Ecosystem LTER, Massachusetts, United States - Salt Marsh Sediment SW1601-20 ...
TCGTATATGATAAGAAATTTGCAAAAAACCTTCTCCTCGTTTTGTTAATAGTTAATTACGTGAATGAATTCATAAAAGATATCTTTAAAGATCCTCGACCAGCCACAAACGTTGATGTCGATGAAAAAACACCAGAAAACCCAGCAGGATTAGTGGAAACATCTTATGGTTTTCCTTCTGGGCATACTTCAACCGCAGTAGGAACCTGGGGTTATATTGCATACGAGTTTAAAGATAAACCAAAACCACTGGTTGTTCCCATAATTATGGCGGTTATAATGTTTCTGGTAAGCATATCACGCATGATAGTCGGAGTTCACGATCTACAAGATGTAATCGGTGGATATTTCTTTGGTTTTATTCTATTATTACTTTTTATCTACCTCGAGCCTCCAGTAACAGAGAAATTCAATGCATTATCTTTGAACATGAAAATAATTCTCATTGTTGTGGTATCTGTAGGACTTTTTCTATTGGGTGCATTGATGTTTCCCACTTCTGGGGTAGATCTTCTTCCCAGTCCTCAACCATTTACTGATACGGGAAATTTTGCCTTAGTTGGTGGTGCTATATTGGGATTTGGAGTTGGTTATGTGCTAGAAAATGAAAAAATTCATTATGAACCCTCTAAGTTAAACGCCAAACAAAAAATAATAGCGTTAATCATTGGACTGGCACTCGTATTTGTGGTATACTTTGCTCTAGAGGCTTTAAAGGGAGTGTTTGATTCCGCGATTTATAGATTTATCAGATACGCTTTAGTTGCGTTTATTTTGGTGTATTTCTTACCATTAATCTACACGAAAATGTGGAAAAATTAGATCTTTAAATTTCATTTTTCTTTTTTTCTTTAGTTATTAAACTTTTTTCTGCTAACGATCCTAAGATTTGGGCTTAATATAATGACTGAATTTCCAATACATCAAATATCAAGCGATAACAAGTGTTTTTATTACACCCATGGTAAAAATGACAATGCTTTTCTGCTGAAAAAAATTGTTTTAGCAATTTGGGGTTTAAAAAGGCATATGCTCCATCTACGTTACTATATCACCTTATAAGGTGAATAAATAATAAATAAAGAAAAAATCAATACTTTAGTGTAGTTTATAGAGATGTACGAGGTTCCACTATATCTGTTGTTCTGAAAATCTGATTGTTGAGACTAATTCATCTTCTCCAATAAAGCCCACAATTTTATTATTGACATCAAGTACAACTAAAATATGCTGTTTTGTTTTACTCTTCATTAGTTTATATAATGCATCTTTCCCATTTTCATCCAAAGAAACAGTCGGAAAGTTTGAAAAATCCTTCATAGCATATCCAACAAGATGGTTATATCTTAAATCAATAGGAATTCTTTTTATATCTTCAACATGAATTAATCCAACAATCTTATCATTTTGAACAACCGGAAAATAAGATTTCCTATAGACCATAAAATAATTCTTTATAGCATCATTTATTTTCATATCAAATGGGATTTCTATTTTTATGGGAGTTATCATATTTCTTACTTTTATTTTTGATAATGTTATTTCATGCAAAGTTTGGACATAAGAACTCCGAGATTGATTGTTTAAAAAAAAGCCGATTATAATAAACCATAAACCGTTAAAAAAATCAAAAAACAGAACATAAAAAAAACCAAACGCTATCAAGCCATAAGCTATGAAACTTCCCGCTCTAGAGGCAGTCTTCGTTGCTGACAATATATCATGTCTCTTTGACCAAAGAGCAGCTCTAAGAACTCTTCCACCATCCATAGGATAAGCAGGTAGCATATTAAATATACCTAATAATATGTTAGTATATCCAGAATAGAAAAGAGTAACAAAAAGAAATGATGGTAAATTAATAGGAATTAACCAAAGTGGAAGTAGTAATAGAAATCCTATAATTAAACTTGATACAGGACCAAATAAAGAAATAACAAATTCACTCTTAGGTGTCTGAGGTTCTTGTTCTATCTCAGAGACCCCTCCAAACAGATATAATTCGATTTGAGATACCTTTAAACCATATGCATTCGCAATTAATGAGTGAGTTAGTTCATGTAATAAAATAGAGATTAAAATAATAATACCATTTACCAACCCAACTAAAATCAAATCTATTATTGTTGCATGCACATCAAGTCCAAAATAATATTCTGCAGCAAAAAAACCCACTAAAGCCACAATCACTAGAGTACTTAAATGAAGTACGATATCGATTCCTTTAATTCTTGCTACTTTCATAGATTTTTACCCTACTATGTATTAAAATATTGGATTCTCAATCAATTTTACTCTCATCATTTAAAAGACATTATATATCGAGAAACCAATTCTTTTTATAAGCTCTTAAATAAAGAACTATATATAAATACATTGTTTTAAAAACATTAATCTATAAAAAAGCATGAGTTAATTCCGTGTACTTCTTCTAATTTTAATCCGGTTAGCGTCAATAGTACATAAGTTTGGTCAGATAAAGATTATTTGGCTCATTTATCGTTATTGAATGTAAAAAATTACCCTCGATCCAATTGATGAATTTAATTACACTTTATCGTGAAACGCCAATTTCACGAAAAATATGATACAGCTCCATATTTCATGTAACTATATCTCGATATTATGTTTTTAGTTGATTATTCAATTCCAATTTCATATCATGAATAAATTCTGGATTAAGGGTACCATCTTTAGATAAAATTAGACTATATTTAAACCCTGCTCTTTTTTTATGACCTCCACCGCCAAAGGATAGTGCGAAATCACGACAATTAATGTAATCACTATGGATGATGATTTCATTGTACCTTATATCAATTCCAATATACGCAAGCAAGTGTGGATATTTTTCTCGTAAGATATCATTAATCTTTCCGCCCCCTATTCCGGAAAAAGAAGCAATAAATTGATTTTTTTCATCTAATTGATATTTTCTTGCTGTATTTAGAGCTATATTAGATTGTTCTTCAATCCAAAAGTTTAATTTCTTTAATTGAGAATCAAACCATCGATGAGTGAACTTTCCTCTTGAGAGTAAATCAACTATGTGTCTTCTTTCTTGAATTTTTTCTTCTCCTCTATTAAACCCAATAATTGATTGGAGGTCATTAGCGAGCTTGATTTTTATTGGTTTAAAATCAGAATCATAAGCTAATTCTGCTATGCGATGTGCAATCTCATCATTTGGTAAAAAATAATTCTGGACAATTTGAGTAGCACATTTCATTTCGTCATTTAGATAAATATTTGTCATTGATTTTATTTTATCTTTAACTAAGGGATCAACGATATGGTGGTCAAACCAAGAAATTCGACATCCGAGTGTAAATGCGTGTTTTATGAATGGAAATACCTCCAGAAACCCTTCATTAAACCCTATATCCGAAATGAATAATTCCTTTGGAAGTTTATCAGAATTCAAGATTGATTTAATCTTATCGTTAAAATCAATGTATTGAACATAAAGAAGCATTAAGTTTTTCGAATCACCTTTTTTATACAAATCAAAATAGCGTTTGATTATCGCCTGGGAACCTAATCCATCAAGATCATGTTCATGGGTGAGAGAAACTATCATAATACCATTAACACCTACAAGTTATTATCATTTTCTAAAAGGAGAATATAAGGCTTTACCTTTTCCTTACCTTCCGGATTATTAACAGCTTTTAAAATCCTAATTGCCAATTCTCGTTTTTTTGTATAGTAAATTTCCATAATTTCCTCTTTCGTTTTATTCGGATATCTATCGAAGAGGGCTTCATCTCTTCTTGGACATCCACCACGACGCATGCAACAATAAGATATTGAACCGAAGCAAACTATATCAGAATCCCAATCATTTTCTTTAGAAAATTCTTCCTTAACTCGAATGAATTCTTTAGGAGATAGTTTAATCTCCTCAAGAGTTTCATCCCTCTTGCATTTATATCCAAATGTTAAGGAATATCCCGGTTTGCAACAGAAAGTCAAACCACGATAATCAGCATCCATGCATATATGGATTGGAGCTCCTTTCCATCCCGGTAAGTCTCTAAGTTTGCTTGGGTCTATATGAATAATAATGTACACCTGAAATTTTCGTTAATTTGTAATTGAAAATATCTCAAAAAATATTAATTTTCTACTTTATAACTTAAAAAAAAACACCTTTAAGTATATAGATTGAATTAAAAATATAAGAGGGCCCGATGCGAGAATTGAACTCGCCTTTCCCCAGCGATAAGAGTGTTCTTAAACTTCTAGGGATTCACATAGGAGAATTTAGTAAGGAATACTAAGTTTGTCCCCAATACTAACCATTATACAGCCAAAGAGTTATTCTTGGAGGCTTCTATACGAACCGGGCCTTAGAAGTATTTAATATAATTTTACTTAATAAAAAAATTTTATGCGTTTTATTATTTTTCTTTTCCTTGAACAACAGTTAGAATATAGTTTAACAATTTATCAATTGCATATTCTAGATCTCCAGAATTATCAATGATAAAGTCGGCATCAGGAAATGTTTGATTTTCTCTAGCTCTTTCAATTCTTTCATCTAATCGCTCCCCACTTTCTCTTGCACGATCTTTAATTCTTTTCAGAGTAATTTCAAAAGGAACCTCTATAAATACAACTTTAATATTTTGGTAAATATCTTGAGCTTTTTTCACAACGGTCCTACTCACATTAATGAGGACAGGATGTCCTTTTTGCAACCAATCATCAATTTCTATAGGTACACCATAGTTAAGACCGTAAATATTCCATTCTAATGCAAATCTACATTGTAATGACATGTTTTTGAATTCTTCTGGTGTAATCGCAATATTATCTTCAGTATCAGAAGATGGTCTTGTTATAAATCTTTGAGCAAGGAAAATTTTTTTTAATTCTGAGGGATATTTTTCTTTTACTCCTTTCAATATTGAATCTTTACCAGATCCGGAATTACCAACCACTAAAATTAGCCATCCAGCATAAAACTTTTTCTGATCGCTTTTATCTAATCGCATTCTAAAATGCATAAATTTCTTGTTATATTTCAAATTGATGTTTCAATCAGATTAAAAGAATGATTGGAAAAAAAACATAATGATAACTTTTTAACCTCCAGAAAAAATCATATTTTCTGAAGAAAAAAAATAAATAACCATCTAAGCTATAATATAACACTTATCTTTTATTTTATAAATATTGATTGATGATGGCAGAGAAAGAAAAATCCACAGAAGCAGAGATATCGGAAATTCCAGAAAGCTATCAGAGATATTTGGATGTTATTTATGAAATTTCCAAAAATAAACGTGGTGGTTGGGTTTCAAATAAAGAAATAGCAGAAAACCTGGGCGTAGAACCGGCATCCGTATCTGGAATGCTTGAAAAGTTAAGGAAGTCAAGATTGATAAAGTGGGAACCACGAAGAGCGATAAGATTGACTAATAAGGGGAAATTGTATGCACTGCAACTAAATGAGATTCACAGTCTCCTAAGAATTTTTTTTAGCGAAGTATTGAAAATCGAAGATGAAAGTATCGTGGAGCAGGTTACTTGCCAAATTGAACATCACATCACACCTGAAGTTAAAAGATCATTAGAAAAATTTCTTTCAAAATATCACGATTAATTTTAATTACACCCGAGTCTTTTTAGAATTAATTCAATTATTTCTAATGATCTTATAATGTCTGAAGCGATTAAAGATAAAATTGCAAAAATAAAAGAAAAATTTTCGAATTTTACTAATTACATAGAGCTAAATGGTTTTCGGCAATACCTGTTGTTTACGCTCACGAGTCAATTATCATCAAATATTATGGCTCAATTAGGATTTGGTGGTAATCAAGAAATCATAAATCTTCCATATGATCCACTAAAAAAAATATATTTTCAAAAAATAAACCTAATCTCATCGGGATCACTCATAATTTATACTCGAAATGATATGATCTCCAAGAAATTCTTATTAGAAAAGGATGAACCAATCTTCAAGGAATATCTCAACCAAAATGAGCAGTCTTTAGCTTTTAGAGGAAAGGAGAAGATATTATTTCCTCAAGTAAGTGATTGTGGGGCAGTAGATGATTCAAAAATCACGATTAAATTGGATGACATGTTTCATAGCTTGCAATCATTTGTGTCTTATTCACAACCGAATGTAATATTCGTTATTGATGCTAAAGATGATAATGAAGCGGATGTGATATTCACTTTTAACATGACACCTCAATTTCCCGATAAATCTGACGAAAACGTCCTTAAAATTGATTCATACCTCGATTTAGAACACAAAACGAGAGGAATTACGTACATTAAACGTGAAGAAGATTATAGCCTAACTTTTTTAAAAAATATTAAAGAAATTAGTCATGCTGACTTATATAAATCATTTTTTTCGTTAGTAATCCATATAAAATCATTTGATTTACCTTAAATATTGAAAAATTTTATTTACTTTTTTATTTTAAAAACAAATTTAAATCATTTATTCGTTAGCGATTAATGGATTAATAGAATTAAGTCATTAATATCCTCGTTTTAAATATCATCCGACAAAATATTATTAATAACACTTAGATTCCATCAATATTGTTCATTAAGGGTTGATACACTTGAAAATTATAACTATCAATTTACCAGGAAAATATTTATCAGCAATTCAAACGTTAAATGATATGGGGGTTTATCCTTCAAGAAGCGAAGCAATTCGAATTGCATTAAGAGATTTTTTAGAAGAAGAATTAACAATGTTTAATGACCTAGAAGATGAGAGCTTTCGCATGCTTTTAAGGAGTATTAAACGATCCTAATCTTTCCTTTTTTAATTTAATCTACATCAACTTCTTTTTTACATTTATTACAGCGTTTTGCTCCCCTAAAGAGTTGATTTCCACAACTGGGACAATGATATCTTTTTTCTTCCCCTTCCACAAATTTCTCAGTTCCTAATTCCCGCCATGCAGGTACCGCTCTCATTATGACTTTTTTCCCCACGGCTATAGGAAAGTTATCAATGAATTTACAAGGAAAATCATCACATTGATAACAACCATCAATATTTTTTTCTTGACAACATTTCTTTATAGAACATACCTGACAGACGGGAAATACGATTCCCTCTGATAAACAACCAGTGCAGGCGATATCGTCAATTCCCTTTACAAATGGCTTATAAACATTCATTAACACTTGCTTAAATTTCTGATTATCGTCCCTATGCGCAATATATATAGAACAAACGCCGCAATACAATCCGCAAGGAGCCAGAAGCTCTTTTTTTATTTCTACCATTCCATATCAATTTCATACTTTTTTTATTATCAATTATTATATTTTATGGTGAAAGAAAAATTAAATTTATGAATTACTAATGATGATAAATATCATATTAATCGATTTCAATTAGGAACTACAATGAAAATTGCGAGATATTATAGTAATGATGATATACGAATAGACGATATGGATAAACCCAAAATAAGTGCTGGAGAACTTTTAGTTAAGGTTAAAAAGTCAGGTATTTGTGGTTCTGACATATTAGAATACTATCGTTTTGCTAAAATGAAGAAGTTGGGCGTTGATAATTTAGTGTTAGGTCACGAGATCGCGGGAGATATTGTTGAAGTAGGAGAAGGTGTGAAAAGGTTTAAAGTAGGAGATCGGGTATTTGTCTCACATCACGTCCCTTGTTTTGAATGTCATTTTTGTCAACAAGGTCATCATACAGCATGCGATCTGCTCCACAATACAAATTATGATCCTGGAGGATTTGCCGAATATATAAGAATTCCTGCAATTAATATTGAAAAACGAGGAGTAATAACATTAGATAAGGACGTTTCATACGAAGAAGGCGTTTTTATTGAGCCACTAGCTTGTGTTTGCAGAGCTCAGAGACTAGCAAACGTGAAAAAAGGAGTAACTGTTCTCGTATTAGGGAGTGGTGTTTCTGGAATACTGCATATTCAACTTGCTAAATTAAGGGGAGCTGAAAAAATTTTTGCTACAGATTTAAATGATTATCGGTTAGAAATGGCAAAAAAGTTTGGAGCTACAACTGTCTTTAATGCAAAAGAAAACATACCTGCTGAACTAAGAGAAAAAAACAACAATAAATTAGCTGATATTATCATTGTGTGTACTGGGGCTTTATCTGCCGCAAAACAAGCTTTGGAATGCGTATCTCCAGGAGGAACAATCCTATTTTTTGCAGTTGTCGAGCCTGGTGTGATGTTAGAAGTTCCTATCAATCGTTATTGGAGAGAAGAAATCACAATCATGACGTCTTATGGTGCTGCACCAGACGATCTACAAGAATCATATACTTGGATCCTTGCAAAGAGTATCAAGGTAAAAGATCTTATAACACATCGATTTCCAATAGAACGTACTGAAGAGGCCTTTAAAGTTGTATGTGAGGCGAAAGAATCTTTAAAAGTGGTAATTGAATTTGATAGTTAAATCTTATCATTTATGTAAGGTATTTACTCCTTTCGATATGTTTACTAATTATTCCCGATTCCCAGAATCTATAAATTTGTTGTCTAAATTCATCCATTTTCTTTTTAGGGAAAAATAAATCCATATCAAGAAAATCTTTTAGAGAAACTTCGGATTTTTTAGCCAATTTTAATGAAAGTATTGCTTGATCAATAATATTCTGATTTTTTTCAATTTTTTCTCTCATGTAAAGAAATGGAGTCATATCTGGACTTTTAATAATATAAGAATGACTGGATGTTAAAATTTCAGCTCGTTCAAGGAATAGTATTTGAGCTAAATCAATATCTATCAAATATTGTTCAATTGAGCATTCATTAAATCCATACCATGGTCCAAAACCATCAACTCCTGGTTTTATTTGGTCAAAACCTAAACAACTAATATGAATTATCATTTCTTGTGGAATTAAAAATCCAATATGGGATCTTGAATGTCCCTTAAAAGGAATAGTATTAACTACAAAATCATTAAAAATGAAAGATTTCCCTGGTTCAAAAGGTTCAATTTCTTTGCAATTTTTATATCCATTCAATTCAGCAAACTTATGTATCATCGAATAATCCAATGCTTCATTAAACTGAAAACCTTCATAGAAGTTATGAAGGTTTAGTAAGTAAGCATGTTCTGGGATTGGAGCATGTATCTTAGCACCTATAGCTTCCCAATGATGAACATGAGCTATGTGATCCATGTGACCATGTGTACAAAAATAATCACTGACAGGTCCATACTGATCATTGACCTGATCAATTAGATGTGGTTCAATGTTCAAATCTAAGATGATAGATTTTTTGTTTCCCCCATTTCTTGGTAAAAGGATGAGACCATCACAACAAGAAAAGTAATATGGGGGTTTAATTTGATGACCAAGCAAAACTTTATCATTGATTTGTAAAATTCTAAGACCATCAATAGTTGACAAATCTAAATTATCCATTCTATTTTAGAAAAAGAAAAAACCAATATATTTCTTGATAATTTGAAATAGGTTCAGAAATAAATAAAGAAAAAGATGGATATAAAAAAATTATAATCCTATTGGACCATTTTCGTAAATTTCAAATACTTCATCAACACCAGCCCCTTCATGAACAATAGCTCTAACAGCTTTAATCATTCCTATTGGTTTATCTGATTGAAAGATATTCCGACCCATATCTAAAATAATTAATAATTGTACTGAAGAGTGAATAAATATAAATATGATGGGCAATTATATGGGTATGGGTGCTTAAATGGGAAAAATTGAAATTGACGATCGTGGGAGACTAACTTTACCATCAAAAATTCGAGAAAAATTGCTTATAAAACCCGGGGATAAATTATCGATTAAGGTTAACGGGGATAATTCTATTACGATTAAGAAAAGCCCTACAAAAGGACAGATTTTCAAAGAGTTAGTAGGCTGTATAACTACTCCTATTGAAGAAAAGGTTACACCGGAGATGATAAAAAGCATATGGAAACAAAATCCGTAATTTTTATCGATTCTAATTATTGGATTTATCTCTTCGATAAAACATGCGATGAACATGATTATATTGTTGATCATTTTAAAGAGTTATATGATTCTGCTTCATTAGCTTTAAATACTGTTGTCATGATTGAAGTGATGCATTATTTAGTTAAGCGATTAGGGCCGACTGTTGCGAAAGAAAAATGGCAAGTGTTCTCTTCAATGGATATTATTATTGGAAATCTTGAATTCGAACAATTAGATTCGATTTTTGATGTCTTCTCTAAATTTTCACATACAGGAATTGGCGGAAGAGATGCCACTATTTTAAGTTTCATGAAAGAGCAGAATATTACGAAACTATGTACCCATGACAAGGCATTTACTAAGATACCTAATATTGAGATAATTGATCCAATACCAAAGAAGCTTTGATCATTCAAAGCATAGCAAAATTTGGAAATGAAATATTTTTTTGTTTCTATTCACTCTTCTTATATTTCCCGAGCTAAACATCGACCTACGAAAAATTTATTTTTCCTATGGACCTATGGAATTTTGATACCAAAACTATTGTTGTTATTTTTAATATAAAAAAATTTATTTTTCGTACTTCATAGTATGAAGTTATAATACATTTTTATGAAGAGTAGTCTTTTAAAGGGTCTAATAAGAAAACGTAAAACGAATCAATAGAATAAGAATAAAAAAAAAATTTGTTATAAACCTTTTGGACCATTCTGGTATATCTCAAATGCGTCATTAACCGTTGCATTCTCATGAACGATTGCCCTAACAGCTTTGATCATTCCAATTGGGCTATCTGATTGGAAGATATTTCTTCCCATGTTTTTGCTTGCGATTATGAAAAATAATCGTAATCTACACCGACAGCTCCCTTATCAATTGCATTCCTTGCCATCTGCAGGGCATCCCTTTCGGGAATCTTTTTCGGAATAAATTTGGCTTTCAAATCTATATTTCCGCCTGCTATGACAATTGGAACGGGGCAAATACTTGTAACGTTTTCAAATTCTTCACAATAATATGTTTTAACGAAGGAAGCACCCATTTCTGCCGCCATTCGGCTTGCCATCCCTAAATAGCGATAATCTCGGACCATTTCCCTACCAACAGCAGTAACAGCTAAGGAAGGAATTCCATATTCTTGTCCCCAATTAACTAACTTAGATAAATTTAGTAGGCTCTGTTTCTCGAACTCACCCCCTACGAAAATCGAGCAAGTAATTGCAGAAACATTTAATCTAATACAATCTTCGATTGTAACATTTATTTCTTCATTCGAGAGTTCTTTAAGCATGCTTGCACCTGCGGATACTCTTAAAACTATGGGTATATCACTATCGGGTGATACACAACTTCTTAACATTCCTCGAGTGAGCATTAATGCATCAGCATGTTCAAAAAGAGGATTAAGATCTCCAAAACATTTTAGTTGTCCTGGTACGTTCCCAAAATAACCGTGGTCTACTGCTAGCATCACACAATGTCCAGATTTTGGTTTAATAATTCGTGATAAACGATTTTGCATTCCCCAATCGGGCATAATAATTTCACTTTTTGATTAGTAATTCAAATTTATTTGATTTTAGTTAAGAAAGAATTGGTCTTATTTTACTTTTTTTGATAAAAAAAAGCTTAAGATAAATTTATAGTGAACTGAGAAAATCATCTATTTTGTTTTTAATCCTCTGGGCTAATTTTATTGATATTCTTCTTTCTATAAATTCTTTTATAAGTGAAATTCGATAATAATCTACTTTTGGAATCATTAATTCTCTTGAAAGTTTTTCTATAAGCTCTTGTGTATAGATATCTTCTTTCTCGACTATTTTTCTCGAGAATTCAGCCTCCCTTATGAATTTAGCAATTTGATGTTGAATTATAATAGGTTGTTCTTCCTCATTTGAGATGCTAAGTGCCTTTTGAATGATATCTTCTTCGAACTTCAGCTCTGTTTCCCAGGGTGTTAGTAATATATTCTGTTTTCTATCTATTATTAGAGCATTTTTCTCCTTCTTTATTTTATTATAATCAGTATCTCTAAGAAAAATGATAGAGTTAGGCCCTCGATAATTTTCAGGAAGCCAACTTTCTAAAAGATTATTGATAATTGCAGTTTGTTCTTCAGTATCCTTATCTTTGATTATATATGTTGGATAATTAAAAACCTTGGCATGAATTAATGAAAATAGCCCATATAACCCAATCATTGTAATGAATCCATTCAGTGAAAACTTTGTTGATTCAGTGGAGGCTTTCATTATTAAATCTATTTTTTCATAGCCTCTGATGATGCCCTTTGTATCTATAAGTATGATAAATTGATGATCTGGGCAAACTCCTCCTTGAGAAACTTGAACTTTTATTGTACCAAATCTATTTTGATCAAATATTTTCTCAGGAATGCTAATTTTTTTAATAAAACCACATACAGGACATCTAACTTCCACGATTCTATTTAAATCCAATATTAAATCATCTAGAATTTAAGATCTATAAACTTCACATACAAACCTCTTATTTTAACCTAATCCTCATATAAATCTTATTATTGGCTAGTTTTACCTAGAAATTAAAGTATGAATTTAAAAATCTTATCAATTCGATATTTATAATATTCTAAACTAAAGATATATTATAATAAAATAATTTTTGGATATAAGATGGAAATAGAAATGTCTATAGAAAATTCAGATTATATGTACAATTTCATAGAAAGAATAATTAAAGAATGCGGTCCAAGAATGCCGTGTAGTCCTCAAGAAGCAAAAAGTGCTGAAATGATTAAGAACGAATTTGAAAAGGTATGTGATTCTTCCCATATAGAACCTTTTACATGCCACCCTAGAGCTTTTATTGGATATATAAAAGTAATGGTTGTAATGATGCTCATTTCATTTTTAAGTTATTTTCTCACTGGATTAAATCTTGTTCTCCAAGTAGAGCAAATTTTAATGGGGATCTCATTTGCAGTAAATTTTGGAGCTTTTTTAATAATTTGGAATGAATTTTTTAATTATAGGGAATTTATCGATCCTTTTTTTAAAAAAAAAAGTTCTCAGAATGTTATTGGAATTTTTGGAGGAAAAAAAGAAGTGAAAAATATACTTATTTTTTCAGGACATCATGACAGTGCTTTACAATTTAACTTATTAACTCACTTAAAAATAGGCTATGCAATAATCGTAATCCTTGGACTTTTAATTTTAGTAATATGGATGGGAATAACAACAATTTTATTTATTATATCTTTAATTGGCTTTAAAATTGCTAATTTTATTGTATTTCAAATTATTTCATTAATCCTATTTATTATAGGCGTGCCCGTTCTAATTGGGTTATGGTTTTTCGTGTCACCTGGCGAAAAAGCAAATAAAGTACCTGGCG
>Ga0315542_1001795_pt1 | contig 13352 bp, 14 predicted proteins | sample SalMarSW160120MG_FD_202541 | JGI IMG/M metagenome (GOLD analysis project Ga0315542, IMG submission 202541) | Salt marsh sediment microbial communities from the Plum Island Ecosystem LTER, Massachusetts, United States - Salt Marsh Sediment SW1601-20 ...
GCTGGATGAGGAATGGGCTCTGACATATGTTTAAAGCTCCTGTTTCGGAAAGACGAGAATTCTCTCTTTCGGTTTTTCCACGACCTCCCCGATGATGGCCGCGTCCTTCACCCCGATCGCGTGCAGTTTCTCCATAAGCGGCACTGCATCCGCCGGATCCACCATGATCAGGAGACCACCGGATGTCTGGGCGTCAAAGAGGATATCCTGCATAATTCCGTCTATGGCCTGGTCAAAGGACACAAATGCCTCCCGGAACTTCCTGTTATTGTAAGTCCCGGCGGGGACAAGGCCCATTGCGGCATATTCCCTGGCCTCCGGATAAACGGGGATATTCCCGTTGTATAGGACCACACCATAATCGCTCTCTACGACCATCTCGCAAAGATGTCCCAGGAGCCCGAACCCCGTCACGTCGGTGCAGGCGTGAACCCGCCACGAACGCATCACCTCTGCGGGAGTCCGGTTCAAGTGCGCCATCATCTTGGTCACCTTCTCGATGATATGGTCTGAAGCAAGGCCCCCCTTGATGGCCGTGTTGATAATCCCCGTGCCCAGGGGTTTGGTCAAAATAAGTTTGTCTCCGGGAAAGAAACCCTTCTTGGAAAGGATTCTGTCGGGATGGATGATGCCGGTGACGGAAAGACCGTATTTCAGCTCTCTATCCTCTACGCTGTGCCCCCCCACCAGGGACACGCCCGCCTCCGCCAATTTGTCCATCCCTCCCTGGAGAATCTGCCGAAGCACGGAGAGTTCCATGTCTTTGAGGGGGAATGCTACCAAATTCATCGCGGTGATGGGAGTTCCCCCCATGGCGTAGACATCACTCAGGGCATTGGCTACGGCGATCTGCCCGAACCAGTATGGGTCATCCACGATGGGCGTAAAGAAATCCACCGTCTGGATGAGGGCCATGTCATCGGTGATCTGATACACCCCCGCGTCATCCGGTGAATCAAGCCCGATAAGGACATGCTCGTCCGTGGGAAAAGAAAGTCCGCAGAGCGCCTTCTCCAGGTCCCCTGGAGGGAGTTTCGAGGCTCACCCCGAACCGGTAACGGTTTGTGTCAGCCTGAGATGATTTTTATCATTTGTCATTTTTTTTCTCGTATCGTCCGCATGTCCTAAGATAGATCCCCTTGATGTCGATCCCGCTTTCTCCCAGCACCTTTCGAACCCGGTTCTTTTCAGAAGAGGCCACGAGGATCGCCATCCCGCAATCAGAGCTTATCTCTTTAGGGACGGGGATGGTATCGAAGGTAATTTTTTGTGATTTCAAGAGCTTTTCCGTCTTCATGACATTGTGGATAGAGAAGAGCACAAAGACAAAAGTCCTCTCTTCCTTTTCTAGCGGGATATAATCCATTGCAGTGCCTCAACGATTCTTTCCACGTCATCCATGGTATTGGCGATTCCCATGGAGATCCGCACAGTCCCCTGGGGAAAAGAGCGAAGGGTCCTGTGCGCGGCCGGGGCACAGTGGAGCCCTGTGCGCACGCAGATGCCAAAATCGCGATCCAACCGGAGACCGACGTCCGAAGGGCTCATGCCGTCCACCTGGATGGAAACAACCGCGGTCTGTTTTTCCGGGTCCATGGGACCAAACACCCGAACCCTTTCAAGCCCGTTCAGCCTTTTGAGGAGCCCTTCCGTCATGCGCTTTTCATGATCCCTGATGGCCCGCACCCCGCGCTCCATGACCGCACGAACCCCTGCGGCCAAGCCGGCCACGCCGCAGCCGTTTGGTGTGCCGCTTTCGTACTTGTCCGGGAAGAAATCCGGCTGTTGTTCAAATTCCGAATGGCTTCCAGTTCCGCCCCGTATCAAGGGAAAGACCGGCTCGCTGCCCGTCTTGAAGATCAATCCTCCGGTTCCCTGCGGCCCTTGGAGCGCTTTGTGACCGGTAAAGGCGAACAAATCCACGTCCAGGGAATCCAACTCAATGGGCACACATCCCGCACTCTGGGCCGCATCAACCAGGAGATAAGCGGATCCCTTTATCTCCGAAATCCGTTTGAGGTCCAAAAGGGTTCCCGTAACATTGGATGCGTGATTGACTACCAGGAGCCTCGGCTTTCCTGAGCGCATGGCCTGGGCGATCCCCGGGATGTCGGCAAAGCCTTCAGGGGAAGAGGGCACCACCGTCAATTGAATAATTCCCTTTGCCTCCAGATTCCGCAAGGGGCGCATGACGGCATTATGCTCCATGGAGGTGGTGACCACGCGGTCCCCCTGACGTGTTATCCCGTAGATGGCCAGGTTCAGGGCCTCGGTGACGTTGCAGGTGAAGATGACCTTCCGGGAATCATCCACATGAAAAAACGTTGCAATGGTTTCCCTTGCGGCAAAAAGGACGCGGCTCGCCTCCAGGGACAGGGAATGGCCGGATCGCCCGGGATTGGCAGCATACCTTTCCAGGTATTCCAAAACCGCCTGCTTCACGCCTTCCGGCTTGGGAAACGAGGTGGCGGCGTGATCCAGATAGATGATCCGGCTATCACTGGGGAGGGACGTCACGGCATAACTACCTTGTTCGCCTGCATGAGGGCGGAGGTGATATCGAACATATTTGAGGCAAGCCCCACTTCCAATGACGTTTTTCTGTGAAAGAAATCAAGGCAGGTTCCGCACGACAGGACTTCCACTCCCATCTCCTCCAGTGCCCTGATGTCTTCGATCAGTTCAGAGCCCCCGGTGGTCAGAAATATGCCTTTGTTGACAAATATGATCTTCACGGGCTTAGGATCCACATCCTTGAGGGTCTTGATGAATCCCTTCATCAGGATGCTACCAAGCTCTTCATCTCCGGTTCCCATGGTATTAGAGTGGATATAGATCACGATGTTGGATGCCTTTCCGGTTTCAGGGACTTCTTCTTCGCCTTCCTTTTTTGCCGGTGTCATCCCTTTGGTTACCTTCACCTGAAAGATTTCGCCTTTTGTTTCGACTTCTGTTTTACACCTTTGGCTCGTAGCAAACCTTACGACATTGTCTTTCGCGATCTCGCTATCAATGACCACCGTGATGATGCCTTCCTCCATGGACTCTAAGGCGTCCTTCGTCATCAAGACCGGCTGGGGACATGCCTTACCCCTTGCGTCGATAGTATTTTCCATTGGTTTCTCCTCTCCCATTGTTCACCGGAACTGAGGTGGAGAACCTGAAAAAGAGTGTCAGGTTCGGCTCCTCTTCGTACCTCATAGGCTGCCGCTCGCGGCATAAGCCAGCTTTTTACGAAGTCATCATGATTACATAATGAAAATTTTCCAAAGCAATTAATAATGTGGCTGAAATGATCTCATGTCAAACTGGAAATAGCGATGGTATTTATAGATCAAATAGGGAATTCCGATATCTTCCTTGTTCTTTCTCTCCTTTTGCTTTTTTCCCATTTCCCGGGCGATTCCTGTTGACGTGAGAGCCTTATTGACGGTACAGGACGTAGGATCAGCTTGGCCTCTCTCTGGAGGGAACAGTCGCTTTTTTTTCAAGAGGGCGCTGGGCCGGGAGTATGAATGAGCAAGGAGAAATGAAATGCCGCCGAAACCCTGGGAAGTCATCTCAACGATTCGCGACAAGTCTTACCGGGTCTTTGCCCTCCGCAAGGACACGGCCCTCTCCCCGAGGACGGGAAAGACTCATGATTTCTTTATCCTGGAATCCAGTTCCTGGGTCAACGTCATTCCACTGACAAAGGACAATCAGGTGGTCCTGGTCAGGCAGTACCGGCATGGTACCGGGGAGGTAACCCTGGAGATTCCGGGCGGCCTTGTGGAGAGTAAAGACACGCCCGAGCAGGCCGCCTGGCGGGAGCTTGCGGAAGAGACAGGGTATGGCGCGGAAGAAATGATTTCCCTGGGGTTTGTGTTTCCGAATCCGGCCATACAGAACAACAAGTGCTTCACTTTTCTTGCGAAAAACGCAATGCAGGTTGGGGAGCAGGATCAGGATGGGGGAGAGGATATCGAGATTCTCCTGAAACCCCTTTCAGAGATTCCCGGACTGATTCGTACCGGGGTGATTTCGCATTCTCTGGTTGTAGCGGCCTTCTACCGCTTTTTCATGGAGCATGCACGCGGTCCCGGCAGGTAACCGCCCGGAATCCGGCAGCGGGGGCGTTGGCAATAGTGAGGGTTGATCAGATACATACCTTTCTGACTTGATCAATATCTGTAAGTCCCAGAAATATCTTTCGTATGCCGTCCTGCATCAGGGTCGTCATCCCGTCTTTTGCAGCCTGCTGCCTGAGCTTTTCGACATTTGGACTGTTCAGGATAAGGGCCTTGATCTCTTTCGTAGCCTCGAGAAATTCCATGATGCCTGTCCTGCCCAAATAGCCCGTTTCGCGGCATCGTTCACAACCAACGGCCCGATAGATCCGGAGGTCTTTTCGATAGGGTATGCCCAAGGCCTCAAAACCGTCGCCGTAACTCCTCGTGAGAGCATTGAATTCTTCCCGTGAGGGATGATAGGCCTCTTTGCAATGCACACACAGGGTCCTCACCAGACGCTGGGCAAGGATGCCCAGGATGGCATCTGAAAAATTAAAGGCATCCATACCCATATCCAGGAGTCTCACGATGGTTTCGGGGGCGCTGTTGGTGTGGAGTGTGCTCATTACCAGGTGACCTGTGAGGGAGGCTTCGCAGGCTATAGCGGCGGTGTCGTGATCGCGCATTTCACCTACCATGATGACGTCCGGATCGGCCCTCAGCAGGGACCGCATCGCCGCGGCAAAAGTGAAACCGATCTTTGGTTGGACCTGGACTTGCCTGAGTCCTCTCTGTGTAATTTCAACGGGATCCTCGGCAGTCCATATCTTGGTTTCCGGTCTGTTTATGTGCCTGAGGATGGAGTGGAGCGTCGTGGTTTTGCCGCTCCCCGTAGGACCCACCACAAGGAGCATACCGTAGGGTTTTCCACTCATCTTAAGCAAGAGGTCGAGGTCCCTCTCTTTCATCCCCATGGCGTTCAAAGCCATGGGTTCTCCGGCCGTCAAAATGCGCATGACTACATCTTCTTCTTCTCCGGCCGTGGGCATGGTGGCCACCCGAAGTTCAATATCCAACGGATAGAATTTTCTGAACAATATCTTGCCGTCCTGGGGCTTCCTCCGCTCGGAGATATCCAGATCAGCCATGATCTTGATGCGGGAAATGAGGGCGCGTTTGTAATTGTAAGGTATCATTTTGTACCGCCGACAAAACCCATCAACCCTGAACCTGATTTCCGCCCCGGATTTTCCCGGATAAGGTTCAATATGAATGTCCGAACAGTTTATCTTGTGCGCATCCACAATGATCCTGTTGACGAGGGAAACGACCTTATTATTCTCCAGTTTCAAAACGTCGGCGCGCGGTTCGGCTTCTTCCGTATCGGGCGCATCCAATTTCGCAAGGATGTCATCAATGGAGCCTCCTTCACCATCCTCGAACCCGCCATAGAAGGCGTCCAGGAAACCGATGATGTCTTCTTGAAGGCCCACCGCAAGAACATAGTGTCCTGGGTGAATCAACGAATTGATGCTCTGGATCTTGTCCAAACATCGCGGGTTGTCCACGAGGATCTTTATCTTTCCATTCACTTTGCCGAGGGGCACCCAGAGGTTCCTTCTCAGGTATGCCGGGTTCAATTTGGACAATAGGTCCCCCGGAATGGGATAATATCGGTTATAGGGGACATATTCACATCCGAAAAATTCGGCAACGTTTTCACCCAATGTCAATTTGTCAATTCTTAGATCTTTTGTGAAGATCGACTCCACAGTGGTACCGCGTGCGTGTGCAAGGGTCGTGGCTTTATCCAGCTGCAAATTTGTTATGATTCCTTTTTCAACCAGATATTCGAGATGGGTTCTTTGGGTCCCCATTCGGTAAGAGGGAGTCTTGCTGTAGCTTTCTATTTGAGCGAGCAGAGCCATCATTGCCTCCAGTGTGTGGAATAAGAAGAATTTGTCAGATTGTTGAGCAAGAGATGTGCCGAAAGGAGTTCCGTTGGGGAAAATAAAAAAGATGCCGTATTATCGATAGATTACACCCTATCATTTAAGTGAACGTGGCTCATTTTCATACAAGAGGAAAAACCTTGGGAAAGTGGCTTCTATATTATGGCAACGAATTGCACACCCTGCCCTATTGCCCAGCACCAGAATGCCCAGCGGCTTCAGCATGGACCGTCTGCATCAAAGCCTTTCGCAGATCTTGGATGCGATCAAGGCATTTCCATTATGTGTTTTGCGCCTCTTTCCAGGATGTCAGAACCATGCCGATGGATACCAATGCAAGGGATACAAGGGCCAGCCAGTCCAGGTTTTCCTCTGGCAATATGGCAGCGGAAAGAAACGTGCCGCACACGGGAATAAGAAAACGGTACATGGCCATGCTGGTCAGCCGGTTGTATTTGACCAGGACATACCATAGGGTAAAGGCAAAGGCTGAAAGGAAGCTCAGGTAGCAGAGGAGCAGGAAGGTGGAACCGGAAAAACGAATCACGGCGGGATCCTCGACGACCAGCGCGATCAACAGGAGGATCAGAGAGCCCAGGGTGAGCTGGTAGGCGGACATGAGAGGCGGGTGAATACGCGGGGAACTCTTCTTCACGAGAAGCGTGCCGGCCGTTGAGGCCAGGGCGGAGAGGAGGACAAACCCTTCCCCTGTCAGGCGGAAGACAAAATCAAAACCACTCTTGTTCAAGTTCACAATGATAATACCGAGGAATCCAAGGACAAGACCGATGTTTTTCTTGGGTGTGAGGACATCGTCCTTCATCCACAGATGCGAGGAGAGTGCAATGAAAAAGGAGCCCGAACCGTTGATGATGGCGGTCTTCATTCCCGTTGTATTGGAGAGCCCTATGTAGAAAAACGTGTACATTAAAGTGGTCTGGAGCAGGCCCAGGAGGAAAAGGGTCGCGTAGTCCCTGGGTTCAGGGAGCAGAATGGACCTCCCCGTGAGCCTGACTGCCGCAAAGATCATAAGGCCCGCCAGTAGAAATCTGTATGCGGCAAAGTAGAGTTTCCCGCCCGTGTTTCGCTCTATTTCGAGCAGCCGGAAACCGATTTTCACCAGGGGAAATGCACTGCCCCAGAGGAGTGCGCAGACAAGGGCGAAAAAAATAACGGCCGGGGCCCAGGTGAAGAGTTTCTGTCTGTCCATGATCGTTCTACCGCCTGCTGGATGAGATGGGAAGCCAATGTAAGCCAGTGGGTGCTTTTGGTCAAGAAATTAACCCTTGATAGATGAAGAGCCCGTAGGCTCCTGTGAGGAGGAGGCCGGCCGCCTTGGGTAAACGTCCCAGAAAAACCAGAAAGAGAAAGAGGAGAAACCCGGCGGCCAATACTATGCCGATGCTGAGATTGAAAAAACCAGGAATCTCGATGGGTTTGAAGAGGGCAAAAATCCCGACGCACATGGGAATGCAGATATGTCCGTCCCCGATCTGTGAACTGAAGACGATATCGGCGCGCCGGGCCCATGCATAGTAAAGGGCGACAAGGGCATTGGGGAAAACCATCAACAGTCCTGTGAGCCATCCCAGATTGTCGAAAACCAGAAAACCGGAACCCTCTCGGGGGACCCATGCCACAAGGCGATCGATGCTGTAATAGACAGCTACACCGGTGGCGAGGATTGTGAAGAAATCGAACACAATCGATTTGGGAAGAGTGCGCTTGCGAATGACGTTGTCCTTGAGGACATCGAAAACCTGGAACAGCTGCCAGAAAAAGAACATGCCCACGAGTACGAGACCGTCAGAAAAATCAATGGCCCCGTCTCCGGCCAGGGCCCATAGCGTCCCGGTAAAAAAAAACAGAGCCACGAGCGAGAGCAACAGGGAAAGATGGTTGACACGGGCTGTCCGGAGGGCCCCCTTCCGACTTTTTTTGGGTGAGGAAGGAATCACGACAAGGGTCCAGCAAAGGGTGGACAGACCGATGATCAGGGTGAGGTTGGTGGTATTGTTTACCAGACAGTTTTCCAGGACAAGAGAACCGGAACCTCCTGAAGTTCCCAGGATGAAGGCAAAGGCCAGGTTTGAAAATCCGGAGGCATAGGGCATAATCAGGGTGCCCAAGGCCGTCCCTTCAAAACCTTTCTTTTCCAAGGCCCCCAGGCGCCATATCATCACTGCCGACGCCAGCAGAAAGAGAAAGAGGGAAAACCAGGGATCCAGGGAATCAAGGCGCACCGCCTCTTGCTTCAGCACTGAAATGGGCTGGGACAAAAGGAGTTTCCAGTAATGGATATCAAGAAAGGCCGCTTCCACAGAAGACTTGTCCCCTAGCTAGAGCGTTCCTGCCACGAGTCCTTCCCATTCCGTATGGAGCGTCCTGTACCCCCTGATCCATTCTTCAAGATGGTCCACGTCCCTGCGGGAGATATCCATTCTTGCGGCAAAAGTGTATATTTTTTCCCTTTCCGGCAGAGAAAAATGACGGTCCCTTGACGCAAGCATGATGGCGTCCCTCAGCACAACAAAAGCCGTGAGGCGGGAGACGTGTTGTTTCTCTATGTCAAAGAGCCTGTCCGTGGAACTCAGGAGCTGTTCATAATCAAGACCCAGGCGCTGGGCCTGCTTGCGGACATAATCGAACTCCGGTGGGCCGTTATCCCTGTCGGCCTTGGCAATGGCAATGAGTATCTTGACGTAGGTTTCAGAGTCAAAAGATGCCGAATGCATGTTCACAAAACTGTTGTCCATGGTATCCTCCCGTGCATATAACCGCAACTTAAGCAAGTCAGTAGTGGGAATTTTGCAATATTTGTACCAGTCAACAGAGTTCCTTTCTGACAAGGGGCCGGTACTCCCGGGCAAACGCGATGAGGCTTTCAAGCTTGGCTCCGGCCGAGCCCGAGTCGATGCAGTCAGCCGCCCGTTTGATGTCATCCTTTATCTCCCTGTCCAGACCCGATGCCACAAAGGCCTCCCTCGTACCCAGATTATTGAGCACCTTCGCCATTTTTTCGGTAAGGGAAGGGGTATAGACACCCAGCACCTGTGCCGACGCCCCGGCCGGGTTTGTGAGGGGGCCGAGCAAATTGAAGATGGTTCGTATACCCATCTCTTTCCTGGGTCCTGCAGCGTACTTCATGGCACCGTGAAAGAGAGGTGTATACAGGAACCCAAGCCCTATTTCCTGGATTGAACGTTCCACATCGGAAGCGGTGATGTCCAGGTTCACACCCAGATTTTCAAGCACGTCCGCACTGCCGGACCCACTCGAAACAGCCCGGTTCCCGTGTTTGGCCACCTTCACACCGGCGCCCGCCGCCACAAAGGCGGTCGTGGTAGAGACGTTGAAAGTGTGGGTGGAGTCTCCTCCGGTACCACAGGTATCAAGAATCGTCTCTTCGTCCACGTTGATCTCGTCCCTGTCGATATTCTCCAGGTGGTTTCCGGTGTCTATTTTTGCGGCCGTGGCCCTTATGGCCCTCGCCGCACCGGCAATTTCTTCTATGGTTTTCCCCTTCATTCGCAAGGCGGTTGCAAGTGCCCCGATTTGGGCCGGACCGGCCTTTCCGGTCATGATTTCTTTCATGACGGATTCCATTTCCATTTCCGTCAGATTCCTGCCCTTGACTACCTTGACAATGGCTTCTTTGATCATGGTCAATTCCTCCTTGCCGAAAAACGGCCGTTAAGTTGAACTGAATAACTGAATATTTGAAAAGAAAAGCCGTGAGATGCGTCATCCCACGGCTTTTCAAAAGGCAAAAAAAAACCGCGGGATCTTCAGGAGATGCCCACGGTTTTGTTATTGCTAAATCATCCGAACTAAGCCAGGCTCACCTCCTGAGAAGAGCTGAGCCACCACCAGTTCAGGCAAATGTTGATTCTGTTCCTGTCCATTACGATCATCATGATGATCAATGATGATGGCTTTGTAAAAAGCTGGTTTATGCCGCAAGCGGCAGCCTATGAGGTACGAAGAGGAGCCGAACCTGACACTCTTTTTCAGACCCTTTCTAAACACTTCGGAGTGGATGGACGTCGATTTGGGGTTTAACATAAATTCACAGAAGTGCGTGGGGTTTGAAGACGTAAACCCCAAATAGCCGTCCATGTCGGTGTTTGGTGCCAAGTGCACTATGAGAAAGGGTCTGAAAAAGACCCTCACGCCCTGCTCCTTGACTCCGGCGGATGAGACGACTTCGTTGGAAGTCATCATGGTGCCCATGGACGGGCACATAAATCAATGGGGTGCATCGCAACCCTTTGATTTGTAAGAAAACCGAAAATCACACTTTTTGGTTTTCGTCAGTAAAATGTCCACGGACGGACTTTTTACGATTCCATCAATGATGGATAGGAAGAAAAATTTTGTCAAAAACAAAATTCATTTATTGCTTGACATTGAAGGTCTAAACCCATAAACAGGACTGAAAGATTGACAGAATATGGGTTGAAAAATATGATAGGACACATTCAGACGCGGCGGAATCTCTATTTTTATTACTGGGGGACCAGTCCGCCTATGGTTTGATGGGTGTCTCGTTTGACCATTTCAAGCCGTGGGCGGAAGGAGCCCACGGCTTTTTTTTGGTCTATGGTGCTATGAACATCATTTTGATCGGATACCGGTGCAGCGGAAAGACACAGGTCGGCAAACTCCTGGCACGCAAGCTGTCCATGGGATTTTGTGATACCGACGGTTATGTGGAAGGACTTGCCGGCAAATCAGTTGAGAGGCTCGTTGCAGAGGAGGGATGGGACCACTTTCGTCTGGAGGAACGGAGGGCGGTCGCGGTTCTGGCAAAACGTGACCGACAGGTGATTGCCACGGGTGGCGGCGTGGCCCTGAATGAAGAAAATATGCGAAAACTCAGAGAGAATGGCTGGGTTGTGTGGCTGAATGCTACTCCTGAAACGCTGGAAGGGAGGATGGAAGCGGAGGAGCGCGCGGAACGTTTCAGGCCGTCACTGACAGGCCGGTGCCCCCAAGAGGAGATCGGGCCCGTCCTGGAGGAGAGGGCGCCGCTCTATGAAGGGGCCGCGGATTTTACGATTGATACCACGCGGATTTCTCTGGATGAGGCAGCCGGGGAGATCGTGAAGGCATTTGAAGAGAGGAAACTGGAGCAGATTCATGGCGGGAAATAGTATCGGAGAGCTTTTCAGGGTGACGACCTTTGGGGAATCCCATGGCCACGGCCTCGGCGCGGTGATCGACGGGTGTCCGTCCGGGATCACCATTTCCGAGGACGATTTTGTCTTTGAAATGGAGAGACGCCGGCCCGGAACCCGCCCCTTTGATACGCCGCGGGAGGAACTGGACCGTGTGGAGATTTTTTGCGGGGTTTTTGAGGGTAAGACCACCGGGGCTCCCCTGGGCCTCCTGATTGCGAACCGCGACGTGGACAGCCAGCCCTACGAGATTCTTAGGAACCTCTATCGGCCGGGACATGCCGATTTTACCTACGAGAAGAAATATGGCCATGTGGATCCCCGCGGGGGCGGCCGGTCATCGGCAAGGGAGACGGCAGCCCGTGTAGCGGCCGGGGTGGTGGCAAGGAAGATACTCGAAGCCGAAGGGATTTTCATAAAGGGCTTTACCACGGCGCTGGGCGGGATCCGCGCGTCGAAAATGGATAGGAGAGCCGCGGAGAGCAACGCCTTTTTTTGTCCCGATCCCAATGCAGTGGAAGAGATGGAAAGGGCACTTCAACGGGCCAGGGATGACGGCGATTCCATCGGCGGGATCGCAGAGGTTCGCGTTTCAGGCTGCCCGACGGGCCTTGGGGAACCGGTCTTTTCCAGGCTGGACGCCGATCTTGCAAGAGCCCTCATGTCGGTTGGCGCCGTCAAGGGAGTGGAAGTGGGTGCAGGCTTTGAGGCGGCGGGACGCCTGGGATCAGAAAACAATGATCCCATCACGCCTTCCGGGTTTGCCTCCAATAACGCAGGGGGGATTCTGGGCGGCATATCCAACGGAGATGAAATCGTCCTCCGGGCTGCGGTGAAGCCGATCCCATCCATTGCCAAAGAACAGAAGACCATCGACCGTCAGGGCAGGCCGGCATCCCTGAAGTTGACAGGCCGGTACGACACCAGCGCCATTCCGCGTATCGTGCCGGTCCTCGAGGCCATGGTGGCCATAGTGATGGCGGACCACCTGTTGAGGTCCCGATCCATGAGGGTTCAGCAGTTTTAAACGCATTTCATCAGGGAGGTGTAAAAATGTTAGGGAAAAGGATTCGAATGGAACGAATCATGAACAGGAATACGCACAAGACCGTCATGATTCCCCTGATTCATGGCGTGGGCATGGGGCCCATTGCAGGCATCAGGGACATCAAAAACGCCATTGATACCATGGCCCTGGGCGGCGCAAACGGGGTGATCCTGCACAAGGGTATCGTGGCGGCAGCCCACCGCCGCACCGGAAAAGACATCGGTCTCATTTTACACCTGACTGCTTCTTCCGAAAAACAGGAGCAGACCCTGGTAACGGACGTGGAAGAAGCGGTGGTTATCGGCGCTGATGCCGTATCCATCAGGATTCCTGTGGGTGATTCGAATGAACGAAAGATGTTCGGGATTTTCGGGAAGGTTTCAAGGGAGGCCGCAAGGTGGGGCATGCCCCTTCTGGCCCTCATGGACCCGGGGCATGACAAGGATAAGGAAAAACAGCTCAAGAACCTGATGCGCGCCGCCAGGATCGGCGCGGAACTGGGAGCTGACCTGGTCAGAGTGCCGTTCACTGTTTCCGGAGAGGCCTTCGCAGAGGTGGTGGCTGTTTGTCCGGTCCCCCTGATGGCCATAGGCGGCGAAAAAAAGGCCCGGGAAAAAGACGTGTTGCAGATGGTCCACGAGGTGATGGAAGCAGGGGCCTACGGGATGTCCCTGGGCAGAAATGTCTTCCAGTACAAGAAACCGGGAAACATGATCAAGGCCGTGAGCCAGATTGTCCACGAAGGAATGTCAGTCACGCGCGCCCTGAAGGCGCTTGAAGAAAAGCCCATTGAAAGCACCATGTTCAGCGGCAAGGTGATCTGGTAAGAGGGAAGGCCGAGAGATGAAACACAGAAAACAGGAAATCACGAGAAGAGACATCGTTGAGCTGGATACTCGGACGGGTCTTAACGGCGGCTATTATTATTTTATCTGGGGGACCGGTCCGCCCTGATTGCTTTGTTTTTTGTTTTATGAAAAAGCCGGGGCGGAAAGATTTCTCCCCGGCTTTTTTTGTCCGATGCCGCTGTCGGCAGCCTATGAGGAACGAAGTGGAGGAGAACCTGACACTCTTTTTCAGGCCCTCCTCCTGGTGCAGCAAATAAAATGGCTCGCTATGAGGAGCAGGTCGCGACTTCGTTGGAAGTCATCATCGTGCCCATGGACGGACTTTTTACGGT
>Ga0315542_1001796_pt1 | contig 13349 bp, 18 predicted proteins | sample SalMarSW160120MG_FD_202541 | JGI IMG/M metagenome (GOLD analysis project Ga0315542, IMG submission 202541) | Salt marsh sediment microbial communities from the Plum Island Ecosystem LTER, Massachusetts, United States - Salt Marsh Sediment SW1601-20 ...
GGGGCCGTGAATCCCACCGATCCGAGTAGCAGTACTCCGATAGCAAGCTGGGCGAGCAAACTGGTCATGTCATCCTCCGAATGCAGACATCGCACTGGGTATTTGTCGCGGTGTCCACTCGGGTTCGCGAAAGCGCCGAGGGTTGAACCAGAAACAGGCCTCGCCGGCCAGCCGCACACACCACATGTCTGTTCGAACCCAGATCCCCGATGCGACGAATACCCGTCGGGCGGGTGGGAAGCCGTTTCCGCGGTCATCCTCCGCAGGCTCTCACCCACCCACTCGAGACGATGGCGAGATTTTCGGCCGTTTGAGACGCCGACCTGGGCGTAGCTCAAGTCTGAGGCGATCTATGGCTCGCTCAGTCAGACCCGACCAGGATCGCCAGTGTTCTCACCCGGCACCAGATTTCAGCTCGCATAGCTAGCCAAGTGGCTGCGCTCTTGAGGGTTCGGAAGGGCTGTGCCGACTGGTGCGCATCCCGCGAGACCCCGCAGAACGTGGTCAGCAGTAGGAGGCAATCTGGAGACGCGAACCGACTTGGCGACTGTGACGAATACTTGTGTGACAGGCATTCGGCTGTCACCAGACCGGAAAGGAGGCTCTGTTGAGAAGGATCGGTTTCGCCGTGCCGGGAGTTGAGCGGCCACACACCAGTACGTCCAGTTGCCACCGAGCAGCAGCGCCGTTGGCTTCGTGGACCTGATCATTGCAAAGGGGGAAGAGTGAGGGGGGTCAAGCGGCTGTCGAGCCCTTCGATCGCAGTCGCCGCATCCTGGAAGGTGCGGGGACAGGAAGGTACGGGGATTGGGGCAGAAACACCAACCGACAGAGTCGGCGGTGTGGTCAGGAAGGGAAACCAATGAAGCATCGCATACTTCTTTCGGTAGCTGCGCTTGTCTGCGCACTCCTAGTCATCACGAGCCTTGCGGCCTCAGCTACAACAACCAAAACCACAGAGCCGACATAATGCAGCTAGGTGGAGGAGACATGATGGTACGGACTGTCGTGAGTGCCGGAGTGCTTGTCCTTGTTCTGGCTTCTTGCCAGTTGGGGACTGCTTCTCCGACGACGCAGTCTGTCGAGTCGTCGGCTGGCCCCTATCACACGATTGTGTACATGCTTGCTGACTCTGGGGGCAGTCCGACACAGACTGGACCTTTCTTGGCCCCCGTGTCGCGAAATGTTTCTGGCCCGGGGGGCGCGGTGGAAGCTCTCCTGAACGGACTCACGCCCAGCGAAATCGATCTGGGGATCAGCACGGAGGTGCCGCCGGACTCCGCGTTGCTCGGGATCGACGTGACCGAAGGAGTAGCCACTGTGGATGTCTCTTCGCAGTTCAGCGACGGTGGAGATGTGTTCTCTATGAGGGCTCGGCTTGCCCAGCTGGTGTTCACCATCACGGGGACTGACCCGGCGATCAACGGAGTTCGCCTTGAGGTGGAGAGCAAGCCGGCGCAGGTGTTCCTGGGTGCGGATCAGATGGCGAGCGATCTGATGACGCGACAGGAGTTCCGAGATCTGGTCCCTGGGATCCTTGTTGAAGTCCCTGGATTCGATGACTGGTCGCCCCCACCGTTGACTATCGCTGGGATCACCTCCGACTCCGTGGCGGACTTCCATCTTGAGATCCTCGACTCGGAGGGCAATCTGGTGACCGCAGCACTTGTGCAGACCTACGACGAAGCTGGTTGGCGTCACTTCGAGGTGACGTTCGAAGCCGCCGAGCTTCCTTCAATGCCAGCCACCCTCTGGATTCGCGTCTACCAACTCGCCAAGGATGGAAGTGCCATCTATGAGCGAGTCCAACCGTTCGGATACCGCGCGAAGCCTTGAAACCCTCTCCGTTTGTGTCATTCTTGGCCTCGCTGAGCGGGGCTGATCTTTACAAGAACAAGCCCTCTCCGTTCTTGTCAAGCCTGGCGTCGCTAGGTGTTGCAGGGAAAGCGGCGACCTTCAACAGCGCGTCGGTTCTCATCTAGACTCCCCAACTCGAACGACCTCGGTCGAAAGGGTGAACGGCGACATGGAACCGAGTCACCAAACCTGGGCTACGTCTGACAGATTCATTCCGAAGGCTTTCATCAGGCCGCTCCTCCGGTTCGGCCAGATCGAAGCATCCTCGGGCATTGTGCTGCTGGCCGCCGCCATCGCTGCGCTGGTCTGGGCGAACAGCGCACTCTCCGACAGTTACCACGCGATACTCGACACTCACGTGGTTGTGGAGTTCGGAGCTCTCCACTTCGACGAATCTGTCCTCCACGTCATCAACGACGGCTTGATGGCGATCTTCTTCTTCGTTGTCGGTCTCGAGATCAAGCGCGAGCTCGTCGTGGGTGATCTCAAGGATCCGAAGGCAGCGGTCCTGCCCGTCACTGCTGCCCTGGGAGGGATGGTGTTTCCCGCCGTCATCTACGCAGCCATCACGGTCGGTCAGGGTGCCGAGATCGCGCGCGGGTGGGGCATCCCGATGGCAACCGACATCGCATTCGCGGTCGGGATCGTAGCGCTCATAGCTAAACGTATTCCCTCAGGAGCAAAGCTCTTTCTGTTGTCGGTCGCTGTTGCCGATGACATTGGTGTCATCGCCGTCATCGCCATCTTCTACACCTCGGATCTGAAAGCCGTCTACCTGGCGGCCGCCGTAGCCGGGCTGATCGTGGTGTGGGTCGCCGGAAGAGCGCAGGTGCGAGCCCTCTGGTTCTACATCCCGATGGCGCTTGTGATCTGGTATCTCACGCTCGAATCAGGTGTTCACGCCACCCTGGCTGGGGTGGCCTTGGGTCTCCTCACACCTGCCTCGCCCTTCTACAACCGGCACGAGTCTCAACGACGAATCCGAGCGATCACAGAGCGATTCTCTACCGACACGTCGGGTGAGCATCCAAGGGAGCATGCCGATCACCTGACATTGTTGTTGTCCAAGATCGCGGGCGAGTCCGTGTCCCCCCTCAGCCGAATGGAACACGCACTGACCGCGTGGAGTTCGTTCGTGATCATCCCGATCTTCGCCCTGGCCAATGCCGGCATCGATTTCCGAGGGGTCAACTTGGTCGAGGCGCTCACGTCGCCGGTGTCGTTGGGGGTAGGTACCGGCTTGGTGGTCGGCAAGATAGTGGGGATCTCCATAGCCTCCTTTGCAGCGGTGAGGTTCGGATTGGCCAAGCTGCCACCGGAAACCACCTGGCGGCACGTGATCGGTTTGGCGGCGGTCGCAGGGATCGGTTTCACCGTATCGCTGTTTGTCACCGGCCTCGCCTTCGCCGACCCCTCACTTGGCGACCTCGCCAAGGTGGGCATTCTCGCCGGGTCGCTGACCGCGGGCGTTGTCGGCACCATGGTCTTGCGCGGAACTCGCACGTCCGTCTCGTCGTAGGCCATTCTCGAGGCTTCCCCCACCGTTCCTGTCAATCCTGGTCCCGCTGAGCGAGGGTGATCTTGACAAGAACGGGGGGTGACCTACCGGTTAGTGTGGCGCCGGGTCGGAGGGGAGAGGCGATTTATGGCTCGCTCAGTCAGACCCGACCGGGATCGCCAGTGCTCTCACCCAGCATCAGATTTCAGCTCGCATAGCTAGCCAAGTGGCTGCGCGCTTGAGGGCTCGGAAGGGCTGTGCCGACTGGTGCGCGTCCCGCGAGACCCCGCAGAACGTGGTCAGCAGTAGGAGGCAATCTGGAGACGCGAACCGACTTGGCGACTGTGACGAATACTTGTGTGACAGGCATTCGGCTGTCACTAGGCCGGAAAGGAGGCTCTGTTCAGAAGGATCGATTCGGGGGTTGAGCGGCCACACACCAGCAGGTCCAGTTGCCACCGAGCAGCACCACCGTTGGCTTCGTCGGACCTGACCATTGGAAAGGGGGAAGAGTGAGTGGGGTCAAGCGGCTATCGAGCCCTTCGATCGCAGTCGCCGCATCCTGGAAGGTGCGGGGACAGGAAGGTACGGGGAATGGGGCAGAAACACCAACCGACAGAGTCGGCGATGTGGTCAGGAAGGGAAACCAGTGGAGCATCGCACAGGGCTGGGTGTGCAGAGAGCGGGCTTGAGTGTCCTTGCCAAGGAGGGTGCACATGAGAAGTAGGAAATGGTATCTGGCTGTGGTGGCAGCCCTAGGGTTGGTCGCCGGGGCTCTCACGGGTGGACATGTTCAAGGGCGTACAGGAGATTCCGGACCACACATCGTGGGCGTCTATTCGGCGTCTGCTGCCGATCTGAATGCGCCGGGATCCAAGCCCCTGATCTGGGCCCCTCGACAGGTCGCGGCTCCGGGCGATGCAGTCCTGGTCGTGGCGGAAGCACCACCGTCTTCGACTGGTGTGGATCTGGTCGTCGAGATGGAATCTGGTTCGACCAGGATTCCCTTGAGTTTCGATGGCAAGGCCCTTTGGGAGGGCAGACTTGTGGCTGAACCCGGTCTGCTTCGCTACCGCGTTGAAGGAAGTCCTGAGCAGTCTGGAGCTTCGGAGTGGATCGATGTCTCTGTCGTGGAACCCACGGACATCGACATACAGTTGGGTCAGATCGGCTCAACCAGGTCGTGGACGGCCTCTATCGGTCCTGAGGGCTCGGGTGCCGACTTCGAGGTTGTCGATGTCAGCGAGGGGGCACGTCAACTCCCACCGTCATTTGCTGTCGCGTCCGGGAGCCCGGTGGTGATCGATCTGACCGCCGGACAGATGGCGTTTCTTGGAGCGAGCGGTGTTGAGCGAAGGGTCGAGCTCCCTGGGGGAGCGGTGCCGCTTGACATCGTGTCGGCTGGTAGCGGGTTCGTTCTCAGCGACCCTCTCAACAGGCGAACGATCGAACTGTCGGGCGCTACTGGGCACCTGACGGCGACTCGGTCGACCACTGTCTTTGATGGTGGGATGGTCCCTTTCAACACACAGCTTGTGCAGACCACCGGGTCGTCCACTTTCGTTCGCGCCCCGGTGGCTTCTGGGGTCATCGACGTTGGGCAGGAGGACCTTCAGATGTTCTCGCGCACGGGTCCCGAGGACGAAACGATCGTGGTGAATGTTCACGACGGGTTGCTTCATCTTGGCATCGGCGGTGCGTACTACCGGATAGGGATGCCAGGTGGGACTGTCGATGTCGCCAAGGATCTGATTGCCGGAGGACAAGGCCTCTACTGGTTGGTGATCGGTGTCGGCGAGACCGGCTCTTCGCCCGCCATGTTGCTGCTGCGTGTCGACACACACCAGCAACTAGCGGAGGCAACCGACATTGGCTTCCTCGACGGTGACGTCACGCGCCGACTGGCCGCAGCGCCCTCAGGTGTCGTTGCGTTGACGGAGCCGCGTTCGAATCAACTCGTCTGGACCGAGTATCGATAGAGCGACCCGTGGATGAGAAAGGGGAACAACAAGTGGAGGCGAAATCGATGCTCAGGTCAGTATTCAGACCGATTGCGACCTTGGCCGCGGCTTTCCTTGTCGGGGCCATTGTGGTCCCCACTCCGGTATCGGCGTACATGCAAGATTGGACGAGAAGCCCTGATGCGATTTCTTATGCGTACAAGGGACTGCATGAGAAGTACGTACTCGGCGGCAAGACGTTCATCGACAATGACATCTGGGACAGCAACGAAGGTATTGATTGTTCGTCGTACGTGTCCAAAGTCTGGGCGATTCCCAACTACTACGCACCAACCGATGTCGTCACCCTGTACACGACCTACAACTTCTACTATCAAACCACCTACTGGAACCATGAACCGGTCACGGGACCGTACCTCATGGAAGGGTTCGTCTGGCGGGCTGAGGCGGGGGGTCCGACCAGCGGCCATACCGGTCTCTTCCGAATCCAGAACTCAGGGGGTGAGTGGATCACGTGGGAAGCGAGAGGCTCGAGCTATGGGGTCGTGTCAACCTATCGGGACGTGTACCAACTCGACAACTGGAACGCGCTTGGCATTGACCGGAAAGACTGGGGGTAGGCCTTGTCTAGGGTGCGGCGTACGACTGTCGTGACGCTCTCGAGCGTGCCCGAGGTGCCCGGAAAGACTGAGCGATTCCTGCCAGCACAGTGCGTGCTGGCAGGAATCGCAGTCGTCCTGGTGGTGGCCGGGTGTACTCGGGTCCAGGGCGGCGATGTGTCTGAAATGTCGACTACGACGTCGACGACGGCTACCACCACGACCACAGAGGCTCCGACGTCGACGTCGACGTCGACGTCGATCGAGCCTTCAACGTCTGGTCTGGATGAGCTGGTGTTCGCTCCTGTGCCGGTCGATGGGGTTGAGGTGGTGAGGGTCGATGTGTCTGATCCTGCGTCTGCGATCGGGCGGGATGGGTTGGAGTTGCCACCGGCGTTCGCTGCTGTGGGGTGTCGGGTGTTCTGGTTGGACGGGTCCGGGTCGAAGATCGCGATGTTCGATCAGGCGGACGGTGAGTGGTTGGACACGATCCTGTTGCCTTCGGACACGCTGGGGCTGGACATGGTGGCTGATGGGTCGCGGTTGCTTGTGGCCAACAGGTACCCGCCGGATCCGTCGTTGATCACGGTCGATGCTTCGTCAGGTGAGGTTGTGGACATCCGTCGTCCCGTGGATCATGGCTGGTTGAGTGTGCCGATGAACGCCCGGTTGGTGGTTGTGAACGGGGACGTGTACTTCGAGCTGCGCGGTTCGGAGCTGTCTGGGTTGTTTGCCGGTGAGCCATTCGTTCGAGACTACGGGCCGGGTGTAGCGCTGGCGCGAGACGGATTCGACGTCACCACTGCCGATGGTGGGTGGCATGTCACGGTCAAGGGTGTGAGAGTTCGCAGTCTCGGTGAGAGGCTGATGACACCCAACGGGACGGTGGCTGTGACTGCAAGTGGGTTCGACGAGACCGGCGAGCCTCGCGCACTCCTGTTCGTGCTTTCAGCCGATCAAGCACAGGTATTCGACATTGGTTTCGTGTCCGGTGATCTGACTCGTCGAGTGGCGGTCGCCGACAACCGCATCCTCGTGATGGTTGAAGACGGACAGGTTCTCACCATTGTGGATGTCATCCCCGGCGACGGTCCCTGTTCCTAAGGTGACGGTTCGTTCTCCCGCCTCTGCACTCGATCGAGCGGTCGTCGAGGACTCTGACCATCGTGGGTCGGGAATTCAGGAGGTGGTGGCTCAGGCAACCCGCCGGGAATGCGGATCGGAATGAGAGGCGGTCCACACGACGATGACGGGTTGGGCGATGTTCACATGCCGGGTTCTAGCATTGCGTATTCGCCCAAGCTGTGAGTTGGCGAACCCACAGTCTCGCTGAGTGCGCTGGTTCCGCTACCTTCGTCAACCCCCCGAAGCCAAACAGCTGGTGTTCCTGCAACGTGCCCGAGACTACGGCGTCGACTCCAACGGGACAGTATCGGTTGGAGCCTCGATGTTGACCGGTTCGCCAATAGAGGAGTACTTGGTCGTGAGGCTTGATGTGGTAGTGGCTCCCGGCGTTCCGGTTACGTCTGGAATTTGCGCCACCTGCTCCACCCGCTGCTGGCGAACGAACCCGTCATCTACTCCGATCCACACGTCGACTGTCATGCGGGTGACGACGAACTCGACTTCGAGCTGCCCGTCAGCGGCAGGATTCGTGGTCGCCAGGCCTGACGTCGCTGCCGCAAACGCCTGTTCACTGATCGTGCCACGAGAATGATGGCAGATGACTCCGTCGATCGTGTTGTCGCCAACTTCAATTACATCGGTCATCTGCCGGAGGGAATCGAGTCCGCCGGTCAGGTCAGGTTGGGCCGATGGCAGCGGAACACTCACCCATTTCGACGTACCCGGCCCCTCGATACCCGTAGCCTTCATGTAGAGGTTGCGACGATTGCAGCCGTCAGCCTCTTGTTCTCACCTTCGGCTATGTCTGCATCCCCAGTGACTGCGGCTTCGGACTCCATCTCACCCCAAACCCCACCATCCCAAGAGACTCACCGCCATGGGTCTCTGAACTGAGACGAAGATCGATGACACGCTCACTCCTTCAGCTGTAGAGCGAGTGAGTCGTGCCGTAGTGCGGCAGGGCTCACTGCTGCCATCGCCATCGCAACTCCGAGGAGCCGAATCGCCTGGTATTCGGCGCTCCCAAGGGTGGCCGCGGCCGCGGATCCACCCGCAGTGGAAACTGCAAGCGCAAAGCCGATCGAGATGCTGGCTAGGACCACCGCGACTGATCGAAGCGCGATTTCCAGGTATACCTCGCTCCTGAGCAGACCTATCACGCGCTGCAGAGCGAATTCGGATCTGCGCATCCAGTCAACGGCCCAACCCACTAGCCCGATCAGCAATCCGGCGAAGATAGGCAGGTCCCTGGATGGTCTTGCCTGCAGTTCCTCGAGAGGCTCCAGAGGATTGGGCCCCTCGAACTGAGCAGCGCTCACCTGGTCGTCACCCAGTAGACCCCGCACCAGTTCCTGGGCACGATTCAACGACGAGGTTTGGAAGACAGCCCAACACTCGCTGACCACGGGGCTGGCGATGTCAGGCACGAGGATGGATCGCTGTAGTCGCTTGGGGCTTTCCTCCGGAAGAACGGCGGCGACACCAACTGCTTCGAGGCCCGCGGGTTGGACGATGCCGGCGATGGCTGACTTCGACAACCCTGTTTCCGCCGCCACACGTTCTCCGATGACAATGGATCCAAGCGCAAGAGTGCTCTCGTTGATCCCCAGCAGACGGAAGAGGCCCGAGCCGGCCCGATACGTTCGATACTCGAGGCCGGGCAGATTGCCCAGCTCCGTTGGATGGGCAACAGCGACCCAGCCAACTTCCTCGACGCTCGAAAGTCGCTGGAGTTTGAGGCAGTCAAGACTCGACATCGCCACTCCCTCGGCAGGTGTGACAACAACGATGCTGCCACCCGAGTGGATTCTTTCGTCATACTCGCGCCAACGCCGCTCGACCTGCCCGTAGTCCTTTGCCAGCGCCACAAAGGATATTGACGTTGCGAGAACGAGGACCCCAAGGTGCAGCCAAGGCTGAGCTCGAAGCGAGGAGAGCAGTGCACGCACCACGAGTCCAAGTCTCATGCGTTGACCGTCACAAGTCGACCGTATTCGAGAGCGACAATGCGATCGCACCGATCCGCAATCGACAGGTCGTGTGTTGCGAGAACGGACGTGATGCCTTCCGATGCCTTCCAGAGGTGCTCAACTACGACCTCGGTGGTTTCCCGATCCAACTGGCCTGTCGGCTCGTCGAGCAGGAGCAGTACCGCCTGCGCTGCAAGGGCTCGAGCAATACACAATCTCTGGCGTTCCCCTCCCGACAGCCTCCGCGCTTGCTGTTCCCGGAGCGGTTCAAGTCCCACGAGCACGAGCGCGGCTTGAGCCCTCTCGAAGGCTTCCTCCTTGGCGACATCTGCAGCCATGGCAGCAAAGCCGACATTGTCCAGAACGGTCCATCGCTGAAACACGTTCGTGGTCTGCTGAACCCATGCAATGGTCCCGGGTGGGAGGTCGCTGACATCAGACACCTGTTCGTTCTGAATGACTACCTCGCCCTTCGTGGGACTGACAAGCAGGCCAAGGATGCTGAGGAGTGTTGTCTTTCCGGATCCGGAGGGCCCGACAACCGCGACTCGCTCGCCCTCGCCGATACTCAGATCGAGATCACAGAGAACTCGACGGTCACCAAAAGAGTGGGATACCCGCCTCAATCCGCACCACAAAGGTATGCCTCCCCTGAATCCACCGGGTTCACAACAACCGAGACCGCTTCGATTGGCTCGATAAGCGTCTGGCTTCCCTTGCTCGCGATCACCTTCACGTCGTTCGCGACAAGCGCCGTACTGGCTACGGTGATCAAGCAGGCTCGGCCGCCGAGCGTCGTAACAATCGACGTTGCAGGCACAGCATTGACGACGCGAGCGTCCTCACTCACAAGCCAGGCGTTCTGGGCAGTCATCTCCACTGCCTCGTCCTTCGAGGTCTCGGACTCGGGGATTGCTCGCCACTCGCCTCCCACGTACTTCGCGGGAATGCTCTGTGTTCCCACAACGAGCATGAAGTCTCTCGACCGGTCGACGCTCGATGGCACTCCTTGAATCTCGATGTAGTTGACCGTCTGGATTCCCTCGATCAGCCCGGCCCCTGGACCGGGTACTTGATCCCCCACCTCCACCAGTACCTCGGATACCTCGAAGGAGTCCTGTGGAATCCACACGAACCATTCCGCTGGGATTGCCTCCAGCTGGCTGGTGACCGCACCCAGCAGGACTCCAAGTTCTCGAGAAGCTGAGAATGTTGTCCGGTCGAGGACTCCCGACTGGTACTCACCTAGTAGGTCCAGGTGGATCAGTAGCTTCTGCAGCGTTGCGACATCGTCTCCCGTATCACCGAGATACAGGTCTCTCCACAGGGGGGATGGTCCACGCACAGCTATCCGGTCCACTCCATCAACCCGCCAAACCACTGAGCCCACGGACACTGTGTCGCCGGCGCGAACCGGAAGTCGCGTGATCATGCCATATACCAACGTGCTTCTGACCAGGACTGGAGCGCTGAGTATGGGGTTGAGCGCAACCGGGTATCGGTCTACGAGTTGCTCTTCCGCTACCTCGACGACTACCGGAGGGGATTGGTCCGTGAGTGAGCGAGCAGTCTGATCAAGCCTGAGGGTGGCGACCGCTACAGCCGCCAGCGAGGGCACCACAAGAGCCAAGATGATGCCCAGCACCAGCATTCGATCGCGATGTGCCCGGTTCCCGCGATCAGCTACCCGATTCGGAGAACGCGACCGTGTTCCAGCAATCTTCATATGCGTCTGGCTCCTGATCGATCCAGTAGTCGAGTGTTGCCGCATCCGAGCCCTGAACGTTGAAACCTTTGATCCGCATGCAGTCGGCCACCGCGGCGTAGAACGTCTGATCGTCTATCTCGCTTCCGCCTTCCTGGTCGGCCCACGCGAGTTCCACAAAGCTCTTGAACTCCTGGCTGCAGGCTTCTCCCTCTGGGCTGTTCACCAATGACTCAGCATCCCTGCCGAGGGGATCCACGAAGAGATAGGAGAACGCTCTCGACTTCATGCTGAAGGAAACATCAACCTCCACACCCGTGGCAGATCCCACGCAGGCCGCATACTCATGGACGGCCGCGTCCATCTCGTCGAAGGTGACAAGGCCATCCTGCAGAATCGCTGCCTGATACGGAGACAGGTAGCTGCCTGGAGACCCAACCGCCCCATCCTGGGCTGAGCAACCCACCACAACGACAACCATCAGAACCGCTAATGCAACTACCGGCGATCGGGTCCCCAGGCGGTCCAACATCATCCGCCGATCCAGCCAGAGGTCTGCACCCACTCGTGCTCCCATGTTGTGATGGTTCCTTTGTTGAGCGCATTGCCGGACGCGATGACATAGGGCGAAGCTACATACTGGGAGGTCACAGGGCCCGAGACACCATACGAAGCTCCGAGCTTGACCTCGGCAGTCAAATAGTGACACTCACCGTTGAGGTCTTCGACGACTGTGCCCTCAAAGCAGTCCATCGCGTCGAAGAACCCATCCTCAATGAGCCGCCACGAGCACCCATCGTAGGACCAGCGCCCGAGTTCGGTGTAGGCAGCCGCCGGCAAGGCAAATGCCACAACGAGCACCGCCCCAATCGAGACAGCTATGAGACGCTTCCACCAGTGCTCCTCCCCCCGGTTGCGAATGAACGGCAACTCCGAAACCGTCATGTCCTCTCCCTTCACCAACGGTTCTGCTCCTCCAGCCGGCTTCCTTCGGGCCATGAGAAGAAGATCCATGCCTTCACCCTTGTATTCGTCATGGATCAGCCCCGGGTTCCCAGATTGGACTAAGGCGAGGCCGTCGACACTGGTTCGGCCACCACCGGCTCATGGGAGCAACAGCACACGCCGAGGAAGAGGGGCACCACCACCAACAGCAGCACAAGACGCCCAGGACAGAACCCTCCAGAAGACCCGGGGAGGTTCAGTCATTCGCCTGGTTGGAGCACTCCTCGTCGAAATCAACGACGAAATGATCGCCACCGAACGCCGCCATACCTCAGCCGCCTCCCTCACGCCAGAAAGAGTCTCGCGCCAGAAGAGGTCCTGCGGGAGCAGCCCAGGCAGGCGACACGTCAAGGCCGACCGGGCGTAGACCCGTCCGTTCTTGTCAATCCTGGCCCCGCTGAGCGAGGGTGAACGTGACAAGAACGGGAGGGGAGAGTGGGCCCGGTGGGAATCGAACCCACGACCTTGGGATCAAAAGTCCCCTCAAGGGGTTCAGGCGCGATTGGCCGAATCGCAGAACACCCTTACAAACACTGGCCATATTGCTTGCAGCAGTTCGCGTCATTTCGCGTCGTTTCCGATTTGTCAAGTTCCGGTACCCGTGCTCCGGACTGGCTCCGGTTGGTAGGCGACATTTGGTACGCGGGTTATGAGGCGGCGTTGCGACGCTGAGGCCGGCCACGAGGGTTGGTGAAGGCACCATGTTCTTTGGCCCGGTCGTGGGGGATCGGATGGCTACGGATGACTCGACCCTCATGCGAGATCTCCACAGTGTCACCGACTCGTACCTGAACCGACTTGCCTCGATACTTGTTACCGGCCCGATAGGAGGCGGCAGCGAAGCTGATACTCCCCGACTGGTCAACTTTGCGGATCACCGGCACCCCAGTGGTTTCAGGTCGAACCGGGCGGCCACGCCGCTGTCGTTGCCATGCGGCTGGTTCGTCCTCAACGGCATGTTGGCGGGCGTGTGAAACGACCAGTACTTCTCGGTGCCACACCTCGACCAGGCCACTCCGGATGGTGACGTTGGCGGTTTCGCCGGCCAGCCAGCATGGTCGCGGTCCGCGCAGCGTGTCGCCCGTCCGGGACGATTGGAGGCCCGCCTTCGCTGAGAGGACGCGCCTATTGGGTGTTGAGTCCTCTATCGAGGGTGTCGTGGAGCTCTCGGGCGATGTGGCGCTTGAGGCGACGTCGGACCCATCACGCGACGAAACCCCCGCACTGCAAGGCCTTCGTTCGCGGCGGCGGGATATGAACCTTTGACCTTTGGGTTAGGGTGAGTCCCATCTCGTGGTGTAGGAGGGCCTGATCGTCGCAGGGGGTCCTGTGATGTTGAGGGCCACCGTGTGATTCTCAGAAGTGTTCAAGCAACTGAGAGGAGCCACACGATGGCCACCCGTGATTCTGCCCTATCCGACTTGTCCGAGATGCTGATCGCTACTGATGGGACGTTGTCGACGTCACTTGCCGAGATCCTCACAGTGGCTGTCCAGGAGTTGATCGAAGCCGAACTGACGGCTCGGGTCGGATGCCGATACGAAACCGGCGTGCACGTTTCCGCTGGTAGTCGCCGATGACGTTCGTCGCGATACCCAACAGCCACGGCAACGCGAACGGTCGAGCAGT
>Ga0315542_1001797_pt1 | contig 13345 bp, 13 predicted proteins | sample SalMarSW160120MG_FD_202541 | JGI IMG/M metagenome (GOLD analysis project Ga0315542, IMG submission 202541) | Salt marsh sediment microbial communities from the Plum Island Ecosystem LTER, Massachusetts, United States - Salt Marsh Sediment SW1601-20 ...
GAGCGGGCGGGCGTGCTCACTCCCACGGGCGGTCTTTTCGGGTGCCTGGGCACCGGCATCCCGTACGGCATTGCTGCCAAGATTGCCCGACCGGACAAGCAGGTGGTAGTGGTCAACGGGGATGGGTCCTTCGGTTTTAACGCCATGGAATTTGACACAGCTATCCGCCACAACATCCCTTTCGTGTGCGTGATCAACAATGACTGTGCATGGGGCATGATAAAACACGGCCAGGAAATGACCCTGGGGGAGGGGAGGCTCCAGTGTTCCGAGCTTGGGCAGCGCCACTACGAAAGAATGGTGGAGGGTCTGGGGGGATACGGGGAATTTGTCACCAGGGATGAAGAAATCATCCCCGCCGTCAGGCGTGCCATTGCTTCAAATAAGCCCGCCTGTGTCAACGTCTTCACCGACCCAACCGTCACCAGTCCTGCCACGGTCATGTTTGAGCAAGGCCTGAAAGTGGAATAATCTCATGAGAGCAGGGAAATTTGACCGCCGAGAATTCATAAAAACAGGGTTGACTCTCGGAAAGTGGGGCGCGGTTTTCGGACTGCTCCCCGTGAGCGCCGCATGCGGGCGATCGGGCACAGATATGGGCAGCATGGAAATCGGAAGAAAGGCGGCACAATTGACGCTCACAGAGATTGCAGAACGGAAACTGCACCATGGAAGAGACCTGTTCCTGAACCCGTTCAGCACCCGGGATCACGGAAATATGTGGAGGGTCCTCCGCTGGAAGCTCTTCGACAGAAACCGGTTCAAATCATTCTACAAGGATGAACCGACCGTGCCGGTGAAAATCGACTGGGATCTTCTGGATGAAAAAAATGGATGCTCTGTCACCTTTATAAGACATTCCTGCGTCCTGATCTGCGACCTGGAAAGCTCCCTGCTCGTGGACCCGGTTCTGTTCGGCCTCATGTGGTTCACCGACTTCAGCCCCCTTGCCTTCGACGTCAAACGGATGCCCCGGCCGGACCATATTCTGATCACCCACGGCCATTATGACCACCTGGACAAATCCTCCCTGAAGATCTTCCCCCCGGATACCCACGTTATTTCTCCTCTTGGCTACGACAGTATCTTCAAGGACCTCGGGATGCAGAACCGATCACAATTGGACTGGTTCGATGGTCACAAGGAGGGAAAACGGGAGATTATCCTCCTTCCGTGTAACCACTGGACCATGCGTAATCCTCTTGTTGGGCCCAACCGGGCCCTCTGGGGTTCATTTCTTGTGAAGGGAGCAAGCGGCTTCAACGTTTTTATTTCCGGGGACACCGCCTATTTTGACCGGTTCAAAGAAATCGGAAAAACCTTCCCGATCGATCTCGCCATCTTCAACCTCGGGGCGTATGAGCCACGCTGGTTCATGGCATCCTCCCACCTGAACCCGGCGGAGACCGTCAAGGCCTTCATGGAACTGAATGCAAAAAAGCTGATGATTGTGCACTGGGGGACCTTTCGCCTCGGCGATGAGCCGGTGCATTTTCCGCCCCTGGATATCAAGAGGGAGATGAAACGGCAGGGACTCCTGGACCGGCTTGTGCATCTCAACCACGGAGAGACCTACCGCCTGGGCTGATCGGGCTTTACATCCGGTTCAGGGAGTCAATCAGTTGGCGGAGCCGACCGAAATCCCTCCTGTTGAACGTGAGAATCAACCGCGGAAGGTGAAAAATCCCGGACTCATCAGCCTCTTCCGGGAGGCCGTTTGGGGAAAAAAAGAATTCATGCGGGGGGATCAGAATATCGGAGAAGCGATCCTTCAATTCCGTTACATCCCCATGAGCGATGCCGGAGCTCAGGCGAATCACCAAGCGGTCTCTCACATAGCGGAGGCTGTGGTAGCGATGATAAAAATGATTGATTTTCTCCACTCCCTCATCCGCCGAGCCCGCAAGGTCGAAGAGGTGAAAGTCCCCGGGGCTGACATAGCCCCGCCGCAGAAGCTCCCTTTCGATGAAGTCAATCCATCGGCTCCAATACGTACCCCCGGATTCGTCCAGGAAGACAATTGGCGTGGGATTGCGTTTCCCGGTCTGTACCAGCGTAATGGTCTCCATGGCTTCATCAAGCGTCCCGAAGCCGCCGGGGAACAGGGCCACAGCGTCGCTCTCTTTCAGGAAAGCCACCTTCCTGGTAAAAAAATACTTGTAATTAATGGCCCTCGGACTGCCCTGAAGCACCGGATTTGCCTCCTGTTCGAAGGGAAGGCGGATATTCACCCCGAATGAGTGCTCTGGACCGGCCCCTTCATTGACCGCCTGCATGATCCCGGGTCCCGCTCCCGTAATAACCATGTAGCCTGCTGCCGACAACCGCTCGCCGAACAACCGGGCCATCCTGTAAATCGGCTCCCCCGGTTTCGTTCTGGCTGATCCGAACACGGTGACCTTCTTCGCGTGTTTGTATGGGGCAAAGACCTTTGTTGTGAAGCGCATTTCCTTCAGGCTGGTATTCATGAGTTTCAAATCCGCCCGGTCTTCGCTCTCCTGCCCTGCTTTCAGGGCGGCGAGAATCATTTCCCGGACCACTTCGTTGTGGCGGATGCCGCCTGCAAGGGACATGAGTTCTTCGATCGCCTCATCAACGGGGCCGTTTGTTCTGGTAAAATGCAGTTCCATGTCTTTCATTTCTTCAGACGCTCTGTACATGGTAAAAGGGTCCCGCTGAGGACATCATAATACTGGAATCCCCGGTCCTCAGCATCCAGAAACTTCTGTACAGCCTGATCAATCTCGTCAAATTCCGTGACAATGCAGTCGATCTTTTTTTCGGCTATCTTTGCCATGGATTTTTTTCCCATGCTGCGTGCCATGAACAATGCACAATCACCCAGGACTTCGAGGATTTTTTCCGGTTCCCCATGGTGTCCCTCTCCTCCGGCGTTGGGATTCTGGCGAATCTCCCGGGACATTATCTCACCATTCAAGATCTCATAGACGGCGTAAGACGCGCTCTCTCCAAAATGACCTTTGCGGATCGTCTTCTTGTCATCGGTCCCTATGGCGATCTTCATTTTTTTCTCCTTGGTTGTGCTGATCAGTGTATGGCTTCCTTCTCTGATTTTTTCCTTTTTCGCCGGATCGCGTTCCTTCCCCGGCGTTTCTCTCCTGTTTCCCCCTGATCAACCATCAGGACTTTCGCCAAATCGACCCACAAGATTGCCATTGCGGAATGTAGAGAGTGGATTTGGGCTTCCTTTCCATGATTCCCTGAAGGCGCGAACTGGAGTCTTCTGGAATGATATCACAAAGGAAAGGGATCAGGAAGCCCTGTTTCTCCCCGAGGCAGAAGACTTCTCGTCGCCTGCACCATGCGTTCCCGGCACGCCTTGCCCGCCTTTTGTGATCTGATTACCCGGGTGCAGGGGCCCAGAGGTTGCCATCTGGAGACGTTGTTTTCCCGAAAGAGCGCAATGGTCGGCGTCCCCAGCATGGCGGCGAGATGGGTAACACCGCTGTCGTGCCCGGCGTACAGGCCCGCTTGTCCCAGCAGGGAAACAAGCTTTTCATTCCGGGGACAGAAAACGATCTCCGCCAATGAAGAAACCCGGTTTTCGAAAAAATCCAGCACGCCTTCTTCAGCGGGTCCCAACAACACTACCATCCTGTGGTCCTTCAGGGCAGGCTCCCGCATGATACTATTGAGAAATGCTGTCCAGAATTCCGGAGAAAAATTCTTGCGGGATGATCCGGACCCAGGGTGGATGACGATCCGATCCCTTGCCATGGGTTGACGGCTTCCTTCCAACAACGCACGCTTTCCTGCCCGTTCCATGGCACGGGCAGGATCAACGGGAAGACCTGCCAGGGCCAGGGTCTCGCACAGATAGCGGGCCACATGGATGTTGTCTTCCGCCGCTGGATATGCCGGCATGACATGAATCGGGATACCGGGAAAATATACCCGCAGGTTTCTCCCGACACTGCCGTCCCTGTCACCCAAATAGGCAACCACCACGTCCTGATGGGGGACCGGAAGGGAAAAATGGGAGCTCGGCTTCTCCTGGAACAGCATATGCCAGCCTGGTCCCTCGATATTGATGCACCCAGCGCCCGTCTGTTTCAGAAATGAAAGACCTGGTTCCCGCCCCGCTACCGTTAACCGAAGACCTTTTCGCATATCTTTCAGTGCAGGGAGAAGCATCAGGGTATCTCCCAATGCCCCGGGGCGGATGATGAGTGCTTTTGGGTCCATCTCCTACCAGGCCGGTGAGGCAACCACCAGGATCGTGCACTCCTCATCTCCGGTATTGAGCAGGGCATGGATAGATCCCGTCGGTATCCATATGGCATCTCCTGGTCCCACCGGCCTTCTTTCGTCATCAACACGCATTTCTCCCGATCCAGCGGCAATGAAGTATATCTCCTCCATAGGGTCCACATGGGCCTCAATTTCCTTGCCCGGCGCCAGGCGCGCGATGGCCAGGAAGCCGATCTCCTTCAGGGTCCTCCTGTCCAGGATCATCTGCGCAATGGCACCGCCGTGGGCGATATAGGTGGTATCATCGACTTCCTTGTCTCTGATATTCCGTACGATCATGTGGGTACTCCTCCAACGATTCAGGGTGATTTTCCTCTTGATTCTCTGTTGCTCCGGATATTAAAGTAGAAATACCCGTGGCCCGGGGTTCGGGGGTCCAGAGAAACCCCGAAAACCCGGTTGCCTGAAAAAAACAGCGCAGCCGGGAAAATCAACTATAACCCAGGCAGAGGAATGTGCCAAATGGAAAGAGCAGCATTAGACCCTCGTTTGAGATTAGTTCAGCAGGCGGACCTGAAGGGGAAGGTGGTCCTCGTGCGGGTTGATCACAATGTGGTGAAGGAAGGAAAGATAAAGGACCCCTACCGAATTGATGCCACCTTTGGAACGCTTTACACCATTGTTGAAAAGGGTGGACGGCCCATCCTCATTACCCATGTGGGGAGGCCCAGAGACAAGAAAACGGGAAGAATCACCTGCAGGGAACAGCAGTCCGTAGAGCCTGTCGCCGCGTATCTTCAACAGAAACTCGGCGTCAAGATACACATTCCCCGTTTCCCTGTGGATCCGGAGAAAGGCATTCTGCATATCGATGATTCGATCCTTCCTGCCATTGAGGACCTGAAAAAGGGAACGATCAATATCATCTACCTTCCCAACTCCAGATGGTTCTCCGGGGAACAGGCCACCGGGGCGGCCAGGGAACAGTTCGCGGAAGAACTGGCCGCATTGGCGGATATATTCGTAAATGACGCCTTTGGGTCCTGGCAACCCCATGTTTCGACCTATGATGTCGCCAAGCGGTTGCCTGCTTACGCGGGGCCGTTACTCAAGAAGGAAATCGAGAACCTTTACAGCGCCCTGGAACCGGAAAGGCCGTTTCTCGCCATTATCGCAGGGGCAAAATATGATACCAAAATCGGTCCGGTCAAGGCCCTTTATGACCGGGTGGACCACCTCATCCTCGGCGGACTCATGTACAACACCTTTCTATCGGCCAAGTATGAACTTGAGATCACCGGAGTTTCAGGAGAAGACCGCCGACTGGCCGCGGAACTGGTCGAAATTGACAGGGAGGCCGGCAAGGTGCTCGAGCTGCCCTACCTAGTCGAGGCCGATACCATGGAAGGGGACGTGAAAAAGAACTACCGGACCCGTTCGCTGGACAAGCTGAAGGAAAAGGGAAGCGCCGGGTATATCCTGGATGTAGCGCCCCGTTCCATTGAACACCAGGCAGTTTATGATGCCATCAAATCCGCCAGGACCATCTTCATCAACGCCGTCATGGGATTCATGCCCAATTTCTTTGAGGGTTCCCGGGCCCTTTACGAAGCCATAGCCGGAAATCTATCCGCCCTGAAGCTTTTCGGAGGCGGTGACACGCTGGAGGCCCTGAAAAAGCTGTGCCCGGGCATTTATCTCCAGGGACTCGATGCACCCGATACCTACTATTTTACCGGCGGAGGCAGTGTCCTTGCGGCTCTTGAACAGGGGAGTCCGTATGGTCTGAAACCGGTGGAAGCATTAATGGAGCACGAGTGAAGGGAGCGGGTCCATGGGACTCAGGCGTATCTTTGATCCGGAGGCAAAAGGACGCGCCATGCGCGTGGCAGCCTTTCTCTCAGGATCAGGAACCAACATCCGCAACCTCTTGGAGCTGCAGCACCGATTAAATCGGGAAGAAGGTGCTTCCCCCTTTGAGGTGGTATTTCTTTTCAGTGACCGCTCTGACGGGGCATGCAAGGGGGAAAAAATCGCCGTTGAACATGGGCTCCCGTATTTCAGTTACGATATCCGGACGTTTCACCGGCTGCGCTCCCTCCAGAGGACCGTCGCCACCTCCGAGGGTTTGGCGGCAAGGAAGGCATTCGACCGTCTTCCCGAAGTACTGGTGAAAACCTTCAATATCGATGTGATTGCCCTTGGGGGTTACATGAGCTACACTACGCTCCGCGGATGCATAAATGTCCATCCGGCCGATCTTTCCATTATGACCTCCGATGGTCGTCGGAAGTACGTGGGGGATCACGCGGTCCGTGACGCCATTGCCGCAGGGGAAAAGGCCCTGCGGGCATCAACCCTGTGGACGGATGCGGGAGTGGATACCGGGCCCCTCCTCATGGTTTCAGGACCTCTCCCGGTCAAAAGCCCCCTCCCACTCAACGACCTGCTGAAAGCCCCCGAAGATTTCCAACAGGTCGTGGATGAACACCAGCAACGGCTCAAGGAGATCGGCGACTGGAAGATCTTTCCCCGCACCATTGAAATGATCGCACGAGGCCGATTCGCTTTTGACGAGCAGGACCGGGTCCATGTTGATGGAGTGGCCGTGCCGGAAGGATACCGGGAGGAGGAATAGGCGTCACTTACTCGAGGAGTTCCTCCCAGGGGATATCCCGGAAGGTGCTGTGAAGCATGTGATCGTCTTCCACTTGGTGCAGACGGAGATCGGTAAAAACACTGCGGGCAACAGGGATCACCGTCTCCGGCGGAAGCAGTGAGTCGGCCGTGCCATGGTAGAGCCAGACCGGGATGGAAACCACCTTGTCCCGCTTGTCAGGAAGGGCCTCCAGCATGGGAAGAGCAGGGGCCAGAAGGATGAGCCTTGCTACCCGGGAAGGGTGATCCATGGCAAAAAGCGTTGCCATGAGCCCACCGAAACTGGACCCGACCAGCGTTATTGCAGAATACCCGGAAAGGACCTTTTCCAGTTTTTCGAGCCTGTTGTTCAGTGGCCCTTCAAAATTGGGAATAATCATATCAGGGTATCTTTGCCGGAAAAACCGGGCTTTCGTGCCCTGGTTGCTGCTTTCCAGGCCGTGAACAAAAATCCTGGTCATAGGTCCCTTACCCGCACCCTATGCTTCGCTTGTTTTGGGCATCAATGGCGGCCTCGATTTCCTTTTTGCTCGCTTCCCTCACGCTGAGCACTTCCAGATCTACGGAAACGGCAATCCCTGCCATGGGCTTGTTGAAGTCCGCCAGCACCGTATCCGGCCGGACATCCAGCACTTTGAAAGAGACCAGGGACCCTTTTTTCATCTGGCGATAAAACTGCCCTTTCTTGATGCGGCTCTGTATCAAGCCTTCCCGGGGAATCTCATGCACCAGTACCGGGTCATACTCCCCGTAGATTTCATCAGGGGGGATCTGCACGCGGAGCTTGTCACCTGCTTGCGCATGTTCAAGGGCCTCTTCCAGGGATGCGGGCTGCCTTTCCACCCCGAAGATGAATTCCATGCTTTCGTCAGGACGTTCTTTGACTGATCCATCCGGCAGGTGCGTCTGCATCGTGAACTTGATTGTGACAACCGTGTCGGTGGCAATCTCTGTCATATTGCTCCTCATCGAATCTCCACGATCTCATATTCTTGAATGCCGCCGGGTGTCCTCACCCTGACTTCATCCCCTTCTTCTTTACCGATCAGGGCCTGGCCCATGGGCGAGGTAACGGAGATTTTGCCCTGCTCTGGATTTGATTCGTAGGGACCGACCAGTTGGTAGACATTTTCTTCCTCGGTAGCGATGTTGTAGACGGTGACCGTTCTGCCGAAAACGACCCGGTCTGCCGGACCATTGTCCGGTTCGATAACTTCCGCATTTCCGATGGCCGTTTTCAAGTCGTTCATTCTCCCTTCCAGAAAGGATTGCCGTTCCTTTGCAGCGTGGTATTCGGCGTTTTCACTGATATCCCCGTGGCTCCGGGCCTCTTCGATCGCCCGGATATTCTTGGGTCGTTCCACGTTCAGCAATTGTGCAAGTTCCTGTTTCAACCTGGCAAGACCGTCTTTCGTAATCGGAATCCTTTCCATTGTAAAACATCCCTCTCATCAAAAAAATGTTGCCCATGCCGCCACAAGGCGAATCACAGGCTTTTATAAATCATACCACTCTCTGCTATTCTTTTCCACAGCAAAAAGGGTTTATTGCATTCACAGTCCGAGATTCAGAAGTCGCCCGCCCTGGGAAATGAATAAGGCAATGGTGTAGGCGACCAGCAGATTAAAGCCAATAGAGAACATGGCCCACAGCCAGGAACTTTCCTTCTTTATAACAATGACGGTGGCAAAACAGGGCACGTAAAGCATGGTAAAAATAAGGAGCGTAACCGCCAAAAGAGGATTCCAGCGGGGATCATTCTTCAACCTCTGTGGAAGAAAACCTGCCTCTGCCGGATCGGTCTCTCCCAGGGAATAGGCCGTTCCCAACGTCGAGACTATGACTTCCTTGGCCGCAAAGCCTCCCACCAGGGCGATATTAATCCGGGAGTCAAATCCTAAGGGGCGCGTCACTGTTTCCAGACCTTGTCCCATCCATCCTGCTATGGTCCGGTTCAGCATGGCCTGCTGTTTCTGGGCTGCGATGTCATGGAGGCCTTTTCTCAACTGAAGATACTCCCTTGCAGCTGCCAGGGGTTCTTTATCAGGGATTGTCGCCGAGTTCCTGCCCGTTTGGATGCTGACGGCGGTGCGGGCCAGTGGGAAGAGAGGGCTCTTTTCCAGCTCGGTCAAGGCCGTATCATCCGACTGTTGCAGGGAGTGGCGATATTGCGCAAAGAGCGTGTTGAGCCGGTCCAGGTCCTGTCGGTCCCCCATCAAGTGCTTGACCGGTGGAGAGGCCAGAAAAGAGTTTTCAAGCCTGGACTCACGTTCGCCGAAGTCCGCGATCTGTTTTTCTGAAAGGCCCGGAAATGTCATCATTGCCCAGAGGACAACCGATATCCCAAGGATAACGGTGCCGGCCTTCTTGATGTACTGCCAGGTCCGTTCCCAGGTATGAATCAGCAAGCCCTTTATGGTTGGGGCACGGTACGGGGGGAGTTCCATGACAAACGGCGTTTTTGGCCCTTTGAGGACTGTGGCCCGAATGATCTTGGCTGCAAACAGCGCAAATCCCCACGAGAGCAGGGTGAGAATAAAAAGCATGCGCGCCCGGTTTCCGGGGAAAAATGCTGCGATGAGGATTGCATAGATGGGCAACTTGGCCCCGCAATTCATAAAAGGCACGACCAAGAGGGTAGCTATCCTTTCTTTCGGGTCCTTCAGCGTCCTGGTGGCCAGGACACCGGGCACGGCGCAGCCTCCTGAAATCCCACCGCTTACGATCAAGGCCATAACCGAATTCCCGTGCAGCCCGAACCACCGTAATACCCGATCGAGCATATAGGCCACCCTTGCCATGTACCCGGAGTCTTCCATAATAGCGATGGCGAGAAACATGAACATAATCAAAGGCACAAAACCTAGAACTCCACCCACACCGTCGATTACCCCCGAGACGATAAGCGACTGGAGGTTCCCGGTGGGAATCACCAGGGATACCCCCCTTTTCAGCAGATCAAAAAGGCTTTCAAGCCAGTGAACCGGTGCTTCGCTGACGTAAAAGGTAATGCTGTATATCCCGTAAAGGACAAGCACCATGATGAGCGGTCCGAGGATGCGGTTCGTCAGGATCCTGTCCAGATAGTCTGAAAAATTGAGCCGTGATTCAATTTTCCTTTTGAGACATTTCTTGGTAACCCCGGCAATATATCCGTACCGGTAATCAGCAATGATTCCCTCGGGTTCTTCTTCGAGCGTGGACATGAGATGTTTCGCCGTTCGAGTACAGATTTTTTCAATTCCGGGGCCGGGTTCCGGCTCTTTTTCCAGAAACCCAAGGACCTGGTTGTCACCTTCAAGACATTTGATCGCCACCCATCGGGACGGATACTTTCCGCTGGCCACCCGGTTCGACTGGATGATATCCATTATCTCCGACAGGCTCTGGTCAATATCCCTCCCGTAGCTTATGACCGCCGGCTTCCATTCTCTGGGCTCAGCTCCAAATTCCACCACCTTGTCCAGGAGTGCCTGTATCCCTTTCCTTGTTCTTGCCACCATGGGCACAACCGGAACGCCCAGCAGGCGGGAAAGCTCTTCCGGGTCAATGCTGATACCCCTTGACTCTGCCAGGTCCATCATATTGAGGGCGATCATGAGCGGGACCCCGAGTTCTTTAAATTGAACCGCCAGATAGAGATTCCTGTCCAGGTTGGACGCATCCACCACATCCACCACCAGGTTCGGTCGCTCGTTGACCACAAAATCTCTGGCCACGATTTCCTCCAGAGAATAGGCGGTAAGAGAATAGGTCCCGGGCAGGTCCACTACTTCGATTTCGTATCCCGCATGGAAAACCCGGCCAACTTTCTTTTCCACCGTTACGCCGGGGTAATTGGCAATGTGCTGTCTGGCGCCCGTGATGGCATTAAAGACCGTCGTCTTTCCTGAATTGGGATTTCCCGACAGGGCTATGGTGAGCTTCTTTTTCGCATCCGTCTCCCGCCGGTCTTCAGGAATCTCCACCTCCACCATGATGTAGCTTGCCTCGTTATTCCGCAGTGTCAGGGTGTAATCCCTGATCTTTATGGCCACCGGGTCTCTGAGGGGAGCCCTTCCCTGGATCTGGATCGGCGTGCCAGGGACGAGACCCATTTCCCTGATCCTGCGCCCCATCTCTCCCATGGCAGAAACCTTTCGAATAACGCCCGCCTGGTTATCCGACATCTCCCGCATCCTGATAACCCTTTTCATTCCGCTTTGTTTCCTCCTGTAGCATCAACCACGGTTCGGGCAAATCCACCAGGTACTTCGTAGACAATAATGCCTCGACATACAGGATGCAACTCTATTTTTTTCCACTGTTTAACGGGAAATGAGATCATCTGAAGCCTTGCGGGAAGAAGGGGAAGGCTCTGTCCGGAAGACCTTCCACGTTCTGTCTATCCGGTTGTATCATTGGGTTCAGGTGTGACGTTTTCCGCGGAGGAGTGGACATGGGGCAGCCGGCCGTACCCATGGGCGTGGACATGGGTATGGGGAACCACCTCTCTTTCAGAAGAAAGCTGTCCATTCACCATGGCATATACCGTGTCTGTGGTCTCCACAACGAAGTCCATATCGTGAGATATCAGGACATAGGAAAGATCCAGATCATGCAGGATCGCGATGAGTCTCATGGTGGTCCCGGCGTCAAGTCCTGTTGTAGGCTCATCCAGAAGCAGTATTTCCGGTTTCATGGCAAGGACGGTTGCGAGGGAAACCAAACGTTTCTCTCCTCCCGAAAGCCTGTATGTGACCCGGTCCTCAAAACCATCCAGCCCCAGAGAGCTGAGCGTTTCAACAGCGATCTCCCGCGCTTCCCTGCCGGATCGCCCCTGATTCAGCGGGCCAAATGCAACATCTTCCAGCACCGTCGGACAAAAAAGCTGATCATCGGCATCCTGAAAAAGAAATCCTATTCTTTGCCTGACCTCTCTGAAATCCTCTTCCCTTTCCATCTGCTTTCCAAAAAGCCTGATCGTTCCCGAGGATGGACGAAGGAGTCCCATGGTCAGGAGAAAAAGGGTGGTCTTGCCGCTGCCGTTCGGCCCCACCAGGCCAACCTTTTCCTTCGCGGAAAGCCGAAAAGAAAAGGCATCGAGGACGGGCTCCTGCCCGTTGTAGGAAAAAGACAGGTTTTCAAGATTAATCAAAAAGGAATCCTGTTCCATGCATAGCCTCTGATCTCATGTTCATCGTGCACCGTTCGCAGCCGATATTTTTCATTCGTTCTTCAAAATCCTGAACCGGGACGGCGAGACCGCGAACCCCTTCATATTTACGCCCATTCCAATAGGGCCATGACGCCAATCCCGGAAAACAGGATTACCGTCAGTGCAATGTCTGATTTTGTGACAGAAAACTCGTACAACGTATAAAACCGGCCCTTGAAACCCCTGCAAAGCATGGCCTCTCTCACCCTCTCGGCCCGCTCATAACTCTTGACCAGGAGCATGCCCACCAGATACGCATACGTGCGATAGGTGTGGATATTGCTTTTCGCCCGGAACCCCCTGACCTTCAAGGCCTTCATCAGGCGTTGATATTCTTCATAAATAACATGAATATAACGATAGGTAAAGAAAAAGAGCTGAACCATCTTATCTGGAATGCCTAGTCCGGCCATGGCATATCCCAGCGCGAAAACCGGTGTCGTGGACACCAGCGCCAGGAATGCAAGGACGATGATGTTGGAACGGATCGTTATCAGGGTAGCGAGGGAAATCCCTTCCCTTGTGGCCGCAAAAGGACCAAGTTTCCATATGACCTCACCGCCCACGCTGAATGGGAGAAGAAGCCACAAAAAGAGGATCAGGCCGTTCACCATCATCAGCCTGACGAGAACTCTCCCCAACGGGAGTCTCGCCAGAAAGAGGAGGCCGAGGGCCAACATAGATGCAGGGATGAAGGCAGTCCAGCGGGAGGAAACCGCAACAACCGCCGAAAACAGGACCCCAGCAATTAGTTTCAGCCTGGGATCCAGACGATGAACAGGAGAATTTCCCTGACTGAAATCTTCATCCAGCAACCCCCTACCTCCTGACGCACATCACAAAAAAACCACGCAGGCACCACTTCGCGGGGAGAAGGGCCTTCGTGGCATGGAAAAACCCGAACCGGTTGCATACCGATATTGTGCTTAATTTTGAAACAGGATGGCAGCAATGTCAAGGGGTTTCTCCCGATCCCATCGCTCACACCCGGCATCATCAGTTCAATCGGGTGATTTTGCAAAACTCCTGGTCACCGGCAAGGCATAAGATGCAGGCGACAGGGAGTGAGCGAAGGCAACACGTCTTGAGCTCTGCGGAATCCCGTCTTGGCGGGGAGATGATACCTGGGGGGTACGCGTTTATGCTGCGTTCAGCGACGGCTTGCCCAGGATGGCCTCAAGGTTCTTGTGGGAAATCAGTTCAAATTCCTTTGTATTGAGGGAAAGCCCATCAAACCATTTTTTCGCATCCCGAGGTCTTCGCCAGGGGGCATCGGTC
>Ga0315542_1001799_pt1 | contig 13340 bp, 16 predicted proteins | sample SalMarSW160120MG_FD_202541 | JGI IMG/M metagenome (GOLD analysis project Ga0315542, IMG submission 202541) | Salt marsh sediment microbial communities from the Plum Island Ecosystem LTER, Massachusetts, United States - Salt Marsh Sediment SW1601-20 ...
GACGTTCTTCGCAAGGCCGATGTGATGTTCGGGTGGTACGAACCGACCTGGTGTGTGGTCGGGTTCTGAGCCGACCTTCAGCGGTCAGCTACTCAGCAGCCGGTCTCCAGCGGCCAGCTTCCATCAGGAGCGCGGTCGGAATCGCAGGAGGACCGTGGGGCGAGGTAGCTTCTCTCGCTGATCGCAGAGCGAACCGGGGCTTCGTTGGTGGGTACCGCCCCCTCCGTCCTCAACCTTTGGTCGAGTCCACCTTCCCCAACGCTCAACCCCGTGGCTTCGCTGGGGGAGGAAACAGCGGACTCTACAGCGCGACCAGCGCCAGGACGCCGAACGCGAAGCAGTAAATGGCGAACGGGAACAGTCCGCGTTTCACCAGGACACGGATCAGAAACGCAATCGCGAGGTAGCCGGATACGGCCGCGACCGCCATTGCCACCCATACGCTTCCTGTCAGCCCGCCGCTGTCGGCCAGATCGACCATTTCGAGAAGTCCGCCTCCGACGATCGCGGGAATGGCGAGCAAGAATGAGAAACGGGCAGCCTCTTCAGGCGAGAACCCTCTGCCGAGTCCAGCGGTGATCGTCATACCGGAACGGGACACGCCCGGAAGGATTGCCAGCGCCTGTGCGAGACCGATCAGCAGCGCACCGTAGGGCGTCTCTTGGTCGATCGTTTTGGCACGTCTGACGATCCATTGAGAAAGGAGCAGGACGACACCTGTTCCGAGCAGGGCGACGGCGACCAGCGTTGAGGATTCCTGGAACGCCTCGACCTGATCCTTGAAGACGAGCCCGAGGCCCGCCGGCAACGTGCCGATGATCAGAAGCAGCCACAAGTGTCGCGCCGGGCGATCGAACCGGAATAGGCCGATGACGTCCTTACGGAAGTAGGCGAGGACGGCGATCAGTGTCCCGAGGTGCAGCACCGCCGTCGTCGCGAGATCCGGCGGCTCCATCTTGAGCAGGTCGGGGACGAGCACGAGGTGGCCACTCGACGACACGGGAAGGAACTCGGTGAGTCCCTGAACGAGACCCCAGATGATTGCCTGAAACACGAGAGGGGAGGATAGCTTTCGGCGATCAGCTATTCAGCTGGTCGGCAGCTGCCAGTCTCCAGCGACCATCGACCAGCCAGAACGCGACCTGGAAGACCGTGAAGCTACAGGGCGAGGGGTCTGCCCTGAACCCGGAACCCAAGACTCAGTACGGTCGGACGAGCTTGCTCGTCCGGCTTTCACGGGGCGGCGCCTACCAGCACCGTGATCGAACCGTCGGCGGCGCCGGCAGCGACTGCAACGGCGGAGTCGGACGGCACTGCCACCAGGCCCGCCGGATCCTCGTAGGAGAGCGCATCGGCGGCGGAAGGAGGTTCGATGACGATGCCTGCATACGCCTGAGGCGGGCCGCCGGTGACGACGAGTTGAACCTGCTGGCCTGGGACGACGTCCTCGGGCAGCGGCAGCGTAAGAGCCCACCACCCGTCCGGGATCGACGGCCGATCCGAGGAGGTCATCGACGCCGTGAGGGGTTCGCCTTGGGCCACCGGATATCGCGTGACAGTTCCACCGGTCGCGCCAGGTGGCAGAAGGCCGTCGGGCACGTCGCGCCACTCCACGGAGCCCGTATCCAGGATCGTTCCTGCGTCCAAGTCGGCCGCGGCGAACGGGTAGCTGATCGTGCTTCTGGGGGCCAGATCGATCACCGCGGCGACGAGCACGAGCACCACGGCGCCAAGCCGTCTGAGGTAGGGGGGACGCGCGAACCAATACACACGCCGAACGTACCGTCAGCGCCGGCTGGTTGGAAGGGTGTCGATCAGCCGGTCGCGCCCGAAAGAGCCGAGTTGCATGAGCACTGGCGCGGTGCGGCTTCTGCGAGCGGGATCAGTCGGCGAACCGCGTGCTTCAGGGTGCCCAGCGTTTCTCCGAACAGCTTCATCACTTCTGCGTGGGTGACCGCCGGGATCTCGCCTTCCACGCCGACGTCGTAGTCCGTGACCACCGCGATATTCACGAAGCACATCTCGAGTTCGCGAGCGAGCGGAGCTTCGGGGAACTGCGTCATGTTGACGAGATGCCATCCGTTGGACGCGAACCAGCGGCTCTCTGCTCGTGTTGAGAACCGTGGGCCCTGGATGATTACGTTCGTGCCGCCGTCGTGCACGGTCGCACCGGACTCCTGGCACGCCCGAAGGGCGAGGGGGCGAAGCTCCGGGCAGTAGGGATCGGCGAACGAGATGTGGGCAGTCTGCGGGCCGTCGAAGAACGTCGACTCGCGACCCCAGGTGCGGTCCACGAGCTGGTCGGCGACGACGAGATGTCCCGGTGCGTACTCCTGCACGAGGCTTCCGGTCGCGCACGGGGCGATGATCCGGTCGACGCCGAGCTGCTTCATCCCCCACGCATTGGCCCGGTAGTTCACTTTGTGGGGAGGGAACTGGTGGTCTTCTCCGTGGCGCGGTAGGAATGCCACATCGACACCGTCGACCGTGCCGACCATGTACTCGGCAGACGGCGCACCGTAGGGGGTGTCCACTTCGACCTGACGAGCATCATCGAGGAATTCGTAGAACCCGGTACCACCGAAGACGCCGATCATTCCTCGCCCTTCTTCGCCGAGTCGGTCACGTAGAAGCCGGGTCCCTTGAAGATGATTCCGGCAGGGTGGAACACCTTCTGGAGCTCACCTCCACAATCCTTGTGGATGCGCAGAGGCTTGTCGGAGAACGACTGGAAGACGTCGAACCTCTTTCCACATCGCTTGCAGACATATTCATACGTGGGCATGGCAACTCGTGTCGATGGAAGACGGCAATGATATCAGGGGGACGGAGTCATCCCATGCTGTCGAGTTCGTCGTATCGAGTGTCGACCGCCTGTACGATCTCTTCCCGAACCTCCGAATCGGCGAGCGGACGATGCCGGATCTTCCGGATCTGGTCGGCGAGGTTGTCGTCGTGGAGAACCTCGCGCAGCCAGTTCTCGAAGTCACGACGGCGAAGATGGTAGAGCAGCGACTCGAGCGGAACATCGTGCAACGCCTCACCGAACTCCCAAAGGGAAGCCGCCTCCCGATCGATTGAGTGCCCGGATGAGTCAGAGAAGTAGAAGCGCCGGCCCCTCGGTAGCGGTGCGCGTAGGTACTTGTGCATGTGGCGGATGTGTGGCACCGAGCGGGGTCGCGGAAGCAGATTGACGAACGTACCGGCGGGCCACTCCCAGATGCCGCCTTGCTGGAGGCACATCAGTGTCGCTCCGGTGTCGAGACGGGGCAGTCTCTCGACGATGTCGGTCGAGCCGTCCTGGTGCGCCAGCAGGCGGTCTATCGCCGCCAGCTCCCCCTTCATGGTCGTTCGGGTGAGGATGTAGTGCTGGAGAGCGGCAGTCAGTTTGGATGCGACCAGGCTCGGCCGATAGCTGACGACGGCATAGCCGCCGTCCTCCATGTCTCTCACGATCAGGTCACAGAGCTCGTTCCCTTCCGGAGGACACAGATTCTGGACCTCGTCGATGAGGATCCAGTGGGGTCGCCCCCTTCTTCGCCGCAAGCCGCGGATCGCGTGCATCAAGTCCAGGAGGTATGAGTACCTATCGTCGATCGTGTAGGTGGAGAGATCGAGAACGATGGTGACTCCGTCGTACTCGCTGAAATTGATCAGGTCGACGACCGGCGGAAGGCGGCTGTCCTTGCCTCCCATCACCAATGTGTGCGGGTAGGCGCGCAGGTTTCTGTAGTCGCCTTCCGGGTCGACGATGAATATCTGGTATCCCTTGTTGAGCATCTCTTCCGCGAGAAGACCGGCAAGCCAGGACTTCCCGCTCTGGCTTGCACCGAACACGCCGATGTTGCTGTTGGCCACCATGAACGGATCCAAATGCACCGGCGCGCCCGACTCGTCGTGGCCGAGGAGCAGGCGTCGTTCCGATCGTGGATGCCGTTCCGGCAGAGTACCGGCGACGAGACAATCGAGCAGCCCCCGTATCCCTTCCCCGTTTGGTTCTGTCAGCACGATGTCGGCCCGTACCTTCAGATCGTCGACTGCGTTGGCGACCGCCACGGAAAGCTCGACGGGATCCAGAAGGCTCATATCGTTCTCTGCGTCGCCACAGGCAACGACGTTGCGTGGAGAGTAGCCCAGCTCTCTGAGGGCGTACACGAGTCCGGTTCCCTTGGTTGCGCCGGGCGGTAGCACCATCACCGCGTGCCGGTTGTACTCGACGGTCACTCCCCCTCCCGCCTCCCGAACCACTTGGAGGACCTGCTCATCGTGGGGCGTGATCGTGGAGACGATCGCCTGCCCTCGAACGATCGGAATGCCCTCGAGACGATCGATGAACCGGTCGGCGAGGTGCCCGAATGGCAGCACGACCTCGTCCCGTCGTGGGAAGTAGACGACTGCTCCATCTTCGGCGACGATCGCCTCGCAGAGGCTCGAGAACGGGGTCTGCGGGTCATTGAGATCGTCGAGTGATCGACCGGTGACGAGGATGATCGTGACCCCGGCGTCTTTCGCACGTTCGAGCGCGGACCACGTCTCGGCCGGAACCACACCGTCCTCGGCGAGGGTTCCGTCGAAGTCACACGCGAAGATCGTGAGATGCACATCGTCCTCCCTGGTTGTGTATCGCCGATTAGAAAGGACCGCCGACCGCTCGATCCCCGCCGTTTTCAAACACTAGCGATGGCTTCCAAACCGTCGGGGGAGAGACACTCGATGTGTCAGTGACTCCGGTCGGTACACTCCCCGTGCCATGGAAGCCGTCGTCGTCATCGGTGCCTATCTGCTCGGAAGCGTTGACTTCGCCGTGGTCATCGCCAAGTCGCGCGGGTTCGACATCTACGCGACAGGAAGCGGAAACCCGGGAGCCTCGAACGTCTTCAGGACTGTCGGCAAAGGAGCCGGTGCCGCAGTTCTGCTTCTCGATCTCTGCAAAGGACTTGTCGCTGCGCTCGTCGGCGCTGCCATTGGTGGACCGGCGCTCGGAGCAGGTGCAGGAGTCGCCGCCGTGTCCGGTCACTGCTATCCGCTGTTCCACAGGTTTCGCGGCGGAAAAGGTGCGGCCACGCTTGCGGGTGTCATGTTCGGGCTCTATCCGATCGCGGCCGCCGCGTTGTTGGTGTTCTTCGCCGCCTTGGTTGCGTTCACCCATGTCGCTTCGATTGGCACGCTCGTCGTCGTCTTGGCAGCGATCCCGGCAGCGCTTCTCGAAGGAGCGCACGGTTGGGCGCTGGCGTGGCTGATCGTCGGGGTCGCGCTTGTGATACTGAGACATCAGGGCAACATTGCAAGGCTTGCTGGCGGCACGGAACGTAAGGTGATCGAATGATGGTGGACCTGGCAGTCATTCCTGCTGCGGGCAAGGGAACGCGGATGCGTCACGCGACGCGGGTGGTGCCCAAGGCGTTCCTACCGATCGTCGATCGACCCGCTGTCCAGTATGTGGTCGAGGAAGCGGTTCGTGCAGGAGCACGCGAAGTCATCATCGTCGTCAATCCGGAAGTCATACCGCTCGTCGACACCTACTTCTCCGCTCCTGTACCTGGAATGGAAGACGTCGTCATCACACCGGTCGTGCAACCGGAGGCACTGGGTTTGGGCAACGCCATCCTGTCGGCCCGGGACGCCTCCGATGGTCGACCGTTCTTCTGCCTCCTCGCGGACATGATCGCAAAGGTCGATGTGCTGGATGGGATGGGTGAGTTCTTCGACGGTACGTCGATCATGTCGCTCCGCGAGATCGAAGACGATCTTCTGTCGAAGTACGGCGTTGTCGTTCCCGGCGAGTGGCGATCGGAGAATCTTGTCGAGGTGAACGGGGCGATCGAGAAGCCGGGCATCGTACGTGCACCGTCCCGTCTTGGTCTGATTGGCCGGTATCTGTTCACCTCGGAGGTGTTCGACATCCTCGAGAACCTCACCCCCGGTCACGGCGGCGAGGTGCAGCTGACCGACGCCATCCATGAGCTCGGCGTCGGGGGCAGATGCCTCGGGTCTGTGTCGCGCGGGGAGTTGCTCGACATCGGGAACCCTGCAGGATTCCTCGAGGCATCGACGCTGCTCGGCCTCGCCCATGACGAGTTCGGTGGTGACTACCGGAGGTTCCTCGAAGGGTTGTGGGACGGATGAAGCCCCGCTTCGAAGCACAGCGGGAGGTCTTGAACGCAGTGCATCGGCTCGGATCCCAGAAGGTTCCCCTGGCCGAAGCGTTGGGGCGTGTGCTCGCCGAGCCGATCGCTGCACCGAACGACGTCCCGCCGTTCGCCAACTCGGCGATGGACGGGTTCGCTGTCCGGTCGGACGACATCCAAACCGTTCCGGCCAGATTGAACATCGTCGAGGACGTGCCGGCAGGCAGCGTGTCGAGTCGAACTGTTCTTCCGGGCACGGCGATTCGAATCATGACTGGTGCCCCGATTCCCCGTGGGGCGGACACGGTGGTCGAAGTCGAGGTCACCGAGTCCGAAGGTCGCTTTGTGTCGATCAAGGCAACTCGTGAGATGGGAACCCACGTTCGCCCGGCAGGTGGCGACCTTGTCAAGGGTGCGCTCGTCTTCGAACCAGGGAAGCGCCTCAACCCTCCGATGCTCGGCGTGCTGGCGTCGATCGGAGTGACACAGCCCGAGGTGAGTCGCCGTCCCGTGGTGGCGATCATCTCCACAGGTGATGAACTCGTCCCACCGGACTCGCTGACTCCCGAGCGAGGCAAGATACGTGACTCCAACCGTGCCACTCTTTCAGCCATGCTCTCCGGAATCGTCGAGCGCGTCGTAGATCTAGGCATCATCGGCGACGAGCCCGATCGTCTCAGAGACGTTGTTCGTCACGCTGCGGACATCGCCGACGTCGTGGTCACATCCGGTGGCGTGTCGATGGGGGACTACGACTTCGTGAAAGCGGTGCTCGCCGAACTCGGCGGGGTCTCGTTTTGGAAGGTCGCGCAGCAGCCGGGCAAGCCGTTCGCCTTTGGACACGTCGGGGGAACTCCCCTGTTCGGTCTGCCCGGGAATCCGGTCTCGGTCATGGTCTCGTTCGAGCAGTTCGTCCGCCCCGCCCTTCTCCACATGATGGGCGCGACTGCGCTGTTCAGACCGCAGATCCTCGGGCGGCTGGTTGAGCCGGTCTCGACGAACCCACAGAAGGATGTGTTCCTCAGAGTTCGCGTCGATCTGAACTCGATGGCGGTCGCGTTGTCCGGAGGGCAGTCCTCGAATGTGCTCTCGGCGATGGCGGACGCCGATGCCCTTGCCCTCATCCCGGTCGGTGTCGGCGACGTCGAAGCCGGCGAGTCCGTGACCCTCGAGATGTTCGAATGGACCGAGACGAGAACGATGGGGGTGCTCGATGGGTGAGGGGCACCTGGACGATAGAGGGCATGCCCGCATGGTCGACGTGGGAGGCAAGCCGATCACGGAACGAACGGCCGTCGCAGAAGGGTTCGTGGTGATGACTTCGGAGACTCGTGATCGTCTCTTCGGTGGCCACCTCCCGAAAGGCGACGCTGTGGCGGTCGCACGAGTGGCCGGCATCATGGCCGCCAAACGCACATCAGAGCTGATCCCTCTCTGTCATCCTCTGTCGATCTCGTCGGTGGGTATCGAGATCGACCCCGTCGAGCGGGGCGTTCGAGTCGAGGCGACGGTGCACACCACCGATCGAACCGGGGTGGAGATGGAGGCGATGACGGCTGTGTCCGTCGCGGCCTTGACGCTCTACGACATGATCAAGGGTATCGACCGGAGCGCCACCATTGCCGATATCAGCCTTACTTCGAAGGCCGGCGGACGGAGCGGAACATGGTCGAGATGAGGGCACTCGTCCTCACGGTCAGCGACAGGGTAAGCAGGGGAGAAGCGGAAGACCGCTCAGGACCCGCAGCAGCTGCTCGTTTGGAGGCGCTCGACCTTGCAGTGACGCGACGAGTCGTCGAGGACGGAATCGGGCCGGTCGCGGCGGCTTTGAGGTTGGCAATTGAAGATGGCTTCGATCTCGTCATGACAGCCGGCGGTACCGGGATGTCGCCCAGGGATCTCACCCCGGAAGCAACGGCACTGGTGCTCGACCGTAGAGCTCCCGGAATCTCTGAAGCGATGAGGGCCGCGACATTCGGCGTCAATCCACACGGCATGCTGTCGAGAGGCGTGTCGGGAACTGCAGGCCACACACTGATCATCAACCTGCCGGGATCGGTTTCGGGCGTAACCGAGTCACTCGATGTGATTGCACCGGCTCTCGGCCATGCACTTGCGTTGTTGCGGGGGTCGGCACATGGGCATTGATGAGTTGGCGCGGCCAGTTCCTCGACCTATCCTCCGACCAATGAGACTCGGGCGGAGCATATGGAGGTGACGCCAGTCCTCATGGCGTTGTCGCTTGGGAGCGATGCGGTTCCCGTGATCGTGCTGTTCTTTCTCGCCGGTGTGTGGGCGACGTTCCTGCTGCCGTCGGTATTCAGCTCGCGGAAGGATCGGCCCGTTGAGTCTGCCCGCGAGTTCACCCAGTTGTCTGCCCACCTGTCGGCGGCCGGTTCCGGAACCAGTATCGAACCACTGCTGACCCGGCGTCGCGTACTGAACCGGCGTCGCCGCACGCTCGCAGCACTCATATCGCTCGCACTGGCCACTCTCGCCGTCGCCATATGGCGCGGTTCGATGGCTCTGTTGGTTGCACACATCGCGATCGACGGAGTAATCGCTTGGTACCTGGCGATGCTGGTTCAGATACGTCAGCGTCGCGAGACCTCGTTCCGGGTCAATCTGCCCAACGACGAAGAAGAACATGAACCACAGGTTCGCGTTCTGGCCAACGGCTAGTGCTCCGACCACCAACGTTTGCTAGGGCGGCCAGATGAGTCAAAGCCTCGAAGCCGTCGAGTCTGCCGCGCGTGCGGAGTTCGACGCAAAGTTCGCTGCGCGTGAACGGGGCTTGTCGGTTTCGCGCAAGGTGATCCGATCTTCGGCGAACGCCATACGGGCATTCCACCGGGGCGAGATGGACGACTGTTCGCGACTGATGGACGAAGCAGGTGTTCTTCTCGAGGAGGCGGAGACAGTCCTTCGAGACCATCCCGATGTTCTCTTCGCGGGGTTCGTTGACGACGCGGCAAAGGAGTACGCCGAGGCTCGCCTCACGTACGCGCTTGGTCTCGACGGTCCACTCCCATCACCGGAGGACCTCGGTGTCCGGGTCGGTGCGTACCTGCATGGGCTTGGTGAGGCGGTGGGGGAGCTTCGCCGCCGCCTGCTCGATCTCCTGCGTAGCGGCCAATTGGACCGAGGAGAGACGACGCTGTCGGCAATGGACGATGTCGTCGACCTGCTCGCAAGCCTCGACTACCCGGATGGCATGACTCGCGGACTGCGCCGGACCACCGATGTCGCGAGAGCGCTGGTCGAGCGCAGCCGATCCGATCTGACGACCACGATCGTCCAAGAGCGGCTCCGAAAGGACCTGTCTGACCAGCTCTAGCGCTCCGTGCGGAGTTGGCTACAATGCCTTCGCCCTTGGGGGTGTAGCTCAGCCTGGCAGAGCGCTTCCCTCGCACGGAAGAGGCCAGGGGTTCAAATCCCCTCACCTCCACCAAAGGCCACTTCGCCCTCATGCGAGGTCGAAGACCGGCGGGCGGTGACCGCGTTTCTGCGATCCAAACCGGAACGATGAGCGCCTGTGGGCGCTCCATTGGGACGCTCGGCCATCGCCTGCCAAGAGTCGCTGCGCAGGCCCGTGGGCGGCCCTCTTCGCGATCTCAAGGCGACTACTTCCTGTGGTCGTGGGCCCCGTTCTCGAAGACTGGAAGTGGGCTTCGGTTCGCTCAGATCAAGTGGGGGCCTGATCGGATGACTCCATCTTGAGGGGCGTAGCCTCGATGTCGAGATGGAACGACGCTCCTGGCAACAAACAGACCGAGGGTTTCGGGATCGTCGGTACGAGGTGGTGCTCGAAGGGCCGTCGAGCTGGGCGCTGCTCGTATCCGGTCGTGTGCACGGCAACTACCCGACAGCCTCTGCCGCGGAGCGCGAGGCGGAACGGCTCGATCGCGTCCGCGCAAAACGGTTGAGCCTGCTGAAGGTCGGATCGGGCCTGGTTCTCGTCTTCGTCTTGTTCGGTATCGTTGCCTGGCAGCGCTTCGGCGCGCCACCCGACCTGGAGAGCGCCCGGACCCGAGTGGCTGAACTCGACACCGCATTCGACCAGATCCAGTCGGGCGAAGCGTCGATTGCCGATTTCGTCGGCCCGAACGTCAGCGGCGAACCTGTGCTTCTCGAGACTGGAGAGAAGCTCGATGTACTCGTGGGACAGGTGGGTGGCTCCTGCTATGTGCTCTACTGGAGCCAGACGCGGACGAGAGCGGCGCGCGTATTGGATGTGAGCCACGGGGTCGAGTGCGATGCGGAAACCGCTGTCGGCATATGGAATCTCGACTGGATCGGGGCTCCATCCGGGTGGGATCGGCTACTTCCGTCCGAGAGACAGGAACGGGCGTGGTTCCTGCCCGCGATCGCCGTTCTCGTGGGGGTTGGCCTCTCCCTGCTCTGGCAGTTCTTCGTCGCTCTCGCGCGATCTGTGAGTTGACGATCCCGGGTCGGTTGTTGGTGCCGATTCATCGATGCAGCTTCTCGAAACCACTGCGTAGGAAGTCGACAGCGAGACCACGTTGGTCGGGTGCGGCCAGGAGTGCTTCGTACGAGAGACTCGCGCCGTTGAAGGAGGTGTCGCTCCAGTAGGTGTCTTCTCGGTCGATCTCGCCCCAGGCGGCGACGTAGACATAGGGTTCGTCGTGCGTTCCGTCCCCCGGTGACACACCGTAGCTTGCTCGGCGATTGCCCGACCCCATCTCGAATGCAAGGTCGAAGTGCTCCGGCCACAGCTGGACACGACTCACATCGACGGCCCCCGGAGTTCGCCGCGCCTGTTCCAACACGGAGGCAGCGAAGCCGAACAGATCGCCGATTGCGTCGGCCGCTGCCGCATCGATGGCCATTTCCTTCTCTGGATTGGTCAGATCGAGCGGATCTCGAAAACCCTCGAACCAACGCTCTTCGTAGGGGATCCCGACGAAGGTTGCCGCAGACGACACACTTGAGATCGGGGAGGTGTGGGCTCGGGCCCCCTGCTGGAAGACGATGTGGTCACCCTCGATCCTGACCTGCCCGTCGTCACCGAAGAACGGCGTTCCGAACCCGCGGTGGGTGTAGCGAAGTCCGAGCTTGCCCGTTTCCCTGAAGCGCTTGGGAGCCAGCACGAAGTAGGCAAGCTGGTGGAGTGTGAGACGGGTGTTCTGGAACTCTTCAGGCAGGGGTCGAAGCCTCCGAAGATTGCCGAGCCAGTGATCTGTCGCGTAGGCGGTCAGGTTGGGGTGGGCGCTCACGAACTCTGTCCATGTGATCCCTTCTCCATCGATTGGTGTGACGATGATTCCGGTTGCGCTCGCCGGGTCGGTCGGGTCGTCGGCGAACCACTTCGGGTCGGTAGACGCCGGCGGCGACGGCTCCAACACTCGTGCCTCGTGGCCATCGGGAAGTATCGACGTCGCTTCTGCTCGAGCATTCCTCGGGGCATTCACGACGAAGCCTCCGGCCGGCGCCAGAAAGCGGCCAGCTGTCCGAATCCTGCTGCGAACCCGGCGAGCCCGACGATCAAGCCGATCCATCCGTCGACCGTGACGTGGAATGCCACATCGAGTGACAGAGATCCGGGGCCAAGCGTCGCCAAAGCCAATGCGGAAACCGCCAGCGTAACGACATACTCGTACCCCTCGTCGGGGCGATGGAATACGAAGAAACCAGCGAAGCGATGGATAGAACCGAAGGCGACGGTCATCGTCGCTATGACACCTGCGGCTGCGAACGGCGTGAGGAGTCCGGTGACCAGGCCGAGCCCGATTGCCAGTTCGGTGCCCGCAGACAGCCTTGCGTTGAGTCGAGCCCGGGGAAAGCCCTTGGACGCGAACCACTTTGTGGTTCCCTCCAGGCTTCGGGCATGGTTCACGCCGTGCGCCAGCATCACGGTGCCCAGCCACAGACGGAGGATGAGGAGAGCGAGGTCGGGAGCGCTCATGACCAGTTCCTTTCTCTTGCGTTCTGAAACACTGATATGTCCAGCTTTGTTCCCACGGTGCAAGAATGAACATGTGAATCCGATCCTCCAGATCGTGCTGTGGCTGCTTGGCACCGCCGCCCTGTTCTACGGACTCTCCCGGTTCCTTCGCTACGCAGGGAGGCGAGGCTGGGTGTACAACAAGCACAATCCGAGACCCAGGCACGTCGGCACGTTGGGCATACTCGAGGAGATCTACCAGCCCAGCATTCGCCACGTCATCGAGATGAGGGTCGAAGACAAGACGGAAGCCGAACAGGATGAATCGGGAGAACCTCCCGAGAAAGACCACCCATAGCGTTTGGGCCCCGCGTATAGTGGCCATCCTTCCGAGGAGAGGTACGGTCACATGAGGAAGCTCAGGTTGGTTCTCGTCGTCTTTTCGATGGTTGCGGCGATGGTGTATGCAGGATCGGCTGCAGCACCTGCGGCTTCGGTGGCACAGTCCGAGCATCAGCGCATCATCGATTTCTGGACACCCGAGCGGGTCGCACAAGCGGTACCGCGGGACTTCGTGTTCGACCCCGCCACGGGGCGCTTCGAACTCAAGAAGCCGGACAACCCGGGTCACGGCGGCGGTGGAGGCGGAGGCGGCGGCGGTGGGGGCACCGGCGATACCACGGGGTCCTCGTGGAACGGCGGCGGTGCGGTCGCTGGGACCACAGGCAAGGTCCTGTTCTCGATGGGAAGCTCCTACTACGTGTGTTCTGCCAGCGTCGTGAACGACACGGCAAATGACCGGTCCATCGTCTTGACAGCAGGCCACTGTGTGTACGACGAAGACAATGGGGCTTTCGCGACCAACTGGATGTTCATCCCCGACTACGACGCGACGCCTGTCCAGCTCGACACCACGGGATCATTCTGTGACCAGACGCTGTTTGGATGTTGGACTGCCGAATCGCTCGTGGTCGATGCCGGGTTCGCGAACGCCGGCGGCTTCAACACGCAGGCGACCCTCAACGATGTCGGCTTCGCCGTGCTCGGGTTGGGTGGCTTCAAAGACGACACGCTGGTCGAGGAGGCCGTAGTGGCCCAGGACATTTCGTTTTCGGTCGGGACCCCGGCACAGGACACGTGGCTGTTCGGATACCCGGCTGCGAAGAAGTACAAGGGCACCGACCTCGTCTACTGCAAGGGACCGTTGGGCACCGACCCTCTCAACAACGATCTGACGTATCGGGTGGCCTGCGACATGACCGGCGGCTCATCCGGTGGACCGTGGTTCCAGCCATTCGACGAGTCGA
>Ga0315542_1001800_pt1 | contig 13339 bp, 11 predicted proteins | sample SalMarSW160120MG_FD_202541 | JGI IMG/M metagenome (GOLD analysis project Ga0315542, IMG submission 202541) | Salt marsh sediment microbial communities from the Plum Island Ecosystem LTER, Massachusetts, United States - Salt Marsh Sediment SW1601-20 ...
TCTGCATGACAAGGAGAATGATCGTTCGCTCCGCCCACCGCCGGACAGACAGGGATCGGAGAAACGTGACGGGATGCACGATCGCCGCTACCGCAAACCTGAGTGGCCTGGGCACGCCTCCCCCGCCGTCGACCATGATCGTCGACAGCAACCCCATCGCATTGCTTCCACGTTCGTAGCGGACCGGCTCGATGTGGGTGTGAGCATCCGGGCGGAATGACGAGCTGATCGCCACTCCCTTCGAGTAGTCGACCTCCGGGCGTCGTTCGGTCGCGCCGACGAGTGCCTCGGAGTTCGTGCGAAAATGCATGCCCAGCCGGGGCGAAAGCGCGCTCAGCCGTCCCGATTGGCGCAGACCGAGGAGCAGTTTGGCAGTGCCGAGTGTGCCTGCAGAAAACACCACCTGGTCGGCCGTGAACGTGCGCCGGCGTCTACGGAACCAGGCACCCGGACGGACAGCGGCGACCTCGTACCCGCCTCCTGGAAGGGGACGCACATCGACCGCTTGGTGTTCCGGGTGGACGATCGCACCGTTTCGTTCAGCGAGGTGCAGATAGGTGAGGTCGAGCCTGTTCTTGGCGCCGTGGCGACATCCGGTCATGCATCCGCCGCACAGAATGCACCCCGTTCGGGGGGGTCCGGCACCCCCGAAGTAGGGATCTGGAACCGTCACGCCGGGTTCTCCGAAGGTGACGGCCACCGGTGTCGGCTCGAACGTGTCCTCCACGCCGAGCCGTGCCGCAACGTCCCGCATGATCCGGTCGGCCGGGCTCTCTGCAGGGTTCGTCACGACACCGAGCATGCGTCGTGCTTGATCGTAGAACGGCGCGAGTTCCTGCTTCCAGTTGGTGATCCCGTCCCATTGGGGATCCGAGAACGCCTCCTCGTGGGGTTCATAGGCGACGTTCGCCCACACGAGCGACCCTCCCCCGACCCCTGCGCCCGACAGCGCCATCACGTCATCGAGGAGGGTGAGCCTCTGGATGCCCCGGAGCCCAAGGCGCGGGAACCACAGAAACCGGCGAAGGTTCCAACTGGTTGTGGGGAGTGTCGAGTCGGTCCACCGTTTCCCTGCTTCGAGGACGCCGACCCGGTAGCCCTTCTCGGTGAGTCGAAGCGCCGAGACGCTTCCTCCGAATCCCGATCCGATGACGAGCACGTCGTAGTCCATCAGTGCGATGCTATCGGGAACAGGCGGTCGATCGGCGGTGTTGTAGAGGAAGAAGAGAAACGGCGGAGACCCCCTCTCCCTCCTGGCAGCTCTCCCCAAGCAGCCGCGCCGTTTCTCTTCATGCTCGTTCGGAGAGCAGGTTCATTACTTGCTCGAGGGGCAGGCCCATCACATTGAATAGGTCACCCTCGATACGGTCTATCAGCAGCGACCCAATGCCCTGAATCCCGTAGGCGCCCGCCTTGTCGAGGGGGTCGCCGGTGGCAACGTAGGCTCGAATGAACGACTGATCCGGCGGTCGCATCCAGACACCCGTCGTCTCGGTGATCTCCCGGATCTGATCGTCACGGACAAGTCCGACTGCGGTCACTACCTCGTGGCGCCTGCCGGCGAGGTGAAGGAGCATCCGTTCCGCATCGTCGGCATCGGTGGGCTTGCCGAGTATCGCACCGCCGATGGTGACGATCGTGTCCGCACCGAGTACCACCCGTCCCGGGTGTCGCACCGCAACAGTGAATGCTTTGGCTCGCGCGAGCCGTTGCGCGTAGGCGACAGGCCGCTCCTTTGCGAGGACCGACTCGTCGACGTCAGCGCCATCGACCTCCACTTCGATCCCCGCCGACTCCAGCAAGAGCCGTCGGCGCGGCGATGAGGATGCGAGAACCAGGTCAGCCATCCAACACCGGCTGGATCCGTCCAACGACCGCATCCCACGTGTAGTCCCGTTCGACCCGCGCACGGCCGGCGCGGCCCATCGCTCCGGCACTGTCTGGATCCAATGCGAGTGCGGTGAGTGCATCCAGCAGTTCTCCGTCGGTTCTCACGACATACCCCGTCACGCCCGCCTCGACGGTTTCGGGGGAACCTCCACTATCGCCGGCGATCACAGGAAGCCCGCATGCAGCCGCTTCCAGATAGACGAGACCCAACCCTTCAACTTCCAACCCACCCCACCGAGACCTGACCGGCATCGCAAACGCATCCATGCGGTGGTAGGCATCGAGGAGCTCCGATGCCGGCGCATCGATGACGAACTCGGTGGCAGCGGCACGGGCCGCCTTGCGAAGACGTCGCTCTCCAGGACCCCACCCGACCATGATCGTGCGAGCGTCGATACCCCCGGCACGCATCTGGGCGGCCATGTCGATGACTCGCTGGTGTCCCTTGCGTTTCACGAACCGACCAACGCACCCGACGGTGAACCCCTCATGGGCGATCGGGTCAGGACGGAACACCTCCACGTCGACACCCGCGCCAATCCACGTCACCGAAACGCCGAATCGATCCTGGACACGTTCCTGGGTGTACCGACTGACAGCGAGCCTGGCCGACGCGTCGTAGAGGGCCCGTGCGTATCGAGCACGAAGGATGGGAACCGCCGACGGGATCGTGACTTCCGCGCCGTGGACGATGAGCGCGTATGGGACACCGGTCGTTCTCGCTACGGACGGCCCGATCAGCGCCAGCGGAAACGCCGCGTACAGAAGCATGTCGGGCTGGATCTCGCGGACTACCTCGGTGATCCACGCCGCGGCTCGCCGCGACGGAGTGAGTCGATCTCCAAACCGCACAACACCTGGTTGGGGCTCGAACGTGCCGGGTGCTGCCACGTGTGCCTCCCACGAGACGTGACCGAGGAGGTCTCCGATGTAGCGCTGGATGCCTCCCGATGCCGGCGGGTAGTCGTTCGTGACGACGAGTACCCGCATCTAGTGCTCGTCCCGGTGATCGATCTCGACCGGCCCTTGGAAGTAGGTGCGGACTGTCGGGTAGGCGAGGTCGATCGCGGGCTCGGCAGCGAAGGCCTCGAGGACTCCCTTCCACACCTTCTGGTCGATCTCACGACGTCGGCGCACCGGGACCAGGATGCGTGCGGTGAGCTGGATACCACTGTCCTTGGCGCTCACATAGACGGTTGGGGTCATGTGCCCGTACTTGATTCGGTAGGCTCGGGCCGTCTTACGGAATTCTACTTCCGCGGCAGCTGCGACATCCGGCGCGGCCTGCTCGATGATCGACCGGACAATCGACTCGGCTCTCTTCCAGTCAGATTCGAACGTCACGAGGATGGGGATCTCGTGCCAGATGAACTCGAAGCCTTCCGTGTAGTTGGCGATCGGCGAGGTGAACACGATCTCATTCGGAACGTGCACGATGCGTCCAGTCGAGTGGTCTCCGTACACCCAGTTACCGATCTCCATGATCGTGAACCGAAACAACCTGATGTCGATCACATCACCCGATAGATCCTTGGTTTCGATCCGGTCTCCCACGCGAAACGGTCGTCGAGCGATGATGTACACCCAACCGGCCATGTCCTTGAGCACATCCGAAAGGCCGACGGCGATACCGGCCGAGACGAGGCCGAGGAAGGTTGCGATGTCCCCGAAGACCCCGACCCAGATTCTCACCAGCGTCAAGACGATCAAGACGAAGGCCACATAGGTGGCGATCTTGCGAGTCCGGTACCAGACGTTCTCGTCCTTGACTCGACGGTGAACGATGCGAAGAACGACCCATCTCAGCGCCACGTAGAGAACAACCGCGCCGACCGAATCGACCAGCTTGACGTTGACGTGAAGTAGATCCGCGAGTTCCTGCACGGGCCGAAGCTACCAGGTGTCCTGGCTCAAGAAGTGCGCCGGAGACCCTCTCGCGTCAGTCTGCACCCAAGAAGTCGATCACCGCCTGGGCGGCGACCCTTGCCGACGCACCGAACAGTGCCGTGATGTGATTCCCAGGCAGCTCCACATAGCGCGGGGACCTGAGCAGCGAGAGCGTGCGCTGGGCGTCTTCGGAGCTCAGAATGGGCGGGTGACCCGGCAGTCCGAACGGTGCCGTTGCTCTCAGCAGGAGAAGCGGCGCATCGATCCGCTCGGCGAGCGACGGCCAATCCACCCGGGTCGTTCCTTCGAGCGCCTGTCGTATCTTGTCCGGATCGAGCCGCGACTGAACGGAACCATCCGGGTTCTCCTTGACGTCTGCGCGGTAGTAGGCCTCGAGGTCGCCGTCCCACCATCCGGCGTAGTACGGCATCGACTTGACTGCCGCCAGGTACTGACCCCACGAGGGTGTCACCACGCGAAGGCGGTCGAGCGCGGGGCCGAGCTGATCGATGACGGTGTCACTCACTTCGAGCGGTGAGTCGATCACGACCGCCCGATCGACGCGATCAGGCCGGTGTGCTGCCAGGTAGTACGTGAGCAGTCCACCAAACGAATGGCCCCCGAGGTTGACGCGTTCGACCCCCAACACGTCAAACAGACCGAGAATGTCGTCGGCGTGGTCGGACATCTCATAGCCGCTCTCAGGAGCGTCGGACAGGCCACGTCCGCGAAGATCGACCGAATACACGTGCAAAGCGGGACTGAGACCGGCATGGACCAGGCCGTCGAAGAACACGGCGTTGGCGTTCAGACCAGGGAACAGGAACAGGGCGGGCCCGTCGCCTGGATGTTCAACAACGTGGATTCGTATGCCGTTGGTGTCGATGAAGTGTTCGATCACGGTCCAGCCTCCAGATACTCACTCTTCAGTACCCGGCGAAGTGTCTTTCCGGCGACGCTCAGGGGGAACTCGCCCCGGATGTGTACTTCCCGCACCTTCTGGAATCGCGAAACCCGGTCGTTGATCCATTCTCTCAACTCGACCGAATCGGAGGTTGCCCCCGGCCGAAGCCGGACCGCTGCGATCGGCGTTTCACCCCAACGGTCGTCGTGCACGCCGAAGACGGCCACGTCGATCACGTCGGGGTGCTGAACGATGACCTCTTCGATGTCGCGCGGGTACACGTTCACTCCGCCGGAGATGATCAGGTCCTTCTTGCGGTCGACGAGGTACAGGAATCCGTCCTCGTCGACGTAGCCCAAGTCGCCTGAGTACAGCCAGCCATCTTTGATCGCCTCGGCGGTCAGGTCGGACCGGTTCCAGTAGCCGGGGGTAGTGATCGGGCCCCTACCGACGATCTCGCCGACCTCGCCTGGGGGGAGCTCGTTGCCGTCGTCGTCGGCGATGCGCATCTCATACAGCGGTGGCGGCACGCCAACCGAACCGGGCTTCGCATGGAAGTCGTCGCGGTCGAGAATCGTGACGAAGCCTTCGGTGAGCCCGTACAGCTCGTAGAAGCGTCCCGGGAGCCGGCGGTCGAGTTCCTGTTTGTGTTCGAGGTGGAGCGGCGCGCCGAGCGAGCACACCATCTCGAGGGCTCCGCACCGAACGGCGTCGAATCCCTCCGTGGCCAACAGTGCGATCACCTGTGACGGGACAACGAGCATGTGTGTGACGCCGTATCGATCGATGGCTTCCACGACCCTGCTCGGATCGAAGGACGGCATCAGCACAAATGTGCAACCCAGGTAGAACCATGGCATCAAGGTGAGGAACGCTCCGTTGAACACGAGCGACCCGGAGTGGAGGATCACGGACTCCGGATGGATCCGGTAGGACGCGGTGAAGCCGGTCGCGTACGCCTCCCGGATTTCGTGGGTGTGAACGATGCCTTTGGGCAGACCCGTCGTTCCCGACGAGTAGACGATGTTGAACGGATCGTCACGGTCGATCGGTTCACACGTGAACGACTCCGGATCGGCCGAGGCGACGAGTTCGCGATAGGAGCGGTACCCGGGTGCGGCGCCGTCGACGAGCAGATAGCGGTCCTCGGCGATGGCCGGCACACGATCACGGACCCGATCGACAGGTTCCACGAGCCGGAGCTGCGTCACCAGCACCTTCGCCCCTGAGTCGACCAGCAGATTGATCAGGCCCTCGCCGCGGAGCAAAGGACTGAGCGGCACCGCCACGAACCCGGCTCGTGCCGCCGCCTGGTAGAGCTCGATGATCTCGACACCGTTGTCGAGCATCGTCGCGACGCGATCTCCCTTGCCGACACCCAGACCGGCGAGTGCGGCGACCACTCGGTCGACGCGAGCATTCATCTGCGACCACGTGATCTTCGTGTCACCGAACACAAGCGCGATGTGATCGGGGCGGTACTGGGCGTGGCGTCGAAGGAGGGTGTTCAGCGGCACTAGGTGTCCCGTTTGACGAGCGCGAGGAGCCGCCGGCGACCCCGCCTCATGTCAAGGGCCTTCGCTCTCCAGGTTCCAACGATTCCATAGGGCAGATAGAGCACCACTGCGATGTAGGCGATTCCGATCAGCAAGTCGGAGACACCTGGGAACCACTTGTTCAGGTAGTACTGGAGCAGCTTGTAGATGGCGGCGCCGATGATCGCACCACTGAGCGTGCCGATTCCACCTATCAGGATGATGAGCAGGGCGGTGACCGTGAACCCGAGGCCGGCGATGTTCGGTGTGATGATCGACTGGTGAAGTGCATGGAGCACACCGGCGAACGCTGCGGTCAGTGATGCCACCACCAGCGCAACGAGCTTGAACCAGAAGGTGCGGTAGCCGAGCATCTCGGCTCGCTCTTCGTTCTCCCTGACAGCGACGAGCACCCTGCCCAATGGCGCGTCGACCAGACGTGTGTACACCAGATAGACGACCACGAGTGTTGCCAGGGCCACGAGGTAGAACACGAAGCGGTGGGACGTCGTGTCCAGCCACCAGGCCGGCGCCTTGACACCCTGGAGGCCGATCTCGGCGCCCGCGTACCTCTGAAGGTCGGTCGACTGAATCACGATCCAGAACATCGAAGAGATCCCGAGCGTCACAAGGCCGTAGGCAATCCCCTTCACACGCGGCACGATGACCGCGAACAGCAATGCTTGAAGGATCGCAGCGATCACGACAGCGATGATCGCCCCCACGAGGCCGAAACCGAACGACTTGATGACGATCCCGAACGTGTAGGCACCGACCGCGAAGAACATCGCATGTCCGAACGACAGAAGGCCGGTGATCCCCAAGATGAGGTCGTAGCTGATGGCGTAGAGGGCAAGGATGATGATCTCGATGACAAGGCCTTGGAGGAACAGCGCACTGCCCTTCTCGTTGGTGAGAACCGCTCCGAAGCCCTGCCCATCGATGAGCACCGAGATGGTGAACGGGAAGACGACGGCAAGCGCCGTCACGGCCAGGAGCATCCAGCGTCGGCGCAACCACGCCGTCACTGTTCACTCCTTCCGAAAAGCCCGTTCGGGAGTACCAGCAGCACGACGATCATGAGCAGGATCGCTGCTGCCGGGATCAGAGTAGGAGTCGGTTTGAAAGGCTCCGACATGAACGGAAGGGCGATGCCGCTCTGACCGAAACGGATGATGATCTGCTGAAGGAGACCGACGAGCAGCGCTCCTGCTGCGGCGCCTGAGAAGCTCGTCAGTCCGCCGACCGCCAGCGCAACGATCGCTCCGAGGAGGAACACCGCCCCCATGCCCGTGTCGAGACCGATCGATGGCGCCGCCAGGACGCCACCCAGTGCCGCCAGGCCCGTGCCCAGTGCAAACACCAACGTGAACACTCGCCGCACGTTCACACCGAGCGCCTGAACCATGCTGGGGTCCTGCACACCCGCGCGGATGATCATCCCGATGCGCGTACGTTTGAGGAGCAGCGACACGGCCACCAAGACGATGATGCCGACGAGGACGACGAACCCCTCGTTGTAGACACGGAGCGTGCCGCCGAATATCTCGACGGTGGAGCAGCCGCTGAAGAAGCCACCAAACCCCCGTCCCGGGCAGCCTGGCCCGGTGCCGGCAAACAGAGCCGGTCTCGCCATCGTGAACTGGGGCTTGCCCCAGATGTCGCCAACGAGTTCGACGAGAATGAACCCGAGCCCCAGCGTCAGCATGAGCTGATAGATCGGACGGGAGTACAGGGGTCTGATGAGGACGACCTCGATTGCCGCGCCGAGTAGCGCGCCGACGGCCACCGAGATGATGATTGCTATCAGGAACCGCCAGCTTGTCGACAGACCAAACACCCAGTCGTTGATCGGCGTCTTGAACACCGAGAGCACGACGGCCACCACAATCAGGACCCCGGCCGACGCGTAGCGCGACGGGCTCAGGCGTCTCGAGACCCCCTGCCTGTTCGAGAGGAGAGCCGAAGAGAGCGCCAGCAAACTCCCGGCGACTGCCATCACCACGAAAGCAACCAGTGCCGGCCACCGGAACGGTTCAGCCGGGAACGGCTTCAGCAGGCCGGTTCCCACCTGGGCGGAGAGCGCGGCGGGTGTGTTCGCGAACCCGGTCGCGTTCCAGATGACCAGCGGGAACTTGGTGAACGAGACAATTGTGGCTACGAGGCCGAGGATGAGCGCGATCGAACCGCTCAGTCTGCGACGTCTGATCCGGTCCGCGATGCTGCGCCAGAGAGGCATCAGTACGAATGGTGCTGCCAGAACGAGCAGCGGAACGAAGATGTCGACCACGGTGTCGAATCGTGTGTACACGGTCCACCCGACGTATGCGCCGAGCATGAACAACTCGCCGTGCGCCAAGTTGAGCACGTCCATCAGTCCAAATATCAGGGAGAGACCCGAAGCGACGAGGAATGTGATGGCACCGACGGAGAGCCCCTGCATGATGGTGAGCAGGAGATCCTGACGTCTGATACCGCCGAGCGCGGCGGCGAAAAAGATGATCAGGACAGCCAGGAACGCGGCCCTGGTGCGGTTCTGACGCAGCCAGTCGGAAACAGTGCCGGTCCGGGTGCTCATGCCGCCCCCAGGTATCGTCGAATAGTCTCTTCGTCGTTGGCGAGATCGACCATCTCTCCTTCTTTGACGGACTGCCCCTCCTCGATGATGACGTAGCGTTCGGCAAGACGGCTGGCGACGATGAAGTTCTGCTCGACGAGTACGACCGTCGTGTGAGATGACAGCTTCCTGATCGCCTCCATCATCTGTTCGATCAGCACTGGTGCGAGGCCTTCACTCGGTTCGTCGATCAGGAGCAGCCGGTTGTCCGGCACGAGCGCGCGTGCCACGGCGAGCATCTGCTGCTGGCCACCGGAGAGGCTGGTACCCGGCAGTTTGATGAAACGCTTGAGGTCGGGAAAGAGACCAAACAGGAGTTCCTCTTTCGATTCGAGGTCTCCCTTCGTACGCTCGGCGATACGGAGGTTCTCTTCCACGGTCAGATCGTGGAAGATGATGCGCTCCTCCGGCACGTAGCCGATCCCTTTCGCGGCGATGTCAAACGTGGCGTAGCCTGTGATATCTGTCCCGTCGAACACGATCGACCCCGATGATGCCGGGTGGATTCCGAGAATCGTCTTGAGGGTGGTGGTCTTGCCGGCCCCATTGCGCCCGAGGAGCGCGACGATGGATCCGTCGTCGACCGTCACCGAGACCCCTTCGAGGATGTGGTAGTGCCCGATCATGGTGTGCACGTTGTCGACATCGAGGAAACTCACGAGGGGCCCTCTCTGTCCGAGTACAGGTCGCCCAGGTAGGCCGACTGCACGGTGGGGTTCGAGGAGATCTCACCCGGATCGCCTTCTGCGATGACCTGCCCTTGGTGCATCACGGTAATGCGATCCGACACGTTCATTACCACGTTCATGTTGTGTTCGACCAGGACGATCGTCTTCCCACCGTCCGAGCGAATGGACTGAATGAGCAACATCAGTTCTGGTACCTGTTCGGCCGCCATGCCGGCCGTCGGTTCATCCAACATCAGCACATCGGGATTGGGTGCAAGGATCATCCCGAGCTCGAGTTTCCGTTGATCACCGTGTGGCAACAGTCCTGCAGGCTGGAGTGCGCGTTCACCGAGGCCGACTATGTCAAGGACCTCGTAGGCGCGCGTCATATACGGCCCGAATTTCGCGTGGGATCGCAGCATCCTGAAGCTGTCGTGTCCCATCGCCTGGCAGGCAAGCCGGACGTTCTCGAGCACGGACAAGCTCGGAAAGATGTTTGTGATCTGAAAGGACCGGCCGATACCGCGATGAATGGTTCGGTGCATCGGCAGGTGCGTGATGTCCTCACCTCTGTAGAAGACCCGCCCCGACGTCGGCCGGAGCGTCCCACTGATCAGGTTGAACAGGGTTGTCTTGCCGGCACCGTTCGGCCCGATGATCGAGTGCAGCGCCCCGGCCCCCACCTGCATCGACACTCCATCGACGGCGACGAGTGCGCCGAATCGCCTTCTCAAGTCTTGTGTTTCGAGGATGGCGTCCACGTTTGTACTCACAAGGTAGTCCGGGGGCGGCTCACGCCGCCCCCGGAAGTCGGATTGAATCAGAAATCCCCGCCGGAGAGCGAGCCAACGGGAAGATCCCCACATCGAGTCACGTACTGGCCTTCGAGCAGGCACGGAGGATCCGGCCGCACCGTCGCGACGTTCTCGTAGTACTTGAATTCGGGATCGTCCAGATTGACGAGCTTCACCACGTACATGTCCTGGACCGCGACATGATCCTCGGCACGGACGTCGATCGTCCCCTTCGGACCGTCGAAGGACATGCCCTCCATGGCCGCCTTCAACGCGTCTGCCGACGCGTCACCGCCGGTGGCCTTCAGGGCAGCGATCACCATCAGTGCTGCGTTCATGCCATCCGCATCGAACAAGTCGGGCGGAGTTCCGAACACCGCCTCGTCCTGAGCGACGAGGAAGTCGTTCGCGGCGTTGTTCGGCGCCGTGTACGTGTACAGGATCACCGACGTCGTGCCGATGGCGTTCGCGAAGAACGTCGGCATCAGGATGTTGTCGATGAAGGGCGAACCCATGACCGTTTTGTCATCGATGACGCCCAGGTCGATCGCCGCCTGGTACAGCGGAACGAATCCGCCGCCGGCCCAGGTCACGAGGAACGCGTCCGCGCCGCTGTGTGCAATCGGCTGGAGATACGACGTGAAGTCCGTCGTGTCTGCCGGGGCGAAGATGTCATCGTGGATGAACTCGCCACCGAAGTAGGTGCACGCATCCTTGTACGCCTGTGCGCCGCCATACCCGAACGAGTAGTCGGGTGCGATCTGCACGAATGTCTTGTACCCGTCGTTGTTGACGAACTGGTCGCACAGGGCGATCGCGTCCTGGTAGTTGCTTCGGCTGGCACGGAACGTGTTGGGATCGAAGTCCTTGCCCGTGATGTCCGTTGCTGCGGCCGGTGCCGCAATCAGGATGACGTCGTTCTCGGCGGCCAGGCTCTGCAGGGTCGCCGTGACACCCGATGACACCGTGCCGATCAGGATCTTGGCGCCGTCGACCTCGATCAGCTCACGGGCAGCCGTGGCACTGAGCTCCGGATCGGTCTGGTCGTCCTTGTAGATCACGTCGATCTCACAGTTGTCCAGCATGTATGTCTGCTTCATGGTGTCGGCAGCGCTCGTCACCTCGGAGCCGGTGCCGTACGCAAACCCCACTGGGACGCCGCGCATCATGTGCGCTCCGTAGATGGCAAGGGGCCCTGTGACATCGGTGATGACTCCGACCACGATCGGCTCTTCACAGCTGACGCCTGCCATCGCCTCGGTAGTGGTGGTCTCCATCGCCGCAGTGGTGGTGGTCTCCATCGCTGCCGTTGTTGTTGTCGCCTCGGTCGTCGCGGTGGGCTGAGTTGTCGTCGAGGTGCCCGAGCCACAAGCTGCGAACACCAGGGCAAACACCACAAACAGCGCCACCCACGTGTACTTACGCATATCTCTCCTCCGTTTCCTCACTGTCTTCCCCTTTATCCGTCCATCCGCAGATGCGAATGGAACATCTCGTTGAACTCGTCCGGCTTCTCGATGAAAGGAACATGTCCGCAGTCGGCGATCACCTGCTCGGCATACGATCCTCCGGCGCCGGCGTAGCGATCCAGCATCGCCCGGATCTGGCCGAGCATCGGCTGCGGCGGGTAGACGTCCGTTCCTGGGTAGCCGGGAATCAGTCCCATGACACCCAGCGCGCCCGGGTCCGCCATCGCCATGTCACCCACCATCAGGTCGTTCTCCCCCCGTACCCACAGAACCGGCGGTTTCGGGTCCGCTGCGACGACAGCGTCGGCAACGGCGTAGTACTTCGGGGAGAGCCCGTTGTTGGAGCCCCACACACCAGGACCGACGCCCGGCCACATGCTCGACGGGACCGCGTCACCCGGATAGTCCTGCTCGCCAAGGTGCACCTCGAGCATCGACTCGACCAAGATGTCCTCTCTCGCCGGGATGAACGGCGGCTTGACGATCAACTGCCGGAGCGCCGACCGGACCGTGAATGGGTTGTCGGCCGACCGATCCTTCTCCGCGATCAGCCGAACGACCTCTGGGTTGATGAGGCCGGCACCTGAGCCCGAGTACTCCTCGTTGGTGATGGTTCCTTCGGCATCCTTCGTTGCGGCATATCCGAATGGGGAACCCGGGTCCGCCTGAGTGACGGTCAACCACCGGTCAGGGTGTTGGGCGATCAGGCTCCAAACGACGCACCCGCCCAGCGAGTTGCCGACGAGATGTGCTTTCTCGATGCCCAGCTCGTCGAGGAGGGCGATCGCGTCGTCGACGAGGTCATCCATGCCGCGGGTGCCGTCGATCTTCGCCGCCGGGTCTGCACTTCCATAGCCGCGCTGGTCCGGCGCAATGCCCCGGTAGCTGGGGGGCAGGGCCACCATTGTTTCCTCCCACCAGGTGGCCGATGTCAGGTTCCCGTGCAGGAACAGCACCGGGATGCCGTCGTCGGGCCCATGGAAGAGGACTCTCGTCGTCAGCCGGCCGGTGGTGATCGTCTTGGCTGTCGTGATGGCCGGAACGCTCATGAGAGATCTCCTTCGAGCAGTTTCTTGTCGATTTTCCCAATAGCTGTCTTGGGCAGCTCGGAAAGGAGCACGACCTCCTTGGGAAGCTTGTAGCGGGCGAGGCGCTCGCCCATGAACTCCATGAATGCGGCCTCGTCGAATCCGTCGGGATCGTCGACGACCAGACAGGCCCGCCCGACTTCGCCCCACTGCTCATGGGGAAGGCCGACGAGAGCCGCTTCGCTCATTCCCGGGTAGGCGAGCATCACGGACTCGACTTCTGCCGGGTACACGTTCTCCCCGCCGGAGATGAACATGTCCTTCGAGCGGCCCTTGATCGTGAAAAACCCTTCGTCGTCTTTGACCGCGAGATCGCCAGTATGGAGCCACCCGTCCCGAATCGTCTCTGCGGTCGCGTCGGGGCGGCGCCAGTAGCCGGGTGTGACGTGTGCACCCTTGATGAGCAGTTCTCCTGCGACGTCGGGTGGGCACTCGTCTCCGTTCTCGTCGACGATCTTCATGTCGATGTGGAAGATCGGGAATCCAA
>Ga0315542_1001802_pt1 | contig 13332 bp, 10 predicted proteins | sample SalMarSW160120MG_FD_202541 | JGI IMG/M metagenome (GOLD analysis project Ga0315542, IMG submission 202541) | Salt marsh sediment microbial communities from the Plum Island Ecosystem LTER, Massachusetts, United States - Salt Marsh Sediment SW1601-20 ...
GGAGACCGAGAAAAACCTCGCTCTTAAAGTTGAAGACACAAAATCGGAGGATACATTTAATGTATATGGAAGAGGAATTCTTCATCTTTCAATACTCATTGAAACAATGCGCAGGGAAGGTTATGAGTTCCAGGTAGGTAAACCAAAAGTTATTTTAAAAGATATAAACGGAATAAAATCAGAGCCGTATGAAACGCTTTCAATTGATGTGCCGGCCGATTATTCAGGTAAAGCTATTGAACTTGTTACTCAGCGGAAAGGTGAGATGATAGTTATTGAGCCAAAGGGTGATCTTATACATATTGAATTTGATATACCGTCAAGAGGTATTATAGGACTCAGGAATAATATGCTTACTGCAACATCGGGCGAGGCAGTTATGCATCACAGGTTTAGAGCCTACGATAAGTACAAGGGAGATGATCTTATGCCGAAACAGAATGGCTCTCTCATTTCCCTGGAGCAGGGCATGGCCACAGGACATGCAATTGACAGACTACAGGACAGGGGCAGATTTTATATCGATCCGGGGGAACATGTCTATAAAGGCCAGGTTATTGGAGAATATACAAGACCAGTTGATCTTGAGGTAAATGTTGTAAAGGGTAAGAAACTTACCAATATGAGAGCTTCAGGTTCGGATGACAGCCTGAAGATTGCTCCAAAGCTCAGGTTTTCACTTGAGGAATCAATGGAACAGATCAAGGATGACGAGTACCTTGAAGTTACTCCACTGAACCTTAGAATGAGAAAGATCCCCGGCTATAAATTTGCCTGATACGGAGCTTTCCAGACATTATGACTGCAAGACTGCAAGACTGCAAGACAGCAAGACAGCAAGACAGCAAGACAGCAAGACAGCAAGACAACAAGACAAAATGGCTATTATGTAATATTATGAAAAAGATTCAAAATTTGTTATTACTTTTTTCGCTATTCATTAGCTCAGCCGTATTTGGGCAGGAAATAAATTATGCAAAATTTGGTATTGAAACAAAGGACAGTCATATTCCACATGGTTTAAGGCCAGGCGATAAAGCCCCTGATTTTGTGGGTTATGACCAGACCGGTAAACAGGTGGAACTGAAAAAACTCCTGGAGAAAGGTCCGGTTGTGCTATTCTTTTACAGGGGCAAATGGTGCCCGGTTTGCAGCAGGTATTTGAATAATTACCAGGACTCACTGAATATGATTGTGGGGCAAGGTTTTAACGTTGTCGCAGTTACACCTGAATCTATAGAAAATGTTGAGCAGACAGTAAAATTCCATAACCTTACTTTTACGGTAATATATGATTGCCAGGAGAAAATAATGGAAGATTACGATGTTATGTTCAGCGTGACAAAAGATTATCAGGATAAAATATTAAAAGATCTTTCAACCAGTATTGCTGAAAACAATGGGAGGGATGTTGCTCATTTACCGGTTCCGGCTACATACATTATCAATCAGGATGGTATTATTGTGGCTGTCCAGTTTGATCCTGATTACCACATGAGGGCTTCTGTTCAGTGGATGCTTAAAAACATGGCGCTGGCATTATAGACAGGAAGGTCAAAAAATGTGATAGGCATCAGGCAGGAACCCTGTTATACATAATCATTCAGATAATCATTCAGGGGTTTCATTGCTTTGAATGCATTAAAGACATAATCAAAAAGCTTTTCGCTCAATACAAATTCATCTTTTATTTCATTGAAAGCAAGATAGCTTTTATACCTTAACAGATCTATATGTGGATGATCCGACGGATAGCCTTTGGGCGCTGTCTTAAGTTGGTCACCTTCAATTTTACCAAAGTACTTTTTAAAATCCTTTGAATTAATAATGTTAATAAGTTGCTCCGGGTCATCATCTATTTTTTCCCTGATGGCAGATAACCATGGAGCCGGAGGCATATAGGCTCCTCCTGCAATAATACTTTTGCCGGGTTCAATATGAAAATAATACCCTGCAAATTTATCTCCGTTCTTTTTACCTCCACGAACAATAAAGGCTCCGAAATGTGTTTTGTAAGGCGATTTATCGTTTGAGAAACGGATATCACGGTTGAATCTGTACATGCATGTTTTTGCTTCAAGACCCTTCATAATCGGCTCTATTTCAATCAGGTTATCTATTAATCCCTGGACAAAATGTTCAAAATCATCCCTTGCTTCCTGATAGTATGGTTTGTTTTTAATAAACCAGTCACGGTTGTTATTATCCTTAATTGCATTCAGAAAGTCCAATGTTGATTTTTTAATTGTTTCCATGATATTCCTTTATAATTTGAACAACAACTTCTCCATAATAGTTGTTACTGTATAGTAACCAAATTTAGCAAATAAAGTTCTATGACTGAGGTTCCAAAAAAGAAGATAACGCTTGAAGGCTTAAGAAACGCATTTAAATTATATAGTTACATTAAGCCTTACAGGGTTGAATATTTGTGGGGTATGTTTTTTCTAATGGGTTCCAGTCTCGCGAGCCTCGCCTTTCCCAAATTACTCGGGGAACTCGTAAACTCAGGCAATACAGGGAATTTAACACATGATCTTAACAGAATTGCGCTGTTGCTGATCATAACATTGTTTTTCCAGGCATTTTTTTCATACTTCAGGGTAATATTTTTTGTAAATGTCACTGAGAAATCGCTTGCTAATCTAAGACAGCATACGTATAATCACCTGATTAAACTGCCATTGAAATTTTTCGAGAAACACAGGGTAGGAGAACTCAACAGCCGTATTTCTTCCGATATTTCTTTGCTTCAGGAAACGCTTACAACAACCCTGGCGGAGTTCATCCGGCAGATTATAATCATTGCAGGAGGTATTACCCTCCTGGCTATAACATCCTGGAAGCTCACTCTGTTTATGTTGGCAATACTCCCTGGTATGATGCTACTTGCCGTTTTTTTCGGGAAGTTTATCAGAAGGTTTTCGAAACAGGTACAGAGCGAAATTGCCAAATCGAACACAATAGTGGAAGAGACCTTGCAGGGCATTCAGATAGTTAAAACCTATACAAATGAATTTCTTGAAATGGCCCGTTTCAGAAAGAGAACAAATGAGATCGCCAGGATTGGAATGAAAGGCGGAAGATACAGGGGCGCTTTTTCAGCATTTATGATATTCGGACTTTTTGGTGCTATTGTAGCCGTTATATGGAGGGGATCAGTAATGATGTCATCAGGCATAATTGATGCCGGGGAGTTGTTCTCTTTTGTAATCTATTCAGGCTTTGTGGGAGGGACAATAGGTGGAATGGCAAATGTTTTCACCCAGATACAGAAATTTATCGGTGCTACTGAGGAGTTGTTTGAAATTTTTGATGAAGATGAAGAAAGTCTTGTCGAAATCACTAAAATGTCTGAAAAAGAAGCACTTAAAGGGAAGATATCATTTCAGGATCTTAGTTTTAGATATCCGGCAAGGCCAGACGAAGAGGTGCTGAGCAAAATAAACCTGAATATTTCAGAGAACCAGATGGTAGCGCTGGTCGGGTCAAGTGGTGCAGGGAAATCGACTATTACATCACTCATGCTCAGATTACATGAGCCTACATCGGGTGCAATATATTTTGATGATGTAAAAAGCACTGATTTCACATTATCTTCATTACGCAGCCAGATAGCACTTGTACCGCAGGATGTATTTCTTTTCGGAGGATCGATCAGGGAAAATATTTCATACGGTAAGCCGTCTGCTACTGATGATGAGATCATTGAAGCGGCAGGAAGGGCTAATGCCCTTGAATTCATAGACAGGTTCCCTGAAAAACTTGATACTATTGTAGGCGAACGTGGCACACAGCTTTCGGGAGGCCAGCGTCAACGTATTGCAATAGCAAGGGCTGTTCTGAAAAATCCGCGTATCCTTATCCTTGATGAAGCAACCTCTTCACTCGATTCTGAATCTGAAAGGCTCGTTCAGGATGCCCTGGAGAAGCTTATGGTAGGTCGGACTTCCATTGTCATTGCCCACAGGCTATCAACAATCCGGAGAGCTGACCAGATACTGGTACTCGACAGAGGCAGAATTGTTGAGAAAGGAACCCATGATCAACTGATGGATATGGATAAAGGTATTTACAGAAACATGAGTACTCTTCAGTTTGCAGGGTAATAAGGCAGAAGTCTTAGAGGTTCTGGTGTTGTATTATTGCGACTTAATATTCAAAATCCGGTAATCATTCATTTTTTCGGATATCAAATGCCATCAATACTCTTCCATGTCGCTGATATAAAACCCCTTTGTAAATTACCGGGTGAGAAAAATGCTGTGATGTCCCTTTCCTGATTTTAAAGGAACTTACTTTTTCAATTTTACCATTATCATAAGATATAAGAATCATGTCCCCCTTTTGGGTGTAATAATAAATCATATCATCTGCTGCGATAATGGCACCGCTTCCGACTCTTAAAGAGTCAGTCATCTTACCTGAAGTGGAATTTATTGAAAAAAGGTAAGGAGATAATGTTCCACTGCCATAGAGGTAATCACCTATCTTGACTATTCCGCCCATAAAACCGTCAAAATTCTTGTTTCGCCACACCTCAGTAATTTTAGTCCCGTCGTCCGAGAGACTTAGTTTGACTCCACAGTTCCCGTCACCTTCCTCATAATAAATTGACCCGTGGTTGTACAGGACTGTATTGCTGTGTGTATCACCATTACCTAATGTTCTTTTATCCAGTGGATAGTTATCCTGTTCCTGCGACCATAATAACTGACCTGTTCCGGTATCGAAACCCATTATATGATATGCAGAAAATGCAACAAGAATATTCCTGGCAGGTAGTTCAATTAACTTTGGAGAATTATATGCTGAACGTTCACCAAATCCTCTGGCAGACCAGATTAATTTACCGGTGAAGCGATTCAAAGCCACAACATTGTTTTCTTTTCCGCCAGTGGTCCAGAACACTTTGTCATTATCGATAAGTGCAGCTTCTGAATGCCCGTGCAGGGGAAGAATTCCATCATAATCCCTGATAAGATCTCTGGACCAGACAATTTTACCATTTACTCTGTCAACGCAGTAAAGATTACCCATTCCTGTTCCGACATAAATTAAGTTATTAACAATTGTCGGGGCGGACCTGGAACCAGGATGGGATTTCATCCATTCCTTGCCCAACATTGTCTGCCACTGCTTTTCACCTTTCAGATTGAAACAATATAATATTGTCATAGAATCAATCTCTCCGGTAATATAAAATTTGTTATCATCAAATACCGGGGAAACAAAACCCTCACCTATATTGTCAATTGACCATAATTCTTTTGGTCCGTCGTCGGGCCATTTTTTCAGCAAATTAGATTCATAATAGATACCCATGCGGTCTTTGCCTCGCCATTCATGTATTTTTAGCTTATTTGATGTATAAGGTCCCTGAAGGATAATGGCAACTAGGATAATAATATAGCTCATTAATTAAAGTTTTTTAATTCTGTAGATTATAACCTGATATATCCACCCAGGGTTTTTCCCCGCGGGTGTTTTCATCTTTCAGTTTCATGGTTATTACCTTCTTTTCACCCGGCATAAGTGAAACATAGTTATCGCTATAGAAAACAGGTAGAATACGTTTATCACTGTTTTTGCCTACAACCTTCAGCCGTATCATTAAAACAGGGGTCATTGTTGTATTATTGAGTGTTGTTGTAATAATCCAGTTCTCACCTGACCTTGCTACTTCTGAAATGTTTTCGATCTTTACTTCCGGCAATTCTTTTAGCGCCTGGAAATTGCCATCTTCAATTCCTCTCCAGTAAAAGTTATCGGAGATCACTTTGCCGTTTTCAGTAAGAGTAAGCTTGATGAAATGAACAGCAGAGAGAGTTTTTGGGAACTCGAGCTTAAAACATCCGACTGTAAAATCTTCTTTGCAAGAAAGGTTGGTTTCTTTTTCCCATTGAACAGATCCGTCCATATTAAATATCCTGGCACTGGCTGTCAGTCTGGTCCTGTTCCTGGCATTATAGTTGACAACTTCAACAGAATCAAATACCGGGTTCCATTGAATATGGATTGGTTCAGAAGCCTTTTTACATCCGAAATATGCAGCTGTCGGCTCGAGGTAATAATCATAGGTCTGCCAAACCATTGATGGCCATGCCGGATGACTCATCCACAGAAGCAGTCCTTTGCGGTAAAGGCTTCTGCCTTCAAACATACCGCGATACCCGTTATAATTAACCCATTGTGCAAGTTCCGTAAATTGCTTTGCATCTTTGGAGGGACCAAACCCCTTTTCAATTATCTGGTTAAATGTCGCTGCCCTCTGAGCTCCCTGGAGACAATAGTCGTGCATTCCCCACAGGCTGTTTTGTGGCCACAGTGCAGAATCGGGCAGTGTTTCCTTAAGGCTTTCATATGTCATAACATTGGGCATACCTCTTTCGCTGTGCAGCTTGTTGTAACCATACAACAGGAAATAGTCTCTGACAGGAAGTGCACTGTATGGTCCTCCGCCACTCACAACTCCCATTGATGAATTTGGAATATAATGAAGGCCGGGATGTATTTTAAGCACCATTGCATGCAAAGCTGTATCAATTACTTCAGGAGGGTTGCCTTCGTTGCGTCCCACATAAATAGCAATGGATGGGTGATTGCGAATCCTTTTTACCACATCATAGGCATTCTTCATGAACATATCAGGGTTATCAGGATTGGGTCCGTCAGCGGGATTGGCAAGCCAGAAGTCCTGCCATATACCTCCAATTCACTTAATATGAATCTCTTGACTGCTGCAGGTTCTGTCATCAGAACCCTTATATACCTGCCTTCAATCGGGGTGTCAAGTTTGATATCATCAGTCAGTTCGTTATTACCGGGCAGAACAGCCACGTCTCTCCATGTTTTAATATCCTTTGAAACCTGCACTGATCCTTTGGCTGCTTTATTTATCCAGTATAATTTTACGTTATCAAATGTACTCTCAGATCCCAGGTCAACATAAACCCAGTCAACGCCAGTACCTGCGCTCATCCACGCACTCTTGAAATCGTGTGAGGGTGCCATTTTTGGTTTTGTATTGTTGTTATAGAAATCGAAATCACCAAAAGTCCATTCTTCCACTGACGGGGCCGAAAAACTAACTTTATAGAAATGATAATTAACCGGGTTTTTAAATTCGAATGTCTCGTTGATACGTCTCTGAGGTCCGGGCATTCTGAAATTGAAGCTAAATGAAGGCTTTGGTGCAGTGGAATCGTTTCCATAAGGTCCGCTCATAAAACCTGCAAATGGATTTGGCCGCCTTCGTCTTGCAGAACCTTTTTGTGCAGGAGGAGGGGCATATATCCTGAAGGGATTAGGCCTTTCCTGCCCTGGCAAGCCATTTCCTTTTATTTTTCCAAGGTCGTCCCATTTAACTCCGTCATCGGAACCCTTGCAGACAAACTGCCAGCCACCAGGTTTCTTTTCATTGTATGTAACATTACCACTTAAATTTATACTGGTGATCTCAGTTATATCTGTTGTGGGACTCATCTCGAGCTGCAGCCAGATATCTGTACCTGCAACAGTGTATGATGTAATGCTGTTATGATCGAATAACCATTCGCGTTCGTTTTTTGGAACCACTCCCTGACTTGTAGAAAGTGAAATATAATCAGGTTCGCTGTTAATAATTATTCCATCGGTAACCAGTTGGGCTGTAAGATTATAGTCGTAGCTTGACGAATGATATGCCGGTCTTAGTTTTACCAGGTTCCTGTATAGCACATGGTCAATTACCAGTTTCGGAGAGAAATCTTCCGAGAGTTTTCCCGGGTAAATACCTACGCCTCTTGTATAGTAATTTGTTTTCGGCTGGCAACTGCTGAACAGAATTAATAGGCCAGACAATAGTGATAAAATAAGTATTGGTTTTCTGGTTTTCATCTCGTGTTGGTTATATTTATAGTTATTTCTTCTGAAACTTCAATTCACCATGCATGGCTTTCCTGAAAAAATCGCCACTTTCTGTAAGCTCGTAGGTATCCCACGATTTCAGCATCCTGGGTCCCCATTCAGGGTCAAATACCCAGCATACCCAGCTGATACCTCTTTCTTCAAGGTACTTTATTATCCTGTTAGCATAATGATTATCGTCAATAACCTGACCGGGACGTAGTCCGAAGCCAAATTCAGTGGCCACAACAGGGTATCTATCTGCTGCAAACCCGAAGTCTTCTTCCCATTTTGGTTCCCATGGCTGGCTGCGTTTATATTCATACGGATGAGTAACATAAGCAATTCCTTCGGCATTAATGGGGTTCTCATGAAGTGGTGTAAGATCATAAGCCCAGTCGAATCCTGCGACAAGTGGAATTGATGAATTTATTGCCTTTGACCGTCATAGGTTGGTTTATTCCGGTCATCACTTCAGACCGGACAGAGACAGCATAAGCTGCACTATTTCAAAGCAAAGATTCAAATTATACAGATGATCCTTTTTCTTGATGCATTATTGTTTGTCAAAAACCATAGTTTCTGACCTGTCTCCATATGAAGATGAAGAATTTGATTCAATTACCAAATTGTCACCATCCATCTTATATAATTCATTAATAACCATTTCACTTCCGTCATTCATTGAAATTTTTGTAGTTATTTTCAAAGATTTATTATCATCGGACCATACTGCTGTAGACTTTTTCTGAGTATCCTGCCAGCCCGGATTAATACATTCTTTACCATCGAGAGTGAATTTGTCCTTTAGTGTCATATCCTGGTCCTGGAAGCTGACATGTCTTTCTGAACTGAGATCATTGCCATTCTGGGTAAGAATGATCTCTTTAGGGGCCATCGTGAACTGGTCGTTTAATTTGCTTTTTGAATTGTTCAGTTTCCAGTTTCCTGAAAAATTAATTACCTGGGCGGTTGCAACAGAGGTAATCATAAGTGCGGCAAGGAGAAATTTAATCTTTTTCATAATCGCAGGATTTTTTAAAATGGTTAAATTGAGGAAGTTTTGACAATAAATTTATTAATAATTACTGACTATAGAAAATAAAATCGCAGAAGGTTAAATTATACTGCCTGACTTCCGGATTTTGTATTTAGTATGTCATCCATATATCGTAAATTTGATTCCATAGAAAATGTTTACTATGTATAAAAAGAAAAATAATATTCAGAATCTTTTCCACGGCATAATTTTTAACAGGACCAGCCTGTATATGATTTGGATTGGATCGGTACTCCTTTTAAGTATAATTTTGATATCTTGTAAATCGCGAGAAAAGGGGAAAAATGAAATGGTTACTATCAGGCCTCTTAAAGATACAATAGGCTTTGCCCAATATTCCTGGCAAATGGACAGCCTCATGGCCAGGATGAACAGATCGGGCTGGAAAGAAGCAGGTGGCTTACCCTGGCGATTTGCCATCTGTCCGCACGATGATTATACTTATGTTGGAAAACTATATCCCGAACTGCTTCAGAATATTAAAGCTCCAAACCTGATTCTCATAGGCGTTGCTCACAAGGCAGCACAACTCAGTATAGAGGATTCCCTTGTATTTGACAGTTATACTTATTGGAAGGGACCCTGGAAAAATGTGCCCGTTTCATCTGCCAGGGAAGAGATATATTCTCTTTTAGCCGGTAAATATGCCATTGTGAACGATACACTTCAGAAAGTTGAACATTCGGTGGAGGCAATGGTGCCGTTTCTTCAATATTTCAACAGTGATATTTCAATAATTCCTGTACTTGTTCCGGCAATGAGTCCCGACAGGATGCAGGAGTGCGGAAAAGCACTCGCTCAAGCGATAAAGATTATTGCAGAAAAACATAAATGGGTGTGGGGAACTGATTATGCAATAATTGTCACAACTGATGCGGTCCATTATGGTAATGAAGACTGGGGAGGAGTCGACAGGGCATATTATGGCTGTGATGATGCCGGAAATGCAAAAGCCTGGTCTCATGAGGCGGGGATAATCGACAGCTGTCTGAAAGGTGAAGTGACCCCGGAAAAGATCAGGTTATTCAGTGATTATACCTTAAATCCAGATAATTACAGGGAATATAAGTGGACCTGGTGCGGAAGATACAGCGTTCCTGTTGCGTTGTATACCTCATACTATTTAAATGACTCAGAACCGTTATCAGGAGAGTTGATCGGATATTCTACCAGCATAACTTCAAAGCATATTCCTGTTGACGATATAAGTATGGGCAGGACAGCAATAGCTACTGATTGTCACTGGGTGGGATATGCCGCGTTGGGATATAGGTAGGTAGTAGGCAGTAGGTAGTAGGTAGTAGGCAGTAGGTAGTAGGTAGTAGGTAGTAGGTAGTAGGTAGTAGGCAGTAGGCAGTAGGCAGTAGGCAGTAGGCAGTAGGCAGTAGGCAGTAGGCAGTAGGTAGTAGGATTAAGTATTATCATTTATGTATGATAGGATCAAAAGTTAAATACACCTTTTATTATTCTGTTCTAATAACAGCATCTATCTTCATTTTTTCTTCATGCAAGAATGTGAAGGTTTTGGGTTATCAGAAAGAAATTGACAGTATATCTGCACATTATGTTCCAGATCAGAGACTTGGAATTTGCTCAGTTTCAATTAAGACAGGAAAAGACGGAACTTTGATTCTGAGAGGGGAAACCACTGAACCAAATGCAAGGGATGAAATAATCAACACTTTAAATAAACATGGTATATTATTAATAGACAGTATTATAACATTACCAGATACGACGGTTAATGTGAAATATTCCGGGTTGGTAAATCTAAGTGTTATTAATCTCAGAAAGGAACCTGATCACAGATCTGAACTTGTTTCACAATCTATTTTGGGAACTCCGGTACATATTCTTAAAAATAATGACTCCTGGTTCTTAATTCAGACTCCCGATAAGTATATTGCCTGGACGGAAAGTTCATCCCTGACGTCAATGAATAATTCAGAGATGAATAGATGGAAAAATTCAGAAAGGGTTATATATATCAGGAATTCAGGCTGGATAAAAAAAGATGCTTCTGATGATTCAGGAGTTATTGGTGATCTGGTAGCCGGCAGCATTATGGAAAAGACAGGAGAATCAAAGTCTTACATAAAAGTAAAATTGCCTGATGGCAGACAGGGATATGTTAACAGCAAGGATGTGACTGATTTCAATACATTCAGGAGCCAGGCTCAACCCGATGGTGAAGAAATTATAAAAACAGCGTTATCAATGCTGGGAATTCCTTATTTATGGGGTGGATCATCGACTAAAGGAGCTGATTGCAGCGGATTTGTTCAGACAGTATATTTTTTAAACGGAATTATTTTAAAGAGAGATGCATCTTTACAGGCTCTTCATGGCATACCTGTGGAAATTTCGAAGGATTTCAAAAAGCTGCAGGAGGGTGACCTGCTCTTTTTTGGCACAAGAAGAGATTCGGAACAACATATTACCCATGTTGCTATATATATGGGTGATAATGAGTATATTAATTCTTCAGGACGAGTTATGATAAACAGTCTGGATTCAGCCAGCGCAAATTTCAATGGTCACAGGTTAAATTCTCTATTATCGGCCAGGCGGGTTATCGGTGTTGAGAATGATCCGGGTATTGTACTTTTAAAGTGTCACCCCTGGTATTAGTCGATGAGCCCGAATGGGAGAGGGGGAGAAGAGGAATAATGTCATAGATTAACAGAAAAATGAAAACGAGAAGAGAATTTCTGAAGCATTGTGGTTTAATTGCCGGAGGAGTGGGGTTATCGTATACTGGCATGGCCAATTTGAGCTGGATGGAAGGCAAAAAGCAGCCTGTAAAAAATTCAGGAATGACCCTGCGCTTCAAACCTTATGAGCTTCATTTAAAGCATGTTTTCACTCTTGCAACAAGCTCGAGGAGCACTACACCGGTTATGTTGACGGAAATCGAATATGATAATGTTACCGGATATGGTGAAGCATCCATGCCACCTTACCTGGGCGAAAGCCATGAGACTGCAACTTCGTTTTTGAAACTGGTTGACCTTTCCCGGTTTGAGAGCCCGTTCCTTATGGAAGATATTGTTAGTTATCTCGATCAGCTAGCCCCCGGGAACTATGCTGCAAAAGCCTCTGTCGACATCGCCCTGCATGACCTGGTCGGGAAACTTATTAACCAGCCCTGGTACAGGATATGGGGCCTTAACCCGGAAAAAACACCAAATACTTCATTTACAATTGGCATAGACAAACCGGACGTAGTTAAACAGAAGGTACGTGAAGCAGTTCCTTATAAGATATTAAAGGTTAAGCTTGGTCAGGATAATGATAAGGAAATGATCCTTTCTGTAAGGAGCGAAACAGATAAACCTATATGTGTTGATGTAAACCAGGGATGGACCGACAGGAATAAGGCGCTTGAAATGGCAAAATGGCTAAAAGATCAGGGGGTTGTATTTATTGAGCAGCCAATGCCAAAAACTTCATCTGATGATATAGCGTGGCTTACAAAGAACAGCCCGTTGCCAATAATAGCCGATGAAGCGTTTCAGTCAATTGCAGATTTTACAAAAATCCAGGGTGTTTACAACGGTGTAAATATTAAGCTTATGAAATGTGGCGGAATGCATAACGCCTATAAAATGATAAGCATTGCCAGGGCTCTGGGGATGAAAGTGATGATTGGCTGCATGACTGAAACATCATGTGCTGTAACGGCTGCAGCGCAACTTTCTCCTCTGGTTGATTGGGCCGATCTTGACGGAAACCTGCTGATAGACAATGATGTTTATGAGGGGCTTCTGATAAAAAACGGGAAAATAATTTTGCCTGACAGACCAGGAATAGGGATAATTAAAACCAAAGCATAATGACAAGGAAAAGAATACTTTACGGAGTGATGACACTCCTCGGAGCTGCATTGATCAGTGGCTCAGTTTATATTAACAGCCTGCTTCCGATTATAACAGGGTATGCTGCAAAGAATCTCTGTTCTGATGTTTTTGTATCGGGAAGAAAAGCAGATAGTGTGGAAGCTGTTGATCTCCATTTTTCTTTCATCAAGTTTACTAAAAATGATGTGAACTATGACGAAAAGCGTGTGACGAGTCATTTTTTATGGGGTAAATCTACGGCTGTTTACCGGGAAGGATTTGGAACAACTTTATTGAGAGGTATCGAAGAAGCATCGCTTCGCAAAATAAGATATCCATCAGGTGTCAATCCCGGATATTCACAGGATACGATTATATGGCCTCTCGGAAATATTTTACTTGACATTGATACAGGTATTGATCGGGTTAAGCTCGGAGAAATATCAAAAAAACTGATAAGCGACAATGCCTATAATGGAAATGCGTTTGCCTTTATTGTCCTTCATAAAGGAATACCTGTGGCTGAAGCATACAAACCTCAGTTTA
>Ga0315542_1001804_pt1 | contig 13325 bp, 13 predicted proteins | sample SalMarSW160120MG_FD_202541 | JGI IMG/M metagenome (GOLD analysis project Ga0315542, IMG submission 202541) | Salt marsh sediment microbial communities from the Plum Island Ecosystem LTER, Massachusetts, United States - Salt Marsh Sediment SW1601-20 ...
GCTCTCCAGGCATTGGTTATTACAACGCCACTTCCGGCATATATCGCTATGCCCGCTACAACGGCGATGCCTGGGTGATCCGCGACGTCGCCGAGAGCCGCGACGTTGGCCTGGCGACCTCTCTGACCCTGGGCAGCGATGGCACGCCTTTCATCAGCTACTTCAACGACACCACTTTTACACTCAGATACGCCACCCTGGTGAGTAATTCCTGGCAGAACTCAACAGCATCGATGACTTCCCCTGCTGGCGAGTACTCATCCATCAAGCTCGACAATTCCGGACGGCCGAACATCGCCTATTACGGTGACGGTGAACTCAAGTTCGCTTCCTGGAACGGGACGAACTGGGTTTACCAGGTTATCGATACCGGTGGAGATAATGACGTCGGGCTCTATGTGTCGATGGCAATGGACAGCCAGGGCCGCCCGCACATCAGCTACTACGACGCCACTTACCGGGACTTAAAATATGCCTACTGGAATGGCAGTGTATGGGTCATCCAGCTTGTCGATGGTGTGGACAAGGTCGGCATGTGGACCTCGCTCGTGTTGGACCAATCCGACCGGCCACAGATCAGTTATTACGATGAAACTAACAGCGCCTTGAAATATGTGGCCTGGACGGGTACAAATTGGAATTTCTACACGGTGGATAACAGTGAGGATGTTGGGAAATTCTCATCTTTGGCTCTCACCAAGGATGATAGCCCGCGCATCGCTTATTATGACCAGTCGAGAGGGGCGCTTAAGTTTGCCTCCTTCCAAAACAACGCCTGGGCGAGTGCCTTTGTCGACGACAGTGCCGATGTAGGCTTGTATGCATCCATGGCTCTCGAGAATTTCTACGATACACCCCATATCAGTTATTATGATGCCACGAACGGCACACTGAAGCATGCCGTTTGGAACGGCTCAGGCTGGACGATTCAGGTAATAGATAACAGCGGCAACGTAGGCCTGTTCACATCTATCGCCATGACAGACGATGGGCAGATCCGGATCAGCTACTACGACCGCACGAACGGCCATCTTAAATATGCACTCGGATATATCCCCACCAGTGTAGACTATCTCCCCCTGGCTTTCAAGTAAAGCAGGCAGATCATTCGGTAGATAACTGGCGGAATGATTAAACCAAGAAGCGCCTCTCCTGGAGAAAATTCCTGAAGAGGCGCTTTATATTTAAGGTGGAGCTTGTAGACACATCGTTTGAGATGCAGATACGAAAACCCAGGGGCTATATCCTGCGCTGCGGATCGATATAGCGGGCAATCAGCCAGGCCAGAGTCATGGTCGGGAGCAGTTGGGTGCCCGGGATCAGTGACTCCACCACGGTCACCCCCCGCAGCGGCTTAAGCCCCAGGTAACCCAGCAGTGTCCAGGCAAAAGGAGCAGAAAGGAAATCCATGCTCAAGTCCATCAAATCCAACAAAACAACTACAGCCAGGGGCGTGTAGCGCAGCGCGGTAAAGAAATTGGCGTCCGGCGGAAGCTTGATACGTTTTATCCGCCAGACGACCCATCCTAACAGCAGCAATGTGAGAACAAGGCCGATGCCCAGCAGGATGAGCAGCACATACAGGATTTGGGTGAGGTCGATCGACGGAGTGGGGTTCATCGTTCATATGGAAAGAAATTTAGCCATTGGTCGTGGAACATCTATCCAGTATACTGTTAATGCCATTGAATGTCACGGTTCAAACCGTGCCTGAATGCGCCAATGGAGAGGCTATTTCATGATCACGGAACGTATTCTTGGGGTCTTCAAATTGCAGGCGAAAGTCTTCGCCTCCGTAAACAGCGATCCGGGCGCCAGGGTCCAATCCGCACTGATCGTCACATTGGTCGCTGTTTTACTGGCCCTGGGGAGCCGTAATTCACCCATCTTTGGAGATCTGGGGGTGGCAGCTAACTTCTTCATTGCTGTGGCCTGGATTTTTATCAGTTGTGTCTTATGGGCAGGTATCGTCTGTTTCTCAGGCAGGCTGCTATCAGGCCGGTGGACTCCTTTCGGCCAACTCCTGACAGTTACCGGTTTCGCTTACGCGCCACAGGCGTTGGCAATCTTGCCCTGGTTTGGCGCCCTGGCCGGGGCAATCTGGTCCCTGGCTGCTGGCTTTGTGGCCATTCGACAGGTGTTAGAAGTGGACAATCGCAGGGCGGCGCTTATTCTGATCCTTGGTTTTGGCGTGTATATGGGGGGAGTTTTTCTTGTCTTGGAAGCTCTGAATTTCGTCCAGCAAATACTTGTTTGATATTTGCGTAATAAAGGCCCCGGGGGTAAACAATTTCCCAGGGGCCTTTAGGATTATATTCCAAATCCTTGATCCGCCTTCGAACAAACTACATCATGGGCATCGGTTGGCCGGGTTGCTCCGGGCCGACCCGGTAGGGGCGCATCATCTCATTGTCCTCGTGCTCCACGATGTGGCAGTGCCAGACGAACTGTCCAGGGACAGTGAAGTGCATGCGCACCCGAGTCACCTGGCCAGGATAGGCGGTGACGGTATCCTTGAAGCCGGTCTCCCAGGCCTCGGGAGGGGTGATGACACCGGATAGTTGGACAGGCTGCACAACCTCATCGTTAGCGTCAAGCACCAGACCCTCGCGATTGACCACTTCAAAAACAATCTCGTGGATATGCATAGGATGTGCATCGCCAGTGGTATTGTAGAACTCCCACACTTCGGTTGTGCCTACAGCCGGATTCTCGGTTACCGGTTCCATCCATTTTCGTTCAGTCCAAACACCCGCAGGAACAGTCGGATCTATGCTGTCGGGGCCAACAGTTCCGAGCAGCGCCTCGACAGGGCCTTCTATCATAGTACCGAAAGCGTCGAAACCCATCCCCATCATCTCAATCAGCGCCAGAGGTCGAGTGATCGTTTCGGGTGGATAGGGAGTGATTGGGGGCAGCACCAGGAATTGCGGCGGGGTGGTTGGGTCGGGAGCAGGTGCCGGGATGACTCGGAATTGCATTATCTGTCCGGTAGTTGTCGGATCGGCGGATACGAAATCAACCCCCGGTACGCCGCCGCCGAAAGGCTCGTCTGGGCCAACATTAGCAAGCACGTAATTGCCGACAGGAACATTGGTAAAATCAACAATCACATCGGAGCGCTCTGCCAGGCCCATTAACAGACGGTTACCATGATTGGCGGTGAGGTTCACCGGCGCAGCCAGGAAGCCGCCCTCATTGCCAATTTGCCAGACTTCCACACCGGGGACTTGGTTAAAGTCCAGGATCAGGAAGCGCGACTGGCAGCCATTTAGGAAACGCAGGCGGTAGCGGCGCTGCTCAACGGTTTGAAATGGCCAGGTATTACCGTTGATCATCATGGTATTGCCGAAGAATTCTGGATTCCAGATCGGCGAGAATTTGCCATCAGGAATAAAATCACCAACGATTTCATCAAAGAATTCGCGCGTATCGGGATAGAAGAGCGAGCCGTCGTTGTTGAACGAGCGATCCTGGATGGCGATCGGGATTTCGTAATACGTCTTATTGGGTGGGAACTTATCGTTCTCTTTCGGTGCAGGGCCCGGCAGTACTGCAGGCGTGCCGAAGCGACTGTCGATCACGGCGGCGTCGCCATCCGGACCGCCGCGAATGATGTAGAAACCAGCCGGCCCAGCATAAACGTTGAGGCGGGTCATACCCAGGGTGTGATCGTGGTACCAGTTGGTCGAAGCGCGGTCCAGGTTGGGATACTGGAAAGTTGCATAACCAGGGCCCCAGGTGACACCGAAATTCACGGCCGCCTTGGTAGCAAAGAATTCGTACCAGGTGCCCCCTGTGGCGTAGCCGGCAGGGATATTGCCCGCAGCGGGAAGGTACCAGGCCTCAGCATAGCCATCGCTCTCGTCACCTACACCCACGGCGCCATGCACGTGAGTGACCATAGGTACCGGGCCAGTGTACGAGCCCGGTGTTGGCAATCCTGAAAAATCCGGGCGCGTATCGCGGCCGGCAGTGCCACCCGGGGGATTGGCCCAGTGTAGAGTCTGATCGACCGGCAGCAGGTGCGGCAGGTAATTGCCGTTGGCATCCACCAGGTCATTGATCCACTTCACTCGTACAGGTCGCTTCCAATCAGCCTCGATGGTAAGGGAAGGAGCATTGTGCAGCAGCAGACCATTCTTTTTATCTGCAGTAATCGCGCCATACCCCCACACTGTTGTCGCCGGTAGAGGGGATGGCAGGATCTGCTGGGAGAACTGCTTCACCGAAATCTCGTAATAATCGATATTCTTACCACCCTTCTGTTTGATCGTGCCAGCTCGGGGCATGGCAGGTGGGATCAGCATCGCTGTCTGGTATTTCGGAATACTAAGAGGATCTAAAGAACCGCCCGGAAGCTGTGCCAGGGCTCGCAGCCATTTTTGGCGAGTCAACAAAAGCGCTGTAGCGCTGGCAGAACTTAATTTAAGGAACTCTCGTCGGGATATCATTTTTAACATTTCTCCTGAATAAATCAATCTAAATCACTGTGATTCTGAAAATCACCGCTGGGTTGGTGAGACAGTTCAAGCTGTTTTGAAAAAAATCCAGTTCGCCAGTTTTCTATTCCCTCAATCGCATTTCTCCTGATCTTGTGACCTCCTTGTTCGGATAATAGCTACGATGAGGCGGTTGAAAGTAGCCGTTTATAGCAGGCTGACAAGAACAGTTGGGAGAAACCGGTTATAGCTTCTTTCTGGCCTGCTTAAATTAATAACCGGCCTGCTTGGCCGGTTTCGCTACTTGCTCCTCGACAGCCTCTCCCATCAATGAATGGGAAAAGCGACCACCCCAGGCTGCCGGTTCATCGCTGCCTCTCAAGAATACCCACGCTATCTATTTATAAAGCTTGTGACCTTGCCACAAAAATGAGTTGTCTAGATAAATAATACCTAAAAAATCAAAAATGTCAATATAGTTAAGTGATTTAACATGAAATTAACATTTTTCCTCCAATATGTCGCTTTACTTCCTTCCTATGATCGGATATCAGTGCATCTTAGCTGCGCGCCTGCGTACGGAAAGCAATCAAATGCGCGAATGATGGTCTGGCAGGATATGATACAATCAATTTAATTGAAAGCATTCATGCAGGGCAGCGCGTGACGCACGATTTTGTATAGCGTCTGGCCCGTTGCCACTGTACAGCGGCGTCTGGGGGGCAAACCACCCGCAACGGGGTTTGATTAGCCGTAGTCTTGTTCAAGCCAAACCAGGGCGGCGAAATAAATCTACCGCCCGTTATTTTGTATAACTTTTGTGCGATCTCGAAGCGGGGTCGGTGCGAATCTTAGATTGGAGCGAAACATGAGTGATCAAAAGAACAAAACGAAGATCGAGCAAAATTCGGTTGTCTCCCTGGATTACACGCTTAAAGTAGATGGAGGAGTCGTTGACACGTCGGAAGGGAGCGAGCCCATTGAATTCATTCAAGGACAGGGGCAAATCATCTCGGGGTTGGAAAACGAGCTTTACGGTATGGCGATTGGCGATAGTAAAGATGTGGTCGTATCTCCCAGCCAGGGATACGGGGAAATCGATTCGGAAGCCTTCGCTGATATCCCCAGGGGGGAATTTCCCGCCAATATCCCATTAGAAGAGGGCGTCGCCTTGCAACTAAAAGACCAGGACGGCAATGTGCTTGAGGCTCATATCGTCGAAGCTGGCGAGAAGACTGTGCGATTGAATTTCAATCACCCCCTGGCTGGCAAGGAGCTGCATTTTTCGGTCAAGGTGGTTGGAATCAGAGAAGCATCCGACGAAGAGATCTCTCATGGACATGTTCATCATCATGAACATGGAGATGGTCACGAATAGGTTATATACAAGCTTGATCCTGGGACCTGAATAAGGGTCTAAAGCGTCACCAACCCGCTCCGTACCCCCAGGCGAACCGCCTCTGCCCGGTTGGTGGCACCCAATTTCGTATAGATAGCTGAAACATGGAACTTGACCGTGTGCTCGCTAATTCCCAAAACGCTGGCTATCTGCTTGTTCGCCAGTCCCTGGGATAGCAATTGCAGCACTTCCGTCTCTCGCTCGGTCAGCCCTTCGCCGGGAAGATCCGAGTCCACTTTTTCGATAAACAGGGGACGTGCGAAATCAAATGGCAGCAAGGCCGGTGCCCCGACCAACAGACCTTCATTGAGTGCCCCAAGGGCAGCCAGAAGTTCCTCCGCGGACATCTCCGGAGTGAGCACTCCCCAGGCGCGCAAGTTCAAAGAAGCCAATTCGCGGGCGGCAGCCTGGTTCTCTGTTAACATCAGCAGCGCGATCTTCTCATGAAAACGAGATAAAGCAGCTTCCAGATCTCTAGCAGATGCAGCCTCGTCCGCCAAGATCAAGATTTCAGCCTCTGGAAGAACAGGATCTAATTCCGCCAGCGAAGCAGCTTCGGCGATCACTTCCAGGTCAGGCGCATCCGCGGTCGCATCGGCTTCTAGCAGGAACCGCAAACCAGCTCTCACTGCTAACGCGGGTGCGACAATGATTATACGGATCGTTTGCTGATCTCCCATTGGAAAATCTCTTCCCCCGCCTCCTTGAGTAAACGCCTCAGGGAGGCGGGGGCTTCATGGTCGCACGAAAAATATAGAACAAGTCCCTGACTCACCATGGTTTCAACTGGATTTCAGGCAGTCACATGGCTGTCAGCTCTCTGGAAGATGTGTGGGGCGAGGATTTGATCTGTAAAACCAGCAATCACATGGCTGGGGATCGCTACACCCAGGTCGCCGCCGACCACCATGGTATTGATACCAATGACTGCTCCGCTGGCATCGATCAGTGGACCGCCCGAATTTCCGGGGGCCAGACTCACGTCGGAGCGAATGATATCGATCGAGCCACGAGCATCATTTATCTGCACGCTTCCCAATCCACTGATGATTCCCGTGGTGACCATGCCGCGCTGCCCCCAGGGGTGTCCCAGCGCCATCACAAGCTGTCCGACTCGCAGAAGGCGCGAATCCGAACTGCTCGCGGCGGGCAAACCGGTTGCGTCAATTTGCAGCAGCGCCAGGTCGAGGCCGGGTTCGTGCAATACTCGCCGGGCTGCGAATTCACGTCCATCCGCCAGGATCACGTGGGCATGCCCGTGCGCCACAACATGGAAATTCGTCAGTATCAGCCCATTCGACTGCCAGATGACACCCGCTCCTGCGCCAAAGCGGCCGCTTTGAATGACCACCAGGCTGCGCTGCACTTCCTGAACTACGGAGGCGAGTGCCTCATCCAGAATTGAAGTTCGCTTGAATAAAGCTGTCACGTGTTCCTACCTCTACTTTCTCTCCCCAATTGTAACCGTTATCAATGTTGGTTGCCCGCCGCGCAGTATCTGCACCGGTGTGGGCTGACCTACAATGGAGCCTACCAGCCTGGAGAGCAGTTCATCTGCATCGCTCACCGGCTGTCCGGCAATTGCGACCAGAATATCGCCAACCAGCAATCCGGCCTGTTCAGCCGGCTCACCTCTCTCTATCCCAACTAATAGCAAACCGCTCTCCTGATCGCGCTCCAGGGCTTCCTGCTGGGTTGCAGAAATGGGCACCGGTTGGCTGCGAACACCCAGGAAGCCACGCCGTACGCGTCCATTTTTAGCGAGAATCTCAGCGACCTGCCAGGCTGAGCCCACCGGGATGGTTAAGGAAACACCACGCGCCAGTCCAGATGTATTCAAACCCAGAACACGGCCCTCGGTATCAATTAAAGGTCCCCCGGAAAAACCCGGATAAGGGATGGTATCCGTACGCAGGTAATTTTCGAGCAAGCCACCTCTGCCGGTGCGCACCGGGCCCCCTGCCGCGCTGACCACGCCCAGGCTGGCCTGGATGCCCGCGGAGTCCGGCCGTCCCAGTGCCAACGCCAGTTGGCCGATACGCGCTGGCTGCGGCGCAGTTTCAGCCGCTGTTAAGGATGCGCCTGATAAACGCAACAGCGCCAGGTCATTGCCAGGGTCACGACCTGCAACTGCAGCCATAACCGTCTCGCCGTCCGGCAGTGTTAGGCGGATATCATCCTCGCGTTCGACGACATGATCAGCAGTCAAAATCATGTCGGAACTGTAAACAATACCGCTGGCGGGCATCCGCCGGCGAGCATTAACCAGAACGGTGACCGTGCCACCTTTCTCAACGGCATCCGCCATTGCGTTTGATAGCTCTGTCAAAGGATTTTCATTTGCCATATTCGTTCTCTCCTGATTCATCAAAGTTCAGCCATGCAAAACATCTTATAAAGTAGCAGAGAGCTATTTCCGCCCAATTTCTCCGGATGTTTTGACAATTAGATAATAGCTGAAAATATCCCGCCGGCATATCGCCTGAACGACCAGGTAGATACCTGGAAATTCGACCAGGTCATGAATTTTAAAGGCGGTTCTTTCCTGGCGACTTGAATAAAAACTGGGGGGATTTTCCGCGAGCAAAAAACCGGTGGGAAAAGTCGATCATCCCACCGGAAGAATGTAATCAGGATATCGTTAGAAGATACTTTCAGTGCAGGATGCCTCTCCACGGTAAAAAACCGTAGGCCCAGAGCACACTCAAGGTGATCGCAATGGAAAGCATCGCTCCGACCACCGTCTGCCAGATATCATGTCCCTTAGCCGCAATACGGGCCCAGGTAACCAGGGGCAGCAAGGCAATCAATGGCGTAGCAATCAACCCATAGAGATAGATCATCGCGCCGATGGGTCCTGCCACACCGGCTGCATGACCGCTGGCCTTGAAACGCAGGATCAGATTGAAGATGATCAACCCAAGCGTAACCAATGTATATGTGACGGCGATGGCCTGGTAAATCTTGGGAGCATGGGTCAATGTCAGGATGACGAACCCGATCGGATAGCTGACGATCATGAACACGAAACTGGCAATCCGCTGGCGCCTGATGATCTTCGGCCAATCTCTAACTTTGCCCGGGATATAAAAGAACAAGCTACACAACGGGATCAGCGACAGAAAAAGCAGTGTCCAGCCAAATCCAGCCAGGCGGTTTGGCACGTTGTTAGGCAGCTTGAAGAACAGGAAAGTGATCATCGCGCCAGAAAGGATCGGCACATTCAAGACCTGAGAAACGATCTCTCCGGCAAGACGGAGTCTTTTACTGATGCGCGCTTTTCGATTCATTTTTACTTGTTCCATTGTTTTACCTCCCCACAAATTAACGACGCATTGTTGAAATAAACTCCGCATAGTCTGTGTCTATGCCCCTTCAGTCTATGCGCTGTTATCAAGCAAATTATAACGCACATCAGCCTGAAGAGAAATTTCAGCAGTCCATCCGTGATATAATATAGGGGCCATCATAAGATCAGCGTGTGTGCATTGCCGCCTGGCCCTCTTATGGGATGGCGGCAGTTTTAATGTATTCGGTTGATTTTCCGGACGCAATCAGGCTGCGTTGAGATTGAAATCCTGTATGCCGGCAATCAAATGTTTCGCCAGGGAAATATGCCCAAATGCTTCCATCGACACCCGGTATCTCGCTGGTGGCATTGATCCAAGACCGTTTTAGAACTTCAGACAACAAACCAAATGCTGATCTATTCAGGCAGTCTGGTAAATTTTGCAGCCACTCCGGTTTACGGCTTTTGTCAAATGCCTTTACAGTTTTTCGGAGACGGTCCTACAGGAAGATCCATCTGCATTCAGCACCGCCGACGACTGAACGCGAACGCTTAGAAGGAGTAAGATATGTCTTTCCAGGTCGGTGATTGTGTGGTTCATCCAGCTCACGGGGTAGGTCACGTCGTGAAGATGGAAAAAAAGAAGTTTTTTGGAAACAAGGAACGCCTATACTACGAAGTAAACACAGATAAATGCACCGTATGGGTCCCCGTAGAGGATTACGAGGAACTCGGACTGCGCCCTCTGACGCCAAAGACCAATCTCGCCCAATATCGGGATGTGTTGAAAGCAGCCCCCAATGAATTAGATCCGGACTACCGCTCCCGGCACGCAGCCGTCGTCGGCCAGTTGAAAGAAGGCTCTTTTCAAGACCTTTGCGAGGTCGTGCGCGATCTAACAGCACTGAGCTGGGAAAAACCTTTAAACGAATCCGATTCAACCACACTGCAGAAGGCCTACGACAATTTATGCGCGGAGTGGTCGGTAGCCAGCGGCTTAACGCTTCCGGACGCTATCCAGGAGATCGATGCACTGCTGCAAGACGCTCAGCGAATTTACGCAGGAACTTAAAAAATTAATAAGAACCTTGACGCCCGCTTACTCACGAGGTATACTGCGGGCCAGTAGGATGCTAGTCGGTTCTCGTTGGAAGAAGAAAGTCAGCGGTTCGAGGCATTCATTGCTCGAATCGCTTTGTTTGATCGCTCCGATGGAACAAGTACGGCTCCTCAATTATCAACCTTCTATATAAGGAGAGCAATACAATGTCCGAACGTATCATCGGTACGGTCAAATGGTTCAACGCCGGCAAAGGCTATGGCTTCATTGAGCAGAACGGTGGGGCGGATGTTTTCGTCCACTTTTCCGCCATTGAAGGCGATGGCTATCGCAGCCTGGAAGAGGGCCAGCGGGTGGAATTTTCCATCGAGCAAGGCCCCAAGGGTTTGCAGGCCGCCAAAGTCGTCCCCATGTAGTTTCACGACTTAGGAAAAGAAACTCCGCTGAAAACCAGCGGAGTTTTTTGATTCATCCGGCGAGACCGTGATAAACTATCGGGAAATCCGTTTAACCTGACCGATCTTTTCTGAATCTACTGATATGAACTTCCAACGTATCGTCGTCAAGCTGGGAACATCTACACTAACTGCAGGCAGTGCACACCTGTCCCCACCAAGGATGGTGGAGTTGGTGCGGCAGATCGCTCAACTGCACAACGCTGGCAACCATGTGGTGGTGGTTTCCTCTGGTGCCATAGCCGCCGGACGCGAACGGCTGGGCTCCCCACAACTGCCCAAAGATATCCCTGCCAAGCAAATGCTGGCTGCTGTGGGGCAGTTGCGCCTGATGGCCCTTTATGAACAGCTTTTCTCTCTGTATGGCGTGACCATCGCCCAGGTGCTGCTTACCCGCAGCGATCTGACAGACCGGCGCCGTTATCTAAACTCGCGCAATACCTTGGCGGCGCTGCTCGCACAGGGAGCGCTGCCAATTGTCAACGAGAATGATACGGTCGCGACCGAAGAAATCCGCTTTGGTGATAACGACAACCTGTCGGCCTTGGTCGCCAACCTGATCGAGGCTGATCTACTGGCGCTACTCACCGATCAGCCAGGTCTGTTCACAGCCGATCCGCGCCAGGATCCGTCCGCCCAAATCGTGCGCAATGTAAATGGAGCGGAAATCCCAGCCTCTTTATGGCAGGCAGCCGGCGGGACGGCGAACGGCCTGGGCACTGGCGGAATGCTCACCAAACTCCAGGCTGCGGACCTGGCGCGCCGCTCTGGAGCGACAGTAGTCATCGCACGCGGTGGAGATGCCAATGTGCTGCTGCGCCTGGTGTCTGGCGAGAATCTGGGGACCCATTTTGAACCTGTAGCCACAACCTTGGAGAGTCGCAAGCGTTATATCCTGGCAGGCGGCAAGACAACCGGACAGTTGCAGATCGATGAAGGCGCCGCAAGCGCCTTACGGCGCGGCGGCAGCCTGCTACCGGTAGGCGTACGCAGCGTAGAAGGAAATTTCGAGCGCGGTGATACGGTCAGGGTGACTGACATGCAGGGGCACGAGGTCGCGCGTGGGCTGGTCAGCTATGCCGCCAGCGATCTGGCCCGCCTGTGCGGCCATCATTCTGAAGAAATCGAAAGCCTGTTGGGGTTTGCATACGGAGATGAAGTGATCCATCACAATGATATGGTGTTGTTATGAATATAAGTATGGAACAAATAGGAAAGCAGGCTCGAGACGCCGCACGCCATCTGGCCCGCTTATCGACAGAGAGAAAAAATGCCATGTTGCTCGCCATTGCGGATAACATTCAGTCCGCATCCGGAGAAATCCTGGGGGCAAACGCCAGCGATAGCGCGGCCGGGAAAGGAGCCGGCCTGACATCGGCACTGTTGGACCGGCTGACCTTAAATCCAGCCCGTCTGGATGGGATCGTCTCTGAGTTGCGAGGCGTTGCCGGACTACCTGATCCGGTCGGAGAAATCTTTGATGCACAGACCCTGCCCAATGGGCTGCGGGTGCATAAACAGCGCGTTCCGGTTGGCGTATTGGCAGTGATTTACGAAGCGCGACCAAATGTAACGATCGACGTCGCCGGGTTGGCAATAAAAACCGGTAATGCGGTCATTTTACGTGGTGGCAGCGAGACATTGAACTCCAACCGCGCCCTGGTTTCGGTCATCCGCAAAGCCCTACAAGCTTGCGGACTGCCGGCTGATATCGTGCAGTTTATCGATGATCCCGACCGCGCCCGAGTTGGGGAGTTGCTGCAGATGTACGAATACGTGGATATGCTGATTCCTCGTGGCGGAGCAGCACTGCACAAATTCTGCCGGGAAAATAGCCGCATCCCGGTCATCACCGGGGGCATCGGTATCTGCCACCTGTTCGTAGACGCTTCTGCCGACCTGGAAGCGGCTGTAAACGTGATCCATAACGCCAAGGTGCAGCGTCCGAGCGTGTGCAATGCATTGGATACCGTACTCGTTCATCGCTCCGTCGCCAGGGAGTTCTTGCCCTTGCTGGCGGAGCGTCTGCACCAATCCGGCGTCTCATTGCAAGTCGATCCAGGTGCCCTCCATTTCCTGGCCCAAGTCTCAGGTGAAGATGGTTTACCGGGCTACATCACTCCTGCCGGGCCACAGGACTTCGATACCGAGTGGCTGGCCCTGATCCTGGGGGTTAAAGTTGTCGAAGATTTGGATGAGGCCATCGCCCATATTGAGGCCCACAGCACCGCTCATTCGGATGGCATCCTGACACGCAATGAAACCCATGCGCAACGCTTCATCGCCGAGGTGGATTCTGCAGCGGTATATGTCAACGCCAGCACACGATTTACCGATGGCGCGCAGCTCGGTCTGGGGGCTGAGGTCGCTATCTCGACTCAGCGCCTGCACGCACGCGGCCCGATGGGTCTGCGGGAGCTGACCACCTATAAATGGGTGATCCAGGGCGATAACCATATACGTCCATAATCTTAAAATAATCAGCGGGCGGGATTGACCTGAGCCAATCCCGCCCGCAAAACCAGAAAAGAGGGGTAATCTAGCAATTGTTTTGAATGTTCATCCGGCCTGCTTGAATATCATCATGATTTCTGATGTTCACCGCTCTCCCGCACTGGATTCTGACTATCCCGCTGCAGGAGCTTCTCAAGCTTTGGAGCGATCGCTTGCCAGATCGGAC
>Ga0315542_1001805_pt1 | contig 13317 bp, 11 predicted proteins | sample SalMarSW160120MG_FD_202541 | JGI IMG/M metagenome (GOLD analysis project Ga0315542, IMG submission 202541) | Salt marsh sediment microbial communities from the Plum Island Ecosystem LTER, Massachusetts, United States - Salt Marsh Sediment SW1601-20 ...
GGCAGCTCAATCTCATCGCGGCCGTGGTATCCATGTTTTTTTTGATCTCTTACGGCCTGTTGAACTATGCCACCTATTTTGAGGCGCGTTCGGCCAGCCCGTCCTTTCGCCCCCGCTTCCGCTATTTCAACAAGTGGCTCAGCCTGGCCGGCGCCCTGGGCTGCCTGGGGACCATGCTGGCCGTAGACCTTCGCGCCGGCGTTTTTGCCCTTGCGGTTCTGTTCGGCATCTTTCAATATCTCAGACGCACCGCTGGCCCCTCCCGCTGGGCCGACAGTCGCCGATCGTATCATCTCCAGCTTATCCGCGAGCATCTCCTGGAGGCCGCAGCCGAACCGGAACATCCCCGCTACTGGCGGCCTCAGATTCTCGCGTTCTCGAATCATCCCCAGAGTCGTTCCCAATTGCTCCGATTTTCTTCCTGGATCCAGGGAGGCAGCGGCCTGACGACTGCCGTCAAGATCCTGGAAGGCGAGGGGATAAGAATGCTGAAGCTCAAAGAGGAGGCCGAAGCAGAACTTCAGCGCGATATCTTGAAATACGACGTCAACGCATTTCCGCTGGTGATGATCACGCCGAGCCTTCAAATCGGCATTCAGGCCGTCATTCAAGCCTACGGCATCGGGTCCCTGAAAGCCAATACCATTCTGCTCAACTGGCTGGGTCAGGCACACAAAAATATCCTGGGACTTCAAAATCAGGATTACGGGACCAATCTTCTGGCCGCCCGCCTGTATGGCTGCAACATCCTCATACTTGCCACCAAGGAAGACAAATGGGCCGTCCTGGAAGACCCCGATGTGAAAGATTTGCAGATTGATGTCTGGTGGTGGGGCGATGCGAGCAGCCGCCTCATGCTGTTGCTCTCCTACCTGCTGACACGACACAATACATGGCATGGTGCAAGAATTCGACTGCTGGCCGCCGCCGTCGCCTCGGACTCCGACCCCACTGTGGAAGGCCTTCAAGCGATGCTTGAAGAGGTGCGGATTGAGGCAGAGCCTGTCATTGTTAAAAATGTTACTTCGGATACCATCGCCGAGTATTCGGCCGATTCTTCACTTGTTTTTCTTCCCTTTCGACTAAGGAAAAAACAGGTCGTCGATCCCTTCGGCAACCCCATGGAAAGCACGCTTTTTCTTTTGCCGGTGACCGCTATGGTCATGGCGGCTGAAGATATCGAACTGGACGCCGGACCGGAAGATGGTAAAGCCGCTGAAATGGCGGAAGTGTTGGACACACTTGAAGACGCCAGAAAAAATGCACAGGCGGCGGCCAAAGACGCCGAAGAAGCCGCGGCGACCGCTGAAATGGCGAGAGAGAAGGCGGAGGAACTCAAGCAAAACCCTGACGAAGCTGATCGAGATACAGCAGCCGGCGCTGAAAAGGAGGCCGAGGAGGCCGCAAGTCACGCTCAGAAAATGGCCCGTAAGGCCGCCAAGGCCGCCGCCAAAGCTGAAACAGCCGCCCGGGAGGCCGAAGCTTCTGGAATCGTTCTGGAAAGAACCGAACCGGATTAAAAGCCTGGAGCGGAAAGAGAACGCCTTCGAAACGAGACAGTCCCTTCAAAGACAAAGATGATGACTTTCGAAAAATGCTGCAATGTGTTTATTGTTTATTATAGAGCGTCGGTAAGCCTCCAATGGAGCGGCTTTTGAGAGTTTCATCGAAAATGGAATTCATCGGAATTGGACTGAAACAGAGAGAGGAACAGCATGATGGACAGAAAAAGAATGGTACTTTTTTCAGCGGCGGCTCTTCCGTTCTTGACACCGCCATCCGTCGCAGCCCAAGGCTCTCCAGAGGGGCCCGCCCTCTGGGAAAATCACCTCGCCATGAGCCGGAAGGTCATTGATCCCCTCTGGGAGGCACGGGACGAACTGGAGATTACCCTTGACCTGGCCTGCAGGATGGGCATGGAAAAGGATTTCTGGGGAGGACGATATGATACCATGATCAATGATTTTGTCGCGCCCATCGGCATCACCCTGGACCAACTGGAGGGACATGCACTCAAGGGAATCTATCTCCCTCGAACGAAGTGGATGGACCGTCGCGAGAGGTTTGATGAGCTGTTCAAGGACCTGCCAAATGGAAAAATCCAGCTCGCCAACAGGATCCTCAAGGAGGAAGGATTCGAACCCTTCCCGGCCTACCGTGGGGAGCCGGAGGACCCTCTCAATGCCCCTGAACTTGCCGAAGCATACCCCCTCATGTTCACGGACGAACATTCGGACTACATCAATCATCATTCCTGGATGCGGGACATCCCCTGCCTCCGCGAACTCAAGAAACACGCCGTGGTCAAGATCCACCCTGCTACAGCGGAGAAATACTGCGTAGGGAATGGAGATTGGATCGGTATTGTATCGCCTCACGGAAAAATGAAGGCGGTCGCCCTCCTGATCCGCTCCATCCGGTCCGATACGGTCATGGCACAACATGGGTGGTGGCAGGGATGTGGATCCCTGGATATTCCTGAGACTTCCCCGCTCGAAGGGGGCACCAATCCCAACGTTCTGTATGACCGGGATCACATGGATCCGCTCACCGGTGACATCACGAAAAATACCCTGGTGAGGATAGAAAAGGCCAATCCTCCTAAAAGGACGGCCCCCATTAAGGAAGGGATATGAAATGACATATGGCCTCCTGGTTGATGTAAGCAAATGCACGGGCTGCAAAAGTTGTGTGGTCGGGTGCAAGAACTGGCACGGTATTCCTGCCGGAGAACAGGGCCGAATAAGAATCATGGACCTCACAACGGGAGAGTATCCAAACGTTTCAAGGTGGATATTCCCGGCCATGTGCATGCAATGTGACTATCCGCCTTGCGTATCTGTATGCCGGTATGATGCCGGGTTCATCGATGAACATGGCATCGTTTCCGTTGACCGGAAAAAATGTGTCGGATGTGAGCTCTGCACACTGGCATGTCCCTATTGCGTGAGGTACATGGGGCAAAACGGGAAAGTTGCTGCCGGATGCGATTTGTGCATTGACAGGGTTCAAGAAGGGCAAACGCCGTACTGTGTAAAGACATGCCCCACCGAGGCCCTGATTTTCGGGGAACTGGACAATCCTCAAAGCACCATTTCCGCCCTGATACAGCAGGAGGGAGCACAGCCCTTGAAAAAGAAATTCCGGACACACCCAAAGGTCTTCTATGCCAATCTTAATCATGATCCTCCGGGCTTCTCACCATAGCTACAAAGCACCACGCTGACTCGCCGGGAGCGGCAGCGGCAAGCAAACCAAATCAGCTCTGGTGACTACCGTGGAGCGGGAGTTTCCAAATGAGCAATTAAGCGAAAGGAAGTATTTTTTTCTTCCGTCTCCCCAAGAGCCAGTCTTGATGATGTATGCCTTCAGCCTCACAGTTCATGGTTCTTGCTGGAAGCTGAAGGCTGAATACTGAATACTGAAGCTCTTAACCGGAAATTCTAATGATCGGACAAAGGCATCAAGTAATATTATGCTCCTTGTGTTTTTCCGCAATGGCGGCAGCCAAGTCATCCAGTGCCTTGAAATCAGGATCTGAAGGGACTCCCTTGCAAAGGACCGGGGCTATCACTTCCACCTTGAGATTGGGGATCATCCCCGCAAGTATTTCCACGGTCTTTCCTCCCCATCCGTAGGAACCAATAATAGAAAGGAATTTCGCCTTGGGACGCAAAGCGTTCGCCAGGAACGCGGCATAAGCGGCGTAAGGATGAGGCCCGGCCAGGATTGTGGGAGTTCCAACCACGATTGTAGCTGCGTCAATCAGGGCCATGGCAAGTTTCCCTATATCGGTAACTGCCAGGTTGAACTGTTCCACCCCGACACCTCTCTCTGCAAGGGCAGATACGAGACGATCGACCATCTGCCTTGTGCTTTCATGCATGGATACATACGGGAGCACTACTTTGTTTCGGAGCGGGCCGAGAACCCAGTCCTTGTAGGCATCAATAATGAGGGATGCCCGGGGATATATCTGCCCGTGACTGGGCGCTATCATCTCTATATCGTACGATGCCAGTTTTTCGAGGTCCTTCTGGATGACAGCTCGGAAAGGCATCATGATCTCGGCAAAATAGCGTTTCGCCGCTTCTAGCACACGCCCTTCATCAGTAACCAATAGATCGGTTGTCGCGATATGGGAGCCGAAAAAATCACAACTGAAAAGGATCTTATCCTCTTCCAGGTAGGTCACCATGGTCTCAGGCCAATGGACCCACGGGGTATAGATAAACTTCAGGGTCTTGTCACCAAGGGAGAGGGCTTCACCGTCTTCGACGGTTATGAAAGATCCTTCAGGTACCTCCAGAAGATCCATCAGCATCCCTTTTGCCTTGGGGCTGGATATTAATTTCGCCTCAGGATATTTCTTAAGAACCCGCGGGATTGTCCCGGAGTGGTCCTGCTCCGCATGGTGGGAGATGACATAATCGAGTTTGGAGACCCCTTCAAGCTGGGAGAGCAGTTCATGGGCCATGGGCGGATCAACAGAGTCCAGCAAAGCGGTCTTCTCGCTCCCCTTTATGAGATATGCATTGTAGCTTGTCCCGTCCGGGAGCGGGACAAGACTGTCAAAGAGACGCCTGTCCCAATCCACGGAACCCATCCAGTAAATGTTGCCTCTTATTTTTCTCGCCTTCATTGTGCTGCCTCCTCCATATCTATGTTATTCCCCTGTTATTGGGGATCGTGTTGAATTCCCGTTTCCAATCAGCCTCCAACCAAACCGTATAATGTTCTATTTCTCGTGCCATCGTCAAAATGCAAAGTCTCCAGCATCACCTACCGGGCCAATCTGTGCTGCTCAAATCCGCTGCAGCTATTTTTTCATCATGGACAGCAGCAACTTTTGCCCGCGCGCCGTGAGTCCGAGTCCCTCAATTTCCCGCTTTAATTGTTCAACGCTGCCGTGGCCGCCGAGGTAGCCGTTTACCCGGGTGGCGGCCGTCGAATCGATGAAACCCTTGGCCTGCGGATACATTCGCGAAATTTCGCTCATCAAACCGGGGTTGCGGCGGAGCAGGTATTTCTGGTGATAATCCTGGGCCAGATAGAAAATTCCGGCCTGAAGAATATCGGTAAAAAGCCGATGGCCGAGCCGATTTTCCAGGCCCTTTTTCACGGTCAGAGCCTGCTCCATCTGCTCTCGGTTGTGGTAGAATACAGCCGACCGGTATTGCCGTGACCAGGAACGATGTGACGGATGGTGACTCTTCCAGAAAATCTCCAGCAGTCCTTCATAGCTCACTACCGCTGGGTCAAAATCCATTTGCACGCTCTCGGTGTGATCTCCCAGGTGATGGTAGGTCGGATCCTTCACGGTGCCGCCGGTATAGCCGACACGGGTTCTCACCACGCCCTCCACAATCCCGAACCGGGATTCAGCTCCCCAGAATCACCCCAGGGCAAAGGTCCCCGTTTGTGTGTTCGTGGGCGCAGCCTCGTCGATGGGAGGAATATCTCCGGCCGCATGTGCGCCCGTAACCAGTGTGCTGACGCCGTCTGTAGCCAAGAGCGCCATCCCAGTCAAGCCGGCGACCCGGAGAAAAGCCCGCCGGGTAATGGGTCCTCTATTGTTTCCAATGCATCGCATGGCTTTCCTCAATTCCAGTCATGTGCGAAGGGTTTTGTTCCCGTCACCATGTGACGTTCTCTTCATAATGGGCATCTTTCGGCCCCATGAGCAACAGGAAGGATTCAATCTTGATTCGGACCACCTCGGTATCGGGATCATCCAGGAGATCCCCAAGACCCGGATGCCTTGTTTTGATGCCCTCTCTCATTCCCGTCTCTTCTGATCGCGAGATAACCGGTTCAAACTTCCCTGAAAGGGTCACCGCAGTCGTCCCCTTATGGTCGCTTTCAAGTGTTGACCCCCTCGTGTCGATCAATATGCTCACTGCCGGGTTCTCCATCAGGTTCTTGTATTTTCGGGTCCCCCTGCCCGTGAGCATGTACAGTTCGCTGCACGTCTCATTACAGGCGTAGGCCATAAGAGAGCAGTGCGGGTGATTTCTTGCGGACGTGGCCAGCACGCACGTTCCCTGCTTCCTTATCAATTCCCTTGCCTTTTCGCGAATGTCGTTGTCCATGGTTGATCCTTCTTACCGAATTTTTCAGCACCAACGCTATCGTACCATAACCTCGCACACCCGGCAAACAGGAAGCCTTTTCATGACAGAGCATTCTGTTCTATCAGTAAAAATCATAAAAATCGAAGTGTTAGAATGAATACCGATATCTTGGTTGACAAAAAGCAGTCAAAAGATAGTTTTTAGTCATTCCGGCGAAAGCCCGCAGGGCTGATCCGGAATCTAGATCCCCCCACTCGCGGGAATGACCGCAACGTCGCAAGCGACGGGGTATTTAACCCGGTGTAGGAATAAAGCACGTTCCTGACAATTCAATCTATCAGTCGCGAGGCACCGATCGATTTGCTGGAGGAAGTTCTAAATTTCTTTCCTAATCCTGCCGATATACCGAGTATAATCCTTGAGAAAGGCGCCCTAGGAGGCGCGACGGGAAAATGGCGAGTATTGCAACCATAAAACTGGAACACCTGTGGGGCCGGGAGGTGGGCACTTCTGTTCTCCTTAAGGAAGTGGCAAGGGGAGGCATGGCGGTGATCTTTTTAGCCTACCAGAAGACCCTGAAACGCCGGATCGCGGTCAAGATACTCCCGAAGTCCCTGATCAATGAAATGAGCGCGGAGTTTTTTCGCCAAGAGGCTGAGGCCGCGGCCATCTTGTCCCACCCGAACATCATCCCGATCTACGAGGTTGGAAACACGGGCGAATTTCTTTTCTTCACCATGCAGTTCGTCAACGGAAAGTCCCTTTCCCAGTACATTAAGAGGGCAGCTAAAAACCCACTTCCTTCCAAGCGCTTTCTCCCCGTGGACGCCACGCTGCGTATTGTTATGGAAGTCCTCGACGCTCTCGATTACGCACACCGGCAGGAAATCATCCACCGGGATATTAAGCCGGCCAACATCCTCATTGAGCCCCACACCAAGCGACCCATCATCACTGATTTCGGCCTGGCCAAGGTGTCCCGGGGACCTGACGAGAACAACTCCATGCTCCTGGGAACGCCGAACTACATGGCACCGGAACAGATTCGAAACACCCCTGTGGACTCCAGGACCGATATCTATGCCACCGGCACAATGCTGTTTGAGATGCTGGTCAGCCGGCTGCCCTTTCCCAAGGTGGAAAACATCGGAGATCTCCTGAAAGCCAAACTTTCCCTGGGAGATCGCTTATTTACACGTACGCCCTCCGAGCTGAACCCGGCCGTTACCAAAAAACTTGACCGAATCGTAGGAAAGGCAACCGCCTTTCATATGGAAGACCGGTACGCTTCCGCCCGCGAATTCAAGGCGGATCTCGAAGAATATCGTACGTACAGGCTCGAACACGCGGCCGCGAGGAGAAACCATGTCAGCGCCACGGCCCATTAAGAACCAATTAATGCAGTTCGGGCGGAATATTGCCCTGCTCTTCAACCGCGCTACCATGTACGACACGTCCCATCCTTATATTGGCCAGTCCATCGATGTGGTCTACCAGACACTGGAGCCTCTGCTGGAGCACATTTCGCCCCTCGTTTTCATCTTCACCCAGGGACAGTTTTTCATCGACGAGGAACCTCTCGACCCGCGCGTGAACGTGGGTCGTATCGTCTCTCACTTCAAGAAGGCGGACATCCAGTCTATCTCCTTTGAAAAGGGGGTGGACAAAAATGACATCCGCATTTTCCTGGAGATCGCCTCCTCTCTGAGCAGATACCCCAATGCGGACGCCATGAAGGCTGCCCTGGCAGAAAAGGGTGTCGATTACATGAAGATCAATCATGTCTTCTACAAAAAGGTCACGGAGGATGACGAAGTGGTCTCCAAGGAGGCCCTCAAAAAGGTTACGCCGTCGATGATGGAGGAAGACCACTTCAAGTCCAAGAGGATGTTCATCGAGGCCCTTCTGGAAAGCGTGCTGACTGAGGAGTTCATCAAGACGCTCAATATCGAGAACCTCGTGAAGAACCCGGCGGGCCTCACCCGGAAGATGATCGAGGCGGACCTGAAAGGGAAAGCGGGGCCCGCTCAGGCGGAGGAGCACAAAGTGCTCAGGGGAATTTCCGGAGGGGACGGCGCTCCCGGTGGCGGGACAGCGCACGCCGCTTCTCCAGGGATAAACAACCAGGAACCCTCGAGAAAAGGAGCTCCGGATCATCACTCCGGAGCTGTTGCGATCGGGGCCCTGCCCGGGAACTCGATCGCTGCGGAGAATGTCGCGGAGCAGAAGGGTTCTGCGCAAGTCCACGCAACCCTCCAGCCGGGATCCGGTGGAGGAGGGGGCCAAGTCGTGGCGGATGCTCCCGTGGGCCATGGTGCCATACTCTACAGGCAACTCGAAGTCATTGAGCAGGAGGTGGAAAAAAACCTTGCCGGTCAAGGCGACGTAAAACTCTCCGACCTGGCCTCCGCCGTCTTTGAAATGAAGAATCAGCTCATTGCCGGGATAGAGGCCCAGAAGGCCCTTGGAATCAGCTACGAAAACAAAGAAGAGATCCTGGAGAAGAGCAACGAGATCGCCGACCGGGTCCTTCTTTCCCTTATCAGGGAAGAATACCAGGCAGGCCGCATAACAACCTCCCGGCTGGCACAGATCCTCCGGCGACTGGTCCCCGAACCCGCTGAGCTCCGCAGGCTCCTTCCAAAAATCAAGGAGGCACTTCTGGAGGAGGGTATGTCCCTGCCTGAATACCTGAAGCTTGTCCAGGAGCTTGGTCGGGAACTCCAGAGCGACGGCCTTGCCAAAATCATCCACGAGAGCTCGGAACAGATCGGACTGGACGGTGAAGAAATCTTCGAAGAGGTAAAACGAAATCCCTCCCAGGCCGCCGAAATTATCTACCTGGCGGCCGAGATCCGGAAGGGCACGGGGGATGAAAATGTCCTCTCCGATCTGCTGGTGGATTACGTGGAGCGGCTCGGGGTCCAGATGGGCGAGGAATTGGCCCAAGGCAAGGAAGGTGATGGAGAGACACATCTTCAAAAGGTCATGACGGACGTCAAGTCCAATATTGTCCAGAAGCTGGCTCGCATGGACGTCAAAGACGATGTCCTGGCGCGATTGGAAGAAAGACTGAACAAGCGCTTGGATAATATGATGGACAACCTGCGCCTGGAGTGGCTCAAGAGCCAGGGGGCCCAATCTGACAAATCCCCGGCCAGGCGCCTCAGCGTGCTTCAGACCCTGGAACGCAGCGTGAGTGAAAAAGAGGAGTTGGGAGAAATCCTCAAAGCCGTCCGCTCAAAGGTGGAAGCCGGCGAAATCGACGAGAACGATTTTCGGCAGATTCACGAGGAGATCCTGGCCCAGAAACAGCGGATCAAGGAGCTTGAATCCGGAAAGGGCCTGCCTTCGGGTATCCTGAAGTCGGAGGAACTGCTTCTGTTCCTGGAAAAGGAAATGGCACGCTCCAGACGTTATAACACACCATTCGCGGCCTTGGGCTTTTCCCCGGTCAAGGCCAGGACACGGGCAGAGAAAGGGCTGGAACTCGTGAACCGCCAATCTCTCATAGATGCAGTCATGCAGAAGCTCGCGGCGATCTTCCGGGAAACGGACGTCCTCGGCCAGATCGGAAGAAGCCGGGTAATGGCGCTGCTTCCCATGACGGAAGAGTCGGCCGGGAAACTCGCCTTGCGCCGGAGCATGAAGCTCTTGCACCTTGAACCCCTGGACGTTGCCGGGGTCCCCGTGGACATCAAGGTGGCCGGGGTATTGGTCAGGGTCGACCTGGAAAAGATCCCGGACACCAAAACCTTCCTGGAAGCCATGACCGCCCAACTCACCGACATGGCCGCCAGGATCAAGAATATCCACTCCTATTTCTGATGGGAACCGCGGCCGGGCGCATACCCGCAAAGTGATTGTGCACGGTTGTTCCTTCTCACGAGATTCCTACGCAAAAGGCATAGTAACACCCTGAACCGACCGGCAGGCAGGAAGCCCTTCAACGAATGCTCCTGGCGCTTTTCGATTGTCCCGAAGGGTGTCTTTTTGTATGATCGCTTTAAGAAATCAGTGAGTCTTTCCCCGCAGAGCGAGAGGCACGGAGTGAACTCTAGAGGGAGGATCAAGGAAGAAGCCTCTTCTTCCCTGGGCGTCGCGATTCATATGATACTCACCTTGCTAGACCCCGGATCAGTGGAACCTACCCGGACTAAGGAGACCGTTTCATGGAAAAGATACGAATCGGCGTCAGCACCTGTCTCATGGGCGAGCCGGTAAGGTATGACGGCGGGCATGCCCATGACCGGTATGTGACGGACACGCTGGCCCGATACGTGGAATTTGTCCCTGTTTGTCCGGAAACCGAGGCAGGTCTGGGCGTGCCCCGTGAACCCATGCGGCTTGTGGGTGACCCCGGTTCTCCTCGTCTCATCACGGTCAAAACAAAGACAGATATGACGGACATTCTCGTCACCTGGGCCCGGCAAAGGGTAAGAGAACTGGAAGGGGAAAACCTCTGCGGATTCATTTTCAAGAGCAAGTCGCCCAGCAGCGGTATGGAACGAGTGAAGATATCCCCTGAGAGCGGCATGCCGGTCAAAAAAGGAGTGGGGCTCTTTGCCCGTGCATTCATGGAGCACTTCCCGCTCATCCCCGTGGAAGAGGAGGGAAGACTTCACGATCCCCGTTTGAGGGAAAATTTTATTGAACGCATCTTTACCCTCGAACGGTGGCGGCGTACCCAAGCCGGGCGAAAAAGCATAGGAAGCCTCTTGGCCTTTCACACCGCTCACAAGTTACTCATCCTGTCCCACGGCACGAGAAATTACCGGGAAATGGGAAGGCTGGTGGCCCAGGCCAAAGGGTTAAGGTTAGACGAGGTCTATACCCGCTATGAATCCCTGCTCATGGAGGCGTTGCGTTTGCTGGCCACCGTCAAGAAGCACACCAACGTCCTCCAGCACATGATGGGCTATTTCAAGCAACAGCTCGCGGCGGACGAAAAGCAGGAACTTCTTGAAGTGATAAATGCCTATCACGATGAACTGCTGCCCCTCATCGTTCCCATAACCCTCCTCAAACACTACGTCAGGAAATATAAGCAGCCCTATCTTCAAGGCCAGGTCTACCTCTCCCCCCATCCATCGGAACTCAAGCTTCGAAATCATGTCTGATCTTTATATCCACAGTCATCTTCACCGTCTCGCTACGAAGATCCGTGAGAGACCCGGCTTAGATGTGTGTCTTCAATTGATCGGCAACCGATTGATTCAGCAACTTCTGGGCTTCGTTGAGTTTCTTGTATTTTGATTCTATTTTCTCGATATTTCGAGACAGAATAGCCTTCAATAAATCACCTTCCATTTCGGCGACATCGATTCTTTCATAATAGTCCATAGTCTCTTTGAGATGTGCGAGAACGATCTTGCCTGTCAAGATTGGGTGGTTGTTCGTTACATTTGCATCCTCAAACCTTGTTCCATGTTCAAGCTCAACTTCTAAACCTTTTCGGAATGCATCAAGGGGAATATTCATCCCTTTGATATTCACAATGTCGAGAATCGTGGATGCCTCTTCCTCCGAAACAGTAGGATCGGTGATTCTGGACCAGTCTCGCAAGCCGATTTCATTGCAGACTCTTTTTACTTCATCAGCAGTTATATATTCTGGCAGTTTCATGTTTGTCTCCTTTCATGATTGATCTAATCGCGGCATTGACCCGCGGAACGATCGAGTTCACCGGGTTTTACGAAGCGCAGCGTAGTATAATTCCGGTGGAGCGACTGGTTATGTTGCTTCACTATTCTACTAAACGAAAGCATAAATAAGAAATGCGCCAAATGCCACTGCTATGACACCGCCGACATGACGAAGAGGCTTTGGTAAAGACAAAGCCCACGACATTAATCGATTGAAATTGCGGCGCCCCATTACAGCTAGAAATATAGCGGCAACAATAGAAAGCCAACCAATAACTTCAATTACAAGCGGAAATTTAGATATGTTGGATTGGTATATCAGTAAAGCACCAAGAACCAGTCTTACTACAACAGCCAGAATATGCAATGCCAGCTTGTCCAAATTATTTCGCAGAAAACCGAATATAACTTCCGGATTTATTACAATTACAATTCCGGCCAATAGAGTCAGAGCACCAAATATTATTATCAATAAGGTCATAATCTATTTCCTATAGCAACATAACGTCCAAGCTCAGCGGCCACCGCCGGAAACGCCCGGTCGGCCGCAACAATCGCGAGCAAATTCTCCCGAACCGTCCGACTGCAAAGCGGGACGGCGGTTCGCTGCAGCGCTCTGGTTCGCTTATAGTTTCTTTTGTAATTCATCCTTTGTGCTTTCACAATCTCGTAAAATCTGGGCAAGAAGCCCGCGGCCAATTGTCTCACCACGATGCAGAGGAACAACTGTGCATCGACCGTCTTGGTGTTGCAGGAAATGATGACCGCCTTTTGTACGTATTGCTTCGAATCCGAATTTACGCAGGGCGCGAATAAGCCGACTACCGGTTATTGATGGAAACGTGGTCATCTGTTAATCGCCACCTTTTGAACACCAATAAATTCATTGGATATTGGCTTTTCCACCTCAAGGCAAAGCTCAATAGCCTCTTTTATTCTCTTCATTAATGTATCAAGAGATTTGGCCTGTGTATGACAACCACGGAGTGCCGGTACAGAGGCGACAAAAAAGCCATCCTCATCTTTTTCAATTATTACGCTGAATTCTTTCATCATATATCCTCTAATGTTTTATTCTTTATATCATAGGGGTCCAGTTTTTAAAAGCGAATGCCGAGTTGACCGGCAGGTTCTCCGTGATAACGGGCGACCGGGAACCGGGCAACTCGGCATTCCCGTGGTGCGAAGCGCCGCGGGACCCATTGATTAACATTGCTGTTTGCCCTGATAACTTAGGGGAAAAGGGGTCGCCCATTTTATACAGCCGACCTACTCTGCTCGTTAGAGTGTAGGCGGTTGTTCTGTTTCAGCCTATGGTTTCTACAAAGTAGGCTTCGTCCCATAGCCTCTTTTCCATCTCTGGAGACGCAATAATGTCAGGGAACTGTTCAAGAATCGGTATTTCCAATATCCGTTTGAGTTTTTGAGCCATATTCTCCGGAGATACTTCCCCATCCGACTCCACGTATAGATGTATATGGTCCGGGGCCAGCCACAGAAGGCAGGCAAAACCACCCACTGCATCGCTGCAGGTCGTGATTGTATCACTGATGAGGTCAATAGTAGTTGCCGGCTCCGCAAAGACCGGCCTTCTGCCG
>Ga0315542_1001807_pt1 | contig 13299 bp, 11 predicted proteins | sample SalMarSW160120MG_FD_202541 | JGI IMG/M metagenome (GOLD analysis project Ga0315542, IMG submission 202541) | Salt marsh sediment microbial communities from the Plum Island Ecosystem LTER, Massachusetts, United States - Salt Marsh Sediment SW1601-20 ...
TATTGGTTTTTGGGTCTACGTAGGAAGCTTTTTCTGGCGGCAGAGGACCGACATATGCATACGCTATTTTGACCTGAAAATAAGATTCAGGACCAGGACCAGCCGACTCTATGGAGGATGAGGTTGGCGGTAGAGGTTGCGGCAGAGAAGAAAGCTGAAAATAAGATTCAGGACCAGTCGACTCTATGGAGGGCGTAACTCGGTTAACTGGTTTACCCGGTTGTGTTAACTGTGTAGAAGCGTATATTACTGCAAACATGAAAAAAATTAGCATGGCTGTGAAAACAGCAACTAACTTTTTCTTTATCACTTCTGTTTTCCCCCTGTAAGCATCAATAATAGCCATCCCGCTTAATTTAAAACATTTTTTGTCAAGAAACCTTTACTAAACTGCTCATCATTGGGTCAAGAAATTTTGACTAGCCGCTACAAACAACCTACGCTGAACCTACAAGCTGTTTGTAGTTCCTCTCTATCTCTTCAAGCAGAGTGTCTTTGGTTATTTTGCCGCCCGTTTTCAGCATCGCAGCAATTGCTGCTCCTCCGCATCCGACGCCCTCCTTCACTATCCCCGCCTCATACGCCTTCAGCCCATCAAATCTTGACCTGCTGAAATCCAAGCCCGCAGCAAGCACCGGAACATCCGCAATCTCGGCAACCAGCCCCTTCAGATCAGCGGTTCTGTCAGACACAATCCACCGCGTAGTTCCAACCGCCACATTACCCAACACATCTGAGTTTAAAGCGTTGACAACCGCCAACACAGCAGCCATCTGAGTCCCACCAGCCATAATAACAGGAATCTGTTCTGCGGCGCCAAGAACCAGCCCCGCTAGGGCAGGCTGCATCGGATCGCCCACAGTGGAAACCGCCATTATTGGCTCATCCTCAAACTCGCCCACCTCAACTCCTGCAGCTTCAAGCCCCGCTTCCGCTGTTTTTATTTTGAGTTCATGAGGGTTAACTGGCATGCTGCTGCTGACTTTTCCCTTGGCGTCTACGCCCATGGCTAGCAGGACGCTCAGAGCTGTTGTGGTTCCGCCGGGGATGCTTTCGCCGATAACCAAATAATCAGCTGTCTTTGACAGGTTTTCTCCAGCGATTCTTGCCCGATTCAGCACTTCTTCCGCATTGTCGAGGGCTCTGCCTGTTCTTATGTCTCTTCCTGGGTTGCCTCCCAACTCCACGAAGGGTACATGGGGTTTAATCTTCAATCCTGCATTCACAACTAATGTTGGTATGTCTGCCATCTTTAGTGCTGACATGGTTATGAGCGCGGGAGTAGGTATCCCATCAGGCGTCACGGGCACGCCCTGTATGCATTTGCATTTTCCGAGTTGGAGAAGCTCAACGTCGGCTGGGGGCGTATAATCGGTTATCTCCGGGTTTGCTCCGGCTGCGGATATTCCCTGAATCTTGGCTGTTTCGGTCACGCCGATGACGCAGAGGAACAGGGGCTTCTTTTCTTTTAGCTGGTTCAGCAGTTCTGTGCCTCTTGTTTTGTTGTGTGCTTGGATTATGTCATACATTTTTTAATTTCAACCCTTGTTTTTTTGTTGTGTAACTGTCAGCAAGTCTCACGGATGGAGTATCCAACCAATCATTTAAATCTCTTACTGCAAACATCTTCATCAAACACCTCTCAGGGTTGGCATGTATGGAATCCAAATTCAGCAATTTGCCTCTGCTCAAGTATCTGGAAGAACATGGAGTAAAACTGAAGGACCTGATAAACACGGCTTTGGAGCTTTTTGTGCCCCATCCGGGCGTAGAAACAAGAGAAAAAGCTGTTGAACTCTTCAAAGCCGGATTCTACGAGGCACTATCAGACGTGAACATTTCAGTCTTGGAGGTGGCATGCTTCCGCGCAGAAGAAGATGCCCGAGCTGGTCGGATTCCCCTTCTTCCCGTAGAGCAGTTTACGACCCGCCCAGGACTGATAGTTGATGAGCTGCTGGGCATGACTATAGCCAACTACATTGCAGGAGCCAGAGGAATCTTTGAGTACATAAGGTACGATCAGGCAAAACCTGGGATTCTACGGAAGCTGGGTCCAATAGCAAACGATGCCATAGGCGGCTTGATTGCTGGGGTCTCTTCCAGAGTTTATTCTGGGGCTCTGGAGATGGAGAACAAAAAATAGGTAAGTTGCCTGCGTCAGTTAACAGGTTGCACCAAAAGGGAATAAGAAATTAGTCTTCTATGTTCACGGGCAGGTTTGCGTATGCGTGGACTCCTGAGTCGTCGATGATTTCGTAGCCCACTGTCAGGGAGATGCGAAGTATCGGTTTGTCAATCAGGTTTGCTTCTAGGGCTTTCACGGTTACGTTTTCGCCTTCACTCAAGTAGCCTGCGAAGAGTTCCTCGCGCGTACGCAGTTCGCCGTTGACAATCCATTCTTCAGGCAAAAGTATCCTAGTTTGGTCTGTGCCTGCAGCTACTATGAGCGTGCCTTCTATATGCGTTACGACTGTTCCGTCAACTTGCACAGGCTCTGAATTGTTCCAGGAACCACAAGACAAGCCCGACTTTGAGAGCTTCAGGGTCACTGTCTGCCATCTCAGCGAAGGCTACCTCGTCTCCTAGTCCTGCGCTAGACGTTACAGCGTGGGTGAGGGGAAAGACAATCACCATGCGTGAGCAAGCAGCAACAATCGCCGAACCACAGGCTATGCCAGAATTTTCAGCACTAATAATGCTCTTCACATTAGTATCATCAACATTAGTTGTCATTGTGGCTTATAGAAGAAAAAACCGTCGCTAGCTATGTTGGGTTAAATTTTGACTTCCAGCTCAAGAGATTCACACTTCTGTGACAGCTATTAGGCTCCTATTAGTCTCCTAATAGCAGTATATTGTTGAAAAAAATGTTTTTTCTGAAATTTTCTGCACAGCACAACTTTTCAAAAAAAGTTCACACCCACATTAATCTAACAAAAACGTGTGGCTTAAAGTTTGGCTCCCAATTCGAAAGAATGGAATACGTTGTCTATCGCTTCTAAAGCAAAACAGATAAATCAGCAACGGTGAGAGCTAATGTGTGAAACATGTAATGCCTGAAAAGAAATGCAAACAATGTGGTTGCCTGCTTAAGCCTAACCAATATCAATTCTGCTCCGACAAATGCTGGGATGAATGGGTAGATAAATCACACTAAGAAAAACTAGTGTTCTTGGTTTGAGTATGCCGCATTGCTGCCTTGCTGCTTACAGCTTCTATTTCAAGAGTTCACACGAATTCGGAACTTCAAGTTTTTCATGTTTTCTGGTGTACCTAACAAGGTATGCGAACAATCTAAAGATGAATGTGTTTCGGGTGTTTTATGAGATATAATTTTAACCAAAAAAAGGGATGGTTCAGTTAAGTGTGTCAGGATAAGACGATAACCTAAATCTGTTCGTGCATTCGAAAAATTTTTTCGATTTATTCAGAAATCGGTTTAACTTTGACTGCTCTAGGTCCTTTATCTCCCTGTGTCACTTCAAACTCTACTTTTTCTCCTTCTCTGAGGCTGCCTTTGCCCTCAATATCAGAGTAATGAACAAAGATGTCTTTTCCATCTTCGCCTTTAATGAATCCGAAGCCTTTCTGGTCGAGCCATCTCGCCACTGTACCAACTGTCATGTATTTCACCTCTTTGTTCCTTTCAGTTTACTTTCTCTAGGGACTATATATAACTTGCATTTGCGCACCCACCGATAGATAACCTGTCAATTTTTCCAAAAACCAAACTAAAACAGTTCTTACTTCACACGAACATTAGCATCCCGTCAATAACAGGTTGGAAGCTATTTTTTCTGGTCTCTGTCCTTTTCAAGTTCTTCGCTAAGTATCTTCTCTTCCATGTGCATAAGAAGCCCAATTCGGCGTTCCCATTTTCTGAAGAAACGGTGCTGAGCAAACAGAGCCGAGACTGTGTATACCAAAGCGCCGACAATCACAAGCATAAGTAATGCCGCAAGGATGTTGCCATCCCTCAGGGCAGCCAGCATGAGCAGGAACGAAACCAGCAAGAGAATACACGTAACTATCACTCCTATGAGAGACCCTGTTCTGAATCTGCCCCACTCTTTATCCAGCTCATCGAGGAAGTCATGCAGCGACCTCAAAGGATACTGTGTTTCCTGTTTTTCTTTTTCTCCGCTCATAGCCTCCACCGCAACTGCTTAACAGTTAAGCCTTCAACAGACAATATTAACACTGATGCACCAAAGGTGCAACCCCGCCTACAGGATTGAAGGCAAAGATTTCCGCAACTCACCGTAAATGTTTCTCCCCTTCTCAGATAACATGCAGTGCCCCTCACCCGTTTCTTTGACAAGGCTCTTGTCTATCAGATAAGAGAGGTGCTTCAGGAAATCGTCATACGAGAGGCTGGTTGCCTTTCGCCAAACGTAGGTGCGAGGCTGAGGGCTCCTGTTATAGAAGAGATACTCCAGAATCTCGAATCTTATCTGAACTGCACCTTTCCGAACCCTAGCCATATGCCGCACCAGTGGTAGGCAAACAATAATACTTCTTACTTGTCACGAAGCGTATATAATTGATGGCATAGCCAACCGCTAGACTCGCCGAATAGTTTCTCTGGATGCTGAAAGTTTGGTGCAAATTGCAGAAAAAGAAACATATCCCCCAAAAAGTTAATATGATACGAAAATCCGTAATGGCAAAATTTATTAATGGGCACGTTGGTTTACGTTGATAGCTTCAGACTAGAAATTTGAAGCTTATTAAGGAGACCCGGCTTTTAGGGTTGGATGGCGCCTGCCCAGAGGAGGAAACTCCCAATTTGAAAAGAAATGAGATAGAACCTTCGAACTTCCCTCGTTACATCAACATAATGTGGAGGACTTAACAAATTTGTCAATCTCAGAAAACGATCTTTTACTCCTCCAAAAATCTTTCTTCAAACAGAAAGGCCTAGTTAGACAACATTTAGATTCATACAACAAGTTCATCGACACTGGACTGCAAGAAGTCATCGATGAAACTGGAGAAATCAGCATCGAAATCCCGGAGATGCCCTACAAAATAAAACTTGGACAACTCTGGGTCATAGACCCCCAATCAAAAATCAGTAGACCCTACAAAACCGAAGTTGACGGAACAAAACATGAAATCTTCCCCATGGAAGCCCGATTCCGCAACCTAACCTATGCAGCGCCCCTGGCGCTGGAGATGACTCCAGTTATTGATGGCAGAGAGCAGGAGCCTGAACTTGTTTTAATCGGCAATCTTCCAGTTATGCTGAAATCTAAACTCTGCATACTCAGCCAACTAACAGACGAGGAACTTATAGAATATGGAGAAGATCCGCATGACCCAGGCGGCTACTTCCTGATCAACGGCTCTGAACGCGTCATCGTCGCCATGGAAGACCTGGCGCCAAACCGCGTACTCGTAGACATCGACACCAGAGGAACAAAACCCGTCTATCAAGCAAAAATCTTCTCAACAACCGTAGGCTTCAGAGCAAGAATTCAGCTTCGAATGAAATCTGACGGCGGACTCTTTGTTTCGATTCCTGGAGTACCCACAGAAGCACCCTTCGTGATTCTGATGCGCGCACTTGGAATAGAATCGGATAAAGAAATCGCCGAAACCGTTTCCCCTGATCCTGTGGTGCAGAATGAGCTTGAAGCATCCTTCGAAAAAGCCGCAGGATTTGACACAATAGACGATGCCATAATGTACATCGGCAACCGAGTCGCACACGGACAGGTAGAAGAATACCGCAACCAAAAAGCAAGAAGCATAATCGACCGCAACTTTCTACCCCACCTCGGCAGAACCGAAGAAAACCGCCTAGAAAAAGCGCTTTTCCTCGGCGAAATGGCTAGCCGAGTCATCGAACTGAAGCTTGGACTCAGAACCCCAGACGACAAAGACCACTTCAAAAACAAGCGACTCAAACTTGCAGGTCCACTGCTGGCTGACCTCTTCAGGATAGCCTTCAGAAACCTTTGCCGAGACATAAAATATCAGCTTGAGCGGATGGGCGTCAAACGGCAGCTTATCACAATCTCAGCCGCTGTCCGCCCTGGCATAGTGACTGACCGTCACCGTCACGCCCTTGCAACAGGCAACTGGGGCAGAGGACGCGTCGGCATTACCCAACTTCTTGACAGAACAAACACAGTTTCTACCCTAAGTCACCTCAGAAGATTACAGTCTCCTCTTAGCCGTAGCCAACCAAACTTTGAGGCACGAGACTTGCATCCAACCCACTGGGGAAGACTCTGTCCAAACGAAACCCCAGAGGGGTCGAACTGTGGTCTGGTAAAGAACCTTGCCTTAGCCGCTTCCACTTCTATCTACGTGGACCCTGACACTGTTAAGCAGAAGCTCTATCAGCTGGATGTGGTTCCGATGGAGGAAACAGATGTGGAGATGAGGGCTTCAAGCGCCAAAGTTTTCGTTAACGGTTCTATCCTAGGCTATTGCGCTTCACCACAGAATTTGGTTGACGAAATAAGAAAGAAGCGTAGGAAAGGAGAACTCTCTACTGAAGTTAACGTTGCATACTTCTCAAAGCTTCAAGGAGAAAACGAGGAAGTTTACATCAGCTGCGACCAAGGACGTGTACGCCGACCACTAATAATTATCGAAAACGGAGTGCCTAAATTACAGCCTGAGCATGTTGAAAAGGTCCGTTCCGGAGAATGGACCTGGGACGACCTTATCCAAAAAGGAATACTCGAGTATATCGACGCTGAAGAAGAAGAGAACATCTATGTTGCCCTAGATTTTGACCAAGTCACTCCAGAGCACACCCACCTGGAAATCGCCACCTACACAATTCTGGGAATCTGCGCCTCCATCATACCCTACCCTGAACACAACCAGTCACCCCGTAACTCCTACGAGGCAGCAATGTCCAAACAGGCCCTAGGAATCAACCTAACCAACTTCCCGAACAGAGTCGACTCCCGCTCACACATTCTCCATTACCCCCAAAGACCCTTGGTGAAAACCAAACCCATGGACATCATAGGATACAACCAAAGACCTTCAGGACAGAACTGCATCGTCGCAATCCTATCCTTTGAAGGCTACAACATGGAAGACGCCATCATCTTCAACAAAGCCTCCATCGAACGTGGCTTGGTACGCTCAACCTTCTACAGAATCTACGAGGCAGAATGCCGCCAATATCTGGGAGGACTCAGAGACAGATTCTTGGTTCCCGAAGCAGGAATCAGAGGATACCGAGGCGAACAATACTACCGCCTTCTCGAACCCGACGGCATAGTAAGCCTAGAATCCGAAGTGGCTGGAGGCGACGTTCTTATCGGAAGAACAAGCCCGCCAAGATTCCTTGAAGAATACAAAGAATTTGAAGTTAAAGGTCCAACCATGCGCGACACATCCGTTGATGTGCGACCAGCCGAAACAGGCGTTGTTGACGACATTTTCATCACAGAAACCGGAGAAGGCAGCAAACTTGTTAAAGTCAGAGTCCGCGACCAGCGTATACCTGAACTGGGAGACAAATTTGCTTCGCGCCACGGACAGAAAGGAGTCATCGGAATGATTGTTCCTCAGGAGAACATGCCCTTCTCTCCAAAAGGAATCGTTCCAGACCTAATAATTAACCCCCACGCCATGCCGTCACGAATGACCATCGGACAGTTCCTTGAATCCATGGCAGGAAAAGTTGCTTCGGCAAGAGGCAGACCCGTTGACGGAACCCCATTCAGTAATGAGGGTCCGGAGCAGCTTAAGGAGGAGCTTGTTAAATTAGGCTTCAGTCAAACTGGCAGAGAGATTCTCTATAACGGCATTTCTGGAGAAAAGTTTGTTGCCGACATCTTCGTGGGCGTTGTATACTATCAGAAACTTCATCACATGGTTGCAGACAAGATGCACGCACGTGCTCGTGGACAGGTTCAGATGTTAACTCGGCAGCCAACTGAGGGTCGTGCCCGTGGTGGTGGTCTGCGGTTCGGTGAGATGGAACGTGACTGCCTTATTGGTCACGGCGCCGCCATGGTGCTGCGTGACAGGCTGCTGGAGGAGTCTGACAAGTATCTGCTGTATGTTTGCGAAAACTGCGGCTTCATCTCATACTATGACATTAAGCAGCGCAAGTACACCTGCAGAATCTGCGAAGATAAAGCCCAGATATCTCCTGTGGTCGTATCTTACGCCTTCAAGCTGTTGCTCCAAGAGATGATGAGCTTGTGTATTACTCCACGCCTAAAACTGAAGGAGAGAGCCTAAATGCAGATGGAAGAAAACGTTCACAAAGTTATAGAAGAACTTTATTTCGGAGTTTTTTCTCCCCAAGACATCCGCAGACAATCAGTTGCGGAGATACAGACAGCCGACACCTACGACGAGGACGGAGCCCCAATCACCTCTGGACTCATGGACGGCAGGCTAGGAACCCTTGAGCCCAGACAAAGATGCAAAACATGTGGAAACACTGCCATACGATGCCCTGGACATTTCGGTCACATCGAACTGGCTGTTCCAATCATCCACATCGAGTTCACCAAAATAATCCACAACCTTCTGCAGGCTACATGCAGAAACTGCGGACGCATTCTGCTTCCTGAAAGTCGCGTTGAAAAGATTAAGGTTATGATTAAACGCACTCAGGAACTGGTGGGAGAAGTTCCAGGCGACCTCTACAAGAAGATAGCTAAGGAAGCAAAAAAGAAGGATTGTCCTTACTGTGGGGCTCAGCAATCAAAAATAGATTTTGCGAAACCCACAAGCTTCTACGAGATTCTGGAGGAAGGCGCACAGAGACTCACACAGAGCATGATCAGGGAAAGACTTGAGCGGATACCGGACGACGACCTTGTCCTGTTCGGATTTCACCCCTCCACTGCCCGTCCAGAATGGATGATTCTGCAGGTTCTCCCTGTTCCTCCAGTTTATGTGCGTCCCTCAATAACCTTAGAGTCTGGAATCCGATCTGAAGACGACTTAACCCACAAACTCGTGGACATCATCCGAATCAATCAGCGCCTCAGAGAAAACATGGAGGCAGGCGCACCGACACTTATTATTCAAGACCTTTCTGAGCTGCTTCAGTATCACGTTACAACATACTTCAACAACGAGGCTTCAGGGATTCCCCCTGCCCGGCACCGTTCCGGAAGAGCCCTCAAAACAATATCTCAGCGTCTCAAAGGAAAAGAAGGCAGATTCAGAAGCAACCTCTCCGGAAAACGTGTTGACTTCTCGGCGCGAACCGTGATTTCGCCTGACCCAAACCTTGACATCAACGAGGTCGGCGTTCCTCTAGCCATAGCCATGAGGCTTTCAATGCCTGAAAAGGTTACGGTGTGGAACATCGAAGAGATGCGCCAACTAATCATTAACGGTCCTGAAACGTTCCCCGGCGCCCTCTACGTTGTGCGACCTGACGGAAAACGTGTTAGATTAGAGTTTGTTGTTGAAAGAGACAAAGTTGCTGAATCTCTGGAAACTGGCTTCATTGTAGAACGTCACCTCATGAACGGCGACATCGCCATCTTCAACAGGCAGCCCTCCCTTCACAGGATGTCTATTATGGCACATTATGTTAGGGTTCTGCCGCATAAGACGTTCCGGCTTCATCTGTGTGTTTGTCCTCCCTACAACGCCGACTTTGACGGGGACGAGATGAACCTTCACGTGCCCCAAGGCGAAGAGGCTCAAACCGAAGCGCGGCTGTTGATGCAGGTTCAAGACCAGATTCTTTCACCCCGATTTGGTGGTCCCATCATCGGAGCTATTCGAGATTATATCACAGCATCTTACCTGTTTACCAGAAAATCTAGTTTCCTAACCAAGGAAGAGGTTTGCAGGTTGCTTGTAGCGTCAGGTTTTGAGGGACCTCTGCCTGAGCCTGTTATAAAGGAGCCTACGCCTCTTTGGAGTGGAAAACAGATATTCAGTGTCTTCCTTCCGAAGGACCTGAACTATGTTTTGAAGTCGACTGTCTGCCGCAACTGCACAACCTGTCTAACCGAGAACTGTCCTAACGACGCCTATGTGGTTGTTAAAGACGGCGTTCTGAAGTGTGGTCTCATAGACAGACGCTCCATCGGAGCTGAGCAGTCGGAAAGCCTTCTGCATCGGATAATAAAGGATTATGGTTCACAGGCTGGACGGAATTTCCTGAACAGCATATGCCAGCTTCTGAAAGTGTTCGTGAGTATGAGGGGCTTCACTTACTCCTATGACGAACTTGAACTGTCTGACGCAGCCAAAAAGAAAATCAGGAAAAACATGAACATCATCGAAAAACGCATAGAAAAACTGATTGAAGATTACCGAGACGGCACCCTACCACGGCTACCCGGACAAACCCTCAACGAATCCTTCGAAATCTACGTAATGAACGAACTTGCGGAAGCCCGAGACAAAGCTGGAAAAGTTGCAGACGAGGACTTTGAGCTTGAGAACTCTGGAATCATAATGACAAGAACTGGAGCGCGTGGATCCAACCTCAACATCGGTCAGATGACTGCTTCTGTTGGTCAGCAGGCTGTAAGAGGAAAACGGATAATGCGTGGTTACGTCAACCGTGCCCTGTCACACTTCAAAGAAGGTGACCCAACGCCGAAGGCTAGAGGCTTCGTGTATGCCTCGTATCAGAGTGGATTAGACCCCATCGAGTACTTCTTCCACGCCATGGGTGGTCGTGAAGGTCTGGTTGACACTGCGGTTAGGACTCAGCAGAGCGGTTACATGCAGAGGCGACTTATCAACGCCCTTGAGCAGCTTCGTGTTGAGTATGACGGAACTGTGCGGACTTCCACTGGCGACATCATCCAGCTCAAGTATGGTGAGGATGGCGTTGACCCAGCTAAGAGCGATCATGGAAAAGCAGTTAACGTCAGCCGTTTGGCTGATCAGGTAAAAATTATGGTGGAACCAGGTAAGCCTGCTTCCAAGGCATATGCGGTGGAGCGCCTAAGCGAAGTTGAAGATAAGTTGACTCCGATTCTTGTGAAAGAACTGAAGTCGGAGCTGGCGAAGGCTAAGTTCACCCGCGAAGGTGTTGACCGAGCCATCAGCTTAACCTTAGAGAACTACAAGAGAGCCCTTGTTGAGCCTGGAGAGGCTGTGGGAATCGTGGCTGCCCAATCTATTGGAGAGCCCGGAACACAGATGACTCTTCGAACTTTCCACTACGCTGGAGTCAGGGAACAGAACGTAACTCTTGGTTTGCCGCGGCTCATCGAAATAGTGGATGCCCGCAGGAGCCCGTCGACGCCCATCATGACCATATACCTTGACAAGGAGCACAGGAAGAGCAAGGAGAAGGCAACAGAAATCGCCCGCGACATAATCACCACAACTTTGGCGGACATATCAGAGACTGAACCCTACATAGACCCTGAGCTTGAGGTGGTTGTTGTTGAGCTTGACTCCAACATGGTGAAGGAGCGTGGCGTCAACGCCGAGAAATTGCCTACAATTCTAAATCTGACGAACTATGATGTTACTGTCGAAGAAAACAGTTTAATCATCAAACCCAAGAAGCAGATGGACCTGAAAAAACTCGTGGATAAACTTCCAGCCATACACATCAAGGGCGCACCTGAAATCCGCAGGGTTCTGGTCACCGAAGAAACTGGCGAATGGGTCATACGAACTGACGGCTCCAACTTGTCTGCTGTTCTTGACATTGCTGGGGTAGACCCAACGCGGACAACAACCAACAACGTTCATGAAATCGCCGAAACCCTTGGAATCGAGGCTGCCAGAAACTCGCTGATTAAAGAGGCGCTGGGTGTTCTTGAGGAGCAGGGTCTTGATGTTGACATTCGCCACGTTATGCTGATGGCGGACATCATGACTTCCACGGGTGATGTGCGGCAGATTGGGCGGCATGGAATCAGCGGCAAGAAGTCCAGTGTGTTGGCTAGGGCAGCGTTTGAGATTACTGTTCCGAACATTATTGAGGCTGCTATCCGCGGAGAGAGCGATCCTCTGAAGGGAGTAACCGAAAACGTTATAGTTGGGCAATCAATACCCATCGGCACAGGACTAGTGGACCTTTACATGACAACAAGCAATAGAGAGAAGAAAGAATGATAGACGTCAACAAAGCAATAGCTACAACAGCGAAAACCGGAAAAATCCAGTTTGGAGCTAGTAGCGCCCTGAAGAGCGCGAAAACAAAGAAAGCTAAAATCATAATAGTTGCTTCGAATTGTCCTCAGAAAGTCAAGGAGGACATCGAATATTATTGTGGTCTTTCTAACATCCCAGTGAGTATTTATAGAGGCACCAGTGTAGATTTAGGCGCCGTATGCGGAAAACCGTTCGAGGTTTCTGTTCTGAGCGTAAGAGAACCTGGAGATTCAAACATACTAAAGATCACGGAGGCATAACATGGCTACTGGAATAAAATTCACAAGTGTCGAGATGCGCTTCATAGCCCTGTTTCAGAGCATAACTGGCGCAACAGTGAAGGACTGTATTGTCGATAGTGACCTCAACAGAATCATTTTTGTTGTAAAAGAAGGAAGCATCGGCATGGCCATCGGCAAGAAAGGAAAGAACATCCATCTTTTGGAGAAGATGACTGGCAAAAAGCATGAAGTTATTGAGCATTCAGACAATCCTGCTCAGTTCATCAAGAACGCATTGAAGCCCGCCAAAGTGGATGAGGTGCGCATAACCGAGCGCATGGACGGAAAAACGATTGCCGTGATTTCCGTGAATCCTAAAGACAAGGGTGTTGCCATCGGAAAAAACGGCAGAAACGCTGAAAGAATCCGTTTTCTTGCAAAACGTTACTTCCAGATACAGAACGTCAGCATAACCTAAGCACGTTCTTGTAATCTGAAGTGTTCTGTCTTTTGTTATTTGCTGCTAGTCAGTAGTAGGCTAGTGGACTGTGAGACGGCTAGTCAAGAAATCTTGACTAACTGTATCGGTTGTTGGTCAAATTTTTTTGACAAAAAAGCTTTTTTCGTGAATTTTTCTATAAAATGAATTGTTATGCTTTGTAATGTAAGGAAATCTGCGGCAACTGTAGGTTTGTTTCTTATTTTTTCTCTTGTTTTAGCTGTTGCTCCAGATGTCAAAGTTGTAGACGCAGAAGCTAGCACAATTGTTGTTCCTGATGATTATTCTACAGTTCAAGAGGCAATTAATGCAGCCTCTGAGGGTGATACAGTTTTTGTTAAGAGTGGAATATACTTCGAGAATCTGTTTATCAATAAATCAATCTCGCTTGTAGGCGAAAACAAAGAAACAACAACAATTTATCGCCGCGACCAAAGCTATCCTGACGTGTACCCTACTTTGGTGGTACGCGAAGATGGAGTGACTGTTACAGGTTTT
>Ga0315542_1001808_pt1 | contig 13293 bp, 17 predicted proteins | sample SalMarSW160120MG_FD_202541 | JGI IMG/M metagenome (GOLD analysis project Ga0315542, IMG submission 202541) | Salt marsh sediment microbial communities from the Plum Island Ecosystem LTER, Massachusetts, United States - Salt Marsh Sediment SW1601-20 ...
GAACCCAGTGAGCACTTTCCATAATCACGGACGGCCGAGCGCGCGTCTAGGACCTCGCGAAGAACGCGCGCCAAAAGCGCGGTTCTTCGCCCACTTGGTCCGCCGGCGAAAGTCTTGGCCCGCTAAGCGGGCCGACTTTCGCCGGAGAAAATGCGCTGGAGAGGACTTGAACCTCCACGGCCCATTCGGGCCACAAGGCCCTCAACCTTGCGCGTCTACCAATTCCGCCACCAGCGCGTGGCGCTCGGGATTGTACCCGCTTCACGCGGGTCGTCCCGGCTACTTGAGGAGCCGGAAGAGTGCGACCGTGTTGATGAACCAGACGACCGAGACGACGATCGTCAGCCGGGTCAGGTTCTTCTCGACGATATGGGTGCCGCCGTGCGAGGTCGGCGTGAAACCCATCCCGCCGAGGCCGCCCTCGCGCCCGGAATGCATGAGGATGAGCACGACTAGCCCGATCGAGACACAGATGTGAAAGAAAACGAGTGTTGCGACGAGCATGGCGTGCCCGAGGATAGCAGCGTCGACCTAACCACCGGTGCCGCGGGCGATCGCCTGCTCCAGCACCCGCTCGATCTTCTCGGCCTGTGCCGAGATGCCGTGCTCGGTTGCGGCGTCGCGCCCGGCCTCGTTCGGACAGGGAAGAGCGGCCGCGCTATCCAGCGCGCGCACGAGCGCGTCCTCGTCGGTCGGATCTACGAGCACGCCGGCGCCGGGCGGTACGAATTCCGGTGGACCGCCGAGGCGTGTCGCCACGACCGGGCGCGCGCAGGCCATCGCCTCGAGCGGCGCCTGCCCGAAGGGCTCGACGAGGCTCGGCTGGCAGAGCACGTCGCAGGCCGCGAGCCAGGTAGGTACGAGCTCATGCGGCACGCGACCGAGCACGCGCACGCCTGCGTGACCCTCCAGCTCCCCGCGCAGGGGCCCGTCGCCGAGAAAGACGAGCGAGCCCTTCTCAAGGCGGAAAAAGGCTCGCGCCAGGCGCACCACGTTCTTCCGCTCCGTCAGCGAGCCTACGCAGAGAAAGAGGGGGTCTTCCCCGTCCCAACCGAGCCGAGCCCGAGCCTCGGCCTGGTCGCGAGGTTGGAAGCGCTCGAGGTCGACGCCGCAGTCGATCACGCTGATCTTGCCCCGCGCCTGTGGCAGCTTCGTCTCGAGCTCGTGGGCGAGGAATCGGGAGACGGCGACGATCGCGCTCGCCCGCCCGAGCGTCCAGCGCGTGAGAGCGCGCACGCCCGGCACCACACCGATGTTGCGCACGTCCTGCCCGTGCGCCGTGATCACGAGCGGCACCTTCGAGGTAAGCGCGCCGATCAATCCGGCGGGGACGAGGAAGTGCGCGTACACGACGTCGGGGCCGAATCGTCGCGCCTTTCTCCGTGCCTCGCGCGCGAGGGAGAGAAAACGAGCCTTTCCGCCCGAGCGCCGGTCGAGCACCGCCCGCTCGATCTCGTGCCCGCGCCGCGCGAGCTCGCGCTCGAGCTGAGCAACGAAGACCCCGAGATCGGGATCGCTCGGGCCCGGGTACATCTGCGAGACAAGAAGGATGCGCATCCTGTCGGGAAGCTTGACGGTTTCGGAGCTGTCGCGTTACAGACAGGCGTGAGTATCGTCGTTACGATCGCGGTGGGTGGTGGGATGGGCATCCTCCGCGGCGCGGCGCGAGAGGAGAAGACTCAAGCCAGGAAGTCGCTCAACACCCGCTGCACCGGCGTCGGCCGCCCCTCGCGGTCGAAGATACCGAATTCGCCCTTATAGTCCCAGACCGTCCACGGAATCCCGTGCCGGGCAAGAGCCGTGAGCAGGTCACGGTACCAGCGCTCGCGGGCGGGCTCGGGAGTGGTGCCGAGCGCGCCGAATTCGCCGCACCAGAGTGGTAGCCCTGTCTCCTTCGCCAGCGCGAGCGGGGGCTCGAGCAGCCGCTCGCTGTCTGCCTCGGTGAATACGCGCACGCCGCGACCCTCGAGACGCGCTCGCTCGGGAAGCGCATCCCAGTCCTCCTGCGAGACGAGCTCGCCCGGATAGTCGATCGGGCCTTCGTAGGCCTTCACCGCACTCCAGTGGGCGCGGTAGTGCGTGAAAACGAGCGGATCGTAGAAGTGGAAGCTGAGGATCAGGTTCTCGTCCTTCGGAACGCGCAGCGCGGGGAGGAAGCGCGGATCGGCGACACCGTTACAGTCGATCGCCACGACTCGCTCAGGCTCGTGACTACGCACCTCCTCGAGCGCGCGGGCCGCGAGCGAGTTCCAGTCTTCGTCGGTTCGCGCGTTCGGCTCGTTCAGGAGTTCGTAGGCGACCCGATCCACCGGCCAGTGGGCAAGCGCCCGCGAGAGGTCGGCCCAGAGCGCGCAGAACTTGTCCTGCTCGGCCGGATCGTCAAAGAGCGGGTTGACCTCGGCGTTGAAGTAGTGGGAGCGGATGATGTGCAGGTCGACGACCGCGCGCAGCCCCGCCTGAGCGCACCAGTCGAGCCCCTGTTCGAGCAACTCGAAGGCTTCGGCTTCACGTTCTCCTTGCTCGTCCCAAAGCTGCACCTCGTCGACGGGATAGCGCAGGTGATCGAAGCCGCAGGCGGCGAGGCGTTCGACGTCGGCCTGAGTGAACCAGACCCGTCGCTCCTCCCCGCGCCGCTTCGACTGAGACAACCAGTGCGAGATGTTGACGCCGTGTCGAAGTTCGAAGCTCATGCTCTCAGGCCCGGTCGAAGGTGCCGAGCTCTTCGCGCAGCACGGCGCAGACCTCACCGATCGTGGCCTGCAGTGCCAGGGCCTCGCGCATGACCGGAAGCAGGTTCTCGCTTCCTCGCGCCGTCACGCGCAACCTCTCGAGCGCCTTTCCAACCGCCGCGCCGTCACGCTCGGCTCGAATCTGCGCGGTGCGCTCGCGCTGACGCCGCTCGACCTCGGGATCGATCCGGTGCAGCTCGACCGTCTTGACGTCGTCCTCCTCCTGGAAGCGGTTGACGCCGACGATCACGCGCTCACCCGCTTCGACCTCGAGTTGGTGCCGGTAGGAGGCCTCCTCGATCTCGGCCTGGACGAAGCCCTGCTCGATCGCCGTCACGGCGCCGCCGAGCGAGTCGATGCGCTCGATCAGCTCCATGGCGTGGCTCTCCAGCTCGTTCGTCAACGCCTCGATGAAGTAGGAGCCGCCGAGAGGATCGGCGCTGTCGGTGGAGCCGGCCTCGTTGGCCAGGATCTGCTGCGTTCTCAGCGCTATTCGCACCGCATGCTCGGTTGGTAGCGCCAGCGCCTCGTCGAAGGAGTTCGTGTGCAGCGACTGCGCGCCGCCGCAGACGGCCGAGAAGGCCTGCAGCGCGACCCGAACGATGTTGTTCTCGGGCTGCTGCGCGGTCAGCGTCGAGCCCCCGGTCTGGGCGTGGAAGCGAAGCATCTGCGCCTTCGGATTGGCGGCTCCGAAGCGCTCGCGCATGATTTTCGCCCAGAGGCGCCGCGCCGCCCGGAACTTGGCCACCTCCTGGAAGAAGTTATTGTGAGCGTTGAAGAAGAAGGAGAGGCGTGCGCCGAAGCGGTCGGGCGAGAGTCCCGCCTCGACCGCGGCCTGGCAGTAGGCGATGCCGTTGGCGAGCGTGAAGGCAAGCTCCTGCACCACCGTCGAGCCCGCCTCGCGGATGTGGTAGCCCGAGATCGAGATGGTGTTGAAGCCGGGCAGGTGCTCTTCGCAGTAGGCGAACAGGTTGGTAGTGATTCGCATCGAGGGTCTGGGCGGGAAGATGTAGTTCCCGCGCGCCACGTACTCCTTGAGGATGTCGTTCTGGACGGTACCGCGCAGTTTCTCGGGCGCGATGCCCTGCTTCTCGGCGACCAGTTCGTAGAGAAGCAAGAGCAGCGCTGCCGGCGCGTTGATCGTCATCGAGGTCGAGACCTGATCGAGCGGGATCTGCGAGAAGAGCAGCTCCAGGTCGGCCAGCGAGTCGATCGCCACGCCGGTGCGCCCGACCTCGCCCTCGGCGAGCGGATGATCGGAGTCGTAGCCAAGCTGGGTCGGCAGGTCGAAGGCAACCGAGAGCCCGGTCTGGCCCTTCCCGAGCAGGTAGCGGAAGCGCGCGTTGGTCTCCTCAGCCGAGCCGAAGCCCGCGTACTGGCGAATCGTCCAGGGGCGGCCGCGGTACATGGTCTCGTAGGGGCCGCGCGTGAAGGGATAGGAGCCTGGCAGCTCGGGCTCGAGCCCCGCCACGTCCTCGCTCGTGTAGGTGGGCTTGATCTCGATCCCGGCTTCGCTAACTGACTTGTCGTCGGCCGCGGTCACGGCCGCAATCGTACGCATCCGGGGGGTGCGGCGGGCGAGTAGGAGCGTTCCTCTAACCGGGAGCTATCAGCCAAAGACAGATGGCAGCCGATAACGTGGAGACCCGCGTTCCTCGCGGAAGAGAAGAAAGGCATGCGGCGAACGAGGGTTCGATGACTTCGAGCGACGGCAACTGGCAGCAACCTGAAGACAGGCAACCCGCTTCTCCGGGGCCTGCCGTCCAGGAGCCCCCCGATTACGAGCCGGCGTCGATCGAGCTCGAGGCGGAGGCTCCGCGGGGCCTGATCGAGAGGGTGAGGTCTCCCTTCGCGACACCCGCGTTCGCGACCGTCAGCTCGATGGTCATCTCCATCATCGCCTACTCGTTCATCTGGAACTGGGAGTTCGCACTCGGACTCATTGCCATGCTGCTGATTCACGAGCTCGGCCACATCGCCGAGGCGCGCCGCCAGCGAATTCCCATCCATCCACCCGATTTCGTTCCCTTTATGGGCGCGGTGGCGCTGATGAAGGAGATGCCTCGCAACGCCTGGCATGAGGCGCAGGTGGCTCTGGCCGGTCCGATCGCCGGCTCGGTGGCGGCGCTCGCGGCCTGGGCGGCGTCTGGCCTGCTGCACTCGAATATCCTGCTCGACGTTGCCTTTGTCGGCTTCGCCCTCAACCTGCTCAACCTCGTGCCGCTGGTGCCGCTCGACGGCGGGCGCGCCACCGGCGCGGTCAGCCCGTTTTCGTGGGTGTTCGGTCTCGGCGGCTTGCTGGCGCTCGCCTACTACGTGCCCAACCCGGTCGTATTCACGACGGTGATCGTGGTCTCGTGGCTGGCTCTGCGCGACCTCTACTTCCGCTGGCGCGAGCGGGAACAGCTCAGCGAGGCGGGGTATTACGAGATCATGGTCTGGCAGCGCCTCTCGGTCACGTTCGTCTACTTCGGCTTGGTGCTGTTGCTCGGGCTCGCCGCCGTTGCCACTTACAGCAACAATTCGCTCTGATGCCGGTACCGAGGAGAAGGCTCGAGGATCGCGAGATCCTCTCCAGCGTAGACGGCGAGACCATCCGTCACGCCCAGATGATCGCTACCGAGTTTCGGCGCGGATTCAAGGCGGTGGACAAGATCGACAGGCCGGCCGTCTCGATCTTCGGCTCGGCGCGTGTGAGTGAGGGCCAGCGTTTCTACGACCTGGCGCGGGAGGTCGGACGCGAGTTCGCCCGCGCCGGCTGGGCGGTCGTGACCGGCGGAGGGCCGGGGATCATGGAGGCCGCCAACCGCGGCGCGCAGGAGGCCGGCGGACTTTCGATCGGCTTCAACATTCGCCTGCCGCACGAGCAGGAGGCGAATCCCTACATCGACCTGGGGCTCACCTTCGACCACTTCTACGCCCGCAAGACTATGTTCGTGAAGGCGGCCGAGGGCTTCGTCATCTTCCCGGGCGGCTTCGGCACGATGGACGAGCTGTTCGAGTCGCTGACCTTGATCCAGGTCGGCAAGATCTCCCACTTCCCGGTCGTGCTGATGGACTGCGACTACTGGGAAGAGATGGTGACCTGGATCCGCCGTGAGCTGCTCGGCAAGAAGATGATCTCGCCCGACGATCTCGACCTGCTCTCACGCGCGGACGACCCCTGCGAGGCCGTCCGCATCGTGCTCGAGCACCAGACGGCGCAGGCGAACGAGAGAGCGTTCGGCGCGTAGCTCGATCCTCGGCGGACGAGCCGCACCCCGGCCGCCACGGCCATGTCCTAGTGCCTGGCACCGAGACACGGCCCGGCAAGACGGTAGCGCTAAAAAAAACGCCTGCTCAGTTTCGGTATCGGGCCCTGTTGGCCATGCCCCCGTGCCTGGCACCGGTGTGGTTCAGCGCCTGAACGCACTCCGCTGGTTGAGAACGCGGCCGATGTCGGAGATCGAGATGAAGCCGACCAGGCCGCCGTCGTGAACGACGAGGCCGCGGTGGATCTCCCCTCCCATCAGCTCGCTCAGAGCGTCCTCGGCGCTGTCCTCGCTGTCCAGCACGGTTACCTGTTCGCGCCCGAGCATGCTGTCCCTGACAAGCCGGTCGTCCCAATCGGAGCGTGGGTAATGGGCGATCGAGCGGAAGGGAAGCAGCCCCAGCACGTCGCCGTTCGAGACGACGGGGTAGGTGCTGTGCTTCGCCCGCCCGGCTAGCGAGTCCATGAACTGACCCAGCGTCTCGTCCGCCGCGGCGGTCACCGGGTCGCGCGTCATCAGGTCGCGAACGTGCAGTCCTTCGAGAGCCTCGCTCGTCTGCAGGGAGCGAGCCTCGCCGCCGGCGGCGCCGAGCAAGAACCATCCGATCAGAGCCAGCCAGATGCCACTACCGGAGCGATAGGCCACGAAAAGAAGGACACCACCGCCGATCATCAGGTAGCCGAAGCCTCTTCCGATGCCCGCCGCGATCCTCGTCGCCCAGACAAAGTCGCCTCTCGCCCGCCAGAGCGCGGATCTGAGCACGCGTCCACCGTCGAGCGGAAGAGCGGGCAACAGGTTGAAGACGAGCAGGAGCAGATTGATGTAGCCGAGCCAGGCGAGGGTGCCGTCCACGGGTGTGGGGAAACTCGTCAGCACGGCCAGTCCGATGAAGATCACTCCGAGCACGAAGGAGACGGCCGGGCCCGCGATGCCGATCCGAAACTCGGAGCCGGGGCTTCTGAACTTCTCCCTGAACTGGGAGACGCCGCCGAAGAGCCAGAGTGTGATGCCCTCGATCTCCATGCCGTTCCGACGGGCGACGATCGAGTGGCCGATCTCGTGCAGCAGGATCGAGAGGAAGAAGACAATTGCGGCGATCACGCTCATGATCAGGTAGGTCGTGTTCGAGAGACCGGGATCCTGCGCGGGGAAGACGCTCGCATACAGCGACCAGACGATCAAAGCGAAGATGATCAGCCAGCTCCAGTTGAGCGAGATACGAATGCCGGCAATGCGGCCGATTGTGAAGTTGGGATTCATCGCAGCTATCTCTTCTGAACCTAAGTCGTAATACCCGACGCCGACTTCCTGTCAACCCCGGGCGGTCTCATAAGCCGAGCTGCTCGCGTCTCGACCCCGGTCCGGTCGGGCTGGATCGGTACGGCAGGAGCATCTCTCAGGCGCCAGCCTGCCGTTCGCGGAAAGCTCGAGCCTTGGCCCGGTTTCCGCAGACAGCCATTGAGCACCAGGCGCGAGAGTGATTCTTGGACTCGTCGAAGAAGGCCCAGCGGCAGTCGTCGCTGCGACAGGCCTTGAGCCGCGCCCAGGTTCCGGCTCGCATCGCTTCGGCGACGATCGCCAGCAGGCGTCCATGTGCCCCGTCAACCCCCTCGGCACGAGGCGTCAGGCTCGCAGCGCCGACGGCGTCGAAGCGAAGGCGCAGGCCCGAGCGCTCTGCCGCCCGATCTAGCACCCCCGGTGCCTCGGGATCGAGCTCGCCGCCGGAGTTCACGTAGAGAAGGGCTCGCAACGCCTCGCGCAAGGCCCGCGAGCGCGCCAGATCTTGCTCGCTTGCCCGCGCCCCCTTTTCGATCAGGGCGTGCTCTGCGAGCCAGGCGACGAGCGCCGACGGCGTTTCGAGCTCGTCCGATCCCGACTCCATCTCGGCCGTGTTCACGAACGCCCGAATGGTCTCCAGATGTTCAGACACAGTGCTCAACTAATAACCACCATTCAAACTTGACAAGTTACGTAACCAGTCATATTATAACGCTAGTTAGCTTTCTCAGGAAGGAGCCGGGAATGCTCATCGTCCATCCCATACTCGCTCGTACTTTTCTTCGCGAGCAAGAGTACGACCTCCTCGCCCGCGCAGATCGGCGGCGACGCGAGGCGCCGGCAACGAGACCGATTCATACGAACAGGAGATACCTTGGATAGCAAGTACATCGTGACTGACATCGACGCCGTGGAGTCGTTTGGAGGCGAGAAACCCGAGGAGGGCAGCTGGAAGCCGCTCCGAGCCAAGCTCGGAATCGAGGCTTTCGGCGTCAATGCCTTCATCGGGCGCGACGCTGGCTCTCGGGTGATCGAAGAGCACACCGAGGAAGGTAGCGCTCACCAGGAGCTCTACGTCGTGCTTGCGGGCAAGGCGCGCTTCGAGCTCGACGACGAGAAGATCGAGGCCAAGACCGGCTCGCTCGTCTTCGTCCCCGATCCAGCCGTGAAGCGAACCGCCTTCGCGCTCGAGCCGAACACCTCGGTGCTCGCCGTCGGCGCGGCGACGGGCAACGTCTTTACGCCCTCGAGCTGGGACAACCCGTACACGAGTTAGCAGCGGCCGAACGGCCGGCCGGTACGGCAACCGCGAAAGATGCGCGGACGGGCTCAGTCTTTCCCGCTCGCGCCGCGCATCTCCTCGCTCAGCGCGCGGCCGCGCTCGTGCACATCACGCCTGAGGCTCTCCGGATCGCTCGCGACCGGCTCGCTCTGCTCCCGATCGCGCGCCGGCTCGGGCGCGGGCTCGATCACCGCGCGAGCGGTCTCGGCATCACGCGCACGAGCCTCGGCTAGCCTGGTGCGAAGCTCCTCGGCGGGATCGGTCGCGGCGGGTCGCCAGCGATGCCGGGAGAGCAGTTCCCAGACCGTTGCGAAGGCACGCGCCAGCACACGGGCAGCCCAGAGCATGGCGCGATGCTACACTCATCGCCGCTTCCTGCCTCGTGAACCGGCGCGTGTCCCGCGCGACGACATCAGCGAGGCCGAACAAGACCGAAGGAAGGAGATACGGGAGCCCGTGACCGATTACGAGGTCCTGATCATGCTCGACCCCGAGTTGGCGGAAGACCGTCAGCAGGAGGTCGTCGACCGCGTCCGCACGCAGGTCGTGGAGGGCGGCGGAGTCTGGGAGACGCACACCCCCTGGGGTCGCCGGCGCCTCGCCTACGAGATCTTGCACAAGAGCGAGGGCATCTATCACCTCCTGACCTTCTCCGCCTCGCCCGAGGTGCTGAACGAGGTCTCGCGCCTACTCAAAATCGACGATGCCGTGCTTCGTCACATGGCCGTACGCCGTGTCAAAGGCTCGAGCATCTCGGCACCGGTCGCGCCGACCGTCAGCGCAGCCACCGTCGAGCCCGATCCCGTCCAGGAGGACGAGTAACCTCAGCGAACGCACGTTCGTTCATAGAGGAGAAACCATGGCCAACATCAACCGCGTCGTCCTCGTTGGCAACCTGACTCGCGATCCGGAGCTCCGCCAGACCCCAAGCGGAACGTCGGTCTGCAAGCTCCGAGTCGCCGTCAACACGCGCCAGAAAGATTCGGCGACGGGTCAGTGGGGCGACAAGCCCAACTACTTCGACGTCACCGTCTGGGGCAACCAGGGCGAGAGCTGCGCGCAGTATCTGGCCAAGGGCCGGCCGGTCGCAATCGACGGCAGGCTCGACTGGCGCGAGTGGGATGCTCAGGATGGCACGAAGCGCCAGGCGGTCGAGATCATCGCCGAGAACGTTCAGTTCCTCGGTAGCCGCGAGTCGAGCGGCGAAAGCTCCAGCTTTGTTCCCCAGGGCACGCCGGCTGCGAACGCCGACTTCGGCCCGGCCGACGACGACATTCCGTTCTAGAAGGAGACACCTTGGCCCAGCAGGACAAGAAGCGCAAGCGCATGAGCCCCAGCTCGATGCCGACCCGGCGCAGGGGATGCCATTTCTGTAAGGACCACGTCGAGGAGATCGACTGGAAGAACGCGGGCGCCCTTCGCCGCTACATGTCCGAGCGCGGCAAGATCCGAGCCCGGCGCATCACCGGCGTGTGCCGTCGCCACCAGCGGCAACTGGCGGTCGCGATCAAGCGAGCACGCGAGATGGCCCTTCTCCCCTACGTATCGGAATAAGGAGCCGGAATGGAAGTCATCCTTCTTCAGGACGTGGAGAAGATCGGGCTACGCGGCGACGTGGTCTCGGTGGCGCGGGGCTACGCGCGTAATTTCCTGATTCCGCGCCGGCTGGCCGAGCCGGCGACACCGGGCAAGGTCGAGGAGATACGAAAGCGAGACGCCCGTCGGGCGCTCCAAGAGGCGCGCAGCGCCGAGCAGGCCGAGGCGATCGCCGACAAGCTGCGCAAGACCGTACTCCGTTTCGAGGTCAAGGCGGGCCCTACCGGCGCGCTCTTCGGCTCCGTCACCCCCAGCGACATCGCCGACGAGATCTGGCGCACGCGCAAGATTCGCATCGATCGGCGCAAGATCGGGCTTTCCGATCCGCTCAAGCGTGTCGGTAGCTTCGCGGTGCCGATTCACATCTTCGAAGAGGTGAGCGTCGAGGTGAAGACGCTTGTCGTCCCCGAGGGCGGCGAGCTGACTCCCGAGCAAGAGGTGACCGTGGCGCCCGGCGAGCCGGTGAGCGAACCGGTCAGTGAGCCGGTGAACGAGGAGCCCGAGGCTACCGAAGTTGAGCCGAGCGAAGGCGAGCCGGCCGCGGACGACGAGTCTGCCGACTCCGAGAGCTGAGTTTCTACTCGTGCGGCTCTCCGCGAGAGCCGGAGCCGCGCCGCTACCTGCTGTGAGCCTGCGCCGATCCGACGGCTTTGCGCCGCCGCCTGTGCCAGAGCTGGAAGCGGTGCTCCTCGCCGCGAGCGAGGCGCACGATGTTTGTGCGATGTAACCAGATGATGGCCAGAGCGCCGGCGCCCATAAAGATGACCACCGAAAGATCCTGCCCCAGCAGGAGCGCGCTGGGAGCAAGCGAGACGGCCGCCAGAATCGAGGCGAGCGACGCGTAGCGTCCGGCGAGGAAGACCAGCGCCCACACTGCCAGGCCCACCACGGCGACTAACGGAGCGATGCCGATCACCGCGCCGCCGCAGGTTGCGACCATCTTGCCGCCGCGGCGAAAACGCATGAACAGCGGGCGCCAGTGCCCGAGCATCGCGGCCGCTCCGGCCAGCACGGCCACGAGCGAGCCGTGGGTAAGCGAGGCGACCAGAGCCGGAGCAAAGCCCTTCAGCACGTCGAAGAGCACGACCGTAAGGCCGAAGCGGGCACCGAAACAACGCCAGACGTTGGTACCACCGATGTTGCCGCTGCCGAGGCTACGGATGTCCTGACCGCGCAGCAGGCGCACGAGCCAGTAGCCGAAGGGGATACTGCCGGAGAGATAACCGGCCAGTACGAACAGCAGCGCAGTACCCATGTTCACCTGGCTCTCGTGTCGAGGTAGGTCGCTTTCATCGGCCGAGTACGAGCAACTGCGTGGTGGCACCGCAGTGCTTCGGACCAGATTTGAGCATAGCGCCGCGGCAATACGTGCGAGCGGCAAGCCGGCCGTGCTATGACTCTGGCCGTGCACTGGCCTCGATCTACAGCCAAACCGGCGAGTATCGACGCGCCTTCTTCGCCAAAACAACGCCCGCAGGCGACCTCGAGCAAGCGAAGCGAACACCGGCGCGAGCTCGTGCTACTCGGACTCGTGTTGCTCGGGATAGCCGTCTTCTTCACCGGCTACGCGACGGGCCAGCACGACTACACCTTCCGCACCAGCTGGTACACGCCGCTGCGAGGGACGAGCTTGGCGCCGAAGACCTTTGGCAGCGTGCAGGGAGGGCCCATGGACCCGGGCGGCAACACGCCGCTTCTCGTGACGGTACGCGGCCTTCGTATCCTGCCCGCCAACGAGCACTACGCTCTCTACGTGGTCGATGCCAAGCACGAGTCGTCGCGCTGCGGCATTTTCTCGGTCGGCGAGGGCACAACGCAGGTCGAGCTGAGCTACCCGGGACTGCCGAAGGAGCCGCACGGCTGGAAGATCGAGCGCGAGCGCAGCGGCACAACCGGCTCCGGCGAGATCGTCGCCCAAACTGCCTGGCGCTAACGGCGCCGGAGCTTACGGTGGAGTGCGCCCCGCCGAGACGAAGGCGGCGTGAGTAAGCGGCATTCGCTCGGCGAACAGGCCCTCTATCGCCTCGGCGTAGCGCCTGATCTCGCGCTGCGCGGCCTCGGCGTTTCTGAGCGAGAGGAAGTTCATCAACGCGCGGGCGTTTACCGTCCAGTAGAACTCGGTGTAGGCGGCGACGGGTAGCACCGTGCGCGCCAGTTCGCGTGCGATTCCGGCCTCGATCAGCTGGTCGTAGACCGCGTACGAGGCCCTGTTCGCCTTCTCGATCTCGGCCCGCGCCGTCGCGGCCAACTCCGGTTCGACCGGCTCGAAGGAGTATGAGCCAGGCTTTCCGACCTGTTGGCGCACGTCCTCGAGAGCGGGGATGTAGAACTCGTCGTTCGCACGTGTGTAGCGCATGCTGAACTCGTTGAACGACGACCAGCGGTGCCTGATCCACTCGCGCATGACGAAGATGGGGCAGCGCACGTGGAAGCGAAAGGAGTTGTGCTCGAAGGGCGTCCCGTGCCTGTTGCGCAACAGGAACCCGATCAGGCCCTCGTCCTCGGACTCCATCTCCTGCTTGCGACGGGCGAAGCTGACGCGGGCCGCGTTGACCACCGATAGATCGCTCGCCATCGCGTCATCGAGTCGAACGAAGCCGTGGTCGAGAACGGGAATCGAGTCGTCGGGAACCTTTGGCTTGGTCACGGAGGCAGTCTAGAGGGACTAGTGGATGGCGCCTGCGACAGGCGCAGCAGACAACGGCCAGGCGCGAGGACGAGATACGAGCGGGCCGAGCCCGCTACGGGGTAGTTCGAAGCGGCGTCGCTCGAGCGATCAGGCCGTCCCTCCCTGCATGCCGATTCGAGTTCTCGGATCGATGAGGACGTAGATGATGTCGACGATGAAGTTGGCGATCAGGACCCCGATGATGATGAACAGGAAGATCCTCTGAATCACGAAGTAGTCCTTGGTCGAGATCGCCCTGAAGATCTGAGATCCGAGACCGGGGTACGAGAAGACGATCTCGGTGACGAGAGCTCCGGCGAGCACGGCTCCGATCGCGAGCGCAAGCCCGGTGATCTGCGGCAGCATCGCGTTTCTGTACGCGTACTTGCGCACCAGCCGTCTTGGCGCTCCCAGTGCCTCCAGGTAGTGCGAGTAGTCCGACTCCAGCTCGTAGATGATCATGTTCCTCATCCCGATAGCCCAGCCGCC
>Ga0315542_1001809_pt1 | contig 13288 bp, 11 predicted proteins | sample SalMarSW160120MG_FD_202541 | JGI IMG/M metagenome (GOLD analysis project Ga0315542, IMG submission 202541) | Salt marsh sediment microbial communities from the Plum Island Ecosystem LTER, Massachusetts, United States - Salt Marsh Sediment SW1601-20 ...
TGGCTGGTTTTCATCGCCTCGTCGATGGCTAACAAGCGGTGATAGATCCGTTCCAGAACGGGAAGCGTAAAGTGGCGCGCTTGATTGCTCATCTTATCCGCCACGTAAGGATGAAGCTTGAGGGCCCGGACGGCATCGCGAGGCTGCCCACCATTATCCAAAATCTCGCGCGTTAACAGCAGCAAACGGAACTGACGTACGATCATGCCGAAGATTGAAAACGGGTCCTGCGACTCCAGCAAACGGTGCAACATACCGATTGCTCGTTTTCCATCTTGATTTCCCAATGCATCGACCATTTCAAAAATGTCCCCCTGGCCATAGTCGGCGGTAATCGCATCTACATCATCCGGTTCGATTGCCCGCTGGTAATTGACATAAGCGAGCAGCTTGCGGATTTCCTGGTCTGCAAGACGAGGATCATCGTCCACCAGTGTTGCCAGCAAGGCAGCGGCCGCAGGAGTTATTTGCCCATCTTGCGCTTTGGCAATTTCCTGAATTCTTTGTACCATCGCAGTGCCCTTGGGTAGCGGGAAAGCACGCAGATATACGCTATCAGCGTGTTCCTGTGCCCAGCGTTCCAGCCAATGCAGCCTCCCTTGACGCCTGTCTTTCTCAGAGGTCAATAGCCGGTACTCGACCAGCACCATAGCGGTAGTGGACGGGATATTTTCAAGCTGTTCCTGGAAATTCTGGCGCGCAGACGAACTGTTCAGACGGGTCAGAGGGTTCTCAAATACGACCAAACGCCGCTTCGCCAGGAATGGCATAACGTTCGCAACTGCTCCGAGTTCGGCGGGATCATAGGAACGGCCATCCAGGCGCGTGGTATTCATCTGAGCCATGGCATCGTCGCCCAGTTTAGCCTCGATTTCAGCAACAAACTGGGCAATAGCAAATTCATCCTCCCCATGCAGCAAATAGACTACCGGGGCGGGATCAGCCATTGCTATCCCCTGGTAATCACGCGGTGCGCCTTGATGCGCCCACGCGGTGAAGCAAAGATTTCTACTACTTGAAGGTCTCCCGGCTTACCGGATGTGGTGACATGCTCCTGTACTTGCATGCCAATCGGCTGTGCCAGCATCAAAGCCAGAGTCGCCAGAGAAGCTGCCAGCGGGATGCGCTCCAATTTATCACGAAACCGTCTCCCGGCGCCAAACATCGCCATAGAGGCCGCCACACCGGCAAAAGTTCCGGCGGTGACAAAGTTCGTACCGCAGTTGGGATGCACTGCCAACTCTTCTTCCCCATTTTGCATCCGTTTTAAGGCTTCATCCACAGCGTTCTGCACATCTTCAATGTCTACCTCTCCCAAAATCCAGAAACCACCGAAGTCAGAATGTCCCGCCAGACTGGTGCGCGGGTGCCGCTCCGCCAGAATATGCAGGGTAGCATGTTCCAGGCCATGATTTCGACGAACCCGTGAAATCGGGAAGCTCCCTAAAACCATCTCAAACAAATTTGTAGAATTTTCGCTCATATCGTCTCCATTTTGAATACAGTATCAATAAACAGTTTATCCATTCTTCCGATTTCACCGTTAAAATTTTTGGATTATTCTCACAGGATACGGCAATCCCGCAAGGCTGATTTTACCACCATAGAATGAGTGCGATTAACCTCTCGGTTGAGGCTAAAGGATGAGATGAAATCTAACTGCCGGAGTTGAAATACAAACAATTTTGAAAGGAGCAGACATCTGACCAATCATTTTTTAATGTTTTCACGTTATAATGAATTATGGAATAGGGGATGTTTTTCAGGGAGGTAATACTGCAATCCATGAAGCCGACACGTATCGTCCTGGCGGATGACCATGCAGTGATGCGAGCCAGTATCCGCCGTTTATTGGAGAATGCCCCCGATTTTGAGGTCGTCGGTGAGGCCAGCAATGGTGTTGAGGCCATCCATTCCGTTAACAGCCTGGCTCCCGATGTGCTCTTACTGGATATGGAGATGCCCGTTCTGAGCGGTGTTGAAGTGGCGAAAGAACTTCATGCCACCCACTCGCCTGTCAGGGTACTGGCATTAAGCGCCTACAACGATGAAGAATACATCAATGCGCTGCGAGAAAACGGTGCTTCAGGATACCTGACCAAAGATACCGCCTGGTCGAACATCGTCGAAACAATTCGCGAGGTCGCCCTCGGCAAAAAAGAGTGGATCAGGCGCTAACCATATTCAGGCTTACCGGCTGCCCGAATGTAGCCCTGGTGATTGCGCTCCATGCGCCCCTGGAATTCCAGGGGCGCTTTCATTCAATGAGAATAGTCCTTCTTCAGTTGGCAATCGTCGTGAGGGGCTTTTTCTGTTCTACGGGTTTCGTAGCGGTTGCCTGCAGGAATCCGGCATACATCAACAGCACGCCCAGAAATTCGCTCACATACAACCAGTCCACCAGACCGGCTTTAATAAAAGAACCAGCCATCGCCGGCATCAGCGCCCCAGCAGCGATTAAAATATTGCCCAGCACGCGATTGATCAGTACTTTCTTGCGCCAGAAGAGGTAAGCCGAGTAAATTGCACCACCCACCAGCGCGATCGTGCCATAAATATTGAGCAAAATCGTCAGTAATGTGATCAATCCGCTACGTTCCAAAATTTGCTGATATTGGGCAGACACAGGTTGGCTGGTGACAAAATCAGCAGCGGCAGCGGTGATGGGTGCCACCATGATCAAAATAAAGGCACCTATTGATACCAATCCCAGGATGATAGCCAATGTCTGAGCGACACCGCGTTTGCGTATCAAAAGGAAGATAGTTCCCTGGCCCAACCAGGCGGCCGTCAGCATCGCGCCGCTCAAATACCAGATTTTCAATGCCCATCCGCTAAACGAGAAACTCAGCAGCACTTCGGTTAAGGTCCCCAGCCCATAAAAAATCAGGCCGATTCCCCACATCAGCAGATGATTGCCTTTTTTATAGCGATAGCGATTAAATACCGCCGCGGCGAAAATAAATGTCATGATCGTAGAAAGGATAGAAATATAGTGCATACGGTCCTCCAATACAGGTTCAGGCGAAGAATTCAGACTACGAAGATAATTCCCATCATCGCCAGGATGACGATCGCGATGGTTGCCAGCAAACCCAAGAGCAAAAGGATCAACAGAAACGGCACCAATCGTTCCATCCATTTCGAAGGTTGGAAACGTTTACTTTTGCTTGAGCCATTCATCGATTTGCCCTCTGGTAAACTTCATAGGTTTCCATCAAAGTGATTAAAATTTGATCTGTAAAAGCATTCACTCTACGGAACATATCACTCCAGGCATAGGGAGATGATACTGCCGCGGCTTCATAAACAGAAAACATGGATTCCAATAACACATTACGGAAAAAGAGAAAAGCGTGAGTCGCCTCGATATAGCTTAATCCGTAACGCCGGCCACGCGAAGCATACTCATACCCCAATGCTTCCGCTTCGGCGTCCGCCTTTTTCCCATTTGAAGTCAAATAGCTGATCAGACCCTGAAGCAGCGCCCGCCCGCTTAAGCGGTACTGGTTGCGTGCTTCGTCGTCCAATTTTTTATACCACTCTTCTGTTGTCAAACGTCCTTCGCTGATCTGGAAGCGCGTATTCTTCAACGCATTCTGAACGATCAGGTGCACATCTGCAGGGCCATCCGCGCGCTGGGATTGCATCCAAAGCTCCACTTCACTGCGCAGGTAGCGGCGATGGCCTCCTTGTGTCCGGTGAACAGGCAGGGCGCCTTGATCAGACCAACTGCGTACGGTACTGGGATGCACACCCAGGATTTTGGCCACTTTGCTCAGGCTTAACCATTCAGACGCCATAGATGCTCTCCGGATGATCCATCTGAATCCAGGGGGAATTCATTTGCATAAGTTTCTTGCTCGTAAACAATTTTTATGGGCATTCCAAGCTAATTTATCAGAATATTTCGAATGGTCAATGTAAGTTTACGTAGATTTTCGTTATCCCTAGATTAATAACATCAGGCCTGGATTAGCAAGGAATCCAGGAGTTCTGAGAATTCTTGCGGTCGTTCGGCCGCGAACAGGCGCTTACGTTGAGATCGCGTCAGAGGCAATAGGCTCAAATAACGGCTGGCATGTTTGCGAAAAAGCACCAGCCCGTATTCCCCATCGTAAAAAGCCAACATCCGCTCTAGATGTCGCAGCATGGTGGAACGCACCTGTTCGAGAGGCACCTGTTCGCGATCCAGGCGCGAGAAGATCCAGGGATTGCCAATTGCGCCTCGTCCGATCATGACCGCATCGCAGTGCGTATACATCTTCATAAGCTCGATATCGGCAACCCGGCGCACATCCCCATTACCGATGACCGGGATGGAAAGGGCAGCTTTGATTTCAGCGATGGAATCCCAATCGGCTTTCCCGCTATAACCCTGAACTTTGGTACGCCCATGTACGGCCAGCGCAGAACCCCCATTTTCCTCTATGATCCGGGCAATCAGGAGATAGTTACGGCATTCATCATCCCATCCCAGGCGAATCTTGCCTGTAACCGGCACGTCCAGGGCTCGGCTGAGGGTCTTAAAAATGCGGGCGACTTTCAACGGGGTGCGCAGCAGCCCTGCGCCGGCACCGCGGCCCGAGACGCTGCGCTCCGAACAACCCATATTGATATCGATCACATCTGGATGGCGCTCCTGAAGACGCAAAGCTACCTCCAACAAGCGCTGGACATCGTTATCAAAGATCTGGAAAACTACCGGACGCTCTTGCGGTGTGTAAGCGAATTTCTGCTCAACGCGTGGGTGTGCGTTCAGGATATCCAATGCATTGATGAACTCGGTATAGCTCATCGCCGAACCCAGCTCGCGGCACATAAGCCGGAAGGGCAGATCAGAGAATCCATCCATCGGAGAGAGGATCAGATCCCCATAAACGGGGATAGAACCAACATGGAATACAGGGACAGGCAAAATTATCCCCCTAGTTATCTTGAGCCTGGTCGGATAGGAGAGCATGATCCAGGGCCTGGGTTAAAGAGCGTACCTCGATCACTTGAATCCCATCTGGCCATGGTTCGCCTCGGCGCATACGCCGGGGTACGATGGCGGATTTAAATCCCAGCTTTTCCGCCTCTTTCAAACGGGAAGGCATCTGGGCCACCATGCGTAACTCACCGGAGAGCCCAACTTCCCCGATCAAAACGGTTTCTGCCTTTACCGGAATATTGCGCAGGGATGAAGCGATTGCAACCGCAACCGCCAAGTCTGCGGCTGGCTCTCCAATAGAAAGTCCGCCAACAACATTGACAAAAACGTCCTGATCGCCCAAGGGCAGCCCAACTCGCCGGGTAAGTACCGCGACGGTAAGCAGCAGGCGGTTGAAGTCGACTCCATTGGGCGTACGTCGCGGGTTTCCGAAGGTAGTAGGGCTGGTCAGGCCCTGGATCTCCACCAACAGCGGGCGGGTGCCTTCCATGGTGACGGCGATCGCCGACCCAGGAGCGTTCACCAGCCTTTCGGCGAGAAATGCTTCGGACGGATTGTTGATCTCGACCATGCCGCGATCGCGCATCTCAAACACGCCAACCTCGGAGGTCGCCCCAAAGCGGTTCTTTACCGAACGCAGCAAGCGGTAGGATTGAAAACGATCTCCCTCCAGATAAAGGACCGTATCGACGATATGCTCCAGGACGCGCGGCCCGGCGATGGTTCCTTCCTTGGTGACATGCCCGATCAGAAAAACGGCCAGGCCGGAGGCTTTGGCCAGCTCACGCAGGCGCGAGGAGCTTTCACGTACCTGCGAGACAGACCCGGCAGATGATTCCAATTCCGGAAGGTAGGTGGTTTGGATCGAATCTACTACCAACAGACTGGGGTTCACCTCAGAAACGTGCTCCAAAATTTCAGACAGATTGGTCTCTGTCACCAGAAGGAGATCTTCGGGTATGGTCAACCCGTCTTGCGCTGATCCGTTATTTGCGGCGCGCAGCAAGCGCAAGGCACGCATTTTGATCTGGCGTTCGGATTCTTCTCCGGAAACGTACAGGACCGGAATCCGGTGAGCCATCTCCAAAGCGACCTGCAGTAAAAGGGTCGATTTGCCAATGCCCGGGTCACCCCCGATCAACACGATGGAGCCGGGCACAACGCCGCCGCCCAGGACACGCGAAAACTCCTCGATGGCAACAGGATACCGTTCTTCGACATTCTCGCTGATTTCGGACAAACGCCGGGGGATCGAGCGCCCGGACAGGCCGCGTGCCGGCACCCTGGAGGAGGTGCTGGCAGGGACGACTACTTCCTCAACCATGCTGTTCCAGGCGCCACATTGCGGGCAGCGCCCCATCTGGCGCGGCGTCCTGCGTCCGCATTGCTGGCAAACGTATTGGGTACGGGTTTTCGGCATAGCGTGTATTATAACTAAAGAGAACGCAGACGGGACTCTGCGTTCTCTATATTTCAGTCTAATTGGCTGTCAAAAGACGTCTTTTGACGACCGTTCTTCTCAATTTCCTGCCGCGACCACTTCAGATGGGGCAGGAAGCTCGCCCTCGCTGTGGCGCAGTACAACTTCACCTTCATCTGCGTCCACGACGATCACGTCACCATCCGAGAAATCTCCGCCCAACAATGCGTCAGACAAGGGATCCTCGACTTTCTGCTGGATGACACGGCGCAGCGGACGGGCACCCATCTCGGGATCGTATCCCAGATCGGCCAGAACTTCCAGCGCTTTCGGGGTGGCATTCAGCACGATGGAATGCTCTTCCAGGCGGTGAGCGACCTTCTGTAGCTCCAGTTCGACGATCTCTTCGATGTCTTGCTTGTTCAGCGAGCGGAAGACGATCACATTATCCACACGGTTAATGAACTCGGGGCGGAAAACCCGCTTGAGGGAGTCCATCAACTTCTTGCGCATCTCATCGTAAGCGGTGCGCTCCTCAGCCTCGTCATCGTCGCGCTTGAGTGTAAAGCCCAGGGAGGATTGGCGCTTGATCATATCGGCGCCCACATTGGAGGTCATCACGATGATCGCATTGCGGAAATCCACTTTGCGGCCGCGGGCATCCGAAAGATGTCCTTCTTCCATAATCTGCAGCAGCATATTATGCGCTTCCGGGTGGGCCTTTTCGATCTCATCGAAAACGACGATCGAGTAAGGACGCCGTCGTAAAGCTTCGGTCAGTTGCCCCGATTCTTCATAGCCCACATATCCTGGAGGCGCTCCGACCAGACGGCTGACCGTGTGACGTTCCATAAATTCGGACATATCGAGTTGGATCAAAGCATCTTCGCTCCCGAAGAGGAAGCGGGCCAGCGCCTTGGTCAGCTCGGTCTTGCCTACACCGGTGGGTCCCAGGAAAATGAACGAGCCGATTGGACGGCGAGGATCTTTCAGACCAGCACGCGCCCGGCGAACCGCTTTCGAGATGGATTGGATAGCCTCTTCCTGGCCAATAATCTGCTTGCGCATTTCATCTTCCATTTGCAGCAAGCGGAGCGATTCTTCCTGGGCTATCTGCATCACAGGAACGCCGGTCCACATGGAAACAACCTCGGCGATATCTTCTGCTGTAACCACCGGGCTGGTGGAACGATCCCAACCTGTGCGCAGGCGCTCAAGCTGGCGCTCCAGAGCTTCCTGGCGATCCAAGAAATCCTGGGCATCGTCATGGCGGCCATCTTCCAGGGCCAGGGCATGGTTCGCACGCATTTCCCTGAGCTGGGTCATCAAATCTTTCGCCGTCTTCGCCGAGGGGCTCTTGTACATGCGCACGCGGGAGGACGACTCGTCGATCAAATCGATCGCTTTGTCGGGTAAAAACCGCTCGGTCACGTAACGGGCAGAAAGGTGCGCGGCTGCATCCAGGGCCTCGTCTGAAATCGTCAGGCGATGGTGCTCTTCGTAGGCGCTGCGCACACCCCGTAAAATATCGATGGTCTCGTCGATCGAGGGCTCTTCCACGATCACAGGTTGGAAGCGGCGTTCCAAAGCGGCGTCGCTTTCGATATGCTTGCGGTATTCATCCAGGGTGGTTGCCCCAATCACCTGCAGCTCACCGCGTGAGAGAGCTGGTTTCAAAATATTGGCGGCGTCTACAGAAGAACCCGCCGCACCGGCGCCCACCAGCATGTGAACCTCATCGATGAAAAGGATAGCACCTGAGGTCTTCAATTCTTCAATGACCCTTTTGAGACGCTCCTCAAACTGGCCACGCTACATCGTCCCAGCGACTAACGAGCCAACATCCAACTGTAAAACACGCTTATCGAGCAACGGCCCGGGGACATCCCCATCGACGATGCGTTGGGCGAGTCCTTCAACAATCGCAGTCTTTCCAACACCGGGCTCTCCGATCAGGGCGGGATTGTTCTTGGTCCGACGGGCGAGGATCTGGATCACACGCTCGATTTCCATCTGGCGCCCGATCACCGGGTCCAGCTTTCCTTCTTCTGCCAGGGCCGTAAGGTCCGTGGCAAGCTGATCAACCATTGGGGTCTTTGGCCGTGATTCAGCTTTCGTCGGCTTGGCCTCACCAGTGCTTGTGCGCCGAGAGGCGCTGCTTTCCTGGAGAACACGGCGAGTCTGGCGCCGAATCTGCTCCGGGGATACGCCCAATTTGCGCAGCACATCCAGAGCAATACCTTCTCCATAGCGTACCAAACCTAACAGAATGTGTTCGGTACCGATATAGTGATGCCCCATTCGCCGCGCTTCTTCCACGGCATATTCTAAAACTTGCTGAGTCCCGGGAGAAAGGTCCAGCTTTCCGCCTCGATATTGTCCCGGTCCAGTCAAACGTTCAACAATTTCCTGCACCCGTTCAGCATCTAACCCCAATTCACGTAATACGCGTCCAGCAACACCACCTTCTTCTCGAATTAACCCCAGCAGAAGGTGTTCTGTTCCTATGTAGTTATGGCGCATTCGCTCAGCTTCCTGATGTGCCAGGCTGAGCACTCTGCGCGCCCGTTGTGTAAATCGTTCCATGCCAGCCATGGTACTACCTCCTAACTAGAAAAACACAGTACCATTATATGACTCACTCTGCATTGTGCTGTCGCAATTTGCGTTTGCATTTTGCGCTCGCATGATACAGATGCACCATGCACCTGCGTCATGCAGGCATGAGCATAAAATGATTATGAGACATTTAGTCCAATTGGATTCTACCAGAGTTTGTCAAGTGCGAATGGCTTTAAAAGGCCGCGCGGGGTTAAATTAACACAACTCTTAGAGAAATTCGCCAAATTCTACAATGTAAATAGCAATGAGCGCACCTTTTGCACGGTGCGCTCACATTAATCAATTTGTTTTCGTGCTTAAGAACCAAACACTAAGATCGTCTGGTTATTCTTCTGTAACTTCTTCGCCGGTCTCATCGGAGTTGGTTTCTTCCAGTTCTTCAACTTCTGGCTCTTCAACTTCCGGTTCGACCTCGTCTACAGGTTCGACAACCGTTGTCTCTTCAGCAGGTTCCAAGACATCCATGGGTTCAACTTCATCCACCACTTCTTCGTCTACCACTTCTTCGTCATCCTGCGTTTTTCCGACCTCTTCGGCTAAGGCCATCTTCCAGTCGAAATCAGCGTAGGCGGGAGAATCGACCTTACGCAGGCTCAAGCCTATGCGGCGGCGCTCGGGATCGACTTTAATTACCCGCAAAGTAACGACATCACCTTCGTGAACGACCTCTTTGGGATGACCTACCCGCTGTTCGCTCAATTCTGAGACGTGGATCAAACCTTCCAACTCCTCGTCCAGACGTGCGAAAGCCCCGAATTTGGTCAAATGGGTGATCGTGCCTTCGATCAGCATCCCTTCTTTGAGCTTTTCAACTCGATCAATCCAGGGATCCTTCTGTAGTTGACGAATGGAGAGACCGATACGCTTGCGGTCCTGATCCACACTGATCACCTTCACCTTGACTTCCTGACCAACCTTCAGAACCTCATTAGGGTGCTGGATGCGTTCCCAGGAAATCTCAGAAAGGTGAACCAGGCCATCGGCACCTTCAATATTTACGAATGCGCCGAAATCTGCCAGGCTGGTAACCCGCCCGGTACGGACATCACCTTCAGAAAGCTCTTCCAACAAGCGATCCTTCAGGCTCTCACGTGTTTCCTGCAAAGCCAGCCGTTCGGAGAGGATCAAACGCCGGCGCTCACGATCAACTTCGATGACCCGCACCTTGATTTCTTCTCCAACCATCTTTCCCCAGCGCTGCTCAGGTGAATCGCCGGTCGCAGTTGTCCGGCGCACCAGACTGATCTGAGAAGCGGGGACAAAGCCGCGCAGCCCGCCTATGGGAACAATGAGACCACCTTTGTTGTAACCGATGATCTTGCTATCCACCGATTCGGTAGACTCGAGCATCGCTTCGACAACTTCCCAATCTTTTTCCTCGCGGGCACGCGTATAAGAAAGCACAACGTTCCCGTTCTGATCTTCAGGAGCTACAACATATACAGGAATCTCCTGGCCAATCTTGAAAGCTGCCCGTTCATCTGAAGGGATTTGTTCCAATTCTCGACCAGATAGAACACCTTCGGATTTTGTGCCAATACTGACCAAAATCTCATTATCACGAATCGTTGCAATCACTCCCTGGCGAATTTCGCCCTGGCTGGGGAAATCGAGGCTGAGCCCCTGCTCCTCCAGCAGACTTTCCATGGAAGGTGTGTCTTGAGCGAGATGCTCATTTGGTTCTTGGTCTAAAACCTGGTTATTTTCGGGCTCGACCTCTTGCCCAATTAGGGCGTCATTGTGTTCCATAAGCTTACAGACTCCGGTTTTGTGGATAAGATATGGTGCGTATTATAAAGGTGAAAAGGCAACTTGGCAACCTTTATGATAAGATTATGATTTGGGTTTGATAAAATTTTTTTGAGGTTACAAGATGCCAGCTATTTATCCGTTTACTGCAATCGTCGGACAGGAAAGAATGAAGCGTGCCCTGGTCTTGAATGCTGTAGACCCGCGCATTGGCGGCGTTCTGATTCGCGGCGAACGCGGTACCGCCAAGTCTACTGCTGCACGGGCCATGGCGGCCTTGCTGCCCCAGATCCAAGTTTTCAGTGATTCTCCTTTTAATGATGACCCAGGCGCACCGAATACCTGGTCCGACTGGGTAAAAGAACAAATGGCCCAGGGTAAGGAAATGGTAACGGAAAAGCGTCGCATCCGTTTTGTTGACCTGCCTGTCAGCGCTACAGAAGATCGCGTGGTGGGAACACTAGACATCGAAAAAGCGATCCAGAAAGGCGAACGCCATTTCGAGCCGGGTGTTTTGGCAGCCGCCAATCGCGGTTTATTGTATATCGATGAAGTTAATTTGCTGGATGATCATGTCGTAGATTTGTTGCTCGACTCGGCTGCAATGGGAGTGAATATCGTTGAGCGCGAGGGGATTTCCTTTTCTCATCCGGCGCGTTTCATCCTGGTTGGGACGATGAATCCGGAGGAGGGCGATCTGCGTCCACAGTTATTGGACCGCTTCGCTCTGTCAGTAGAGATTCATGGCATTCGTGGTGCCCGCGAGCGAGTGCTGATCATGCAACGCAACCTCAGTTTCGAGGCTGATCCGGAGAATTTTCGCGAGCAATGGATGTCAAACGAAGATGAATTGTCCCGCCAGATCGAACAGGCGCGCACGATCGTCAATCGCGTCACTTATGCCAGCCGCGATCTGCTTTCCATAGCAGCTTTGACAGCCTCGCTGAATGTAGATGGACATCGCGCTGATCTGGTGATCCTCAAAACAGCCCGTGCCCATGCGGCCTTTGAAGGCCGGACGGCGATCAATGATCGCGATATCGCCCTGGCCGCTGAACTGGCCTTGCCACACCGCATTAAACGCGGCCCCTTCAACCAGGCCGAAATTTCCATGGATGATCTGCAGGAACGCATCGAGCAGCTTCAAGGTGCAGCGCCTAGTGAGGGTGAGCCTGAACCGGTGCCTAGCGAAGAATCTCTTGACGAAAAAAAAAAGGAGTGAGCCAGGAGATTCAGGTAGAGGACTCTAGTACAGAGCAAAGCCCGGCAGAGCCGGGGCGCCAGGATGTCTTCGATACAGGCAATGCCTACTGGTGGGATGGCGGCGAAAAAGTAAAGATCGGACAGACTTTTACGCCGCGAAAAATTGATAACCCCCTGGATAAAATGACCCGGAAGCATGGTGGGCGCCGCTCTCGAACCCGTACAGAGCGTAAGCGCGGGCGTTATATTATGGCCCGTCCGGCGAATGGCAAAATTGAAGACCTGGCATTCGACGCAACATTACGCGCAGCTGCCCCCTTCCAAAAAGAACGCAAAGAACAGCGCAAGCGGGTGGCATTTGCCATCCATTCGAGCGATTTTCAGCGCAAAATTCGCGTCAAGAAAGCTGCCAACCTGGTGCTATTTGTTGTCGATGCATCCTGGTCGATGGCTGTCGCCGAGCGTATGGCGGCCACCAAAGGAGCAATCCTATCCCTCCTCACGGACGCTTACCAGCGGCGGGATCGAGTAGGTTTGGTCGTTTTTCAAAAAGATCGCGCCACTTTGATCCTACCACCTACCAACTCAACCCATCTCGCTCAGCGCGCCCTGGCAGATATCCCGGTGGGCGGGAAAACTCCTCTTTCAGCCGGGCTGTTCCTGGCACATCAGGTGATTCAAAAAGAACGCATCCTGCACGCAGATGTCATGCCACTCATTATCCTGCTGACAGATGGCGCTGGCAATGTCTCTATGAGCAGCCTCGCCCCGCAGGAGGAATCGCATCGCATTGCCGAGCAAATCGCCGGCGATGAAATTCGCAGTGTGGTCGTTAATATGGAACATGCGGCTTTCGACCAGGGATTGGCCCAGACTCTGGCAGATCACTTGCACGCACCTTGCTACACTTTGAGCGAGTTGAAAGCTGAGACGCTTTATCAAAAAGTGCGTGAGGAGATGGCTTTCTAAGCTTTGAAACTCAATAAGCAAATGTGCTTTCTTAAGCCTGCGCTGCTTTGTCTCCTGATCTTACTCACAGCTTGTAGCGCAGTATTTCCTACATCGGTTCCAAGCCAGACAGCATCACCTGAAGCTGCGCTTCCCTCGATCACACCGGTGGCTACATTAACCCCAACCCAAACCGGGTTGCCCTTATCACCGACACTCCCAGCGACCTCAACGCCCGTGCCTCGCGATCCGATCCTGCTGGGTGAACATTTCACCATCCTGGATTGGTCGCCTGACAGCAGATCACTGGCTTTCATGCAGCAAACGCAACAGGACCTTGCCGGCTCTTCTTTAGAGACTGCTGTGCCGGGACCACCTTCAGGTACCTTCCACATCTATAATATTCTGAATGC
>Ga0315542_1001810_pt1 | contig 13285 bp, 14 predicted proteins | sample SalMarSW160120MG_FD_202541 | JGI IMG/M metagenome (GOLD analysis project Ga0315542, IMG submission 202541) | Salt marsh sediment microbial communities from the Plum Island Ecosystem LTER, Massachusetts, United States - Salt Marsh Sediment SW1601-20 ...
GGATTCGGGACGTGCATGAACTGAGACGATCGTGAAGCGATTGGGTCTGTTGGCGCTCGTGATGTTGGTGGTTGGCTGCGCCTCTGCGCAGCCAACCACCACTTCGGACACCCTTCGCTAGGCTCTCTCCGGACAGGGAGAGATGACGTGGCCGGCAAACCCTCCAACGACGACCCGGCGGGTCCGCACTCGTTGTGGTCTGGGTTGCTCTCTCCCGGAGCCATGGAGACAACCCAGACGAGTAGCGGTCACTCCTCCCGGAGCGAGTCGATATCCACGCTGGAGTCCTCCTGATCGAAGTACTCCTCTTTCCCTGCCTTTGACAGCCTCTCGATCAGCGACCTCGCCCGTTCCCGCTCGATCGGATCGTCCGCCTCGACTCTCAACATCGCCTTGCGCCCCTCCCCCATCGCGAGCAACACCGCTGCGGCAGCATCGCGGGCGTACCTGTCTCTGTCATCGAGGGCGCCGCTCAATGCGTCGACACCGTCCGGCAGCTGGGACAGAGCCACCGCCGAGTTGTGGCGAACCCACCACGAGGAGTCAGTCAGGCAATGACGAAGGACCGGAACCGCCATGCGGTCGCCGGCCTCACCAAGAGCCTTGGCCGTCTGCGCGCGTACCTCCCAGGTGGAGTCGCGCATCGACTGGATCAGGTCCTGGATTCCCAACGGGGTACACACCGACCCCAACGCGGCAGCCGCCTTGATCCTCGTCTCTTTCTCCGGGTAGTCGAGCATGTCCAGAAGCACCCGTTCGGAGCGGTGGTCGCCGATCTTGCCCAATGCCCGAAGCACGAGTTCCGAGTGGCGGCCCGACCGCTCCACATACTCGTTCAGTAGCAGGACGGCGTCGGCACCGAACGATCCGAGGGAGTCGGCGATTCGATGAGCCGCCCAGCCATCCTCCTTGTCCAGCTGTGCGAGCACCGGCCGTACGGCCATCGGCTCCCCAATGCGCGCCAGGGCTGCGACCGCCTGGATACGCACCTCCGGAACCGGGTCACTCAGCACGAACATGAGCCGCGGAGCGGTCGCCGGGTCGGCCAACTCCGTCAGCGCCTCGGCTGCCCGGACCCGATCATCCTTGGATCGGGAATGGAGCGCCGCCAGGAACCGCCGCACCACACCGATCGATCCGGCCATCCGCAGCAGAAACGCTCGTTCCTCGCCCTGGAGAAAACGCAGATACTCGACCAGGACTTCTTGGAGCACCGGGTCGGACGCGTAGCGGCGGATCGAGCGGGGTATGGACCCCTTCTCGACCAGCAGTGTGCCCAGCAAGTCGACGTATCGTCCACGCCGCTCGGTGGCGAGCCTTCTCTCCCTCGTTCCCCGAACCTTGGTCCACGTGAACGAACCGACGAGCGCGATCAGGACAGCGGCCGTCAACACGGCGATCTTCACCAACCACGGTTCCATCACCTAGAGAATCGGAATCTGCCGACGTCACCTTGAGGACAACGCCCTACACTCGCCACATGCGGAAACTGCTCCTGGTCGCCGCCGTCGCTATCGGCTGGATCGTGATGCGTCGTCGCACTTCGGTCCCGGTCGGAACCTGGGAGCCGCTCGAACGGTCATGAGGGTCGCCATTCACCAGACGAGCCCGATCGCCGGCCGTTGCGCCGAAGTCCTTCTCGCAGATCGAAGTGTCGACATGCTCGGTGTGCTGGACGCCAAGCGTACGGGGCCGAAGATCACCACCGTCGAAGACCTCGGGGACTGGGATCTGCTGGTGTCAGATGCGGCCGACGCGGGACCCCTCGTAACACGGGCAACCCAAGCGGGCATCCCGCTCGTCATACGGGGTCCAGTCGGGCCCCCGATCACGATTCCGGTGCTGACCGAAGTGTCGCTCGAGACCATCGCCCGTGCGTTGGCTGCATCCAACGATCATCGACTCGTCGCAAGCACCATCCGCGGAGAACGGCGCAGAACAGGCACGCGGGTCCGGTTCCCCCCTCCTGTCGGAACCCTGTCGGCAACGGAGGGACCCGACGGCATGCTTCTCGCTCCCACACCCGGAGACTGGGGCGGGGCCATCGTTGATATGGCAACCGGAACCATCGGGATCGCCGACAACTTCGACTTCCTCGAGGCGATCGCACTTGCGTCCGGAGCGCTCCTCGTGGCAGCGATTCATCACGAACCCGGATTGATCGACATCCGGCATCACGCCGGTATGTACCTCGACATCGCGGACGCAGCCGGACTGGAGATCGCTAGGTTTCGACCGGGCCGGTAGGCGCATCGACGGTCTCGACGCTCGGACCTGGTTCAACCGCTGGAATCTCCTCCGTCGGTTCATCCTCGTCAAACGGATTCGCAGGCGGCGGTGTGTGCGTCTGCGGTGCACGAACGACTGGTGTCACTGCGGGAACGTTCAGTGTTTCCTCCAGAACCACGATCTCGACCCCACCGACCACATCCGAGATCAGGTTGTACATGACTGCCAGCAACGTGGTGAGTCCACTCATCACCGCCGCCCACACAAGACCCAGGAACACCACGACGCGCAGATACTGATCCCCTGATTTGAACAGTGTTGCGTTCTCGTCGATCAGCGAGATCTTCTTGAGGAAGTCCTCGATAGCGAGGGGAATGCCCGAGTTGTTCAGGACCGCCCACAGGATGACGACCGCCAGTACGAACATGAGGGCGAGCACGAAGTAGAGGACCAGCGACACTTTCATCACTGTCCATGGATCGAATTTGCGAACGATTCGGCGAACCCGGCGCACCGCCATACTCAGCTCCTCGCTTCAGGCGAGTGTACCGCCGCCGTGTACAACTGCCTGCGCATCGCTAGTCCTCTGGAGGCACCGGCGCGATCGCCGTCAGCTCGGTGTCCTTGGCGAGATTCATCACCTTCACGCCGCTCGCTTCCCGCTTCTGGCGGCTGATGGTCTTGGTTCCGAGACGAATCACCACGCCACCCGAGGACACTGCGAACACCTCGGACCCCGGGGAGATCGCCCTGCCTGCGACCAACATGCCGCGCACACGGGTCAGCTTCATCGACTTGACGCCGATGCCACCCCGTCGCTGCACGGGGAACTGCGACATCGCGACACGCTTTCCGTAGCCACCCGACGACACCAGCAACAGTTCTTCGCCGTCTTTGCTGGTCGCAGCCGAAATCACCTCGTCGCCTTCACGGAGTTTGATACCGCGAACTCCCTGAGTTGCCCGGCCCATCGGACGGAGGTCCCCTTCCGAGAACCGAATGCCCATCGCGTTCCGGGTGAACAGCAGCACATCGTCGGACCCGTCCGTCGTGCGGACCGCCACGACCTCGTCGTCGTCCTGGAGGTTGATCGCCACGAGCGTCGAATTGCGCGAGTCATAGTCCGAGAACGGGGTTTTCTTGATGAGACCCTTCTTCGTTGCCGTCACCAGGAACCGTGAGGTTTCGTAGTCGCGAGTGTCGATGACCGCCTCGATCCGTTCCTCCGGTTCCAGCGGCATCACCGACTGGCCCAGCACACCCTTGGAGGTCCGCTCTCGCCTCGGAATCTGATGTGCCTTGACGCGGTGTACCTTGCCCCGATTCGTGAAGAACAACAGATACGAGTGCGCGGTGGTGTGCACCAGGTGTGCGATCACGTCGTCCTCGCGGAGTGCAGCGCCCTGCACTCCCCTGCCGCCGCGGGCCTGCGCACGGTATGTGCGGGCAAGTACGGCCTTGACGTAGCCGTTGGCTGACACGGTGACGACCAGTTCCTCGTCGGCGATGAGGTCCTCCAGGGACAGCTCACCGTCGTCGGGGATGATGTGGCTTCGCCGATCGTCGCCGAACTTGTCCCGAACCTCGGTCAGGTCCTCGGCGATGATCGCCCGGCGGCGAGCCGGATCGGCCAGGATCGACTTCAGGTCGGCGATCGTGATCAACAGGGCGTCGTGTTCCTCGCGAACCTTGCTGGTTTCCAACGCAGTCAACCTGCGCAGCTGCATGTCGAGAATGTGGTTGGCTTGAATCTCTGACAGGTCGAAACGATCCATCAACGCCGCTCTCGCCACAGAGGTGTCCTCAGAGCCTCGGATGATCTCGATGACCTCGTCGATGTTGTCCAGGGCGATGAGCAGACCTTGGAGGATGTGGAGACGCTTCTCGGCCTCGTTCAACCGGTATCGGGTCCGGCGCTCGATCACGTCCATCTGATGATCGAGGTAGTGGCCGACCATTTCGGCAATGCTGAGCGTCCTCGGAACGCCGTCTACCAGCGCCACCGTGTTTACGCCGAACGTCTCCTGTAGCTGCGTCATCTTGAACAGCTGATTGAGCACGATCTGGGGAATGGCGTCTTTCTTCAGCTCGATCACGAGCCTGGTGCCCACGCGGTCGGAGCTCGCATTGCGCAGGTCGGCGATACCGGAGATCTTCTTGCTGTGCACGAGGTCGGCGATCTTCTCGAGGACCCGGTCGTGGGACACCTGGTATGGCAATTCGGTGACGATGATCGCCGTGCGCCCTTTCCGGATTTCTTCGATGTCGGTGACGGCACGCATCTTGACCGACCCACGGCCCGTCCGGAGCGCTTCCTTGATGCCTTTCGTGCCCACCAGATACCCGCCGGTCGGGAAATCGGGACCTTTCACGAACTGGAGGTAGTCGTCGATCGGCGCATCCGGCTTTTCCAGTGCAAACAGGCAGGCGTCGACGACCTCTCTCAGGTTGTACGGAGGGATGTTGGTCGCCATGCCGACCGCAATACCCTGCGAACCATTGACCAACAGGTTCGGGAAGCGTGCCGGCAGCACCGCCGGCTCGGTCATCTCGCCGGAGTAGTTCTCTTCGAAGTCGACTGTGTCCTCGCGTATCCCTTCCAGCAGCTTTGTCGCGAGGTGAGTGAGCCGACTCTCCGTGTACCGCATCGCGGCGGGCGGGTCATCGATCGTCCCAAAGTTGCCCTGCTTGTCGATGATTGGATACCGGCTGGAGAAATCCTGTCCCATCCGCACCAATGCGTCGTAGATCGCGTCGTTGCCATGCGGGTGGTAGTTGCCCATCACGTCGCCAACGACCTTCGAACACTTGCGGAATGTGGATGTCGGTCCCATGCCCGAATCGAACATCGAGTAGACGATTCGCCGCTGAACCGGTTTGAGGCCATCGCGGACATCCGGGAGTGCTCTGGATACGATCACCGACATCGCGTAGTCCAGGAATGACTTCTCGACCTCCTGGTTGATGTCGATCGAAGGGATCGTCACGTCGCTTCCGTCAACCATCGCTGCTCCTCACACGTCCAGGAAGCGGACGTCTTGTGCGTTCTCCTGGATGAACCGTTTGCGGGCGGACACGTCGTCGCCCATCAGCGCAGAGAACACCTCGTGGGCCAACGTGGCATCCTCCACATCGACCCTCAACAGGCTCCGCCGTTCGGGATCCATCGCCGTTTCCCACAACTCGGACGGGTTCATCTCGCCGAGACCCTTGAACCGTGCAACATCGATCCGCTTGTTGCCGATCTCCTCGCGGTAGGCCGCCAGTTCGGCGTCGCCGTCCAGATAGACGATGTTCTTGCCTTGCTTCACTCGGTACAGCGGCGGCTGGGCGAAGTACACGTAGCCGGCCTCGATCAAGGGGCGCATGTGTCTGAAGAAGAACGTCAGCAGCAGGGTGCGGATGTGGGCTCCGTCGACGTCGGCGTCGGTCAGCATGACGACCTTGTGGTAGCGGGCCTTCGACAAGTCGAACTCCTCGCCGATACCTGTTCCAATCGCCGTGATCAGCGCCTGGATCTCGGCGTTCTGGAGCGCCTTGGTGAGACGGGCCTTCTCGACGTTGATGATCTTGCCGCGGATCGGCAGGATCGCCTGGATTCGGGAATCCCTCCCCTGCTTGGCCGGACCTGCTGCCGAATCGCCCTCAACGATGAACAGCTCGGACTCCTCTGCATCTCGTGACGAACAGTCGGCGAGCTTGCCGGGCAGACTCCCCGACTCGAGCATGGACTTGCGCCGTGTCAGCTCCCGCGCCTTGCGGGCGGCCAGACGTGCACGAGCGGCCGTAATCGACTTCTCCGCGATGGCCCGCCCTTCCCCGGAGTGTCGCTCCAACCACTCCGGAAGCATCCTATTGAGGGTGCGCTCGACGTAGCCGCGGATCTCCGTGTTCCCCAGCTTGGTCTTTGTCTGCCCCTCGAACTGAGGCTGGCGGACCTTCACCGACACGATCGCCGTGAGCCCTTCTCGGACGTCTTCTCCTGACAGGTTCGGGTCCTTTTCCTTGAGGATTCCCTTGTCCCTCGCGAACTCGTTCAGTGCCCTGGTCAGCGCCTTGCGGAAGCCCTCCTCGTGGGTACCACCCTCATGTGTATTGATGTTGTTGGCGAAACTGAGGACAGTCTCCGTGTAGGAGTTCTTCATCCACTGGAGCGCTACCTCGACCTCGCCATCCTCTTCGGCGTCTTCGAAGTAGAGAATGTGCGGATGCACGGGCTCCTTGGAGGCGCCCAGATGCTTGACGAAGTCGATGAGCCCTCCTTTGTACTGGAAGGCCTGCTCGACGGGTTCGTCTCCACGTTCGTCCTTCAAGACGATCGTGACGCCCCTGTTGAGAAACGCCATCTCTCTCAAACGGGAGGAAACGGTTTGGAAGTTGAATGCGGTTGTTTCAGTGAAGGTCGCCGGAGACGGCCAGAACGTCGTGGTGGTTCCGGTCTTCCTCGATGCCTTTCCTTTCGTCACTGCGCCCGCCGGCACACCGAGGTGGAACGTCTGGGACCACAGGTAGCCATCACGCGCCACTTCGACGTCGAGACGATCTGAGAGGGCGTTCACAACGGAGACACCGACACCGTGCAGTCCACCGGACACCTGATAGGCACCAGATTCGAACTTGCCTCCGGCGTGGAGTGTGGTGAGTACCGTCGTCAAGGCCGACTGCTTCGTCTTGGGATGTCTGTCCACCGGAATGCCGCGACCGTTGTCCCGGACGCGCGCGCCGCCGTCGGCCAGAAGCGTGACCTCGATGCGGGTGCAGAACCCTGCCATCGCCTCATCGACGGAGTTGTCCACAACCTCCCACAACAGATGGTGGAGGCCACGGGGTCCTGTGGACCCGATATACATGCCCGGACGCCGCCGGACGGGATCGAGCCCTTCCAGAACCGTGATGTCTTTGGCGTCATAGCCATTCTCTACACGCTGAGTCACTCGGCTCCTTCACAAAACAACGGCTCCATGGCGCGGTCCACCGACCCTCGCCAGAGCCTGATTTACACGTATGTAAGTATAGCCCTCGACGGCCCCGAACCCAAGACCCATGACCGCGCAAAACACCAGCTAGATACGAACAATTCAGCTGCTCGGGCGCCGTGCCGGAGGTGTTCTCACCGACACCTCGACGACCGCTTCTTCACCGAATTCTCCTTGAAGGGAACGCAGGAGGTCTCCCACCGCGTAGCGGAGGAGTGTCGCAGCACCCTGTGGCGCTTCGACGGTGAGTATTCCTTCCCTCAGCATCGTCGGATGCGCGTGTTCAGCCCACGTAGGCCCGGCGATTTCCTCCCACCGATCACGGATAGAGAGGTAGACATCCATTTCTCCCATGCCCCACCGCTTGAGCACCGAATTGATGAGGTCGCCAATGTCCTCGAGACCGCTCATCGGATGCTCCCTTCGGACACGTCCCATCGTGCGCCGGTGACAGGAACGTCTTCCGCCCGTGCGGTGGTGATGAAGGTCTGGGCCGCCGGCAACGACGTTGCCAGCGCCTGGGTTCGCTCGACATCGAGTTCCGAGAAGACGTCGTCCAGAAGGAGGATCGGCGTCTCGCCCACCGCATCCGCAACCGCGTCGTGGGCCGCAAGACGCAGGCTGAGCACGAGCGACCGCTGCTCGCCCTGGCTGGCGGCAAGACGCGCCGGAAGACCATCGAGCATCACGACCGGATCGTCACGGTGTGGCCCTACGGTCGTTTGTCGTCTCTCCATGTCCTCACCATGGTGACTTTCCAAGGCGTCCTTCAGCAGGGCCCTCAGCTCCTCTGAGTCGATCTCCAGGAGTGTTCCTCCCCACTCGGATTCGTATTCGATGCCGACGAGGCTTTCCACCCCGGACAGCCTTCTGTAGATCGGATGCACTCGCCCGAGGAGCCGGCGAGCCGCTCGCCCCCTTCGTTCCATCAGTCTCGCACCCGCCTGTGACAGACGGTCATCCCACACCTGGAGCGTGAAACGATCGGGCCTGTACTTCTTCAGGAGCGCATTGCGCTGTTTGAGCGCTCGATCGAAGTCGCGCAGGTCCGCGGCGAATGCCGGCCACAACTGGAGTGCGGTCTCATCGAGGAAATCCCGCCTGTGAGCAGGGCCTCTCTTGACGATGTCCAAATCATCGGGAAGGAACGTGGACACACGCATGTGCTCCAGGAGCTCCGCGTTCCTCGATGGCTTGCGCCCGTTCAGGAGAATCCGACGCGACCCTCCAATCGCCATCTCGATTCGCGACACGCCCTGGGACCGAGATACCTCGCCCCTCACGATCGCGCCGGTCGCCCCCTGGTTCACCAGCAGCTCATCCGTTGCACCCCGGAACGAACGAACACGCGAGAGATAGGCAACCGCCTCCAGCAGGTTCGTCTTCCCGGATCCGTTGGGTCCGACCAAGACGTTGATCTCAGCTGATGGTTCGAACCGTAGACTCCGATACGAACGAAAGTCAGTCAGCTCGAGCCAATCGAGCCTCATTCAGATGCGGACCGGCATCAGGAGATAGAGGAAAGAATTGTCTCCCACACCCCTCAGTACCGCCGGTTTCAACCCGTCAGACACCTCGATCTGAACCTCGTCGGACGCGATCGCCGAGACACCCTCACTGAGATACTTCGGGTTGAAGGCGATGAGCACTTCCTCCGCGGTCCCTTCGAACTCACCCGGCAGATGCTCTACCTCGCCGCCTACGTCTTGGCGGGTCACTGTCATTTCGGCGCCGCCATCTCGCATCGTGATACGGACCGGTATGTGGTCCTCTGCAACCAGGGCAGCTCTCGAGAGAGCGTCCAGCAGCTGCTCCTTGCCGACGACGAGGTGATTCGGGTAGCTGTCCGGAAGCAGGGATCTGTAGTTCGGGAAGTTCCCTTCGATCAGCCTCAATGTCAGGCTTCCTCGAGTGGATCCGAAGACGATCTCGCGTGTTCCAACGAGCATCTGCATCTTCTTGTCGCCAACCGAACGTGTGAGCTCCTTGAGCCCCCTTGCCGGGACGAGTCCCGCCTCCGCGAGTGAGAAGCCCTCGAGTTCGCGAAGTGCAAGCCGGTAGGAATCGGTGGCCACGAGGCGGACACCCTCGTCGGTCGGCTCGAAAAGCACCCCCGTCAGTATCGGGCGAGCCCCGTCTGACGATGCCGCTACCGCCACCTGATTGATGGAGTTTCCGAGCAACTCCCCGTCCACGCCCTGCGAGCCCTCCAACCTCGGTTCGTCGAGCTCGGGATAGTCGGCGGTGGGCAGCTCGCGGAGACTGAATTTCGGACCACGGCCTGTGATCACCACCTCGGCGTCGGTTGCTTCGACTGTCACGGAGCCCGAGGGCAGCTTCCGGATGGCCTCGGTTGCCAGCCGACCCGGGACCACAACGCGTCCCTCTCTCTGAACATCGACATCGGCCGTTGTACGGACGGTCATCTCGAGGTCCGTACCGGTCACCCGAAGCTTGGATCCTATGGTCTCACAGAGCACGCCCTGGAGGATCGGCTGCGCAGGTCGGAGTCCCACGGCCCGGTTGGCTCGTGAGAAGACGTCAGCCAGCTCATCTCGTTCTGCACGTATCCGCACCTAGCTATCCCTTCTCTTTGTATCTATCAACGGTAGTAGTGGTAGTAGGCCTGGGGATTGGGGAAAAGCAGCCAAAACCCCAGGTTGGAGCCTGTATCGAGCTGTGGAGGGCGTGTGGATGATCTTGAACGCTATCCACACGGTGCGTGAGAGCGGAGTCGACGGATGTGGACAACATCATGTTCTCCTCAGCTGTTGTGACAAAGCTGTGACTTTCTCGAAGATGTGGGGATCGCTGGTGATGAGCGTGGTGATCTTGTCGACGCCATGCATCACTGTTGTGTGGTCCCGACCCCCGAAGAGAGCGCCGATTTTCGGTAGGGACAAATCCGTCAGTTCCCTGCACAGATACATCGCCACCTGGCGGCACCGTACCAAGGGTTGCTTCCGACTGGGTCCGCGAAGCTCGGCCACGCCGAACCCGAATGCGTCAGCTGTGGCGGCGATAATCTCGTCTGCCGTGACGGGGCGCTGAGCATCGTCGGGTGAGAGATCCTGAAGGACGTCTTGAGCGATCTCCAGGCTGATTTGCTGGTTTGTGAGCGCTGCGTATGCGGTCACTCTTGTGAGCGCTCCTTCGAGTTCTCTGATATTCGCCCGCACGTGGCCGGCGATGAACTGAAGTACTTCCTCTGGAACGGTTTGGGGAGCGAACTCGGAGTTCTTGCGAAGGATTGCGAGACGAGTCTCCACATCCGGAGGCTGGATGTCGGTCAGCAGGCCCCATTCGAAACGGCTGCGGATCCGGTCCTCAAGTGTCGAGAGCTGCTTCGGGTGACGATCGCAACTGAACACCATCTGCTTCCCGGATTCGTAGAGAGAGTTGAAGGTGTGGAAGAACTCTTCGAGAACCTGTTCCTTACCCTCGAAGAACTGAACATCGTCGAGTAAGAGGACGTCGGTGGTTCGATACTTCGTCTTGAAGCCATCCATGCGCTTCTGGCGGATTCCATCGATGAACTCGTTGAAGAATCCTTCGGAGGTGACGTACCGCACGACCCCGTTTGGATTGAGCTGCCGGTACTGGTGTCCGACCGCATGCAGGAGGTGTGTCTTGCCGAGGCCCGCTCCGGCATAGATGAACAAGGGGTTGTAGTGCATGCCGGGGCGTTCGGACACAGCCATGGCCGCGGCATGAGCGAAACGATTCGACTGGCCGACCACGAAATTGTCGAAGGTGTACTTGGCGCCGAGTGTCCCCTGTTGTTGTGGCTTGGCCACTTCCTCCACCCGGCGCTCCTGTCTCCCGATGGGTTCGTCTTCGTCGGGCTCCAGCTCAGGGAAACTGCGCGAAGAATCGACCAAGAACTCGAGCGGAACACCGGTTCCAAAGGCGACCTTGGCCGCTTCGGCGAGGATGGGGGCGTGCTTGTCGCGAACCCAGCGTTCATGGAACTCACTCGGGGCTACGACCTGCACACGGCCGTCGGAAAGGCGAAAGGAGAGGGCGGCGAACCATGTCTGCCATGTGACTGGACTGACCCTGGAACGAAGGACCGATTCAAAGGTCTCCTCTTCCCAGGATGCCGACTGTGGCTCTGCCACGTTTCCCCTCCTCTCGCTGATTCCACAGAACTATCCACAGGGTGTGGAGAAACGTTGACCCCGAGGGCAGTTCTAGCTTTCGTAGCACGTCGGTCGGGCCCCTCGGGGAAGTGAGTGGGCGTTCAGCCTCCGGCGTTTGGCGAGTATATGGAGGCGCCGGAGGAGTCTTCAAGATCGGCAAAATCGCCGGTGAGCACCCAAAGGATGGATAACAGAATATACCAATTGCCTGCTTACCGCCGGATTCGCGATCGTCGAGGAACGGACGAATGAGGCGTTTGGCCCACGCGCGGGCGCACTGCGGGTTTTCGCGACCGGTAATAAAAACTTCGCGATTCGGAGGGACGGAACGCTGCGGGTGCTTTGACAAGGCCTCGGACCACCCGTAACCTCGCTGCGCACTTCCAGCTACCTCTCTGGACACCTCATGAAACGTACCTATCAGCCGAATGTTCGACGCAGAAAACGAAAGCATGGATTCCGCGCCCGCAGCAGAACCCGAGCGGGTCGCGCAGTCATCGAGCGTCGCCGCACCAAGGGCCGCAAGCGGCTCTCCGCCTGAATCTCTGAAAGGTCGCGCCCGGTTCTCAGAGGTATATGCAACCGGGACGCGCCATCGATCGGGAGGGATCACGGTGCTCATCGCTCGAGATGGTCGCGCTCCGCATGTGGGGATCGTGGCCGGCAAACGTCAGATCGGCTCTGCCGTCGTTCGCAACCGGGCGAAGAGAAGGCTGCGGGCGGCACTCGATCAGGTCGCTCTGCCCGATGGCAGCTACATTGTGTTTGCTTCACGGGCCGTACTGACGGCGCCGTTTGGCGAACTGGTGCGGTGGTTGGAAGCCGCGACGAAGGAGAAACGTGTCTGAACATGGACCGGGAGCGCTCGTCATTCGAGCCATGATCCGCGTCTACCAGCGGTTCCTTTCGCCTTCGCTCGGCAAGAACTGCAGATACACGCCGACGTGCTCTCACTACGCGTATGAGGCGATCGGCCGATTCGGAGCGCTGAAGGGTGGTGTGATGGCGGCCAAGCGCATTGCCCGCTGCCATCCCCTCAGCGAGGGCGGGTATGACCCGGTTCCGTCAAGGGGTGATCGGTAGTGCTGGATTCACTCGCGCGCTTCATCGGCGTTCCGATGAGCCTGTTCTACGACGTCATCCCCAACTACGGGATCTCCATCATCCTGCTGACCGTGTTGATCAACGTGATTCTCTTTCCGTTGACGCTGAAACAGACCCGGTCCACCAGAGCGATGCAGGAGATCCAGCCCGAGGTCAAGCGACTCCAGAAGCAGTACAAGGAGGAGCCGGAGACACTCAACAAGGAAATGATGGCCCTCTACAAGGAGAAGGGCGTCAATCCGGCAGGGTGTCTGCTGCCGATGCTGATTCAGATGCCGATTTGGTTTGGACTGTTTCGACTGTTGCGCAGCCCTGACCAGTTCATGCCGGCCGGGTCCAATCTGCTCGCGGCCCTCCAGGCCGGACTGCCGAAGTTCCTCGGCATGAACCTGGGAGATTCGCCAAGCACGGCGCTGCAAGCGGGGTGGGTCGGAGCGATCCCCTACTTGATCGTTGTGTTGTTGGTGATTGCAACAGGTTGGATACAGTCGAAGCAGGCGACGCCACAATCCAGTGACGGAGCGGGGCGGCAGGCTCAGATGATGACAAAGATCATGCCACTGATGTTCGGTGTGTTTTCGTACAGCTTCCCAGCGGGTCTGAACCTGTACTTTGTAACGGCGAACCTGTTCAGGATTGGACAGCAGTCCGTGATCTTCAAGATCGACGGCCGTCCGGAGCCGCCGCCGGCACAGAAGAAGAAGAACGGCGGTGACGAGCCGCCGCCGAGGCCGAGCAAGCCGCAGGGCTCCGAGAAGAAGAGGAAGCGTCGGAGGAGGAAGTAGTCGTGGAGTGGGTCGAGGTCAAGGGACCTACGGTTGAGCTCGCCGTAGA
>Ga0315542_1001811_pt1 | contig 13282 bp, 10 predicted proteins | sample SalMarSW160120MG_FD_202541 | JGI IMG/M metagenome (GOLD analysis project Ga0315542, IMG submission 202541) | Salt marsh sediment microbial communities from the Plum Island Ecosystem LTER, Massachusetts, United States - Salt Marsh Sediment SW1601-20 ...
GCCTCCTTCTCTCTGAATGCTTCGCAACGGTCGAGACCGCGTGACGGTGCGCGCGTACGGTCGCGTCGGCACCGGGAGCGGCAAGCCTCTTGATGCGCCGGAAGTATAAGCGTTCTGGACGATATGTCTGCTAGCTGGCCTACAGGATGGCCGTCATGCCTCGCGCGCGGGGCGCCGGCCTAACGAGCGCCTCAACGGTGGCGACCGCGCTCGCCCAGCCCCTGCGTGACCCGGTCGAGCACCATGGCCAGCAGCACGATCGCGAGCCCGCCGATGCCGGCGAGGCCGGTCTTGAGGGCGTTGAGCCCCTCGAACACCGGCAGCCCGAGACCACCGGCTCCGATCAGCGCCGCGATCACGACCATGGACAGCGAGAGCATGATGGTCTGGTTGAGGCCGGCCATGATGGTCGGCAGCGCCAACGGGATCTGCACCTTGAACAGGATCTCGCGCGGGCTCGAGCCGAAGGCGGTCGCCGCCTCCACCACGTCACCCTGCACCTGCCGGATCCCGAGGTTCGTGAGCCGGATCAGCGGCGGCATCGAGAAGACGATGGTCGCGATCACACCGGCCACCGTGCCGATGCTGAACAGCATCACCACCGGAACCAGGTAGACGAAGGCGGGCGTGGTCTGCATCACGTCCAGGATGGGCCGCAGTACGGTCGCGAAGCCGTTGCTCCGCGAGGCCAGGATGCCCAGCGGGACCCCGACCACGACGCAGAAGACCACCGCGCTGATGACCATCGCCAACGTCGTCATGGTGTCGCCCCACAGGCCGAGGAAGCCGACGAAGCCGAGCGCAGCGAGGCTGAACACGCCCACGCGCCAGCTCGCCGCCCACCACGCCAGCGCGAAGATGACGAGGAGCATCACCAGCGGCGGCACGCCGTGCAGGCCCGCGTTGATCCCGTTGAGGAGCCACTCCACCGGCTTCTTGATGGTCTGGAAGAAGGGGCGGTAGTTGGAGTAGAGCCAGGTCACGGCCGCCGCGATCCACTCCCGAACCGGGATGGTGTGGTTGTCGAACAGGTGGTACCCGAACAGGTCGGCGAGCATCTACGGTACCCCCGCGAGAGGAGCAGGGTCGGCTTCGGGCGGCGCCTCCTCCACCGCTCCGAGGTCCTGGTTGCCGCGCTTCTCGAGGATGCCCTCGACCAGCTCGCGCTCGGTGACCACCCCGCGCAGCCGACCCGCGGCGTCGACCACGATAGCCGGGAGCGCCACGTAGGTCCGGCCCCGCAGCAGCTCGCGCAGCGTCACGTCCGGCGGGCACGTCAACACCATGTCGCGGCGACGGGTGTCGGGCGCAGGCTCCTCGAGCACCTCCAGGAGCGGACGCGCCGGCACCTCCTTGCCCGCGACGCGCACGCCGCGGAACGCCCCGGCCTCGTCGACGCCGATCAGGACGTCCGGCTGGGCCTTGTGGCGGACGTAGCGGACACCGGGCTCGCGATGGTCGAGCACGAAGCGGGGGTGCTGAAGCGACAGGGCCACCGTCTGCGAGGTGATCACCCCGGTAGGATCGGCGTGCTCCACGAAGTCTGCTACGTACTCGGTGCGTGGACTGACGATGATCTCCTCGGGCGTCCCGATCTGGACCACCCGACCCGACTCCATGATCGCGATACGGTCGCCGAGGCGGAGCGCCTCGTTGAGATCGTGGGTGATGAACAGGATGGTGCGCGCGAGCTTCTCCTCGATCTTCAGGAGCTCATCTTGCATCTGCATCTTGATGAGCGGGTCGAGCGCGCTGAAGGGCTCGTCCATGAGCAGGACGTGGGCCTCGGTGGCGAGAGCCCTTGCCAGGCCCACGCGTTGCTGCATGCCGCCCGAGAGCTCCGAGGGATAGGAGCGTTCGTAGCCCGACAAACCCACCAGCCCGATCATCTCCTCCCCGATCTCCTTCGCCCGACTGCGCGGCCGGCGCTGGATCTCGAGGCCGTAGGTGACGTTGTCGAGGATGGTCCGGTGCGGGAACAGCGAGAAGCGCTGGAACACCATGCTCATGCGGATCTTGCGCAGCTCCCGGAGACCCGCGGGGTCGAGGCCGGTGATATCGACCTCCCCCTGGTCCTCGGTCTGGAGATGGACGCGCCCGGCGGTCGGTTCGATGAGCCGGTTGATGCACCGCAGCAACGTCGACTTGCCGCTGCCGGAAAGCCCCATGATGACGAAGAACTCGCCGGGCTCGAGGGAGAAACTGACGTTGTTGACGCCTACCGTGTGGCCGGTCTCGGCCCGTATGTCGTCCTTGCTGCGCCCCTGCTCGACGAGTCGGAGCGCCGACTCCGGGTCCGGACCGAAGATCTTGGTGACGCCTTGGGCTCGGATCACGTGGATGACCACATCCTTCCGGACAAGGCGGGGGTCCTTCACTTCGTTGCGAGCACGAACGCCCGCGTGCGCGCCGCGCTCTTTCGAGCGCCGCGCGCCTGAGGCGATCGCGTTTGCCTAACCGCCAACCTAACACGAGCGTCGGGTCGCCCCGGTACGCCTCGCTGCCAGGCCTCTTAGCGCTCGATGATCAGGCCCTTCGGCGTCATGACGTACTCGACGCGCCCGAGGATGTAGTCGAGCAGGATGGCGAGCAGCGCCGCCGAGAGGGCGCCCAGCAGCACCCAGGGCTGGATCGCCTGGTTGAGCCCCGACGCGATCGGATTGCCGAAGCCTCCCGAGCCGACGTAGGCGCCCAGGGCCGCCGTGCCGACATTGATCACGACGCTCGTGCGCACGCCGGCCAGGATGATGCGGCTGGCGTTGGGCACCTCGATCTGCCACAGGATCTGCGACGCCGTCATCCCCATGCCACGGGCGGCGTCGATCATGGACGGATCGACCCCCTCCAACCCGACGATGGTGTTGCGCACCACCGGAAGAAGGCCGTACAGGATGAGAGCCACGATGGCGGGCCAGAAGCCGAAGCCGATGATCGGCGCCATGATGGCGACGATCGCCAGCGTCGGCACCGTCTGCCCCGAGTTGACGATGTCGGAGACCAGCGGCAGGAACTCGCGGAACTCCGCCCGCGTGACCATGATGCCGAGCGCCAACCCGATGGCGACGGTGATCACCGAGGAGATCAGCACCAGCGTGAGGTGCTGCCCGGCCAGGCTGATCACCGTGTTGGAGTTGTACAGCAGGTCGGGGCTCGATGGGAAGATCCCGTGCAGCAGCCAATCCCAGAACGGCTCATGGCCGTAGATCGACCAGATCACCAGGAAGATGCCGGCCGCGCGGACGAGCGGCCTCACCAGCTTCTCGTCGCGCTGCGCGTAGCGCACCCCCAGCAACCCCTCGACGAGCACCATGAACAGCGCGAACCACCCGAGCGTCACGCGCCACGGGGCACCCGCCTTGTCGCTTGCGGCGGCCGGGTTCGGGCTGTCGCTGACCACCGCGGGCAACCCGCCGAAGCTGAGCACGCGCAGGTCATCGCTCCCCTTGATGGCGACCACGGTGGAGGGGTTGAAGCTGAACACCGGCAGCCACAGGTCGGGAACGATGGTCGCCTCCTTGACGCCGGCGGCCCTGAGCTGCGGGTCGTGAATGGTTTCGCGAACGTTCATCGCAACGAACAGCAGCGCCGCGAACGCCAGCCACACCAGGGCAGCCGGCGTGAAGAAGCGACCGAGCGCCGCCAGGGGCCGGGGACCTTCCCCGAGCCCGCCGTTCACGGTCCGTCCCGTGGTGCCCGTCGCGCCCCTCACGTGGCCTGATCCCCTTCCGCCCATCCTTGCTCGGCGAGCTCCTGCAGTGCTCGCAAGGTGATGCTGCCGACCAGCACGCCCTTCTCGTTCACCACGGGCGTGATCCGGAAGCCGCGCGCCACCATCGCCGACAGCGCCTCGCGGGCGGTGGCGCTCTGGCGCACGCCGATCTCCCGGTAGTCACCTTCGTTCATGGCGTCGAGGAGCGAATCGGGGTTCTCTCGCAACCCCTCTCGATCGACCCAGCCACGGAGCACGCCGTCCTCGTCCACGACGAAGGCGCTCTTGACCCCGGCGCGCTCGATCGCGCTCCTGGCGTCCTCGGCCCTGTCGCGAAGGTTGACGTGCGGCGTTTCCTTGGCCATGAGCTCGCGGACGCGCAGCAATCCCAGCCGCTTGAGCTGGCGGTCGGCGCCGACGAAGTCTCGAACGAAACGGTTCCGGGGCTTGGCGAGCAGGGTGTCCGGGGTGTCGTACTGCACCAGAGACCCCTCGCGCATGATGGCGATGCGATCACCCATCTTGATGGCCTCGTCGATGTCGTGCGTGACGAAGATGATGGTCTTGCTGATGCGCTTCTGGATCTCCAGGAACTCGTCCTGGAGCACTTCACGCGTGATGGGGTCGATGGCCCCGAAGGGCTCGTCCATCAGCATGATGGGCGGGTCCGCACCGAGCGCACGGGCCACGCCGATGCGCTGCTGCTGCCCGCCGGAGAGCTGCCGCGGGTACTTGTCGCGGTTGACGTCGGGGTCGAGTCCGACGAGCTCCAGCAGCTCGTCCACGCGCTTGTGGATGCGGTCCTCCTCCCAGCCCAGCAAGCGCGGCACGACGGCGATGTTCTGCAGCACCGTCATGTGGGGGAACAAGCCGACCTGCTGGATCGCATAGCCGATCTTGCGCCTCAGCTCCTCGGCCGGGAAGTCACGGTTGTCCCTGCCCTCGACCATGATCCTGCCGTCGGAGATCGAGAGCAGCCGGTTGACCATCCGCATGGAGGTCGTCTTGCCGCAGCCCGACGGGCCGATCAACACGGTGATCTCCCCGTCGTGGATGGTCAGCGACAGGCCGTTCACGGCCCGGAAGCCGTCCGGGAACTGCTTGACGACGTTCTGGAACTCGATCACGGGTGCCTCCTAGGCATTCTGAGCGTGGCGGATGCCGGGCGAGGTGAGGAGCCCCTCGACGAAGCGGAGCAGCGCATCGAGCGCCATCGCCAGCCCGATGGCAGGGATGGCGCCGAGCAGGATCTGGTCGATCGAGGTGTTGACGATCCCCTGGATCACGAAGTCCCCCAGGCCACCGGCGCCGATGACCGTGGCGACGGTCCCGATGCCGACGAGCGCGACGGCGGCGTTGCGCACGCCCGCCATGATGACGGGGAAGGCCAGCGGGAGCTCCACCTGGAAGAAGATCTCGGCGGGCGTCATGCCCATGCCGCGGCCGGAGTCGATGATGGCGTTGTCGACGTTCTCCAACCCCGCGTAGGTGTTGCGCACCAGCGGGAGCAGCGAGTACAGCGTCAGCGCCACCAGCGCCGGCGCCACGCCGATTCCGGAAACGCCGAGGTTGCGGACGGTCAGTGCGCCCAGGCTCTGCACGCTACCCAGGAACTGGTCGGTCTCGGCAGCGCGGACCAGGAGCAGCACCAGCACCGCCAGCGCACCCGTGTAAGCGGCCATGTACGCCCACCGGAGGAAGGTCCGGAACGCCCCCTTGCGATGCACCAGCCAGCGCCTCAGAACCCACAGCGCGATGCCCACCGCGGCCAGCCACAGCAGGCCGCTGACGAGGCCCCGGAAGTCCCCACTGAAGCCGATGTTCGCGGCCTTGTACACGAAGCTGACGAAGATGCCGGTGAACAGCGTCAGCGGCACCCCCGCAACCAGGGCCGTCACGATCAGAGCGGCGGTCTGCGCGCGCCCGGGTAGCCGCGCGGCCACGAAGCGGTACCCCAGACCGACGACGACGGCAATCGCCACCGCCACCAGGAAGAAGACGGCGACCGGCGTGAAGTGCATATCCCCCAGGCGCGCGAGCGGCACGAGCAGGACCCCGAACAGGGCCAGGCTGGGGATGGTCTGGATGATACCGACGGCATAGAGGATGATCGGGGCGATACGCTCGTCGCGCGACGCCCACAGGCCCAGGCCGACACCTACGACGAAGCCGACGACCAGGGAGACGACGACGAACATCAGGTGCTCGATGAACTTCTGCTCCAAGGCCGCACCGTTGTTGTGGAACTCCACCATGATCGAGTAGACATTGAACGAGCCGGCGAGCAGCAGGATCACGATGAACAGCACGCCGATCCACGCTGCGATGCCGCGGATCCAGCGCTGTACGCCGGACCGCTCGAGATCACGCAGGCCTGCGAACAGCGTCATGTACCCGCCGACGAGCCCAAGCGCCAGCCCTCCCGTCGGGAGCACACGCGGGTTGCGGATCAAGGCGTTCGCGCCGAGGTACCGGGTAGGGTCGGCGAGCAGGTTGCGCCCGGCGATGGCCGGAAGGACCAGCGTCAACAGCAGCAGCAGGTTCCCTAGCGCCACCAGCAGCCAGCCACGGGTGGTGACGTCCTTGCGGAAGGCCACCATCAGGGGCACGAGCGCCAGGGCGAAGAGCAGGATGTACCGGTAGTCGCCCTGGATCTGCAGCAGGTTGAACGACACGCCGGAGGCGAGCCGGTTGGGCTTGAGCGAGATGATGGGCAGAAAGAAGAAGCCGAGCGCTGCGACGGCGCTCCCCAGGATGGCAATGCGATTCGGAATGGCGCTCACCTCCAGGTCGTAGGCGAGCGTCGCCCCCGATATCCGGGAACGGCGCCAGGCTCGAGCGCCAGGCGGGCACAGCTCACCTGCCGGCGCCTCGCGGCCGCGATGGAATCTCGTCGCGCCTCGGTCATGAGCGAAGGGAACAAGATAGGCCGGCGAGGGCCCGAGGGCCCCCGCCGCGCGTGCCGGCCCCTACTTGATGAAGCCGTTTTCCTTGAGGAAGTTCTTGGCGACCTGATCGGGGCTGTCCCCGTCGACCAGGACCTGCGCGTTGAGCTTCTGCAGCTCGACGGTGGTGAACTTGGCCCAGATGGGGTTGAGGATGCCGACGATCTCGGGGTACTTGCGGATGACCGCGCCGCGGAACACCGGCGTGGGCTGGAAGACCGGCTGCGCGCCCTTGGTGTCCTCGAGGATGACCTCGTGGTACGCCTTCAACGCGCCGTCCGTCGCGTAGGCCATGGCGATGTTGACGCCGTTGGAGCCGTTGGCAAGCGCCTGCTCGGTCTGGGCCGGCGTTCCGCCCGCGATGATGAGCTCCTGGCCTTCCTTGAACTTGAAGCCGTAGGTCTTCTCGAAGGCGGGGATGCCGTCGGGCCGCTGAGCGAACTCGTCACCGGTGGCGATCTTCACCTTCCCGCCGTTGTTGATGTAGTCGGCCAGATCCTGGACCGTCTTGAGGTTGTGCTCCTTGGCGAACTTGTCGGTGACCGCAAAGGCGTAGGTGTTGTTGGCGGGCGCCGGGGCCAGCCACACCAGGTCGTGCAACGCCGCATCGAGCGAGCTCACGATGGCGTACGACTCGTACGGGTTTCCGGACGCGCCGGCGGGGATGGACGCCTTGGCCCAGGGGATGTCACGGTACCAGTTGCTGATCGCGGTGCCGGTGTAGTTCGGGTAGACGTCGATCTCACCCTGCTCGAGCGCCTTGCGCACCACCGCGGTGCCCCCCAGGTTGGTCTTGTCGATCACCTGGTACCCGTTGGCGCGAAGGGCCTCGACGATCACCTTGCCGAGGATCTTCTGCTCGGCGAACTGCTTCGACCCGACTCGGATCGGCGTGTCGTTCTTGTACTTCTGCGCGAAGGCGAGGCCTCCGACGAGCATGAGTGCGGAGAGTGCGAAAACGGTCAGTCTCTTCACAGATACCTCCTGCGTGACGGGCACGTAGAACGGAAAGAGGGGTCTCCCGCTTGATTCGGCGGTCGGACTGAAGCTTGGGTCAAGCTGACCGTTGACGAGTGTATCACACTTCTCACCGCCGCTGCAGAATCCATGAGTGTAGGGCACTCAATTCCTTGTGGCCGGCAGGGATTCGGATCTCTTGGGAAGCACCTCGCAGCTCGACCGCGCCGACGCCCGTAGACTGGGCCATGACCGCACGCCGCCGCCTCATGCTCGTCACCCTGGCAGCGGCCTGCGTGCTCCTGCTGGGCGCTCTTCGCCTCCCGGGACGCGATGGGCCCGCCGACGCCCAGCTCGTCGCGACCTTCAGTCCCTACGCCTCGCCTCTCCTCCGCCCCTACGGCGCGTACCTCGACGCGGTGCGTTCCGGCGACGCGTTGACCCTCCAACGCCTGGCCGAGGGCAGCGGCTACCTCGCCTACCGCTCGGACCTGGAGCTGGCGCGATGGAAGACGATCGACGCCAGCACCCGCCTCAGTTACTACCGGAAGGCGCTCGCGCTCCGCATCGACGACCCGGCGGCGCGCGACGAGATCAGGTCGCTCGATCTCGAGGTGGGGCGCACCGCGGAGCAAGCGGGAGCGATCCAGGTCGCCATCCGCTACTACCGGGACGCACTGCCGTTGCAGGGAGCCGTCGACGGGCTGACGCGCCTGGAGGGCGACCCCCTTCAGCGCGCCAAGGACTTCCTCGCCGCACGCATGTACCAGCACGCGCTCGACGCCGTCGGGCTCGCGCCTGCACCGCAGATCCGCGCCCAGGCCGAGTACCGGCTCGGGAACTACGACAAGGCGTTGCAGGGATTCGCCGCCTGGTCCGCCGATGAGCCGTCCAACAACGACGCGCGCACCGGTCTCGCCTGGACGCTCTACGAGCTCCAGGACTACCGGGAGGCCGAGCGCATCTTCGCGAGCGCCCACGGCGAGAGCGCGATCTACGGGCATGCGCTCTCGGCCGAGAAGCTCGGCGAGGTGGACACCGCCGTGGCGCTGCTGAAGAGCACCGGGCGCGCCGACGACCTGTGGGAGGCGACCACCTTCCTCGAGAAGGCGCACCGCTACCGCGACGCGCTTCCGCTGTACATGACGCTCGCGCGCGGGAGCACCGGCTACGCCGATGACTCCGCCTACCGCGCCTTCATCCTGGGGCGCCGGCTCGGCATGACCGAGACCGCGCAGAAGGCGAAGTCGTTGGTCCCCCAGAACAGCTTCTTCGCCATGGTGCTCGGCGAGCCGCCCAGCGTGCCGCAGCCCCGAGCCACCGGAACCCTGGGGGCCGGAGCCTTGGGGACCGGGCCGTCGGCGATCGCCGTACCCGACCCGCTGCGGCCGCAAGCTGACAGCGTTTCCCCGGCCATCGAGCTCGCCCATGCCCTGGTCGGCGTGCACCGGCCCAACGACGCCGTCGGCGAGCTCCTCTTCCGGCTTCGCGAGCTCGGCGCGACCACCGACGCCAAGGGCACGCCCTCCGCCCAGGACACCGCTCGCATCGTCGCCATCGCCCAGCTGCTGCAGCGGCTCGGGGAGTACCGCCAGAGCACCTACGCCGCGCGTCTGCTGATCACGCGGGGCAGCCGCTCACTCGAGGTCTGGCGCCTGGCCTATCCCACCCCCTACGCGCAGACGGTGGAGCGGCAGGCGGCATCGGCGGGCGTATCGCCGCTCCTCGTGTGGAGCGTGATGCGCAAGGAGTCCGGCTTCACGCCTGCGGCGGTGTCGACCTCGGACGCCATCGGCTTGATGCAGGTCACGAAGCCGACGTGGGACTGGCTGGCGCAGCTCCAGGGCGACGCCAAACCGGCCAATCCGTTCGACCCGCTGGCGAACATCCGATACGGGACGTACTACCTCGGGTACCTTCGCCGCTACTTCCACGGCAACGTAGAGCTCGCCGTGCCCTCCTACAATCGAGGTCAGGGTTACATCCACGCGCTCTACGACGGATCGACCGTGCACAAGAACATGAACGATCTCTACCGCGCCATCGACGCCTACCAGACGCGAGAGTACATGCAATCGGTCCTGACCGACGAAGCCGTGTACCGCGCGCTCTATCCGCGCTTCGCGACGACCACGGCGAGCCTCCCCTAGAGGAGGGTCGACAGGCGTCCCGCCCGAGCGGGCACGGCAGCGCTTCGGGGGGACGGCACGCTTGGGGGCGCACCCACAGCAACGCTCCGGCGCGCGAAGGTATCGCGTGCCGGAGCGCGGCGCGAAGCGGTCGATCGCTAGTGCAGGATGCAGCCGTTCTGGTCGGTGAGCACGACGGCCTCGTCGTTGAGCTGGGTGTCGATGCCGACGGCGTCGTCCCCGAACTGACCCTCCAGGAAGTACAGCTTCTGCTTCGAGGCGTCCACCTTGATGTCGTCCTGGTCCGGCTTCTCGTTCGTTTCGTTGTCGGACGCGCCCTGGCGCTCGATGTCGACGTTCAGGGTTCCGTCGGCGTTCTTCGAGGTGTTGATCGTGAACCCGTCCATGGCCGCTTGCGTGCGCGAAGGCTCGGGATTCGGCATGGGCGCGATGAGGTGGGAGACCTGCCAGTACTGCGTGGCCTGCAGCCGACGGCACTGCGATGAAGAGCTGGAGCTCTGGGCGAACGCCGTGGACCCGAGAAGGGAGGCGAGCAGGCCGGCCAGCAGGAGCCCCGCGAGCGCCGTCGGGCGGCGGCGCGCCGGGTCGGGGGAGGCGGCCGGGCGAGAGGCGGAGGTATGCCGTTCGTTCACGATAGGTCTCCTAGCTTGTCGGCAGACGCGCCGACCAGGGTTCACTTTCCGGAGCGCTCGGGGCCCCGGCTGGAGGCACGAGCCGCCCTCAGGCAGACGTGCCGGCCGGTCGCGCCGGCGCGGCGCGGACGAGTTGGATCAGTGGCCGCTCCCGCCCGGAGCCGCAGCGCCGAGCGATGCCAAGCCGGTCGAGGTGGAGGCGGAGGCGGAGGCGCCGGGGGGGACGCTCGCCGTGGGCCCGGACGAGGAGGTGGAGGCGCCGTTCGGTGCCGGGGTGCCGGGTGCCGTGCCGCCGCCGGACGATCCGCCGAGCGCGCCGCCACCCAGGCCGGAGCCGCTCGAGGTCGCCCCGCCGCCGCCCGAGGAGCCGCCCAGCGTGGATACGCCGTTCAGGCCACCGAGATGGCTGAGCGCCGTGGTGGAACCGGTGCTCTTCACCGCCGTGGCGGCCAGCAAGCCGACGATCGCCGCCAGGAGGACGCCGTAGCTGACGGCCGGAACGACGTAGCCACGGTGCGGCCGCTGCTCGAGCCAGCGATCGACTCCGGGCAGCCGGGCCGATGTGGGCGAGAGCGCCAGGGCGAAGGCGGCGCAGGCGAGGCCCACGTCACGCACGAAGACGCTGTCGATCGAACCGGTCATGGCGAGAGCGCCGAGGATGGCGAGGAGGATCAAGCCGCCGAGCCAGGCCGCGACGCGGTGGAACATGCCGGCGAACAGCAGCGCGCCGGTGATGAGCAGGGCGGTCGCGTGGACGAACATCAGCGGCGCCTGGACGGGATCGAACATCTTGGGAACGAACACCGCCCAAGCACTCGGGTCGTGGAGTTCCGCCGCGCCGAACCACACCAGCACACCGCCGAGTCCGAGCCTCAGAAGAAGGAGACCGATGCGGTCGCCGGGGTGGAGAACGGCGCGGCTACGGAGCCCCGCGTCCTGCTCGCGCACGGTCACCGCGCGCACCACGGATGTGGGAGAGTGACTTCGTGGGCAGGCATGGATGGAGTATGCCGAACCCTCGTTAACGGACGGTTAGACCTGCGTGGGCTTTCCCAGGCGGCTGTTCCACGTGGCCGGCTCGACGGCCCGGCCGCGGCCGGCGCGTGCGCGGCTAGGCGGGGTGTCGGGCCAGCAGCTCGAACGCGCGACGCGCGATGTCGTGGATGAAGACGTCGTCCGGATCGCGCCGCTCGAGCAGCACCGCCAGCTCCCCGGGCGCGAGCCAGCGCCAGGCGGTGTGCTTGCCCGGCTCGAGCACGGGCGCGGCGAGATCGCCCGTCACGGTGGCCAGCAGGTCGATCTCGCGTTTGGGCTCGCCGTTCGCCTCCCAGTCGAGGATCTCCACGACCTGCCCCACCGAGGCGAGGTGCCAGCCGGTCTCCTCTCGGATCTCGCGCCCGAGCGCCTCCACCACGCCTTCGCCGGGCTCGGCGTGCCCGCCCACGACGTCCCAGCACCCAGGGTAGAGGGCGCGTTGCAGGCTGCGCCGTTGCACGAAGATGCGTCCCGTCGCGTCGTGGATGAGGGCGCCCACCACCAGCCGGCGATGGTCGCGGCCTGCACCGGCCGCGAAGGCCCGCAGCTGCTCCGCGCTCGGCAGCCCTCCGATGCGGATGCGATCGACGCCGAGGTCGCCCGCAGGGGCGGGCTCCCCCTCACTCACGTGCGTAGGGCTGCCCATCGGCCGCAGGCGGCACGACCCGGCCCACGAGCCCTGCCACCGCGAGGATCGTCGCCAGGTAGGGGAACATCGAGAGGAAGTCCGAGGGGATCGGGGCGTTCAGGGCCGACAGCGTGAACTGCAACGCGTCGAAGAACCCGAACAGGAGGGCCGCGCCGAGAGCGCCCAGCGGGCGCCACCGCCCGAAGATCATGGCCGCGAGGGCGATGTAGCCGAGGCCCGCGGTCATGTTGTGGGCGAACTGGCCGGTCGATCCGATGGTGAAGGAGGCGCCGCCGATGCCGGCGACGATGCCGCCGAGGATGACGTTGCGGTAACGCACCCGCACCACGTTGATGCCCACCGTCTCGGCCGCCCGGGGATGCTCGCCGACGGCCCGGACCCGCAACCCCCAGCGCGTCTGGAAGAGGGTCACCTGCACGAGCGCCAGGATGACGATGGTGAGGTAGACCATGATGTTCTGGTTGAACAGCAGCGGACCGAGGATCGGGATCTTGTCCAGCAGCGGAATGGGGATCGGCCCGAAGACCGCCGGGCTGTTGAGCGTCATCTGCTTGGGCACGAGCAGGCTCACCAGGAAGAAGGTCGTGAGCCCCAGCGCGAAGGCGTCGAGAACGACGCCCACGATGATCTGGTCGGCCCGATAGGTGATGGTGAAGACGGCGAGGATCAGCCCGACGAGCCCGCCGGCGAGTGCCCCGCAGAGCAGCCCGAGCCAGAGGTTCCCGGTGGCGCTTCCCACCACCGCGCCGACGAAGGCCGCGATCAGGAACTGCCCCTCGATCGCGATGTTGATCACGCCCGAGCGCTCGCACAGAAGCCCGGAGAGGGCACCGAGGGTCAGGGGCACCGCCTCGATGAGCGAGGTCATCAGCAGGCCCTCTACGTCGACCCTCGCTCCCTGCCCCGCCCAGGCGAGGAAGGCGATACCGGAGAGCACGAGGCCGATGCCGAGGAGGAGATAGGTGCGGGTGTTCCCCTTCCAGAAGTACTGCACCACGCCGAGCAGGGCGCACACGATCCCCAGCCCGAGGAGGGTGGCGAACACCGGGATGTGGATGGCAGGCACCGGGAGGGCGGGCGGAGCGTTGAGCTCGAAGATCGTCTTCGAGCCGGGAGACGTCGTCCGGGCGAACACGAGCAGGTCGATCGCCGCGAGCACCCACAGGGCGATCGCCAGCCCCCGCCGCCGCATCGCCGCCAGGTCC
>Ga0315542_1001814_pt1 | contig 13263 bp, 15 predicted proteins | sample SalMarSW160120MG_FD_202541 | JGI IMG/M metagenome (GOLD analysis project Ga0315542, IMG submission 202541) | Salt marsh sediment microbial communities from the Plum Island Ecosystem LTER, Massachusetts, United States - Salt Marsh Sediment SW1601-20 ...
ATAATGACCCCGCTGTGGTAAAAACTGTGGAAACGCTCTCTGTTACTGGAAGTGATGTTCTAGTATCAAGACAGGAGAAAGAAACCAGGTCTTCAGGAGGGATTCCATCCCTATGATAGCTGACAAAGCTCTTGCTAATTGTGAATTCTTCTGGAATTTGCAAGGTGGTGACACTGGCAGAAGAAGGGTGGAACGCAGAAGTTTCTTACAGCTTGATTGTTGACCAAGCTGTAAGATTTTGGTCAAATACCTACTGATGTCAAGCATGAAAGTCATCAACATCACGACTTGGAGATGAAGATGAAGGTAAGCCGGAAGCTACTTGATGGATGAAATTCACAGCAATTGTTTCAATACGTGAAAGTCGTGCAATGCATTCATCCATCTTGAATCAATCCTTCCAATCAAAGTCATCCACATTTTCATAGGGGTAACTACTAACTGATCGCATCATAGGCTTCATGGATTTAAGACTCTTCAAACTCTTCATTGCTTGTGTGACTGATCTAGTAACAATTGGTCCAAGATCCACTAGATTATCGAGTCCTCTAATGCCACCTTTACCAACGATGAGCTGTTTGCCATCGCTATTTGTAATTACTACACCGGATTTGCTTACTGAAACCATATTGTCATCACCTAATACATATACGATTTTTCCATGAGTAAAGACCAACCCTTTCTCATGGCTGATTACGAGAAGGATCTTTGTCTTATCAGCATCAGTTCCAAAGAAGATCTTCGAGTCTTCCTTGGTGTCAAACTTTGTCTGTGTGTTCTCACCATGGATGCGATCCTTCATCACTGCTTCAATTGCCTCAGTGAATGCAGAAGTATCATGGAATCCAGTTTCTTGAAGATCCGAGTTCTCAGCACTCTTGGATATGTTCTCTAGTGACGAGGAACCAATGAATAATGAAATACCCTCTAGAGTATCAGTTACAGATTCGCCCATTGCACCCATATCAGTCTCAGCAATCGCGTCAACGGCAAACCGGGAGGGACCTGCATATGCAATTCCTACTCTCTTATTATCTTCAAGGAGGTACACCCACACGCAACCAGCTTCCATCTTGACGTATGCTTTTTCGTGTGAAATGATGTCGTATTCCTGAGTCACTACCATTACATTGGTATCGGGTGTTAGATTCTTCATCTTCAAAATCCTCCTTAGTCCTTCCAATCCATATCATCGAGGTCGTCATCATCATCATCTTCGTCGTCTTCGTCATCCTCAAAATCTTCTAATGCTTCGAGCTCTTCTTCTTTGGCTTCTTCTATTTTATCAACAGCTTCTTCGATTTGATCTTGCACAGATTCAATCTCGTCAGCAACACGTTCAAGATGTTCTGCAGCCCTTTCAAGTTCCTTTTCATCCTCTACAATAACAACTGCTTCTTCGTCATCAGATTCATCATCAAAGTCGACTGAAATTTCCTCCTCTCCATTACTTTCATTATTACCTGTTCGGGTTCTCTGAGTTTCGACTCTGTGGGTAAGCCATTGTGAAAGTCTGTATGCTAATCGTCCCTCTACTGTCAAATAGTATGTACCACGGACCTCGCCCTTTACAACGTAACTTGCTTCAACTAGTGGATTAAGATGATGAGTAAGGGAGCTTCCAGTCTTTTCTGTATAAATTTCAATTTCATTGAAGGTCTTACCACCTTCCTTGAGAAACTCCAAAATCTTCAAACGCTCCTCACTACCCAATGGAGCTACGATCTTTGCAACGCGCTCAGGAGGAATCTTCTCGATGTCACTCTTTCGTATTTTCTTTCCTTTTCGGCTGCGTCGATGAACGCGAACTCCAGGAACCCGAATGCTGTGCCCGATTCCCTCTACACCTTTGAGACTCATCTCAATAGATTTACCAAGTCCTTCCATCATGTCCTCAAGACTATCAGTGATTCCGCCTATATCGATGTCAATATCTCTTACAGGTCTAACATGACGTGGTGGCTTGGGTGGTCGTGGAGCTTGTGGCTTACTATGTCGAGCTCTTTCTCTAGTTACTTCTGCTCTACGACGGAGTGTGTCTTCCTTTTCACGTCGTACATCCTCGACTTCTCTGCGCAGCTCCTCTTTGAGCTTGCGAACCTCGTCGAGTTCTCTTTTGATATCATCAACATTGTCGGTCATAATAATTCGCTAACTGTACATTATTACATTTTCATATAAATGTATCGGAATACAGTTGTTCGGTTTTTTACCAAAAATGTGGAATTGCCATCACCTTACTAGAACGGGCGTAGAAGCCTTCTATGCGACATATGCTTATTAACCAAGTATCTAAGGAACACATCACCTGCTTCAAGGGGGTACGGAAACGATTTGTATTCAGACCTCTCATGCAGGAATCTACATTAGGTGGATAAATATGTCAAAGAAAGCTAAACCAGCTAAGAAGGCAGCGAAGGGACCAAAGTACACATTCTTTGTAAAGAAAGCTGTTCAGGACTTCGCTCGTGATTCCGGAATGATGGTCGGAAGTGACGCTTATGAAGCGTTTAACTTGGCCATGCACAAGACGTTAACTGATGCCGCTTCACGCTGCAAAGATAACAAGAGAAAGACTTTGAAGGCTTACGACTTCTAAGTTACTAGTATAAAGAAAGGATTTGGGCAGTCTAGTACTGCCCACTTTCATTTCAATTACTCCTTTTGATGATACACCGATGCTTCGAAACTGAGGCTTATTAGAATAAGTTGACACTACTACTTGATTTGAAATGAGGCAGGACAGAGAGAGACCTTCAGGATATTATGCATGCCTAGTTATTATGCTTCTACCCATTGTTGGAATTCTATTGCTCCCACTCCTCTCTTCAGGACTTTCTCAATTGCCCTATGCTTTACTGATGATCGCATTTGTTGTCATTCCAATCCTGGGTTGTGGATTTGACTTCAGGGGGAGACCCTTATTCCAATTCTCATATCATGGTACGCCTTTCGTTGATGAAGTAATGAACATTCAAGAAGATGAACAAGTGGTATAGATAGGCAATTCACTAGGCATCTTTTTCATACGATTCATCTCTTGCAGTACGTGGTATTCTGATGAAAGCAGCAATTATTTCCAATCTCGTGACAATGGATATTTCGATGAATCAAACTAGGATTCTCCAACTTGCATCAGATGCCGTTGAGATGGGGGCTAAATTCATTGTATTCCCCGAAGCCGCTGCGACAGGACTGATTAATTCAGGTAATCCAGATGAAGACTACATGGTTGCAGAAACAATACCGGGACCAAGAAATGAAGAATGGAGAGATTTTGCATCGGATCATGGAACCTACTTTGCAGCAGGACTTCTGGAAAGAGAGGATAAGAGGATCTTCGATTCAGCTGTTCTATTCAATCCAGAAGGAGAACTCATCCTCCATTATCGACGTAACGATTCTGGATGGCACTTCCAAAATGATGATTCGTCAGTGTATTGCGAAGGATTAGAAATTCATTTGGCAGATTCAATAATAGGGAAAATTGCGTTTCTCATATGTGGAGATCTTTGGAACGATGAAGTTCTAACAAGACTAAAAAACAAGAATCCAGACTACCTTCTGTATCTATTTGCACGCAATATTATGTCAAATGAACAAAAAGAATCAACATGGAAATTAGAATTATCAGCGTACAAAGAACGTTGGCTATCATCTGGTGTCAATGTCTTAGCTTCTAATTTACTCTGTGAATATCCTCAATTCAAATCAATAGGTGGCGCTTGGTATATTAGTGATAATGGCCAAGTATTCTCCGAATCCGGTATTTTTCAAGAAAGTATCCTGATTATTGACTTAGAAAAGATTTGATAGCAGCGAGTAAGTAGTCACAGAGAATGCTAAATCAATGATAATCAATAAATGGTGTGATTTTAACTAGAACACCTTGAGGTACTTGTATGAAATTCTCCAATGTCTATGAGGATGCAACACGAGCAGATGCTTATTCAAGACTTGAGTTTCCGGGAACATACTACCTAGCATTCAGAGATTTACCAAAGATCATAGCCGAATACACTTCCAGAGGAAAAGCCCTAGACTTTGGATGCGGTTCTGGGCGTTCTGCTAGATTCTTACAACAACTTGGATTTTCCACAGTTGGTATCGATATATCAGCAGAGATGGTACAGAGAGCTAGAGCATTTGATCCAGAAGGAGACTATCGAGTTATTACAGAAGGCAAATTCAGCGAACTAGAAAGATGTAGCTTCAAATTGATATTAGCTGCCTTCCCATTTGACAATATACCATCAATGGGAAAAAAAGTCATGAATCTAAGTGGTTTGAGAGAATTACTGAGAGATGATGGTATACTGATCAACCTTGTATCCTCACCCGAGATATACTGCTATGAATGGACCTCATTTTCGACAAAAGACTTCACGGAAAATAGGATTGCAAAAACTGGAGATATTGTTCGAATAATTCAGATGGACATAGATGATAAGAGACCTGTGGAAGATATCTTTTGGACTCATGAATCATATCTGGAAACATATCAGAGAGCAGGGCTGGAAATCATCAATACATACAGACCTCTTGCAAAGGAAAGTGAAGCATTTAATTGGGTCAATGAAACCAAGATTGCACCTTGGACTATCTATGTTCTGAAAAAGAAACAGAATGACCAGGGATAATCATTCTCAGTCTTTGGAGTAATTTGTCTTCAATTATAGTTAGCAGAAAATGAAGAGTGCTTGCACAATATCGTGGCTGCTTAAGCAGTTAGTGCGAGTCTTGTACTTTCCAAAGATAAATGGTCTTACTAACTGATGATGAGCCTGCACTTGAGGGGGTCGTAATAATGTAACAGACTCATACTCCTGAAGAGACAATCCTATTCATTCTGCTTATAATATTGGGAATTTTAGCAATTCTGCTTACATTTGCGTATATGGTGTATGGGCAAGAAGAAGAGTGAGTACTAAATACTCAGCTTCCAACATGACTTCCTATTCCCATTATACTAGAAGATCATCTATCTTGAGGCTTCTACTAACCATAGTGATACTTTCAGGAGAAGATTCCACTCAGAATCGGGGTCGTTATAGTAGTCAAACGCATCGGTTCCATCACGTGCATTTCCTTCCTCATATTCTGGATGTGGAAATGAGAGAAAAACAGTACCATTTCCATACTTGCAAACTATCATACCTGGCTCATTGTTCTGAGGATAGAGGAGGATGGGAATCACTGTTGACATATAGGTGGTATTAGTAGAAAAGAAGGCACCAGATTGCCAGTATAGAACATCATAGGTTGAGGGCTCACCAGATAGGTCGGGACCTGTCGAATTACTATTCACAACCATTTGAAGAAGCTTAATTCCAGAACCATTCACGGCACCACTTGCTAAACCGTTGAATAATCTGAGGTAGGTGTTTGTCCCAAATACTGACCCTCCACAAATACCGAAGTACGATCCACCACTTGCTACAAACTCGCAGATTGCACTCATGCCAGTAATTCCAAGATATTGGGAATAATAGTTTGAACCACCTCCAGGAAAAACAACAATATCATACTCATCAAGGACACCCTGTTGAATCTCAGTTGAATTCACGTAGTTGGCTTCTGCATTCATCCAGCGAAACATGTTTAGTAATGCTGTGGAACTAGACGGCATAGCACCTCTATCATTATAGACAGCTACGCGAACTCCTTCCATTCCCCTAGGAAATCTAAAAGCTAGAGCCAGGGATCCAATAACAAAGAGGACCACAATTAATGCCGCAGTTCCTTGTTTCTTTGAAACTCCTATTGTCAAATCCATTACCTCTGTCAAATCAGTTGCGTGTGCAATCCCCTGAAAAAATGCTATGAATTTTCCAGAATTCATTAGCTGTAATGTGTTATAATAGAATGATGTTCTCAGCAAGCGATTACAAAAGATATCTGACCGATGATTTATGAAATAAATACATAACCTACTCAATCCAGTTGATAAGGCGGGTTCAACGTCTATCTTGCATCAAGAACTCGTTTTATCTCAGAGATTAACTCAGGAACTATAGTGAAAATATCACCCACAATTCCAAAGTCAGCCACACTAAAGATAGGTGCTTCTGGATCCTTATTGATGGCAATTATCGTATCCGCTGTTCGCATTCCCACGATATGCTGTATCTGACCTGAGATTCCCAGTGCAAAGTACAGCTTTGGACATACGGTTCTACCGGACTGACCGACTTGCTGAGTTGGAGGTAACCAACCCAAGTCAACAATGGGGCGTGAACCACCTATAGCAGCATCAAGTAAATCTGCAAGTTGCTTTGGTAGTTCGAGGTTTGCAGGATCTTTGATACCACGACCACTGCAGACAATGATATCAGCTTCTTCGACCGATTTCATTCCCTCAACTGCTTCTCGTACCTTCTCAAGAACTCGAGTCCTAACTTGAACGGGACTTATCTTAATGTCAGCCTTCTCAACCTCACCAGTGCGAGAGGTGTCGGGTTCTGATGGTTTGAAAACATTAGGTCGCACTGTAGAGATTTGCGGTCTCCTTGCAGGAGTGATGATTTCGGCAATGACGTTACCACCAAAGGCAGGGCGAGTCTGAACAAGTTGACGCTCATCATCTATCTCAAGTCCAGTACAATCAGCTGTACAACCGACTCCCATTCTAGCTGCAACTCTAGGAGCAAGGTCTCTTCCGTTTCCTGTTGCGCCGAATAGAACAACGGCAGGTTTCCGTGGTGCTATCAATGAGGTCATAGCAATAGTGTAAGCATCAGTTGTATAGTCCGCAAACATCTTATCATCAACAACAATGACCTTGTCTGCACCTTGATGAATCAATGTGTCAGTATGATGCTCAATTTCATTACCTATTATGACTGCGATAAGCTTCTCACCCAATGCATCTGCAAGTACTCTTCCCTCAGTGATGAGTTCTAATGCCACACTACGGAGGCGACCTTCATTTGTTTCACAGAATACCCAGACATCATGATATTCCAGTACCTTACTCTTGTCAAATGCACGACGTTCAATGTGAATAGCATCAACTGGACATATCTCTTCACAAGAGCCACAGTAGACACACTTGTCCATGTCGAACTTGACCTTGTCGCCATCTTTCTCAATCGCACCGAAGTTACATACATTGGGGCATAACATGCATCCTGTGCAAGTATCTCTATCATACAGCAATTTCATCTTAGATTGCCCCCTTCTTTGTAAGAAACCCAACAAGCTGCTTCACAGCAGCCGCAGCATCTTCACCATCTACAATGATACCACCCTTCTTCTTCTCTGGAGGGTACACCCTTCTGACCATTGTAGGAGAACCATCCAAGCCTAGGAGTTGAAGTTCTGTTCCGAGAGTCTCTGCATTGACTTCTTCGTACGGTTTTTGTTTGGCTTTCATGATTCCCATGATATTGGGAAGCCGGGGTTCATTGAGCCCCTTTATAGCAGTAAGAAGTGCTGGCAACTTTGCCTTAACGACTTCATATCCCTCATCTGTTTCACGATGAACGGTGATATGTTTCTCATCCTCGCTTATCTCAATCTTACGAACATAACAGATCTGTGGCACACCAAGAAGTTCAGCAAGCTCGGGACCTACCTGTGCAGTGTCCCCATCAATTGCCTGTTTTCCGCAGATGACCAAATCAAAATCCATTGTTTTGATATATTCGGATAATGTAAAGGCCGTAGCCCATGTATCAGCACCAGCAAATGCAGGATCAGTTAGATGAACTGCTTTGTCCCCGCCCATTGCTAATGCCTTGAGAAGGACATCCTTTGCCTGTGGAGGACCCATAGTGATAATGGTGACCTCTCCACCGTGTGCCTCTTTTAGTTGAATTGCGGCTTCGACAGCAAACTCATCAAAGGGATTCATTATACTTGGAACCCCATCTCGGATGAGTGTGCCAGTTTCTTCGTTCATCCGAACTTCAGATACTTCGGGGACCTGCTTTATAGGTACAACAATCTTCAACGCATGTCAACTCCCGTGTTATGCTTGCTTATCGGCAAGTGGACTAAATATAAGCGATGCGGAACGGGAGAATACTACCAGATACGCATTCGTATGGTGAAAATTGTCAGTAGTCGATTTTTCGAATGGCATCTGATGATAATCCAGTTACAATTCTTACACTATCTTTGAACTGCATAGGATGGTCTGGAGAGAAAGAAGGTTCTTCGCTAAGCAATCTCATCACCATCTCTTCACCATCCCTGTACGCGTTTTCAAATTGGACCTCAAGTATGGGGCTATAGAGCAGCAGTGGAACAAAGATAGCAATCATAACATACCTAAGAGGCCATAGGTTGTAACCACCAGCACCAAAGAAAATCTCATTCAATTTGAAGAGCACTTCAATCCAACCCCATCCAATACCAAAGAATATGCTGACCTGTCTGAGATGTTTCAGTCTAAGATGAAGGTTGAAAGACCATTTATTCCATTCATCATAACCCTCATGACCGAAAGGATACTCCAAGACACCATTGCTTCTGAATATCGATATCGCAAGCTTTCCTAAAAACTCCCTATTCTGTCGCTCAATAACTACAACGGTTCTGTATCTCCTCTTCAGAAATCCACCAACAGTAAGAATAGAGAATGCAATCATTATCACAGTCCATACAATTGCAACCATTATCATCAAGACAGCAATTATGACCAGAACTATAATTAGCCCTTCACCATCACCACTAGATCCTCCACAACCACTGCAATCACAATAACCGAATCCACCAGAGTAAATCTCTGATTCAGTATAGATTCTCCCAGTTTCTGTCGTCAAGACTGCTTCTTTCTTTCCAGGGCATGCTCCTGTTATTTCTTCTATACTTGTTCTAACAGAGCTCGCAGAAACGCCATAAGCTCTTATTTTCACTCTTTGTGGAGTCGTGCTAATTTCACTACCATCCATATCCGCAAACTCTTCTACTGAATAACAAACTCAGGTGTTTGTTTCGCAATTTTTGTCTGTTCGAAACAACCTCGAAATCCCAAACATCTATCTCAGTGAAGAGATATAAATTCTGACACGATATGGTGCATCAAGTCACTCTACATAATGCTTTTATTAGTGCACACCCGCTAAACGACTTAGTTCCTTTAATCATAGAGGAGAGTAATTACAATAGGTAAAGAAAAAGTAATTGGAGCTCTAATCTTCATCTTCGCTCTACTAGTACTCGTGTACTACGTCTGGGGGCTAGTCATCGTACCAGTATTTGCCCTACAACAGTGGGTCATCGATACGTTCGGGGCCTTAGCGTTTCTATTCAATCCCGACCCAATGGTCCTAATAACTCTACCAATCTTGCTGGGAGTTGTACTAATCATGGTCATTGCTATGTGGATTGGTTATACAATGCTTACTACTCCTGCGCCGGAACCACTCGAAGACTTTGACTTCGACGAAGAAGAAGTTACAGAGAAGAAAGAAGAGTAATTCCACGCTTCTTGGAATATGACAATAGGGCCGTAAGGCCCTATCATCTCATTTTGAAACTAGTTAATATTTTATTTTTCTACAAGGTCTACTGTCTTTATGCCACGAATGACTCAACGAACATCACTTGTCCCAAACAATTTCTTCCTTGCCACGTCATCGCACCCCGTATTCTGTGCTCGTAGGCCATAACTTAAGAGTAGTCAACTAGTTGAAAACTTGGTGGTGCAGGTGCCAATCTTTGGACGCTCAAAAGATACCGAGTATGAACAGGCTGCAAGATTACTTGCAAATAATGATACACTTGCAGCTATTGACCGATTTCGTGAGATCATTTCGAAGGAACCAAACCACATGAACGCAAGAGTTTCTCTCGCTGTAGCGCTAATGCAGGCACAGGATGAGCCCAATATCGATAGTCCTCTTACTATCGAAGCTCTAGAGCAACTTGATACAGCGGCTTCATTAGCTCCAGATGATCCAGTACCTTATTTCAACAAGGGAGTACTTCTCAGAGATTTGAAACAGTTTGATAGAGCTATACGAAATTTCGAACTAGCTCTGGATATCGAGGAACGATTGGCCCCTGCAATTCTCCACATGGCTGAAATGAATTACGAACTAGGAAACTGGGAAAAAGCAATCGAATTAGCCCGATTAGCCTTGATACGAGACCCTGGTATGGAAGCCTCCATGGGGTGGGTGCGAGTCGCGATGAGAAAAGCAGGGCTGCTTGACGACGACGGAAACGTCATTGACAAGCACTCCGACGATAAAAGATGGCCAATGAGAAAAGCAGGATCGCTTGATGACGAGGGGAGTGGTATCGACTAACCTGAAGACGATAAAAGATGGCCAGTACGCAATCCTTAAATTCGGACTCTCTCGCTTCAGCGATGTTTGGGATGGTCACGGCTATCCCCGTTTATCAATTCAGGTGATTACATGTCACAAAAAGCAGAACCAATGTACCGCGGATATCCCCTCTCAGAGCTAGTCAAATTGAACATGGACGCGCTCATCGAACTGCTCCCTTCACGCAGACGAAGAACTCTCAAACGAGGCCTTCCTCCACGTCAGAAGAAGCTCCTGATGAAACTCAGAGCTGCCAGGAAGCAGGCAAAGAAGGGGAAAGAGGTCATTGTGAGAACCCACTGCCGTGACATGGTCATCCTCCCCGAAATGGTTGACCTCACCATCGCCATCCACAACGGTAACAAGTTCAATCGCGTCAAAATTATCCCTCAGATGATCGGACATGTGACGGGAGAATTTTCTAGCCCAATGGGAAAAGTGAAGCACGGAAATCCAGGAATTGGTGCTACCAAGTCTTCAGCTTATGTCCCACTGAAATAGAAGCGATTGGCTCTTTTCTTTTCAGAGAGAAGAGCTGTTCTTTCATTTTAAGAAACAAGCAAATATATCAGATAGACTATATTCCATCTACTTGTGGTTGAAGTGGGATTCTCGATAGTAAATGAGGTTAGAATTAAACAGGTAATTGTAATCATTTCTATAGTTTTGCTCATAATCGCGCCAGGCATTTCGAATGAGCAGAGAGAGATGGAACCCACTTTTGTGGTCAGTGATGAAAGCCCTATAGGGGGATCAATTGGATATACTATTACAAAAACACCACATGCACCTCAAACTGGTGTTGTTGTTTACAATGGAACTGTTAATGATCCGTGTGCCGACTGGTACTCCAGTTCTAGCAGATATTACAAAATTCAAGATGGATCACAAGGCGTAATGGTGGAACTTGAGGGTATTGTAACTACATCTTCTGGCCATACAATCTATCCATCTGCGGATTTCACCGGAAGACCTACTCTGCCATTGATGAATTATTCTAAAATCTGTTTCTCAGTCGACTTCAATGTCATTCAAGGATCAGCAAATGTGAGTTTATGGGTGTTTTATTCAGCATGGCCGGATTATGACTCTAACGAAGCTGGAGAAAATAGCACATATTTAGAAGAAGGCCAATCTGGAACTGTACTCTTAAAACCGCCTCTGATTGGAGCATATAATCTCAGTACTGGTTGGGCTATTCGCACAACAATGATTGTCAGGGTAGCTTCTTCAGAAGTATCGCGAGTTATGATTGGAGATGTTGTGATTTCAGTTGAATCTAATGAAAATCTGTATCCTGTTACATTCGATATGCAAGCACCTGACGGAGAGAGTCTCTTTGAGAATCCCTACATGAGTGTTCTAAGGGATGCTTCAGATTATTATTCAGATAATCTCATGTATCCAGCAGTCGAATTGACTCGAACAGGAAATAGGACTGATTCTTCCGTATTAGGACCACGAAGCGCTAATGAAACCCTCTATCTCGCAGAAGGAAATTACGAGGGAATAGCAGGATGGTTCTATAGATATTACGGAATACACAGTTCTGTATTCAACATCAGCTTTACAATTGGACCCGATGAATCAATCCTCATTGTTAATAGAATCCCTACATATCGATTGAATATTGACATATATCCCTCCTTTGCGTACACCAGAGTTTCCATTATTGAATGGGATTATATCTATGATATTGATTATCCATTGCAGAATGTAGAGTATCTATACATACCTAGTAGCACAAGCCTCGTAATCATAGTATCACCTCTTTCCGGACAGAATCAAGGGTGGACAACTGTTTATCACGGAATTCAAACTGATGGAACCTCAAATGTCCATGTTACTGTGATGTTTTCTTCATTCTCAATATTTGGAATCATTCTTGATTGGGGGCAGATACTTGGAATAGTGGGAACTGCACTATTGCTACTGGTATTGATTCAAGCGGGATCAAAAAGAAGTTTTGCGGGGGTTCGAACAGATTATAATCTCAGAACGAATCTTCTTCCAGTTTCTTTCTACTACATTTCCATGTTTTTACCATGGATGACCTATAGTTTTGATACAAATGCAATTCCATTCAGTACTGTATCAGGAGCAGTTATAGTACCACTAATTACAACACTCTGGTGGACCCCTCAGAGTCAAGTAACTCCTGCAATTTTTACCTTCCAACTTCTGAATGTATTTTTTATTGTGCTCCTTTATTGGATACCAATGATCTATCTTAGTTATTTGATTGCAACGCGTCCAAATTCAATTAGCGACGAGTTGATAAAAGAAGATTCATTTCTTAGTGTACTCGTTGGAGGAGGCCCTTTCGTGGTAGGTTGTTACTATGTATGGCTCTGCATTAATGGCCTATATTATCCAAATATTGGACTTATTGCAGCACTGCTTACACTACCCTTATGGAGTGTTGCTTCTTGGTTAAGAAAGCGTCACAATCGGGTTCTTGCAAAACATGTAGATCCTTAATCATATAGTTCAGCTCACCGATGGCGAGGGTTAAACATGGAAATCCCGGAATTGGAGCTACCAAGTCTTCAGCTTATGTCCCACTGAAATAGAAGCGATTGGCTCTTTTCTTTTCAGAGAGAAGAGCTGTTCTTTCATTTTTTTAATACAAACAGAGAATTCAACATAGTCTAGTTCGAGCGGCGTCTATCAATGAATATCACAAAAGTAACTAGTAAGAATAAGATCGGAAGAGGAAGGAAGATTGGTAGAAAAGGGTCACCACCAGGTGCTGAGAATAATCCAAGACCAAAGTACCAAGAGATGAATACAGGGAGAGAGAGCAGTCCCACATGCAGTTCACTATATGCTGCAACTAGAAGTGTTGCCTTTTGCGAGGTCTTTCCCAATACGTATCTTAGGAACTGAAGCAGAAAGAGCATTCTAACAAAAATATACGGAAAGTATCTGAAGGGATCTTGGAATCTAAATCCAGTATACCAAGGAGCTTCGATATAGTGCC
>Ga0315542_1001815_pt1 | contig 13263 bp, 11 predicted proteins | sample SalMarSW160120MG_FD_202541 | JGI IMG/M metagenome (GOLD analysis project Ga0315542, IMG submission 202541) | Salt marsh sediment microbial communities from the Plum Island Ecosystem LTER, Massachusetts, United States - Salt Marsh Sediment SW1601-20 ...
CTGTCAGATCGGTTCGTGAGGGCGTCGTTCCCGGTACTCATACCATTACATGGGATTCGGAAATTGATACACTCAGCCTGAGGCATGAGGCAAAGAACAGGAAGGGACTTGCGCTTGGTGCAGTGGTAGCTGCCGAGTTCATTCATCTGAAGAAAGGTGTATTCACAATGAATAACGTGCTTGGTTTCTGATTAAATTTTATACTTTTACCGCTTCAAAAATTCATTTATCATGACTCAGATCTTCCAGAGAAAATATATCAGGTTTGCTATTGTAGCTCTTATTTATATTCTTGTTGTAATATGGATTGGCAATTACTGGCTTTTAATAGGGTTGGGAATAGTTTTCGATCTTTATATAACTGAGAAAATAAACTGGACTTTCTGGAAAAAGAAACACGGCCAGAACAGCTCATTTATTGAATGGCTTGATGCACTGATCTTTGCAGTCATCGCTGTTACCCTGATAAATATCTTTTTGTTTCAAAATTACCGCATCCCAACTCCCTCCATGGAGAAATCACTCCTGGTTGGCGACCATCTTTTTGTCAGTAAGCTGGCTTATGGTCCCCGGATGCCTAATACACCCATTGCATTTCCTTTTACACAGAATATTATGCCGCTTATAAAGGGGAGATCCTGGTCGAACCTGGTGATTTGGCCTTATAAGCGTCTGGCCGGATGCGGCAAAGTGAAAAATAATGATCCTATTGTCTTTAATTTTCCTGCAGGAGATACTGTTGTTGTCGAAAACACGTCAACCAGCTATTATGAGATAGTCAGAGAAGCTGCAAGGGAAATGCAGTTAAGGGATAGTTATGGAAGCAGAGTGCTAAAACCGGCAGGTTATTACATGCCTATGGCCAGGAAAGAAATATGGGACCGTTTTACCATTATTTACAGGCCGGTCGACAGGCGTGATAATTATGTGAAACGTTGTATTGGAATACCCGGCGATTCGATAATGATCAGGTCGGGAATACTTTATGTAAACGGGAAAATTGTTGCTGGCAATAAAACGCAACAGACTTCATATATTGTTAATACCAACGGCACTACCATTAATCCAAAAGCATTCGAACGTCTGGGCATTTCAAAGTCCGACCAGGTTATGTTCTCAAGTTCATCGTACCTCCTTCCGCTGACGATGCAGAATGCTCAAACAATCGCAAAGTTCACCAATGTGACAGAAATTACCCCTTTTAAAGACAGAGCCGGTATATATAAACCTGATATTTTCCCATATAATCCTGTATTGAGATGGAATAAGGATAATTATGGGCCGATATGGATTCCTGTAAAAGGTGCAACAGTTAAGATTGATACTTCAAATCTTTGCTTTTATAACCGTATTATTGATGTATACGAAAATAATGATCTCAAAGTTGAAGGTAGTACCATATATATAAATAATGTACCATCAGACAGTTATACCTTTAAAATGAATTATTACTGGATGATGGGTGATAACCGTGATAATTCAGCTGATTCAAGGTTCTGGGGTTTTGTTCCTGAAGATCATATTATCGGTAAACCAAAATTTATCTGGCTCTCTCTCGACAATGAAGCAAGTGGCCTGAAGAAGATCAGGTTCAGAAGGATGTTCATGAAAGTGAGATAGTTATTTCCTTTTTTATTTTACCTTTTCCACGATAGCCTTGAAGGCTTCCGGGTGGTGCATTGCAAGGTCGGCAAGAGTTTTTCTGTTAAGGGTTATGCCTTTTTTATCAAGTTTACCGATGAATTCTGAATAGCTCATATCGTACTGACGAACACCTGCATTTATTCTTTGTATCCAGAGCGACCTGAACTGGCCTTTCTTTTTCTTCCTGTCGCGGTACGCGTAACCCAGACCTTTGTCGAGGGTGTTTTTTGCAACTGTGAATACATTTCTTCTTGAGAGGAAGTTACCTTTTGTCTGCTTGAGAACCTTCTTTTTCCTGGCTCTTGATGCGACTGAATTTACTGATCTTGGCATAACTCATTTCTTTTGAATGTCAGCGTTCCTCTTATGGACTCTTATATGCTGAACAATCGGTTAATACTATTATTTAAAACTGAAGCGACACATTTATTTACTTGCCAGAAGAAGTTTTACATTCTTCTTATCTGCTTTGTCAACCTGTCCGAAGTAACCAAGGTTTCTTTTGCGTTTTGTCGCTTTCTTGGTAAGGATGTGGCTTTTAAATGCATGTTTGCGCTTGATTTTTCCTGTTCCGGTAAGTGAGAATCTCTTCTTTGCACCCGGATTTGTTTTCATTTTTGGCATTTCTGTTTCTACTATATTAAAGTATTACTTCTTCTTTTTTGGAGAGAAGGAGATAATCATTCTTTTTCCTTCGAGTCTGGGCAGTTGCTCCACTTTACCATATTCTTCAAGGTCATTTGCGAATCTTAACAAAAGCACCTCACCTTGTTCCTTGAACAATATAGATCTTCCTTTAAAGAACACGTAAGCTCTCACTTTTGCCCCGTCTTCGAGAAACTTAATAGCATGTTTGAGCTTAAAATTATAATCGTGGTCGTCGGTATTAGGCCCGAACCTTATTTCTTTAACAACAATTTTAGCTGCCTTGGCTTTGGCCTCCTTCTGTTTCTTTTTCTGTTGATACAGAAATTTCTGATAATCAATGATCTTACAGACAGGGGGATCTGCGTTCGGGGAAATTTCGACTAGATCGAGTTCCAGTTTGTCTGCCAGTCTTAGGGCATCCTGGATACTCATGACTTCTGCTTCTATTTCATCACCTACAACTCTGACCACTTTTGCAATGATCCTGTTGTTAATTTTGTGAGCCGGTTGGGTAATCCTTCCGGGGCTTCGTCTGATTGGTCCGGTTATAACTCTTTCCTCCTAATTTTTGTTAATACTTGATTTACTTTATTGATCAATCAACAGAGATCTCTTTTTGGATCTCAGAATTGATAAAATCCACAAATTCTTCAATTTTCATACTTCCTTTATCGCCTTCTCCCTGCTTACGGACAGCAACTGTTCCGCTTTCAGCTTCTTTTTCACCGATGATGAGAAGGTATGGGATCCTTTTTAATTCATTATCCCTGATCTTTTTACCTATCTTTTCACTCCTGTCATCAATCAGTGTGCAAATATCGGAATTATTTAGAATTTCCAAAACATTTGCTGCATAATCATTGAATTTTTCACTTATAGGTAAAATTACAGCTTTTTCCGGAGCTAACCACAACGGAAATTTGCCAGAAGTGTTTTCAATGAGTACAGCAACAAATCTTTCCAGGGAGCCGAAAATTGCCCTGTGTATCATTACAGGACGGTGCTTCTGATTATCACTGCCATTATAGGTCAGATCGAATCTTTCAGGAAGATTATAATCGACCTGTATTGTAGTCAGCTGCCAGCTCCTTCCTATGGCATCCTTCACCATAAAATCAAGTTTAGGACCATAGAAAGCTGCTTCTCCCGTAACAACGGTCGTTTTCAGATTTTTTTCAGCAGCAGCTTCAATAATATCCTTTTCAGCTTTTTCCCAGTTCTCATCACTTCCGATATATTTACTTTTATTCTCAGGGTCCCTGAGAGAGATCTGAGCAGTAAAATCGTTGAAGTTCAATATCTTAAATGTGTAAAGAACAAGATCAATAATGCTTTTGAATTCTTCTCTGAGCTGATCGGGTCTGCAGAAATGATGAGCATCATCCTGTGTAAAACTCCTTACCCTGGTTAGCCCGTGAAGCTCACCGCTCTGCTCGTACCTGTATACAGTGCCGAATTCTGCCATCCTCAGAGGAAGATCTCTGTATGAGTGCGGAGTGGCATTGTATATTTCGCAGTGATGGGGGCAATTCATCGGCTTAAGCATGAACTGTTCGCCCTCCTGGGGAGTAGAGATAGGTTGAAATGAATCTTTACCATATTTTTCAAAATGGCCTGAAGTCTTGTACAGGTTTACACTACCGATATGTGGTGTGGCTACTATCTTATAACCTCTTTTTTTAAGCACTGAAGTCAGAAAATTGATAAGGTTTTGTCGTATTTCCGCACCCCTTGGAAGCCACAACGGAAGTCCCATCCCGACTTTTGGCGAGAATGTGAAGAGTTCAAGCTCACGTCCGATACGCCGATGATCTCTTTTTCTTGCTTCCTCCAGAAATACTAGATACTCATCAAGCATTTTCTGTTTCGGGAAGGTAATACCGTAAATCCTTGTAAGCATTTTGCGGTTTTCATTACCTCGCCAGTAAGCTCCGGCAACACTGGTGAGCTTAATTGCTTTTATCGGCTCTGTGGATGGAAGATGCGGACCACGACAAAGATCAGTGAAGCTTCCCTGGCTATATAACGAAATAGTCCCGTCTTCAAGTTCACCAATAAGCTCGGTCTTGTATTCATCACCTTTCCTGGTAAAAATGTCAAGAGCCTCTTTCTTGCTGACCTCTTTCCTGATAAAGGACAGATTTTGTGATGCAAGCTCCTTCATCCTGTTCTCAACAGCAGGAAGGTCGGACTCATTTATAACTATTCCGTCACCCGGATCAACATCATAATAAAAACCATTCTCGACGGCAGGACCAATGCCGAATTTGATACCGGGGTACAGCGCTTCGAGAGCTTCAGCCATAAGATGTGCAGACGAATGCCAGAAAGCATGTTTGGCCTCAGGGTCGTCCCATTTATGAAGCTTAAGTGTGGCATCTTCATTTATTGGCCTCGTAAGATCGCGAACCTCACCATTTACTGTTGCTGCATATACTTCTTTGGCCAGTCTCGGACTGATTTGCTCTGCTATTTCTAAACTGCTTATATCTTTATTATATTCTTTTGCTGATCCGTCAGGAAATGTTATCTTTATCATTATTAACCCTCTTTTTACTGGAGTGCAAAGATAATTATAATTTTTTATAAGCTAACAGTTTAAAGCATATCACTGGTTCAAAACAAGACGAACAGGTTTGAACAAGATATGCAGATGAGACATTTATTAATATTGTGGCACATAATTTGATTCAAATACTTTATAAGCAAATACTCAAATCATGAAAAAGACAATTTATCTATCTCTTATCCTGATACTTGCTTTATTTTCGTGTAAACGAAATCTTGATACTCCACCAACAGCTCAATTCTTTGTTGATATCGTGGAACCTGAAGTAGGGCAGGAGGTCATATTTACAAACGATTCCCGGAGTGCTACAGAATATGAATGGGACTTTGGCGATGGTTTTATTTCAAATGCTGAAAATCCGAGCCATGTTTTTACCGGCACAGGAACATTTGAAGTAATACTTACAGCTTATTCAAAAGATGGTCAGACAGATCAGGCAAGTATTAATATAAATGTAATGATCCCGACTCTGCTTGAAATCGAGGTGCTTGAATATTACCAGGAGTATTTTGTCCCCGGTGCAAGCGTTTGGTTGTATCCTACACTGTCTGACTGGGAAGATCAGACTAATGATGAGGCTGAAGGTTTTACTGACGATGACGGAGTGGTAGTTTTTTCACATTTAGGTCCTTATGTCTATTATGTTGATGTGTGGGAACAAAACCACGATAACTACTCATTAAAACAGGAAGATGTTGCATATATCCGGACCGACGAGATCATTCCTCACAAGATCAACAGGTTCACTGCCTGGGTCGATATTGCCGATCACGGAAAAGGAATAGGGGTTCGCGACCGTTCAGTTGTAATAAAAAAGATTGAAAGAAAATCTGAAGAAAAGACGCGACTTTCACCGCTTTCCGGAACAGAAAGGTGGCAGGAACTTTATAATAAAAGCATCAAATTAAAATAGGGAAGTCATTTGGCCTTCGGCCGTCATTTGCTCCGCGTCATTTGCTTCGCATCATTCGGTTATCATTGCATTACCATCGAATGACCATCGAATGACCATCGAATGACCATCGCATGACCATCGAATGACCATCGAATGACCATCGAATGACCATCGAATGACCATCGAATGACCATCGAATGACCATCGAATGACCATCGAATGACCATCGAATGACCATTAAATTAACCCGGATAAGCTATTGTCCCATTATACTTTGAGAATCCCTTACTGGTTCTAACCGACATCTGAGGATTCCTTGTCCCTTTCATTAAAGCGCATCCGGTTTCTCCATATTTGTTGATTGCAACAAATTTTTCGCTGGGGAAGAAATCCGGATTCACTTTTTTGTACCTGTCGATTATCATATGTAGTGCATCTTCGCATGCTTGTTGCGGAGAGCGTCCCTCTTTCATTTTCAAAACAATATAATACGTAGCGCACGACTTTATTACATCTTCTCCGCGTCCCGTTGCACCGGCGGCACCAACCTCATTGTCGACATACAGACCGGCCCCGATAATTGGTGAATCACCGACACGTCCGTTCAGCTTGAAGCTCAATCCGCTTGTTGTTGTGCATCCGGCTATATCGCCGTTAATGTCAATCGCAATAACATTTGTCGTACCATAGTGATGCTCTATATCAGGAAAATTTTTCCAGTAGGCTTCCTTTCTATTTAAATTCTGGAGGTGTTCGGGGACGCCCCAGTCGTCACCAGGACTAAGTTCTTCCTTCCACCGCAGCCATATCTTCCGGGCTTTTTCAGTTAACAGGTTCTCTTCCTGGAATCCCCAGGCTTTTGCAAATTCCAACGCACCTGCGCCAACCAGAAGTACATGGTCGGTATGTTGCATAACAAGGCGGGCTACTGAAGAAGGTGTTTTAATGTTTTCCAGGCAGCCTACTGCTCCTGCAGAATATGTCTTCCCATCCATGAAAGAAGAATCAAGCTGAACCACACCTTTTTCATTTGGCAATCCACCGTATCCCACGCTGGTATCCTCAGGATCAACCTCGATCACATTTGCAGCCTTCTCCACAGCATCAATAGCACTTCCTCCTTTTAACAGTATTTCCCAGCCCGTTTCCATAGCTTTCTGACCAGTTTCATTCGTATGACTGGTGATTATTATTGGTTTTATCCCTTTTCCTTTATCCTGTAATGAGAAGCCCGTAAGTGAGGGCAGTATGAGTGCTCCGGCACTCAATCCAATTGTACGGTTGAAAAAAATGCGACGTGATATTGGTTTTTTCATGGTTAGATTATTTTCTTATATACTATTTTATGATGCATTTTTATCTATAGTGAATTAATAAACTCTTTACTGTTATTCGAGGATAAGATCTGTTGAAACATTAACAGAAGCATTGCTTTTTTTATCATGTATATTCATCACACAATGAAGTGGATTATTTGCCTGGTCTCCCGTCAGTTTGAAATGTGCTGAGACTCTTGAAGTGAAATCAGACGCAGAAATCCCTGTAGCGTTGTATTCACTGAAAAGATCGTCAATGTTCAGGATCACATTCTTTGCTGAATCAGTTATGTTGAGACTTAACCCGGGGAATACCATATCATTTTCTTCCTTAAATCCTTTAAGTCCTTCGATAATTAAATAGATGTTATCATCAAACTTGATTTTCCCATCATTAATTATCCTGTTGTTACCCTGGGAGTAGAGATAAGCTTCATTAAGGGATACACCGTTAGTTTCAATCTTCAGTCTGTCGTTTGCCTTGACAGAGAAATTAAGCCTGGAGGTATAAGTTCCGGGACCTTTTTTATCCTTTATGCTGACAAGAAGCGTATAATGGCCACCTGACGTGATCGGAGATGCAATTGTAATATCGGCAGTAAGCTCAAGAGGAGTGTAATCCATTCCGGATGAGTACTCCGAGTACAAGTCATTGGCATTTAATACTGTATCACCGGATGTATTGGTCACCAGGATATCCATTGATGGGAATGAATTCCCATTCTCCCTGGTAAAACCTTGTATATCACTGAATATAAGGTGTATCATCTCTCCATAATAAAAGGTATTTCGGGTAGTCCTTTCATTGTTTACTGAGAGGTAAACATCGTCACAGGTAAGAACACTGCCGGTAGTAGTAAGACCTGAAATAAGATCTTTTTTAACAGATTTGCTGAACCTACATCCGGAAAGGATCATAACGATCAGGATTGCAGAGATTGTAGTTTTCATTTCGTTTTATTTTTCTTGATAGTATAAAGATAAAATTAAAATGAGTTTAAATAATAATTTTTACGTTTTGAAAGCACCTGTTTTTTGTCAAAAAAAGTTACGTTTGTAAGAATATGTAATAATCCTGTGATTTTCATTATTAAATAATCTATGTCAAGAAAACAGTTGTTTATAACGAAACCGCTTGATCAATTGCTTAATGAAGCAAAAGAGACAGGTGGTTTAAAAAGATCTTTGTCGGCTCTAAACCTGACAACTCTGGGAATTGGCGCCATTATTGGTGCAGGAATATTCGTTCTTTCAGGTCAGGCAGCTGCACTATATGCCGGTCCGGCAATAGTCCTTTCATTCATCGTTTCGGGGTTGGCATGCGGTTTTGCCGGATTGTGCTATGCAGAATTTGCATCAATGATACCTATAGCCGGAAGCGCTTATACTTATTCTTATGCCACACTAGGTGAGTTTCTTGCATGGATCATTGGGTGGGACCTTATTCTTGAATATCTGTTCGCAGCATCTACTGTTGCTGTTGGATGGTCAGGCTATGTTGTCAGCTTTCTTAAGGATCTTAATATAATTATTCCTGCTCAATTTACAGGTGCAGCAGGCTCGGTACTGGTAAATGTGCCGGACATGGGATGGAAACCTCTGAGTGATGCATTTGCACAGACCCTGGTCTCGTCGGGGATTAATGTTGATTCTCTGGCTCACGTAACCTGCGTCCTGAATCTGCCAGCTATGTTCATTGTCGCTGTTTTATCAATTCTCCTTGTTATAGGTATCAAGGAATCGGCAAACTTCAATAACATTATGGTAATAACCAAAGTAGCCGTCATAATTATCTTTATAACATTAGGTTTTATGTTTGTTAAAGCTGCAAACTGGCATCCGTATATCCCTGCCAATAAAGTTGAATCAACGCCAATCTCGGCATATGGTTCTTTATGGGGCTGGCTTAGAGCCTATGGACATGAATTTGGTAAATTTGGGATAAGCGGAATTCTAAGGGGCGCAGGTGTTATTTTCTTTGCATATATAGGTTTTGATGCAGTATCGACTGCTGCACAGGAAGCAAAAAATCCTCAGAAAGATATGCCGGTGGGAATAATGGGATCACTCGGAATCTCAACGGTTCTTTATATTCTTGTTGCAACGGTTCTTACAGGTATTGTCAGTTACAAAGCGCTGAATGTTGCAGATCCTGTTGCAGTAGGTGTTGATGCTATGGGAAAAGGGATGTTCTGGTTAAGACCCATTGTAAAAATCGCCGCCATTGCCGGACTCAGCTCTGTTATCCTTGTAATGCTTCTGGGACAACCCAGGATCTTCTTTACTATGGCGAAGGATGGTTTGCTACCACCTGTATTTTCAAAAGTTCATCCCAGATTCAAAACTCCCTATGTAAGTACTATTGTTACTGGATCCGTTGCAATGGTAATCGCAGGAATCCTCCCGATAAGCATCCTTGGGGAGCTTGTTTCTATTGGTACCCTGCTTGCTTTCATAATAGTTTGTATAAGTGTTCTGGTACTAAGAAAATCAAAACCTGATGTTCACAGACCTTTCAGAACACCATGGGTACCTCTTGTGCCGATTCTCGGAGCAGCGATATGTTTCATTCAGATGGCTGCTTTGCCACTCGATACCTGGCTGCGATTAATTATCTGGATGGCAATAGGCTTCTTTATCTATTTCTTTTATGGGATAAAACACAGCAAAGCAAGACTTAATGATAATAATAGAGTGTCATGATGCATTAGAAGTGTATTATGTATTATGGCCACAGGCGATGTTTAAGAATGAAGGGGTGAAGAGGTGAAGAGGATAGTGGGAGATGATAAAGATCGCAAGTTGAGGAGTGAAACGACGAACCGAAGCGAAGTTCGGCGAAGCCAACCGACCGAAGGGAGCTCACCGCAGGTAAATCCCGCACAACGGGAATCTCAGTACCACCTAAATTTCATCCGAGAATACTGCCCCGGGAAGATCTCTCAGATTATATCTTGAAGCCATTGCCTCTCCGTAAGCACCGACAGATCTTATCGCAATAATATCTCCTCTTTTTGTCTCCGGAAGTTCAATAAATTTTGCAAAAACATCTGACGATTCACATACCGGACCAACAACGTCATATTTGTAGATTATGCCTTCGGAAGAGAGATTCTCAATTTTATGATATGCCTGATAAAGAGCAGGCCGGATAAGGTCGGTCATTCCTGCATCGATGATAGCAAACTGAGTATTACTGCCATTTTTAATATAAAGCACCTTTGAGATGAGAGTTCCGCACTGCCCAACAACTGACCTGCCTGGTTCCAGATGGATCTCTTGTCCGGGTCTCTTATCTATGAACTCACTAATGAGCGAGAAATATTCTGCAAAGACAGGTTGTATTTCAGGATTCTCATAATCAATACCCAAACCGCCTCCAAGGTTTAAGAACTCCAGCTCTGTATTACGTAAGGCAAACCATTCCTGCAGCTCATTGACATGGGCGCAAAGACTCTGGAATACCGACATCCTGGTTATCTGGGAACCTATATGAAAATGTATGCCGGACAGTTTTACATTTTTAAGCGTTTCCAGCTTTTTAAGAACATCATCGAGAACCCAGGTATATATTCCGAATTTGCTTTCCTCTATACCCGTTGTGATGTATTTATGAGTATGTGCTTCAATTAAAGGATTGATCCTCAATGCTATTCTGACAACAGCATTTTTCTGTGAGGCCAGATGATCTATTACTTCAATTTCAGGTATGGATTCACAATTGAAACAGAAAATTCCTGCGTCAATGGCAGCATTAATATCATGGTCAGATTTGCCAACACCGGCAAAAACAATCTCAGACGGCTTGAACCCTGCTTTTATGGCAGCATCAATTTCATTCCAGCTTACACAGTCGGCTCCGAATCCATATGAAGAAATTATCTCAAGGATGCGAGGATGGAAATTGGCTTTAACAGCATAATGTATCTTAAATCCGGTGTTCCGGGACTCCTCCTTAATTTTATTTAAAGTATCATTAAGGACATCGAGATCATAATAATAAAAAGGTGTTGTAAGATCCCGGAATTTTTTAACAGTAGTCTTATCAATCATTTTTATCAGTTAAATAAATGTTCACTTAGAAGCCTCAGCGCCTCGGTTTTATTCGATGAATCAATTAATAGTGAAAGTGAATGGGGACTTCCGCCATAAGAGATCATTTTGAGTGGAATAGTATTCAGAGCCTGGAATATTTCTGGCGCCGAACCGGTACGTTCTGTCCTGAAATCACCCACGATACATACTATAGTCTGGTTCTCTTCGACCTCGACAGTGCCAAGCTCCTTCAGATCTATTGCAATCTGGTGGAGGAACTCAGGATTGTCAATTGTCAGAGATATTGCCACTTCTGAAGTGGTTATCATATCTATGGAAGTTCGGTATGCTTCAAATATCTCAAAGACTTTCCTGAGAAATCCGTAGGCCATTAACATCCTTGCAGAGTGGATCCTCAAGACCGAAATACCATCTTTTGCTGCCACTGCTTTGTAATCAAGCAGTTTTGTGTCGGAGGTGATAAGCGTCCCTTCATCTTCGGGTTCCATTGTGTTTTTGAGTCGGACAGGAATATTCTTTTCCCTTGCTGGATTAATGCTTGAAGGATGAAGTATCTTTGCCCCGAAATAAGCCAGCTCAGCCGCCTCGTCAAACGATAACTCACGTATCACTTTTGTGTTTTCCACATAACGGGGATCATTATTGTGAATGCCGCTTATATCGGTCCATATCTGTATCTCTTTTACTTTCAGTACTGCACCTAAAATTGATGCGGTAAAATCGCTTCCTCCACGTTTCAGGTTATCTACTTCCCCGTAGACGTTCCTGCAAATATACCCCTGGGTTATGATAATTGTCTCAGGATCATGCTTTTCGAGTTCTCGATTAATATTCTCTTCTATATAGAAATAGTCAGGTTCACTATCCTTATCTATGCGCATAAAGTTTAATGCAGGCAGTAAGACCGATTTAATATTTCTTTCCTGAAGCAGAAGTTGAAATAATGACGTGGAGATCAGCTCTCCCTGTGCCAGTATAGATTTCTCCTGAAGCTTGGTGAAAACCTTTATAGTGAAATTATTGATATAATCAAAGTGTGAATTAATAAGTTCGTGGCCGGTATTCCTGAACGGATCTGTTTTATAAAGTTCTTCAACAACCTGGTGGTATTTTTCCCTGAGAGCTTCAATTTTTTCTGATGCCTCATTAACGTTGCTGCTGTAAAGGTTGTCAGTTATTTCAACCAGGCTGTTCGTTGTGCCGGACATTGCCGAAAGAACAACAATTTTGGTATCATCATCGGTAACCAGTGGAATGAGAGCCTTGATCCTGTCGGGATTTCCAACAGACGTCCCTCCAAATTTCATAATTTTTATTATCTCCATTTTTGCTTCTGTATTAAAAAAAACCTGCACTTTCTGCAGGTCTCATCATCTAAAACATGTTAAAAAGATAATGCAGACCTGTAGTCAGGAGGAATTGTAAGCCAAATGTATTTTTTAAACTCTTTTAACATTAAATTCATAATCAGGGAGCAAAAATATGGTTTTATATAATACGATATAATTCGTTTGTATATTTTTTGTTTTTTTTGTTACCTTTGCACCCCTGTAATGAATAATTACTCAAATTTGTTCTTTAAAGTTATAAATATTAAGGTTAACATGCCCTTGCGCCCTTGCGCCTCTGAGCCTCTGTGCCTTATATAAGCCCAGATGGCGAAATTGGTAGACGCGCTAGTTTCAGGGACTAGTGTCAGCAATGATGTGCAGGTTCGAGTCCTGTTCTGGGCACAAGAACGGTGCAATGGCTCAGAGGCGCAAGGGCGCAGGGGCATATTGTCCGAAAAACTTCGGGTTCTTTCTAAATTTAAATAATATTCAGGCTTTAAAGCCTTTGGGCCATTGAGCCCTTAAGCCTTTGAGCCTTTTTAACGCCCAGATGGTGAAATTGGTAGACACGCCAGCTTGAGGGGCTGGTGCCGGTTACGGTGTGCAAGTTCGAGTCTTGTTCTGGGCACAAAATAATCAGATTGTAAAATGCAGTCTGGTTTTTTCTTTTTTCGGCACACGGCGCCCGGCAACCGGTACACGGAACAACAAACTATTTAGCAATTATTATCTTTAGTCCTCTGTACCATTGCGCCCTTGAGCCCTTGAGCCTTTGGGCCTCTGCGCCCCTCCGTGTAAGTTCTT
>Ga0315542_1001816_pt1 | contig 13261 bp, 17 predicted proteins | sample SalMarSW160120MG_FD_202541 | JGI IMG/M metagenome (GOLD analysis project Ga0315542, IMG submission 202541) | Salt marsh sediment microbial communities from the Plum Island Ecosystem LTER, Massachusetts, United States - Salt Marsh Sediment SW1601-20 ...
CGTTGCCATAGTCACCCCTTTTAAAGGGGGAGAAGTGGATGAGGAAACATACAGGGATCTGATTGAATTTCAGATCGAGGGAGGGACAAGCGCTGTTGTGCCCTGCGGCACTACGGGTGAATCGGCCACCCTCTCGGTGGAGGAGCACGCCCGCGTGATTGATATTGCCATTGCGGCGGTCAATAAGCGCGTCCCCGTGATCGCAGGGACCGGCGGAAACAGCACAAGAGAGGCGATAGAATTAACGCAACACGCCAGGGAGTCGGGAGCGGATGCTACACTGCAGGTGACCCCGTACTACAATAAACCCACCCAGGAAGGCTTGTATCAGCATTTTAAGGCCATCGCCGAGGCCGTGCCCCTGCCCCAGGTGCTGTATAATGTACCCGGACGGACCAGCGTCAACATGCTGCCGGAAACGGTTGCGCGTCTTGCGGAACTGCCGGAGATCGTGGCGGTCAAGGAAGCCTCCGGCAGCCTGGGACAGATGGCGGAGATTGTACGAATGGCCGGCGACAGGATCACCCTCCTCTCCGGTGATGACAACCTCACCCTCCCTGTGCTTTCCATCGGGGGCAAAGGGGTTGTCTCCGTAGTGGCGAATATCGTTCCTGGTGATACCGCGGCGCTGGTGCAGGCATGGGAGGAAGGCGATGTGGAAAAGGCGAAAGCCCTTTATTACAAGCTGCTTCCCCTCTGTCAGGCCATGTTCTATGAGACCAATCCCATCCCTGTCAAAACATCCCTGGCCCTGATGGGAAAAATAGACGGGGAAATGAGATTGCCGCTTGCACCGATGGCCCCGGCCAACCTGGAGCGATTGAAGAAAGCCCTGGAAGATTACGGCCTTCTGTAAGGGAATACCGATAAGGAGGATCGCCATGGTAAACGCGATAGTTGCGGGCGCTGCAGGCAGAATGGGAAAACGAATCATCCACATGATTCAACAGACCCCCGGGATCACGCTCACCGGAGCCTTTGAGCATTCCGATCATCCGGCCGTCCATAAGGACGCCGGTGAGGAAGCAGGCGCGGGGAACATGGGCGTTGCAATTGCTCCCTCCCTCAAAGAAGTTGTGGACAGGGGAGATGTGCTGATCGATTTTACCGCGCCTGAAGCAACGATCGAGAATCTCCATGCGGCGGTTTTCAACGGGCTTGCCATGGTCATCGGTACCACGGGGCTCCAGGGAGAACGTCTGGAACAGGTCAGGGCGCTCGCAAAGGGTATCCGCTGTGTCATGGCGCCCAACATGAGCGTGGGTGTCAACGTAATGTTCAAGATGGCGCGGGCTATGGCAAAGCTCCTGGGGAATGATTTTGACATGGAGGTCCTTGAAGTACACCATCGTCTCAAGAAGGACGCGCCAAGCGGGACTGCGATGCACCTCGCCCGTATCCTCGCGGATGCCGTGGGCCGGGATCTTGAACAGGTGGGAGTTTACGAAAGAAGGGGCCAGGTTGGGGCGCGGACCAACGAGGAAATCGGTATCCAGACGTGGCGTGGAGGAGATATCGCCGGTGAACATACTGTCATGTTTGCGGGTATCGGTGAAAGGCTTGAGTTGATCCACCGGGCCCACAACCGGGACAATTTCGCCAGGGGTGCGATAAAGGCCGCCCTCTGGGTGGTGAAACAGCCCAATGGGCTCTATGATATGCAGGATGTCCTTGGCCTGAAATGAGAATGAGAGGATTGGCAGGCACTTTAGGCAATCTAGGTCACTGTGGTCACTCTGGAGATACGGGAACAGAGGGATAACCCAAAGCCGGGCCCTCTGGACTCGGGTCTTTACAATATGAGGAGAAGAATGGAATTTTTCGAAAAGGCGGACAGGCTGAGACAGCTTCCCCCATACTTGTTTAAGGAGATTGATCGAAAAAAGAAAGAGGTCATGGCCCGGGGGGTCGATATTATTGATCTGGGAGTGGGAGACCCGGATATTCCTACCCCGGCCCATATCATCGATGCACTCAAGAAGGCGGCCGGGGATCCGGAAAATCACCGGTATCCGTCCTATTCAGGGATGGGCGTGTTTAAGGATTCCGTAGCGGAGTGGTATGGGGAGAGGTTCGGGGTCGCGCTTGATCCTGAAACTGAGGTTCTTTCCCTTATCGGCAGTAAAGAGGGCATCGCCCATTTCCCTCTTGCCTTCATCAATCCGGGAGACATTGCCTTGGTTCCGAGCCCGGCGTACCCTGTATACCGTATAGCCGCCCTTTTTGCAGGGGGTGAGCCCTATACCGTGCCGCTCCTGAAGGAGAACAATTTTCTGCCGGACCTGGATGCGATTCCGAATGAAGTGGCGGAGAAGGCGCGCATCATGATCATCAATTATCCAAACAATCCCACTTCCGCCACAGCGGACCTGCCGTTTTTCAGGAAGGTGGTGGAATTCGCGAAAAAACACCGGATCATTGTCTGTCATGATGCCGCGTATACGGAAATGGCGTTTGATGGATATCAGCCGCCGAGTTTCCTGGAAGTGGAAGGGGCAAAGGACGTGGGACTTGAATTTCATTCCCTTTCCAAGACGTACAATATGACCGGCTGGCGGATCGGGTTTGCAGTAGGCAACGCACAGGGAATCGAAGGACTGGGCGCCATAAAGAGCAACATCGATTCGGGTGTTTTTCAGGCGGTGCAGCTGGCCGGCATTGAGGCCCTTACAGGGGATCAGTCCTGTGTCGCGGAAATGGTCCGGACGTATCAAGCCCGCCGGGTTCTGATGATAAGAGGATTAAGAGAGGCGGGATTCAGGGTGACCTCCCCAAAAGCAACGTTCTACCTCTGGGTCCAGGTGCCGGAAGGGTATTCATCAACATCTTTCACGGCACGCCTCCTGGAGGACGCCGGTCTCGTGGTGACTCCCGGAAACGGGTTTGGTGAGCCGGGGGAAGGGTATTTCAGGATCGCGCTGACTCAGAACCTGGAACGATTATCCGAGGCAGTTGAGAGACTCAACAAGATGGGCTTTTAGCGGCCGGGATGTCCTGAGATGAGTGAAACGGCATATATCGGGGTGGGTTCGAACCTTGGTGCCCCCATCGAGAACTGCCGGACGGCAGTCAAGCTCCTGGATGCAGTGCAGGGTTGTCGTGTTGAGGGTAGATCCAGGTTTTACCGCACCGAGCCGGTGGGGGTGGAAAGGCAGGAATGGTATGTGAACGCGGTGGTTTCCATCACGACGGAACGGTCCCCGCAACACCTCCTTGAAAGCCTTCTGGCCCTTGAGGCCCGGATGGGCCGGGTAAGAAGGGAAAAATGGGGCGCGCGGGTGATAGACCTTGACCTGCTCATGTACGGCGACCGGGTGATCGACCAGCACGGCCTCATCATTCCCCACCCCAGGATGCATGAGCGGCGATTTGTTCTGGCACCCATGGTTGACTTGGCCCCTGCTCTTACCCACCCCATATACGGGAAAAGCATGCGTGATCTTCTTGGCGAATGCACGGGAAAAGGTCAGGAAGTCATTCCTCTGGGTGAAGAATAAATGCGGCTTCTGATTCTTATACTCCTTGGTTACTTGCTGTATCGGACCGTCCGGCGGTATCTTCTGAAATCAGGACAGACCGTGGGGAGGTATGAGGGAGAAGGAAGCATCGATGAAATGGTCCAGGACCCGGTCTGCAAGACCTACGTTCCCATGAGGGAGGCCGAGAAGCGGGTGATAGACGGTAAGACCTATTATTTCTGCGGCAAGGGCTGTGCGGATGAGTTTGAAAAGCAGTTGCACATGGGGAAGGAAGAGAAACACTGAAAGGAGCTGGAAATGAAATTCTTTATTGATACGGCGAATGTTGACGAGATCAGGAAAGCGAATGAATTGGGGATGGTTGACGGGGTGACGACCAATCCATCCCTGGTCGCCAAAGAAGGAAGGGACTTCAAAGAACTTTTGAAGGAAATATGTGGTATCGTGGACGGACCCGTCAGTGCCGAGGTGGTAAGCCTGGAAGCGGAAGGGATGATCAGAGAGGCCCGGGATCTGGCCAAGATGGCTGACAATATCGTGGTCAAAATTCCCCTGATCGAAGAGGGTTTGAAGGCGACCAAAGCCGTTTCAAGAGAAGGCATCAAAGTCAACGTAACTCTCTGTTTTTCTCCGGTGCAGGCGCTTATGGCCGCAAAAGCCGGTGCATCCTTCATCAGTCCTTTTGTGGGCAGGCTTGATGATATAAGCCAGGTGGGCATGGAACTGGTTGAACAGATTGTCACTATCTACGACAACTATGGCTTTGAAACCGAGGTCATCGTGGCAAGCGTGAGGAATCCCACTCATGTGCTGGATGCGGCCTTGATGGGCGCTGATATCGCCACAATACCCTACAAGGTGATTTCCCAGTTGATCAAGCACCCGCTTACCGATATCGGGCTTGAAAAGTTCCTGGCAGACTGGAAAAAACTGGGGTAAGGATGTGCGCCCGGAATAGGACAGGAAGACTCGGTTTCTGTTTTTTGACGGTGCTTTTCCTGTTTTCCCTGGGATCTCCCCGGGCTTTTTCTGATATCTACCGGTATCAAGACGAGAGCGGGGTTTGGCATTTCACGAATGTCAACACCGATAAGCGGTACCGTCTTTATATTCGAACTCCCCGGGAAAAGTCTTCCTCCTATATCAAGAAGTACGAGCGCATCATCGAGCAGGCTTCCTTGCGCTTTGGTGTTGCTTCTTCATTGATAAAGGCCATTATCAAGACGGAATCTGATTTCGATCACAAGGCCGTCTCACAGAAAGGCGCTCAAGGCCTTATGCAGCTCATGCCGGAGACTGCTGGGGCAATGGACGTGAAAGACCCCTATGATCCCGAAGAGAATATCTTCGGAGGTACAAGATATTTGAGCCGGTTACTGGAAAGATTCGGAGACATCAGAAAGGCATTGGCAGCCTACAATGCGGGGCCGGATTTGGTGGAAAAGTATCAAGGGGTTCCACCGATCCCGGAAACGCGGAATTTCGTGCAGAAGGTCATGAACTACTACCGGCACTATAAGACCAAGCAGCCTTAGGTGCAACACAACGACAGGACACATGAAGAACAAGAAAGAGAGTAAAAAAGGTTTTCGCGAGGAGGCCCTGAACCTTCCGAACAGCCTGACGTTTTTCAGGATCGCCTGCATTCCGCTTGTGCTTCTTTTCCTGAAAATATCAGGAAAATCCGGGAGCTTTCTCGCCGCTCTTCTCCTTGGCCTCGCATTCATCACCGACATGCTGGACGGATATCTCGCAAGGCGGTACGCTTCGGTCACCACCCTGGGAAAATTTCTTGACCCCCTGGCAGATAAAATCCTGGTATCGGTCACTATGATCATGCTTATCCCGCTTGATCGGATTCCTGTATGGATGGTCATTGTCATTATCGCGCGGGAAATGGCCGTTACCGGGCTGCGCGGTATCGCCGTATCCGAAGGGATTGTGATCCAGGCAAGCTCCTGGGGGAAGTACAAGACGGTTTTCCAAAGTGTTTCCCTCGTGGGGCTCTGTCTCCACTATTCCTATCTGCATATCAATTTTCACATGGTGGGCATGATTTTTCTGTGGGTTGCCCTTGGCCTTACCCTCTGGTCCGGGTGGGATTATTTCAGCCAGTTCAGCCGGAAGGTTTTCATGAAAAATGATTGAAAAATCGGCATAATGGATATCCTTTTCCGGTGAATGACCATGCGGGAGAGGCGAGTTTTTTGTTGACAAAGAAAAGCGGAGCTGTAAAATAAAAAAACTTATTCTGCGGGAATAGCTCAGTTGGTAGAGCCTCACGTTGCCAACGTGATTGTCGCGGGTTCAAGTCCCGTTTCCCGCTCCAGTACATTCAAGGCCCATTGCGCAAACTGCATGGGCCTTCGACAACACGGCGGCATAGCCAAGAGGCTAAGGCAGCGGTCTGCAAAACCGTTATTCACCGGTTCGAATCCGGTTGCCGCCTCCAAGAAATCATTTTATCAATTGGTCCAACCACGTAAGGTAAGGGATTCTTGTTATTGTAAAGACCGCCGAGATCGTCCAGGTGCATTTCAGAGTACGGTCTTCGGAGTTGCTTTTTTTCAAATTCCCGGTATTTTTCCATCTGTTCCTTCGTCAGGATCACAGCCAGGCGGTTTTCCACTGAGTTCCGGCTTTCTTTCATTTCCTGTCTTAGAGATCTCTCCAGGGCACGGCATTGTTTCCTGTATTTCCTGATGATTTCATGCTGGTCCTTTGTGCGTTGCTCGATGATCTCACGGACTTTTGCCTGTTGGGTCTCGGTAAGCAGGAGGGCCTCTTTGAGCCGCTCAAAGGACTCGCCGGGCGTCCTGTAGACTCCCATTTCACGCGATGTTTTCCTTTCACGCCAGCGTTCCTTCAATCTCGTATACATTTCATCCAGTTCTTTTTTCTGGCTGTCAGTGAGGTGCTCTTTTACCGACCGGATGCCGTTTTCAATGATGGATTCCATTTCGGGTTGATATTTTTCTCTCAAATCCTGCAGCTTGATCCTTGTTTGCTCAATAGTATCGAGGAGTTGATCCTGCTGGGCCTTTGTCAAGTCCAGCTTATGGGTCAGTCTTTTCATCAGTAATCGAGCAATGGGCGGACGGTGACCACCCCTTGTGAAATGTTCGAATCTGTGCGTGAAGTAGGCCCCGGTCCCCAACACCCCCACAAAGGCGCCCACACAGAAAATGAGGATGATCCCAACTGACAACTTAAGCTTATTCATCTTTTGTCCTCGCTATATGAGAAGTGATTGCAGCAGACGATAATCCATCGGGTCATTCGCCACCAGTTTGGCCATCTCATAGTCCGGGATCATGTGAAACTTGAGTATACAGATCCCGAGTATCAGGATCAGTGCGCAGGCCACCGGAGCCAAACGCCACAAAAGGTCTCCAAACTGTTCAAAAAAGCTCTTCTTTGAAATGACGTGGCGAATGCCTCGAACGTGATGCATCACTTTTTCCTGCCATTGGTCTCCAACTTCGGCTTTTTCTTTTTCGTGGTACGCCAGACGCCAGATCCTCATCAGATTCTCTTGCCAGTTTTTGGTAAATTTCATTGCTCTCCCTCCCGGTCATTGATTACCTCACAGAGGAGTTTCCGGAGTTTCCTGCGTGCACGAAATGACCGAATCTTGACATTCCCGACGCTCCAGCCCAGAAGTTCCGCCGCCTCCTTCAAACTGAACCCTTCGAGATACACCAACTCCAGCACCATCCTCTCTCCCGCGGGAAGTCTTTCAAGGGCCCAGTCCAGCACCTCTCTGGCTTCTTCTTGAGCGTCTCTTTCGTCAAACGACCGGCCTGATCGATCCAGAAGAATTTCTTCCAGCCATTCCCGGTGCGTTTCAGATATATTGCTCATGGGAATTTCCCGGGATCGGTAGACCTTCCGCCAGTAGTCGTAACAGGTTCGCACCGCGATTGATGACAGCCATTGCCTGAAATTCCCATCGCTCCTGAACCCCGGCAGGGACTGGAAAGCCCGTACAAACACTTCGTGGGCGGTTTCTTCCACCGCCTCATAGGTTACATGTTTCTTCACGATCCTGAGAACATGGTCCGAATATTTCAGGAGCAATGTCTCAAAAGCATTGACATTTCCTTCAAGGACCAGGCCTACTGTCTGAGCATCGTCGGAGTTGCCTGAATCAGTATGCGTCATGATGTCCCGATGGATCAGTTCTCGAATGGGCCAAGAATATGGAGAAGGCCTTCACTATGCTACTCAATATTACTCAGACAGGTCTTCCGGTGGTGGACCCGGCAGGCGATGCCGCATCCTTTTGCCATCCCCCCTGTGTCCCTTCTGCAGCAGGGCCATTTGTGCAGGCGTCAACACCGCCTTCATCTCTGATTTCAATCTGGCTCTCAACACACACGAGTCTTCCCGTATGGATGAGATCTGCTTGCATGCCTTGCGGATATTCGCTTCGTTGAATTTTTCACTGTGCATGGCTCGTAAGAGATTTCGTCGTCCTTCAAACATTTTGTTCCCCATATCCCGCTCTGCATCCTGGTGAGTATCAATGATGTGTATCAGTTGCGATCTTTGAGCGTCCGTCAGGTCAAGTTTCAGGAAAATCTTCAACCCGGCAATTCCTGGTTTTCCCCAGTGCCCGTTGCGCGTGCCGCAAAACCCTCCTGCAATCACCGGCACTGCGCCTGCAAGAATTATCACAACCACCAATGTCACAGTCAAGAATTTGCTTTGTTTCATATGTGCCTCCTTTTTGGCATTTTCGAAAGCCGCTTTACTTATCAAAGTCGCTGGAATGCGGGAAAAGGTTACAACTTTCATTGTAGACGGCGTATTTTCATTTGGAGTTTTCCTTCTTTTTCAGGACGGGCCGGTAAGCCCTATTGCAAATCCGGTGTGTTGTTGTTATCATTAAACGAATAGAAAACGAAGCGGTGTTCTGTAACCTTTTTGAAAACTCAAACGAATACCTTTATAGGATGTAATCGCCAAAAAGGAAAAGAAAGGAGAGCGCCATGAAAAGAATGAAAGAACTTCTGATAATTATGAGCGTGGTCATCGCTTTTACCATGATGACACTGACGCCGGCCTCCGCTTTTGGCGGTCATCGGTATTACTCCGGTCCTCGTGCATATTGGGGAGGCGCTCTGTTCGGTCTTGGGATCTTAACAGCGGCCGTTGTGACGAATTCCCTTTTGAACCCTCCGGAGCCGAGAGTGGTGTACCGGCCTGCGCCGGTGGTGGCGCTTCCGCCGAGAGCCGTTTTTGCGCAGGAAGTTCTTCCTCAGGCAACCCGGGTACAGTCCCCGGCGACGGGAAAAGCAACGGTGACGGCAGCTTTGCTGAATGTCCGGTCGGGACCGGGCAGGAACTTCAGTGTACGCTACCAGGTTTCTCAGGGAGCTGTTCTGGAGATCCGCGGGAATGCACCGGGTTGGTACTATGTGCAGCTTCCGAATGGACATTACGGATGGGTAATGACCCAATTTGCAGCCCGAGCGTCTTCACCGGCCGATGGATGATAGATTGTTTCCTGTGTGGATAAAATATCTCGTGCACCTTTTTCCAGGCAGGAGGTGAATAGAAGCAGTTCATACAGCTCACTTGATGCTTGAGATGAATTGAGTCGGTAAGACATATCCCGATGGTCGGGATTTCCTGATGTGGTCGGAAAAAAGGAGGAAATATGATGAAGAAATCAAGGCTTGCAGTTCGATTCACTGCAGTTTGTTTTCTTGCAGGCTTTTTTGCGCTTGTCTCCATATTGACCGAATACGAGGCTTGGGCCTCTGATCGTCGTCACGGACGGGTAGCCCGCAGGCTTCCGCCCGGTCACCGGATGATACGGGCGAGAGGACATGACTACTTTTACCATCATGGGACTTTTTTCAGAAGGGGTCCGTCCGGTTTTTGGGCGGTGAGGGGGCCCATCGGCGCCATCGTCGTGAGCCTTCCCATCGGCTTCACGACGATGTTTTACGGGGGCCTTCCATACTACTACTATGGGGGCAGCTATTATCGGCGGGTTCCCTCTGGTTATATGGTAGTTGAACCGCCTGGCGGTGCGTCCTCCGCTTCGTTTTCCGCCGATTTCAGAAAGCTGTGGGTCAATGGAAACGAGTATTTTTACAGAGATGGTGTCTTTTACATAAGAGATGCCTCTGAGTATGTGGTCGTGACGGCGCCGGTTGGAGCAGTAATTCCAGCACTTCCGGCCGGTTTTGGAACGGTGCTCTATCAAGGAGTGAAATACCTGTACTACGACAATGTTTATTACCAGGAGGTTTCTTCCGGCTACGTGGTGGTGGAACCGCCGCCCGGGGTAATCGCTCTCCGAGAGGAATCGGCAGGGGGGCAAACCCAGGCCCCAACCCCGATGCCGGCTCCGGCTACGACACCTGCCATATCGTCTGGAAAGGTCACCGTGACTTCTCCTCTGCTGAACGTCCGGTCAGGGCCGGGCATGAATTTCGGGGTGGTTAGTCAGGTCCGCCAGGGTACGGCCCTGGAAGTCCATGGAAACGCACCGGGCTGGTTATATGTACGGCTTCCATCCGGCAATTTCGGATGGGTATCACGGCAGTTTACCTCCACCGTGGAAACACCGGCGAGTGGATAATGCATTCAGGGGTCTCGCCTGAACTGCTGGGGCAAGGTCCGGAGCGGAAAAATAGAGAATGGAAGAGGAGATCTGAGAATTTGAAGAAAAGGATGAAGCGGGTTGGGTGTTCTTTCCCGGGTTAGGATATCATGGTTAGTGCAGTCTGCGTGATATTCTCAAGTGGTAAGACCTTTTCCACCGCTCCGAGCTTGATCGCCTCCTTTGGCATGCCGAAAACCACGCATGTTTCCTCATTTTGTGCCAGGGTCCGTGCCCCGGCCTCTTTCATCGTGAGGAGGCCTTCAGCCCCGTCCGCTCCCATCCCCGTAAGGATGATTCCAAGGCAGTTTCTGCCCGCGTGCTTAGCGGCAGACTTGAAAAGCACATCAACGGAAGGCCTTTGATGATGAATCATGGGACCCTGTTTCACCTGCACATAATAGCGGGTCCCACTTCTCCTGAGGAGCATATGATAGTTCCCCGGCGCAATCAGTACCCTGCCGTTGATCACGCTATCCCCGTCTGCTGCCTCTTTTACCTCCATTGAGCAGAGGCTATCAAGCCTTTCTGAAAAAGACGTAGTAAATTTTGCCGGCATATGCTGCACTACAACAATCCCCGGTGCATTAGGGGGCATGCGCGTCAAAACGGTCTTCAGGGCCTCTGTGCCGCCGGTCGAAGCGCCTATTGCAATGACTTTATCGATGGTGGTTGGCAATGCCTCTGATACAAAGCCTGGCTTGTTTTTTTGTCCGTTCTTCCCTGGGGGAAGTTTATCGGCGACATTGATCCCTGCCACCGCCCTTATTTTATCAGCCAGTTGCACGCTCATGTCGCCCACCGAATAGGAGCCGGACGGCTTGGAAATAACCTCCAAAGCTCCGCAGGAGAGGGCTTCGAGTGCCAGTGCGCCGCCTTTTGCTGTGAGAGAGCTTACGATGATAACGGGCAATGGATAATATCTCATCAACTTTTTGAGAAACGTAATGCCGTCCATGCGTGGCATTTCTATATCCAGGGTCACAACATCGGGCTTCAACGTTACTATTTTGTCTCTGGCAACATACGGATCAGGGGCCGTGCCCACCACATGTATCCCTTTTTCCCTGGATAACTCTTCAGCAAATACCTTCCGCACAACCGCTGAATCATCAACCACAAGTACTCGTATCTCTTTTTCTCTCTCCATCATGTTCTATCATAGCGATTCGAAAGGTGGAGCTTCTTCTCTCTATTATTTACGCTGTCTTTTTGCTGCCCGGATTCATACTGACACACTGATCCCGGACGTATATTCTAGGAATGAATGACAATTTTTACAGCCAGTTGATTTTCTGACGCATTGTAGAGAAGCGTAATATCCTCTCCATTGCCTGAAAAAACAGTGTCCGAGATTTCTCCGGAGTGTACCATCTCCGGAATCCCCAATTTGAAGACCGCCTTCGGGTCAAAGAGACTCAACGCCTTCCCGCAAATCATGTTGAGCAGTTCTTTTGTTGTCTCTTCCACTTCGGCCATGCCTATTTCGTCGAGTTCCTGGCCCAGAAAATCCGCGGTCAAAGAGCCGGCGAGGCTGTGGGGGATCAAGAAAAAGGCCTCTCCCGGAAAAGGCCCTTGAAACCTCAGCCTGGTGCATTTCAGTTTCTCGGGCGGAATTTGAAACAGCGAATTGTCTGTTTCAGTCTCAGAGACCTCCAGCGGCAAAAAGAACATGGTCTCCAGTACCTCAGAAATCGAGGTCTTCATCGCCTCCTTCAACGCTTCCCTGTCCATCTTCCAGGTCTCCCACTACCTTGTTGAGCTCTTCCCGAATACTCTCCGGGGTGAAGGGTTTCTGAATATATGCGGCCGCGCCCGTGTGTACAAATTCATCAATCATCTGCTCGCTTCCTTCAGTTGTGACGACGACAACCGGAATAGCAGAAAGCAGATCATCCTTTTTCATGGATGCGATCAATTCCAGACCGTTCATCTCGGGCATGTTATAGTCTGTAATAACCAAATCTACCCAGTGATTTTTCAAGATTTCAAGCGCTTCACGGCCATTTGCTGCGTCATAGCATTCTCCGGTGTCGAACCCGCAAATCCGGAGGGTTTTCCGGATTACGGCCCGCATCGGAGAGGAATCATCAACGATAAGCACATTGAAAGCCATTCCATTTCACCTTCTTTATGGGTTAGAACCTGTTGTATGCTTCAAACGGCACTCTCTGAGTACGAAACACCTTCAGATCGTAGCTAATAAATCTTCCACTTCATGGAGCCTCTCACCAAATGAGGCCATCATCATCTGCAGATCAGTGTCGTTGATGCGGAGTTCTTTCATGACCTTCGGGTGAAAGCGGTAGGCCAGGCCGTCTGATCCTACACCTATTCCCATAATCATGCACAGTGTGTCAGCCACATAGACCGCGGCAAGTTCCATATCATGCTTCGGCCAGCCGTCACCAAGATGATGATTGCGAATAATATCCACCATCCTGTCGCTGAAGTTCCATTTTTCGGCGACCATGGCTCCCACTTCAGCATGGTCAATACCGATGACAAGTTTTTCAGCGTCCCGAAAGGTGATATCATGATTTGTTATGGCTTTTTCAATCTCATCAAAATAGCTTCCCACGTGTTCACTCAATACTGTCTTTCCAATATCCTTCAGTAAGGCTGCGGTAAATACAAGGTGCCTGTCATGCAGTCTCTTTTGTTCCGCGATATCTCTCGCCATAAACGCTGAGAGAACGGAATACTTCCAGAGCTCTCCTTCCCTCAGGTCATATCCCGTGTGGGCCTGTTTCAGGTTTTCACTCCCCAGGTTCATTAAAACCATGTCAACCACCTGGTCCATACCCAAATATGCTACTGCTTGGTGAATCGAATCTATTTTTCTCGAAAGACCGAAAAATGCTGAATTGCACACTTTCAGCAGATTCGCAGTCAATGCAGGATCATATTGAATAATATCGGCCAGATCCGAAGCTGAACTGGTGGCGTCATTTGCGACTGCCATCACTTTCTGCGCAACCTGAGGAATAGGCTTCAGCTTGTCAATTCCTTTTACTATGGCAGCTATCTCAGTCATATCTTCATAAATTGTTGTCCTGATGTTTTCACGCAGGCCTCTCCATCCTTGATTTTTAGTTTGATGGTTCTGTTGACGTTTCCTCCCACCTCTTCATAATCAATCATTATCCTGTTTTTCCAGAAC
>Ga0315542_1001819_pt1 | contig 13250 bp, 10 predicted proteins | sample SalMarSW160120MG_FD_202541 | JGI IMG/M metagenome (GOLD analysis project Ga0315542, IMG submission 202541) | Salt marsh sediment microbial communities from the Plum Island Ecosystem LTER, Massachusetts, United States - Salt Marsh Sediment SW1601-20 ...
AACGTAGGGTACAATGCAGTAGCTGCAGAAATTATTGCATCCATGCATAATGGGGATAAACGATTTGAATCCACCCAGGGTGTGGGTTTCGGCAAAACGATAGTCGCCGTCTTCCGTGAGGCACATGGAACGGCCGTTTTCCCGTACCCGCCTGATGGCGGAGAGTATATCGGGTTTGGCAAAGCTCCCCGCTACGATATCGATCTCCGGGTATTTCTGTTGTAAGTCCTTTTTCAAACGCTGCCCCATACAACCCATGATAATGAACGTAAATGACCGTCTGGATTTTTCACTCCGGTAATAGCCGATTCTTCCCCATATCCTGTCCTCAGCGGTTTTACGGACGGAACAGGTGTTAAGAATGACCACATCCGCCTGCCCTGGTGAAAGTGCAGGATAGATATTATTCTGTTGTAAAGTCAGTGCAAGCGCGTCGGACTCGGCTTTGTTCATCTGACAGCCGTATGTCTCAAGCCAATATGTTTGAAGTTCCATTTCTATTCAATGCAGTATCATCGAAACGCATCCGGGCAGGGTACGTTTCGATGACTGTTACTTCTTTTCGGTGTTGCGATAACGGTTTATCGGCGTGCTTTCATGTTTTTAAAGAATTTGAATAAAGAAAATCCACCTGCAGCAATTAATCCGAATCCGGCGACCCAACCTGCTACGCCAAGTATAGGCCCAATGACAGGTATATTAAGGGCTAGAGCGGTTGCTAACGTAATTATACCTGCTCCTAATGTGACTGCCCCTGCTTTGCGTTGTGTTTTAGACCCACTAAATATTAGACCCGCTAAAGCAAGTATACCACCTGCAATAAAGCCGACCGGTCCCGCCACCCAGGGAAGAAGTATAAGGAGCCCGATACCGGCACCTACACCCCCTACCCCTTTCATCAGCTGATTTGAAAGCTCGTTTCTCGAGACAATTTCACCCATGAACTACCTCCGTAAATTTACATAGAAATATATATATAATAAGTGTAACAATAATGAGTGCTTCCTGTCTACTATCGATTGACAAGAAAATTACAAAAACGTAAAGTACTGGTATGCGGAAAATCATCAGAAATATCATCATTGTTATTTCCATTTCATTTGTTTTGGTAGGCGGAGTACTGCTGCTCTATTATTTAAATCTGATTCCATTGCGCTGGCAGAAGTTTGCCGTTAATCTCTGGCCCGGTTCGCTTATAATTGTGGGGATTATGTTTTTACGTGATTCCATAATTAAAAACAGATACTTAAAGCGTTATGAAATCAAGAAAAAGTCCCTCAGCCTTGTATACGGTCAGGATACACAAAACAATGTGTATAATGTATTTTTTTCTTATGGAAAACTTTTTATTCGTACAACGACCGGTAAACTGCCGGAGCTTATTTACGAACAACTTGGTCCCATGCCCGAGCCGGATATTACCCATCAGGTTATCGGTAACAGTTCCATTTTTGAAATAAAAAAACGCAAACCTTATTTTTCAACACATTTTCAGATAAAAAACCAGTGGTTTTTAGAACTGGCCAAGGCAGTACCACAACAACTGCTTATCAACCTGCATGACGCTGATTTAAAGGCTGACCTCCGATTTCTTAGGATAAAAAGATTTACGCTTAAAGCAAACAGCGGTACTCATAAAATAATTTTCGGTAAAGCACAGAACAATATATTGGGACAGGTATATTCCTCCAGTTCGATTCTTACGTTGATAATTCCTACGGAGACTTTTTTGGTGCTAAAACTCCTCAATCCGTTTTGCAAGGTAGAGTACCCGCAGGGTGATTTTATCAAAAAGGAAGATGGGACCATCATCTCGAGTATTTCGAACAAAGATTACGGTTTGATTGAATTAACGGTGGATGGCGCGTTAAAAGAACTTTATCTGGATATCGCGGAGAATAATGAATAAAAAATCAGGGGAGCTTTTCAGGAATATTCACCACAGCACCGGGCTCAATACTCAGTTTGTCAAATGTCCCGTGGGGGACTTCCAGGGCATAACGCGCCGGTGAATGTGAAAAGATAGTTGTTTCATCCAAAGGTTTCATATCCTCAATCTGGGTAATTTTACCATCACTTGAGATAAAGGCAATACTTAAGGGAATGAGCGTATTTTTCATATAAAAACTTAAAATTTGGTCATCCGGAAATACGAACAGCATTCCCTCATTCGCTTTCAACTCTTTACGGAACATCAATCCCTTTGCCCGCTGTGCGTAGGTTGAAGCAACCTCAACAACAAATACATGCTTGTTTATAGTCAAGGTAACGATAGGGAATTTTTTTGTTTGCTCACAAGCGGTTAAGAAAAGAATAAGGATAAAAAGTAAACAAAAAAAGTATTTCTTCATATTTATTGTTCTGCATAATGACATATCAGACAGCTAAGGTCAAGCGCCAAAGAATTGAATTATGCAAAATGCGAATTGCCGAATTAAAACTCGCCAAGAAACTTTTGCAGATTCTCTTGTTCCGCCTGTTTGCTTATCTTTCCCTGTTCTTTCAGTGCGTTAAAAACATTCATATCGATATATTTGACTACAACAGGACGTTCCAGGGATAGCGATGTATTTTGCAGGATCCAGATGACGCTGCGGGGAGAAAAAGATTCATATTTTCCGTATTTATGAAAAAGGGTGGTAAAGAGGCTGTAAAAATCAATTTTATTCTCCTGTAACTCAATGATCATAATGTAGAGTTTATTGTCATAAAATTGAAAAGAAGCGCGTTTGATATAAGCGTTCCCGCTGCATTCAATAAGGTGTTGTGTTTTTTCCGGAAGGATATAAACATCCGGACCACCCGTGAAATTGAAGTAGGGGTCTTTTTTCAGAATCTCCCGTACCTGTATAAGCGACATGCCAAGGGAAATCCCCCGAAACGCGGTTACTGAAGTCGAGGTCCCGGCAACCTGTTCAGTCATATCCGGTTGTTCCGAATCAAGCCGCGACTGGCTGTACAGCGAAAAACAAAGAGAGAACATAAAAAATAATACAATCCCCGGTTTTTTCATATTCATTTTGATAACGCAATACTCAATGCGGTAGTAAGTTTTAGTATATCCTGGTTGCCCTTCCTCACTCTCTGACAAAGCGTAATCGCTATCTCCTTTATAATTTTATAACCTAATTCAGGGTTTTTCATGCATAATGCTGCAAAATCATTGCGTTTTATCTCGAAAAGCAGGCAGTCGGCTGAGGCGGTAATGGTGGCGCTGCGCGTGTCGTTTTCAAACATCGCCATATCACCAAAAAAAGATACATTATTAGAATTCAGTTTAACCATGGATTTTTCCACCAAACTGAATCCTTTTTTACCTATTTTTAAGGTAAGATTTTTCGTTACGTCGACAACACCACTGACAAACAAAAACATAGAATCACCGATATCGCCCTCTTTCATGATTACCGATCCGATACTGAACTCTACGGGAACAACAATACTCCACAGTTCGTTGATCTCATCCTGGGTGAGATTTTTCAGCAGATCAATATTTTTCAAAAGCTTTTTTCCTTTACCGCCTTTGTATTTGGACATCATGATATATCTCTCTCCTTTTTACGATCAACTATTCGGTGGCGCTGATGACAAACGCCCAGTCCGTATCCTTAATGATATAATCTGCTCCCGGATTTATCTTGATTTTCATTTCTTCTTTCTCTTCCTCAAGCAGGTCAATTTCAGCTTCCTGGAATTTCCTCTTGATGAAAGCGTCGATACCGGAAGAATCATCGGAGAGTATATCGTCCAGCGTGATTTTTTTCTCCTCCGACAGTATACCGATAAGTATTCCCTTCCCGGTATCACTCAGGTATTGCGACAATTCACGAAACGTCTTTCCGATATAAGAGGACGGACATTGAATCTGCTTGATTGAGTTTTTTCCCTTTAACGACAAAAGCTCTTTGAGAAAGAGGGGAACACCGGGAGAAATGGTGGATGAGGCCAGGATAAATCCGTTGAACTCACCGTTCACAATTATATCATCCACATTGGCTCTGCGTAAATGCTGTTCATTTGAGGCGTTGGCAAGTTCGGCACTGGTAAAAATAGCGTTATTGAGTGATTTTATCGCCAGGACGGCGATGATGGTTCTCTCATCGATATTGGAAAGAGTGGAGGTTCCCGTGGTATCCAGTAAAATCAAGGCCGCTTTGGCGTAATTAATAGCAGCCCGTTTCAGAACATTTTCATTTGTATAATCTCCCCTGACAAAACGAAGATCAATTCCCGGGTACTTGATTTTAATGGACTGGAACTGTTCCGGGTCCATTTCATTGATAAGCACCAAACATTCTTTCAGGGAACCTTTCAGGGTCACAAGACTTCTGATAATATTTTCTGCGTTCTGGTTCCATCCGCAGATAACAATATGGTTCTTTACGTTTACGTCTTCCAAACCTTTTCCCTCCCTGATCTTTCGATCAACAAAAATACTGGCAATTGTACCGGACAACAATGAAGTGATGATCACTCCTAAAAACATCAGTACGGTGGCCAATATTTTCCCCAGCGGATATTGGGGAACCTTGTCGCCGTATCCCACCGTAGTAATGGTTACCACCGTCCACCAAAGACTATCAAAGATGTCGTGAAAAGCGTTACTGTGAGAAATTAACTCGGAAAAAAATACCAGTGCTGCGCCGGTGACGATTATTATGGCAACATACAGAAGCAGCCGGGGTAAATTTTCCTTTTTTAAGGTAGCATATAAACCGGTAATCCTTTTCCATAAACCCTTTTTGACATACTGCTTTTCTTCACTGAGTTGTGATTTCTTCATTATTTTATTTATCGGAATTTATGGGAAAAAAAGTATTCATAAACGGCAATTTTTAGCCGAACCGGTTAAATCAAACCCAATTCTTTCAATTCACTCAGGAGTTTTTGTTTGTCTATCGGTTTTACGATATAGGCAGCGGCACCCCCCTTATACAGCGCGGTCATGACATTTTTGGAGTCTTCCAGGACCGTTGTCATGATTACTTTCACTTCCTGGTCCGCTGTAATTCCCATTTCACTTTCATAAATACGTATATTCCGCAATGCTTCATGGCCGTTTACCTTCGGCATCATAATATCCATAAAAATTAGTCCGTAGGGTTTTTTTTCTTTCCAGGCAAGTCTGAAGGCCTCTATACCCTCTTCTCCATCCACCGCAAGATCGCATTCACCGTACGGCAAAAGAATAGTCTGAAGAAGTTTTCTGCTGCCTAAGTCATCTTCAACAATTAAAATACGCATATGGCAGTCCTCCTATTTTATTTTTATAAGCGCGTTATCCAAAGCCTGCTCAACATTTTCGATGTGTGGTTTTAATTTTTCCAGCGTTTCAAAGGCTTTATCCATTGTTTTTTTTCTTGAGGCCATTTTTATCCGAAGCGCATCGTCATTAAGCAGTTCGGCCCCGATGCTCCCGGCAATATTCTTTAAGGTAACGCTGAGCATTTCAAGTCTGTTTTTATCTTCCTGCTTTGCCGCGGTTTTCAGGTTCTGATAAACGGTTTCCAGATCGATGTGAATCTTCCGGTAAAATGCCTGTGGATTGATATTATTCTCTGTACAGTATTCTATAATGTGATCCCGGTCAATAACCGCTGTTTTGGCGGTGTTTGTTGCATGTTTTTTTTTCTTATTTGAATGCGGGGTGTATTGTCTCTCAATAAAGTATATTAATTTTTCAAAATCTATGGGTTTTGATATAAATCCGTTCATCCCGGCCTGCAGGCAGCGATCCTGTATATCCGAATGCGCGTGTGCGGTGATGGCGATGATGGGAATGTTTTGTTTATATGCTGAATAATCTGAAGAACGAATGAGTTTTGTTGTGGCAAAACCATCTAATCCCGGCATTTTCAAATCCATTAATATTATATCGAACTTTATTTTATTCAGCATAGCCATGGCTGCTTCACCGCCCGGAACACAGAATAGTGAATGTCCCCTTTTTTCCAACAGATCACAGATTATTTTTTGGGTATTTTTATCATCCTCTACCACAAGGATTGTTTTTCCCGGTGTCAACCGATGTTGTTTCCGTCTATCCGTCTTTTTTATTTTAATTTTATCGCCATTATAGGCAAGATTGAATAAATTGTTTTTCTCATTTTTTAATTTAATGGTAAAATGAAAAGCACTACCCTTTTCTTTGTTGGTTTCTATCCAGATGGAACCGTTCATCAGCGATACAAGTCTTTTTGTTATTGCCAGTCCCAGACCGGTGCCGCCGTATTTTCTTGTCATAGAACCGTCAATCTGGCGGAAGCTTTCAAAAATCGTTTCTTTTTTATTATGAGGAACACCAATCCCGGTATCTTTCACACTGCAGTGAAGAATTATCCTTCCCGGACCGTCAGGTTCTGTGTTTATATGAACATCGATTCGACCATGATCGGTGAATTTGATGGCATTAGCAATGAGGTTTGTCAGAATTTGTTTTAATTTGTAGACATCACCGCGAAGATTTTCCGGAATACCGGGATCTATCTTTATAACAAATTTTAAATTCTTTTGTCGGGCCTGGACTGTCAGTAAATCCGATATATCTTTTAAAACGTTGTGAATGTTAAAATCGGTCTCCTCAAGCTCGACTTTTCCGACCTCCAGTTTGGAAAAATCAAGAATGTTGTTTAATACATGCAAAAAAGAATGAGAAGCCTCTTTTACTATGCTCAAGTACTCATTTTGTTCACTGGTGAGTTTCGTTCCCAGGGCCAGTTCGGTCATTCCGATGATACTGTTCAGGGGTGTTCGTAATTCATGACTCATATTAGTAAGAAATTCTGTTTTTGCTTTATTTGCATTTTCCGCCGAGACTTTTGCTTTTTTCAGATCATTCTCATAGTTTTTTTTCTGTAAAATATCGGTTACCGTCAAAACCCAACCGGTTATATTAAAACGCTCATCAATCAGCGGGGCAATGGTAAACTCGACGGGAAAAAAGCGTTTATTTTGACGATACATTCCGGTTTCGACGGCCTGGTAAAACATCTTGTTCTTTATCACGTTACTCAATGTTGATTTTGCCGCAGACTTTTCACCGGGACTTGAATATAAAAAATCAATATTCCGTTCCAACAATTCATTTTTTGAAAATCCGAAAATTCTGCTTGCCGCCTTGTTGCAGTCCTTGATAATAAAATCGGGAGAGGTAATAAAGACCGCCGATTGAATTGATTGAATGGTTCTTTCAAGTATATTCGTACTTTTCCACATCCGGCTTTCTATATTTCGCTTTTCCGAGAGGTCCCTGAGAATAAAGACATATGATTCATTCTCATCATCATCCCTGATCGGTTCAACCACCAGGTCAATGGGAATCTGCTTGTCTCTCAGATTGACGACGAGTGTACCCGTAAACGAATTGATCAATTCAGCAGCAGATATTTTAGTGCCGTTTTCCTCATCGATGAAGTTTACAACGGAAGTGAAAGATTTTCCTATTACGCTGCTCTCCTGCAAGGAAAATATATGGGCCGCGACATTATTAATAAATTGAACATGTAAAAGGTTGTCGGTTTTAACTATTCCCAAACCTATTTTTGTGAGAATTGACGAGAGCAGACGCTCTCTTTCCAACAGTTTTTGATTTATCTGATGTTTATACAGCGCAAGCTCAATATTTGCTTTTACTTCCGTATCATTAAACGGTTTAAGGATATATCCCACTGGCTGTGTAACCTTTGCTCTTTTAACGGTTTTTTCATCAGCATACGCGGTGAGATAGATAAGCGGAATATCCGATAGTTTCCGTATTTCAGTGGCTGTACTGATTCCGTCCAATTCACCGCTGAGATTTATATCCATTAAAACGAGGTCGGGATTTTCCTGTTTATGTAATGTAATTGCCTGTCTCCCCGAATGGGCGACAATGGCGGTATACCCCCCCAACTGGTCAATCATGCTTTTTATATCGCGTGAGATAATATCTTCATCTTCAACAATTAATATTTTTTTCATCTATATGGAGCGATTTAAATTGTAGTTGAAACGGGTGGTTAAATTCAACTTTTTCGATAAAAAATATATCAGATAAAATAATTGGTTTTTAGAAAGGCCGGTAAATAAACAATCGCCTCTAAAAAACCTTTCTTGCGCCTTTTGGCCAATATTTGCACCTGTACGATCTTATTCTTCGGATCAAATGCCCAGCCGCGTATATAAACGGAATCAAGTTGTGACAGCCCGATCTCTTCCGCAGCCGAGCCTTCAAGCACCCGTTCCACCTGGTAGTGCGTTTCCCATAAATACGTACCAACCTTTTCCAGTTTCATCCCAAAAAGCGGATAGAGAAGATTTACCTTGATATCACGATCAAGCGCTGTTTCCAGGGGAATAAAGGGCCGCTTTTCCAGGCACACGGGGATTGTAATGAGATGATCGTTGCGTTTAACAGAAAATGATATCAACGCCGGATGTTCATAACTTAAGAAAAGGCTTTGGATATCAACAATGTTTGTATACTCACGGTCATTTACTTTATCGATAATATCACCTGTGCGTATCCCGGCCTGGAATGCCGGATCACCCGGCATCACATAGATGACTTCAAGTCCGTTTTGAGTTTCTTTCAGTGCAATACCGGCCCACATATGAACGGCCTGTTCTCCCCCGAACAGGCGGCCCAGCATCTTGTTTATCCATTTTGCCGGAAGGGCAAAGTTCAATCCTTCAAACTCTTCCAGTCCGGCAAATACCACTCCGATAAGATTACCGTCTTCGGATATAACCGGTCCGCCGCTGTTGCCGAAGTTGACCGGTGCGTCAATTTGAATGGCGGACCCTACTTGCATGATTCGACGGGCCGTAGAAGAGACAATACCGGCGGTGACCGTATTTTCAAGACCGACCGGAGAACCGATCACCGTTATTTTTTGTCCTGTGCTGATAGTATTATCATCAATCGTGGAAAAAACATATTTCGGCGTTATTTCCGCTTTTAAGAGCGCCAAATCAAGTAATTTATCGTAGGCCACCACTTTTGCGGGTATCTTTTGATCTCTATTGTCGGAAAGTATGATATAGCAGCGTGAATAACCTTCGTACTCCGGATCCACCTCACTGGCGATAACATGATAATTGGTCATGATATATCCGCGTTTATCGACAAAAAAACCGCTGCCGAGGACAATATTCGGTCTCCCTACCCCTTTATCCAGTTTTACCCCACGGTTCACCCAGATGGTCACCGTGCCTTCGACCATAGTTGAAATGGGGATAGCCTGTTTCGTTAGATCAATGTATTTGCGCGGTACCGGATAATCTCCTGCTCTCATGACACTTATTATCCTTCTAATGGCTGCAATATTATTATTACCGGCGGCAAGCGCAAGCAGATGCTTATAACCTTTTGCGTCGAGCGAGGGGTTGTGTAACACCTGCATATACTCAAGCAGTGCCAGCTGTTCGTTACCGTTTTTCAAGGAGGTTTCAGCCAATTTTAAACGAAGTTCATTTTCATTCCAGTCTTTTACCTCATCAAGGGCCGAAATGCTTTTTAATGACAAGAAAAAACACAGGGCCAGGGAGAAATCCTTGTTTTCCACAGCCTGCCTGAATTTCTTTATAATCCCGTCCCGTGCTTCCTTCTGTAAATCGGCTAATTCGTCCTTTGAGACCTCAGTAGATTCGCGTTGCAGGCGGGAAAGGTATTGTACGGCTTCAAGGTAGGATTCCTGGTCGATCAGTTTTTGTACGTCGGCAATTAATACTTTTTTTAAAGACACAATATGTGCCGGGGTTTCTTCAAATGTATTACAGGCCGTAAACAATGTGATGATCAAAACAGATCCGATGATAAATCTTTTCACGAGTCACTCCATAGTTAAATTATTGAACATAAATTGTAAGATCAAACACGCCGTTTAACCGGGTGGAATACTTGCGAATCACTTTACCGTCTGAATCGGTATATTCAATAACATCGAATTTGCCGTCACTGTTTAAATCCCACATTTTACGTTCCCCGGCCGTATAATTTTGGATATAATCCGGGTTTCCGTCCCCGTCTCCGTCGAATTTCAGTGTGGTCAGTTTCCCTTTGGTGTACTGCTCAGTAATCTCAAAAACACCGTCACCATCCAGATCCTGCATACCCGATACGGGAACCTCATTATTATATAAAACAATATGATCCATCATAAGGTTACCGTCCGTGTCCTCAATTAATTTGGTTTTTTTACCGTTTTTAAACTCCCATTTTTTAAACGGAAGGTTTGCGGCAGTATTACGCTGAGAGCCGGCAAAAGCGGAGTCTTTAATCATCTTTTCATTCGGGAAAAGGATTTTTGGGCGTGTAGTGATTTTGTATACCGGTTCGGCATTATTTTTCGGCAGGTTTACCACAGAGAGCATGATACTGGAGGGAATCAGATCATAACAGGTAACAGTGTCCTTATTATAGAAACACGCCTGTTTCACCGCAGGATACACATTATAGAGGTATTCAATCTGCTTTCCGGCGGTGTCAAATATTTTTAGCGAAACCGGTGTCTGATTGTTAAAATTCAACAGGATATCCGCCCTGCCGTCCTGATCATAATCAGCAATCCATTGGGTCAATACTCCCCGTTTAAAGGTGTATTTTTCCTCATAATAGCCGTCTCTATCGCTATCGATTATTTTGACCCCGTCCGCCGTTCCAATCTGCTGCTGCGTATAAGGCAGGAGAGAGGCGTTTTTGGAAAGAAGTGAAAACAAACGGCGCAACAGATCAGCATAAGCGGGACCTCCGGCGCTGATGAAAAAATCAATATATTTTTTTGCGGCATTCTTCGGTAATGCCAGTGCCATTAGTGCGATGTCGGGCCGGTTCCCTTTTAAAGCAATATATTGGTCGATAAGTTCTTTTTTTACGGAAGCATCCCGTTCGGTTGCGATTCGGTAATAGAGAATATCCGGTTGATCTTTGAACTCCGAGAGTCCGCTTTCAATAACGGAACGGGCTTCGCCAAAGAGTCTGTTTTCAAGCAAAAAATCGATGTACGCCGTGTACAATTCAAGGGTATAAGGATACACCCGCAGGGCGCTTCGAAAAACCTGCAGTGCGTTTTTTATCAGGCCCAGTCCGCGGTATGCCCGGGCTTTTATCAGTTCGACACGGGCATTAGTAGTGTATGTATCTTGTATGGAGGCGACGGCCGCCAGTGCTTCTTTATATCGTCGGATGCGTAAGAGCAGGCCGGCCAAATCCGTGAGGGATTGTGAAGGGGCAACCGATATCCATGAGGCAACCTTCATGGCTTTATGGTAATACTCCAGGCTTGTCAGTGTTGTCTCCTGGTTTTTCTCATAAATGCGGGCAAGCAGATATAATGCATCGGAAAAATCAGGATAAAATTCTATTGAGTCCAGTAAAAGTTCTTTGGCACTGTCATAAGATCCATTGTCAAAAAGCTGTTTGGCCTGGATGTAATACTGAAAGGCGATCTCTTTATCCTGAGCATACAAGCCCAAGAAGCTGAAAAAAAATAAAAGTATGGATATAAGGATAAACCTATACATTACCGTTTCAATTTATGCCTTAACGCTTTTCTTCTTTGTAGTATTGCTCTCTACCTTTTTGGCGGGAGGAAATTTCAAAAGCTCCCGAATTTCTTCATCACTCAGAGTTTCTTTTACCACAAGTGTTTCGGCAAGAGTTTTCAGCTTTTTTTTGTTCTCAGCCAGTATTTTTTTTGCCGTTGCCAGGCTTGACTCTATAATTACCCTGATTTCATGATCGATCTTCTTGGCGGTTTCCTCAGAATAATCTTTATGACGGGCAATTTCCTTTCCGATAAAGATCGGCTCCTCTTTCTGCCCTAATGCAATCGGACCCAGATCATCACTCATTCCCCATTCACAAACCATGCGCCGGGCTATGCCGGTGGCCTGTTCAATATCCGCCTGGGCTCCCGTCGTATTTTCCTTATAAATCAGGTCCTCAGCAGCGTATCCGCCCATAGAAATAATTATTCTGTCTATGAGCCAGCCCCTGCTTTTGCTGTATGCGTCATTTTCCGGTAAAGAAAGTGCAACACCAAGGGCCCGGCCGTGGGGAATAACCGTTACCTTATGCAGCGGATCGGCGTTCGGCAAGAAATAATGCAGCAGCGCGTGACCGGCCTCATGAAAAGCGACCATTTCCTTTTCTTTCGGTGGGATAACCTTTGATTTTCTGGCCACACCCATTAGAATCTTGTCTCTTGCCTCCTCGAAATCTTCCATTTCAACATGGGTTTTATTTTTTCGAGCGGCAAACAGCGCGGCCTCGTTTACCAGATTGGCAAGGTCGGCCCCGGAAGTTCCCGGAGTGGCCCGCGCAATCCTGTTGAAGTCAATATCTTTACTGATTGATATTTTTCTGCAATGGATCTTTACGATCTCTTCTCTTTCGTTTATATCCGGCATATCCACCACGACCTGGCGGTCAAAACGGCCGGGGCGTAAGAGTGCCGGGTCAAGAACATCCGGCCGGTTGGTGGCGGCCAGTATGATAACTCCGGATTTTGTATCAAAACCGTCCATTTCCACCAGCATCTGATTCAATGTCTGTTCCCGTTCATCGTGTCCGCCGCCGTACCCCGCGCCGCGGGTTCTGCCGACAGCGTCAAGTTCGTCGATAAATAAAATACAGGGCGCGCTTTTCCTGCCCTGATCGAACAGATCTCGCACGCGGCTGGCACCGACTCCGACAAACATTTCTACGAAATCTGATCCCGACATGTGGAAAAAGGGAACGTCCGCCTCACCGGCTATCGCTTTTGCCAAAAGGGTTTTCCCGGTGCCGGGCATACCGACTAGCAGTACTCCTTTGGGGATCTTTGCCCCGATCTTGGCAAATTTCTGCGGATTTTTAAGGAATTCAACCACTTCTTCCAATTCATATTTTGCCTCATCCTGTCCGGCCACATCGGTGAATGTGATTTTTTCAGCGCTGTCCAGGTAGCGCTTGGCCCTGCTTTTGCCGAACGACAGCGCTTTGTTACCGGTTCCCTGGATCTGCCTGAACATGAACCAGAGAAAGAAGATCATAATTCCCCAGGGTAACAGCTGAAGTATAATGGCAAACGGTGAGCTGGAAGAACGTTTTCCCACGTGGGTCTTCACCTTTTTATCAAGCAACGGTATTAAGGTATCGTCCCAATAGGTTATGGTGGTAGTATAACGATGATTTTGATTGTCCTCAAAGGTTATATATTTATCATCGGTTATTTCTACATACTTAACATCGCCCTGTTCAACCTTTTCCTTGAACCATGAATACGGCT
>Ga0315542_1001820_pt1 | contig 13250 bp, 12 predicted proteins | sample SalMarSW160120MG_FD_202541 | JGI IMG/M metagenome (GOLD analysis project Ga0315542, IMG submission 202541) | Salt marsh sediment microbial communities from the Plum Island Ecosystem LTER, Massachusetts, United States - Salt Marsh Sediment SW1601-20 ...
GCAGCTACCTGCATATTAGAGATTTTACAGCTCTGGCATCCGCCCATTTTGGAAGCGTTGCGAAGCTATTTCATCGGCAGGACGGTCCTGGGTAACTCTTTTTCAATTTCCGATTTTTTCTACTACGTAGCCGGGTCGCTTCTCGGCTGGTGGTGGATTCTCCGGCTGCAAAAGCACAGGAGTTCCGTAGGCAAAAATTAGCCTTTGAATGGTTTCCAAGAGCAAAACGGAATCACCGCTGAAAGTGGCGAGGAGGATATGCTGGAGTTAAATGTTCGAAACAGTATTCAGATCGCAGGCGTGCTGGATGAAACCGAAGCGCAAATGTTAGCGGAGTGTGGGGTGCGTTTCATCGGATTTCCGCTTCGCCTGGATGTTCACCAGCAGGATCTCGATGAAAATGAAGCGTTGCAAATAATCAAGAAGCTGCCCGCTGCCACTACCGCGGTGCTGATTACTTATCTGCGGCATGCGGATGAAATCGTTCGGTTAAGCCGCAAACTGGGCGTTTCAATTGTGCAGCTTCATGGAAAGCTGCCGGTAAAGGAAGCAGAAAAGGTAAAATCAGCAGCGCCTGAAATATCGATCATCAAAAGCTTGGTGGTGAAAGAGGATAATTATTCGGAGCTGAAACAGACAATCAAGGATTTTTCTGCCTGCGCAGACGCATTTATTACCGATACATTCGATCCGGTCAGCGGTGCCAGTGGCGCTACCGGCAAGACTCATAATTGGGAGGTGAGCCGCAAGTTGGTGGAGGTCTCGCCGCACCCGGTTATTCTGGCCGGCGGATTAAACCCGGCAAATGTGCGAAAAGCGATACTGGAAGTTCGACCGGCGGCAGTAGACAGCCACACCGGCGTGGAAGCACCGGACGGACGCAAGGATCGGTCGCTGGTAGAAGCGTTTGTCTCCGAGGCCAAGGATGCTTTTAACATCATACGCTAAACTTGCAGAATCTCATCTCAATAGCGGCAGAGATTGAAAGAACTCTCCGACCTTCTCATAGTCCGGAATCCTAAGCATTCACTATAAAAACGAGAAAATATTGCACATTCTTTTGAAATGATCTCGGCGGGTATTTCATGGCGGGTTCAAGGAATGCAAAAGGAAAGCGCTGTCACCTAAGCATTACGGTAGCTTGTTGGAAATAAATTCTTTCTGTCGATTCTCAACCCATCTGGCATCATTTCTGCCTGAATTGGCAAGGGTGCAAAGCAATTTTGATTTATAAACTCTGGCGGGCTTTTAATACACGGAAACCAATTCTATGTTTTCAATCGGCACAGCCGTCGTTGGCTTTTGTTTGAACAGTCCCGATAGTAAAGAGGTCGCAGATGGTCTGTTCATTCAAATTCTTCGCATCTTTCCTGTATGGCGGGGAAAATTTTTTAAGATAGCCGAATCATCGCTGAGCATCAAAATTGCCAGGAAATCAAATGATTGTATTGCTCTCTGCACAAATCATTTGGAAATGTATCGGTTGACTTACAGGAAAAAGTTGTTAAATTTATGAGATAGTTTAGTTTAAAAAGAAAAAATAGTCAATAAATGTTCAGGAGGTAAAACGTGTTCAAATTTTCAGGGTTCGTAGCTGCAACGGCGGTTTTTCTTATGCTGGTCATGTCCATGGGTTTGCTGGCACAGCAGGATATTGAAAGCCGTATTAAAGCGATTGAAAATGAAATGAGTCAGAAGCGGCAGGATAATCTTGATATAATTTCTCCCACAAATTTCAAAAAAGCCGAAGAGGAACTGGACAAAGCGAAAAAGGATTTTCAGGCAGGAAAAGATATCCGCGGCATTCAGGACAAGCTGGAAAAGGCGACCCGCTATCTCCGTTTGGTAGATGATGTAGGCCAGCAGGGTAAGATCCTTTTCAAGGATGTGCTGCAGGCCCGTGAAGACGCCCTGAATGTCCAGGCACCGGAATATGCCGCAAAAGAATTCCAGGAAAGTGAAGATCTGTTCATGGAAGCCAGCCAGAAATTGGAAAGAGGCGATTTGAACGGCGCCCGGAATACGGCGGCGAAGACCGAAGAAGCTTACCGGCAGTCCGAGCTTCGGGCCATTAAGGAGAACATTATTGGCAATGTTAAGGAACTGCTGAAGCAAGCGGATGAACAGGATGTAAAGGACCAGGCGCCGTTTACCCTGAAAGAGGCGCACAATCTGTATGATGAAGTACTGGTGATTCTAAACAGCAACCGCTATGCAAAAAGCAATGCCCGGGAAACAGCCGAAAAAGCGGAGTACCAGGTAAAACACGCCATGTACCTGGCGCAGGTAATCAAGAAATTGAAAAAAGATGACAAGAATTGGGAAATGCTGATCCGCGATTTTGAGGACCGGATGGATCACATCGCCGAACAATTGGGATTTGAAGGGCATTATGAAAACGGCCTGGCGGATACGGAGAAAGATATTGTTCTGGCAATACAGAATTTGAAAGAGGAAAATAAATCTCTGAAAGAGGATTTGAACACTGCGCAGGATGAGAATGAAAGTCTCAAACAAAAAATCCAGCAATATGAAAAGACGGTGGTAACCGAACTTCAGGAGAAGAAAGAGTGGGAAGAGAAGCTTCAAAAAATAGAGAAGAATTTTACAAAAGACGAAGCGCAGGTGTTACTTTCCGAGAATCAGATGATTATCCGGTTATATGGACTCACTTTTCGTTCCGGCTCGGCGGTCATCACTCCGGAGCATTTTATTCTGCTGACCAAAGTCATGCGGGCGTTGCGCGAATTCCCCAACAAAAAAATCCTGATTGCGGGTCATACGGATTCCCAGGGCAATGATGCTTACAATCTCAATCTTTCCGAAAATCGTGCTGCCGCAGTTCGTGCTTACCTTGAAGCCAATATGGGTCTGCCGCCCGATCAGTTCGAAAGCATCGGTTATGGCGAAAGCCGCCCGATTGCCAGCAACGATACGATGGAAGGCCGGGAGCTAAATCGGCGCATTGAAATCATTATTGATCTCAAATCGTCTGCGGAGCAGGCAACCAGCGATTAATGCGGATTGTTTCTCACGCAGAATTTCAGTAAAATTACCCGCAGTTTTTCAAAAGCTGCGGGTATGTTATGTACGGCTGGAATGCCCAATTTTCTTTAGTCGTATTTACGCTTGTACCGGCATTCAGCGCGAAATGCCGGTGGCGCTTTTTGGCTCTTGTGGAACTTTACGATATAGATTCAGCATAAAACTTCAGAAAAGTTGGAAAGAGATTGTAGCATGGATTCAATGGCATTAACCCCTGAACTCAAGGACAAATATAATAAACTAAAAGAATTAATTTCCAGCTATCCGAATCTGCTGGTTGCCTATTCAGGCGGTGTGGATTCAACCCTGCTGCTGAAAATTGCATTTGATGTTTTGGGTGAAAATACCATTGGCATTATTGGTATTTCACCCTCAATTCCTGGCAGAGAGGTAAAGGAAGCGCAGGAGATCGCCCGGAAGTTCAATCTCCCATTTGCGCTGGTGGAAACGCACGAAATGGATGATGCAAAATATTCACGCAATCCTGAGAATCGCTGCTATTACTGCAAGAAAGAGCTATTCGGCGAACTTTATGATTATGCTGCCGCCAATGGATTCACGCACCTGGCAGATGGGACAAATTTAGACGATGCCACTGACCACAGGCCGGGACGCCAGGCAGCAGCGGAATTGCATGTGGTGAGTCCCTTAAGTGAGGCTGGGCTCCAAAAACAGCATATCCGCCAGCTCAGCCGCTTTCTTGGTCTGCCAACCTGGAACAAGCCGGCACTGGCTTGTCTCTCTTCGCGATTTCCTACCGGTACCCCGATTACCGGCAAGGCTCTGCACATGGTCGAGGAGGCGGAAGATTACCTCTACTCGCGGGATTTTAAAATTCTGCGCGTACGCCATCATGGCAAACTGGCGAGAATTGAAGTGGGGGAAGAAGAGATAAACCGGTTGCTGGATGATGCGATCAGGAAAGAAATCTATCAGAGGTTCCGGGAAATCGGATACGCTTTTGTGTCGCTGGATCTGGCAGGGTACAGGCAGGGAAGTTTGAATCAACTTCTTGAAGGACAAACCACGAGAAATGATCTGAAATAGATGTTAGCTTCCATTCGTTCTGATGCTTTCCAGGAGTACCCGGGGATCCAACAAACCACGTTTTGGCTACCTGATGCTGAGTATTCTAAACTATTCAAGAAATTCGGCGCGGAAGAATCCATTAACAAAATTTTGCAGATGGCGGGCGAGAGGGAAGAGCGAATCGCACTGACCAGGCAGGTACATGGAAACAGCGTTCGTATTGTCAGCTCTGCCGGTGTCGCGGGAGAATACGATGGATTGGTGACCGAAACGCCGGAAATGAACCTGGTAATCCGGACGGCAGATTGTGCCGCGATCATGATTTATGATCCGCAGGAGCGGGTGATCGCCAATTTACACGCCGGCTGGAGGGGCGTCTATAAAAATATCATTGGGAATAGTATCCGGCTGATGAAAGAGACATGGAGAAGCCCGCTTGAAAACCTGGTGGTCGCGGTCGGGCCATTTATCCGGTCCTGCTGCTACCAGGTAGGCCCGGAGTTCCGTGGCTACTTCCCAGAGAATTATTTGCAGGTGCGAGAGGGCAAGCTGTACCTGGATATGGACAGCGCAATCCGGGATCAGATCCTGGGACATGGCGTCCGGGAAGCCAGTTTGTTTGTTGATGACAATTGCACCTGTTGCAGCGCACTCCGGTTACCATCGCACCGGCGAATGAAAAATAAAAACCGGCTCTTTCATATGATAAAATTGAAGGGGGAATGAAATGCACAAATCTATCGGACTTATTTTTTTTATTATCCTGGCGCCTCTGCTTGCGAGATCGCAGGAACCGCTCCAGGAGAACGCCAGCTATGTCAGTTTCGAGATCAACCGGACACCCATTATCTCGGGCGGATTTTTCTTGCAGGATTTGCTGGCCATTGAAGGCGGATTTGGTTTTGCTGCAAACGGTGACATCAAGAGCGACGGGCTGGGGATCAGAGTGGGGCTGGACAAATATCTGACAAACGAGCGCCTCGCGCCTTTCATTGGCGGCTTCACTCAATTTATTATCAATCCAAATGCATTGCATCAATCGGATTGGAAGGGTTCTCGGCTTTCGGTCGGCGGACACTTTGGGCTCAACTTTTTTGTTCTCAAGAATCTTTCTGTAGCTGGTACCCTTGGAGGCGAACTCCAGTTTAATTCACCAAAAGATGTGGATAGCTCGGTAAATTTTACTACCTTCACATCAGGAATAAAAGCAAGGTTGTTTTTTTAGTCCGGCATCGCGGATTTTTGCAGCCGAAAACCGATTTCATGTTTGTAGGTGAATATATTTTTTTATTTTTTGACGCTTCATTGCGCCGGGTCAATCTATTCCGAAACCCGGATGATTATTTTCATGCCGCCCGAGAGGGAACATGTTTTGGAAAAGGAACGGCAAGATTCTTTAAGTGATGCATGAGGTATATATTTGTACCTGAATGAGGATGCAGAATTCACCATGGAAATAAACCGGTTGAGAATGGAAAGGAGACGCTGTGGATTTAATCAAGGCAATAATTTTAGGAATAATACAGGGATTGTCGGAATTTCTGCCCATAAGCAGTTCCGGACACCTGGTGCTGGCGGAGGAACTTCTCCATTTTAAGGAAGGCGGACTGGCCTTCGAAGTTTTTGTCCATTTCGGAACACTGCTGGCAGTGGTGTGGGTCTTCCGGAAAGACATCGCGAAAATGATTCTCTCGCTGCCTGCTGTTTTTCAACTCCCCGGTGGCAACGTGGAAGGGGAGAGGAGAGAATATGCATTGTTGGATATTTATATCATCATCGCTTCTGTGCCTGCAGCAGTGGTCGGCCTTTTGTTCGAAGATGCTATCGAAGGGCTATTCGAAAGAGCTGAGTTGGTGCTCTTCATGCTTTTCGTGACCGGCGTAATTATGTGGAGTTCCCGTTACACCAGAGAGAAACGTGAGGAAATCGGCGGCTGGCGCTCATTGTTGATCGGGGTAGCGCAGGCTTTCGCAATTATTCCAGGTGTTTCCAGATCCGGCTCAACTATCGTAACCGGTTTATGGTTAGGGATTCGCCGCGATCTGGCAGCGCGCTTTTCTTTTATTCTTTCCGTACCAGTGATTTTTGGGGCAACATTGATAAAGTTCAAGGATTTGCTGGAAGTGCCGCCCACCAGTTCGCACCTGCATGATCTCATTGCTGCAACGCTTGCAGCAGCGATCGCCGGTTATTTTGCTATCATCTGGCTGCTGGACGTCATCCGGAAACAAAAATTGGAGTGGTTTGGTGTTTATTGCTTTGCGGTAAGTATCATCGGGCTCATTGTTCTGCTTGTCATTTAAATTTCCGCTCCTCATCAAACGGGAAGCCTCTGGCAAACCTGCGAAAAAGCCTTGATACTAATCATCTCCTGCTGGCTGCGCTTGTGCATTGATGGTAATTGTTTATCAATAGCACGGGCTAAATGGAGTCTCCAAAGGATGCGGTCTTTGGAGATGTTCGAATGTCGATTGCCCAATAGTATTTGAATATAGCAGGGCAATCTCTCTTCTTATCAGCAAAAAGCAATCCTGCAAGTTACATCCATTTTGCCCAGAGCAGAAGGCCCCGGCTCAGACAGCCGGGGATTTGTTTATTGTGAAAAAAGCGGCAGATTGCGGTCTACAGCTTGAGAGACGGTTGAACAGCTCGCGCCGGGGCTTAAACGCGATAGGATTGGCGGGTGGCTCCATGATGACGAAGCAGCGACGAGGAAATATTGGACACCCTGGTGTTGAGTTTTGCGAAAAAAATGATGAAAAAACGGTCACTTTCTGACAAGCATAAATCTCTCCCAGTTTTGGTAACTAAATGAAATAAATGACATTACGATTAATGGCATCATATTTGATAAAATACTGAACGAAGCGTATCGAATAAGGATGTTAGAACAAACATGGAGGTTAAGTTGACACCATCCGTTGGTAACAAAGTTCTAAACCGTTTTATTAAACCCAATTTAATCAAATAATTTAAGGAGGAATTATCATGGGTCAGCAGCAATTATTGCTCATCGTTTTAGGTATCATCATCGTCGGTATCGCCATTGCAGTAGGTGTTACCATGTTCCAGAGCAGTGCAGTGGACACTAACCGCCAGTCAGTGATCAGCGATATGGCGAACCTGGCAGCCAAGGCACAGCGCTTCTACCGGACACCCACCCAATTGGGCGGTGGTGCACAGGATTTCAACGGATTCCGCTTGGGGACACTGGATTGTGAAAATGCAAACGGAAGCTACCGGGTCTTTACAGCCGCTCCTGATGCCACTTCAGATGCCGCTCCGGCCGACACGACCTCGAATATCAGTGTAGGGAGTGCCGCATCAACCATATACATTTATGGCTGGGGTAAAGAGAACGGCGATCGTGACGATTCAACCATGCCTGTACAGGGCTATGTTACGGTTACCGGAAATGGGATGACCACGACCATTGTGAACTAAGAATCGCGAATTTTGGGGTGTTCTTCATCATGGGTGGGGAGCGCCCCTTTTTTTTCTGAGGGAGTTTAGAATACCATGCCTGATTTCAGATTTGAGGGAACTTCAATAAACGGTAGGTCGGTTCAGGGCGTTATTGCTGCCGACAGTTCATCCGAGGCCAAGAGAAAGGTACGTAAACTGGCCGAACAACATCGGGTGAAGATTCAACGCCTGCGCAAAAGAAAGACCTTTATCTACAAGGTTCAAAAAAATGGCGATAAACCGACCACCGGAGAACAAAAAGCGTTCACCAAAGAAGAAGTGCAGCAGGCATTAACTAAACTCGGATACAAAATTCTGAAGATTCAGCCTAAAGTATTGGCGCTGAAACTCAAACCCCCTACAACGGAGATTGTCACCTTCGTTCGACTCAGTGCCGATCTTTTGCGCGAAAAATTGCCCTTCAACGAAGTGCTGCAACTGCTTGGAAACGATATGCAAAATCCTACGCTTAAGGAAGCTATTCGTGAAATCAATAATGATTTGCGGCAGGGAAAAGATAGTGAGGAAGCATTCATCAAGCAGGAAAAAGCTTTGGGCAAATTCAGTGCGAGAATGCTGGGACTGGCATCCAAAAGTGGCAACATGACTGATGTATATGAAAGCACAGCCAAATTTCTGGAACGGAATGCGGAATTCAAAAAGAACCTGCGCAGCGCGCTTATTATGCCCATGTTTACGTTACTGGTACTTTTTGGCGCCGTCATTTTCTATGTTGCATATATTTTCCCCGAAACTGCCAAGCTGTTTCAGAAACTGGGCAGCGAGCTTCCGCCAATGACAACCGCAACGCTTCAATTTAGTGATTTTCTGATCAATAACATGTTTTACATCCTGGTCATTGTGGTCGCCGCCGCGGGTGGTTTCATTTACTTCATTAGAACACCGCGAGGTAAATTTCTAAAAGACAAATACATCTTTAAGGTGCCGATGATCGGTCCGCTGGTACACAAAACGACCATCGAGATTTTTTGCCGGGTGTTCTATTCGCTTTACAGCGGTTCGGGAGAAAATGTAGATGCCATCAAGCTGGCTGCGGAAGCCTGCGGTAATAAATATTTTGAGGATCAGCTTAAAACCGTAGCCATACCGATGATGCTTAGCCAAGGTAAAGGGCTGGTGCAATCCTTCGAAGCTTCGGGCGTTTTTACCAAAACAGCATTGGCGCGATTCCATTCCGGCGCTGAAACCGGAACGGTAAAAACTACCGCCATGCAGATCGCGAATTATTACGAAAGAGAGACGGTTTACAAACTCAAGAATGCGGTGGACTTTGTGCAGCTCGCTATTGCGATGATTATTATGATTGTAATGACTGCGCTCACGTTGGTCTCGTCGGAGACGGCAATGATCAGTCCCAAATCGCCCATCGGTTAATTGAGCATGTGAATGGACGGGAGACGAATTAATACATGAATGGCCAAATACCCGACTTCAAATCAATTACAAAATCCCTGGATGTGAGTGATCGCTTAGGGATTACGCTTTATAAGAAGGGCATTGTGGACCTGCCCACCCTTGAAAGAGCCATCAAGGTAAAAGAGCAGGATGATTCAAACCGCCGGCGAAGCCTCGCCCAAATATTAGTCAAAGACTTCAATATTGAACATGACAGCGTTTTCCGGGAAGTAACTGAGCTTTATGGATTTCGCGAGATATACCTCAAAGATGAAAATGTCGATCAAAAACGAATCGATTTCATGCGGAAGATGCTGGAATTGCTGCCGGACTCTCTCCGCAATTTGATGAGAGAAGATAAACTGGTTGTTTTTAAATATGATGAGTATCGTCCTTACAAGCTCATATTTCTGGCGGCTGATCCTACCAGCACCAATATCCCGGTAATTGCCAGGGCGATTGGCGCCAAACGATATGAAGTGTGTTACGTGAGATACAAAGATTTGCAGGTGCTGCTCGATTCTGTTTTTCCTGAGCAAAATGAATATCTGAAAGTACTTGAGGATATGTCGCTTGAAATCGATGAAGAGGAAATGGACGATGTTTCTCTGGATGAAGCGGCGATCGATGCGGAGATTAATAAGAGCCTGCTTGTCAATCTTGTTGAGGGAATGTTGATTGAAGCGGTGCGAAGAGGCGCGAGCGACATTCATGTAATTCCCAGGGACCTCAAAACGTCCGATATCCATTTCCGGATCGACGGGAAACTGCAGATTTGGCACACCCAGGATGGCGTAAGGCCGGAGGCTTTGACAGCGGTGATTAAAGACCGTTCAAAAAATATTGACAGGTTTGAGCGCGAAGTTGCTCAGGACGGGTTTATTCAACGCAAAGTGGACGGACACATGATCCGATACCGCGTTTCGGTTCTCCCGATTGTTGGGCGAGAGTTTGAATACAAGCTGGAAAGCGTGGTTATCCGAATCCTTGATGACCGGAAGGTGATTAGCGACCTCGATAAGCTGGGTTTTCAGGGTAAGGCAAAGGAATTTTTCATTAAAGCGATTTCAAAGCCGCAGGGAATGGTAATCGTCACCGGGCCAACCGGTAGCGGTAAATCGACCACACTGATTGCTGCTCTAAGCTACATCATAAAACCGGAAATCAACGTTCTGACAGTAGAAGACCCGGTTGAGTACATTATTTCCGGCGCCAGACAAATCAAGATCAGTCTGAAAAACGATTTTGAGAGAGCATTAAGATCTATTCTGCGCCACGACCCGGATGTAGTAATGGTGGGAGAAATTCGCGACAAAGAGACTGCCGAAACAGCCATAAAGCTGGCCAACACCGGGCACCTCACATTTTCAACCCTGCATACCAACGATGCCCCAAGTGCGGTTTCGCGTCTTTATAAAATGGGTATTGAAACATTCCTGATCGCCTACGCCATCAACATCATTATCGCCCAGCGATTAATCCGGCGATTGTGCGACAAATGCAAGCGCCCCACGAAAGATCTAAATCCTGAGGTGCCGTTAGGATTGGGATTTACGCCGGAAGAGGTAAAAGAAACGGTTTTTTATGAAGCCGTTGGTTGTAAACACTGTCATGGAGGCTACAAGGGGCGGGTAGCAATTCATGAGGCGCTGTTTTTCAGCAAGGAGATCCGAAACCTGATTTTTAAGACCGGAAAAGAGATTGATGAAGAATCCATCAGAAATCAGGCAGTGAAGGATGGAATGCTAACTCTGCGTGCCGCCGGTAGAGAAAGAGTTAAGCAGGGAGTTTCCACATTAGCGGAAGTTGCATATGCCACTTCGGAAGATTAAAAGAAGAGAAATACAATGAATACAGGTCAAACCATGTTGACGTTCGGAGCGCTTACTTTGCTCAGCTTTGTTATTCTGAATCTCAACAAGAATTTGGGCCAAAGCGATATTTCGCTGGCCCAAAACAGGTATCGTCTGGAAGCATTGTCCATCATGAGTTCATATATCGAAGAGACCAGTCAGTATTTTTTTGATGAAGCATCCACGGATACACTGACCTATAAAACGCTAAATGATTTTACTCTCCCCAATCAATTGGGGATGGAACATAATGATTACGGGGTACCGGATGATTTTGATGATTTTAATAACTACTCTGTTAAAGATACGGGTATGAGTGGTGTTATTTACAAACTGAACTTCAAAGTAGAATATGTTCAACTGGTAGGCAGCGCAATGGTGATTTCTATCTCACGCAAGTACAATAAGCAAATGACTATCTCAATTTCCGATAATTATGCCGATCCCTTGATATTTCGGTATAAAAATGGAGTCAAAATAAAAGATACGTTGCAGGTTTCGTTTGTAAACAGTTACTGGTTTTATAATTAATTACGAAAGGGCAAGAGGGTGGCGACACTCCTGGACATTTTAGGGGGCCTTTTTATCTCCGGTTTTTTATTGCTCATTGCTCTTACTGCGTCCGATACTGCTACAACCGAGTTTTTTAATTACAACTCCGATGCAATTATCCAACAAAATTTATCGGACCTATCGGATGTAATCCAGTATGATCTGCGAAAAATGGGATTTGGTATTCCTGAGGTGAACCAAAACACAATTCTGCAGATTGCGCAACCCAATCATATCAAATACCTGTCGCAACTGAATATGGACAGTGATTGTCGCGTTCCGGTTGCAGGCGTCTCCACGCTCGACAATATTCCCGATACGATTGAATACAACATTGATTCACTGGAATCGGTTGATTATGGCGATACATCAATTACCACCTATACAATACGACGGACAATAAAAATTACACCCTCCACCTCACATACCATGCAGATTGGTGTGATTGGGAATAATAATGTGTTTCGCTACCTGAACCAGATAGGGGATCCGGCTGCTATCATTTCCGCCACAAAAATGGTGGAAGTAACACTAACTGCTTTTAATCCCAGGATAACCCTGAGTTCAGATTTCGTGATGAGTCAACTCAGCAATGGCGATGATCCGGAGTTCCGGAAGCGAGAGTTACGACGGTTGCTGCGCGCATCGTATTGGCGTCAGACAAGGTTAATCTCTAAAAATCTAAGAAGATAAACCGGGGTGCAATAATGTTAGGAAAAGGATCATTACTAATCGTTCTTGCGTTTTCGTTAGCGTTTTCGCTGTATCAAATGAAAATCAGCCGTGCGGTTTTGTCCACATCCGATAATTTTAACCGAAACTATATCGAAACAGCGGTCCACGAATCGGCATTGAGCGCCACAAATCTGGCTGTCAATAAAGTGTGGGATCAAAAAATCAATTCAGACACTTTTCAAGTAGTTGTAAACCAGTGTACATCTATGGTAAATATTTATCCGGTGGGAACCGACACGATTAAGGTAAAGACAAAAGCCTGGGGATATATATTTGATCCGGAAACCGATGCAGTCAACAACCAGCCGCTCAAGCTCGCCGATTCGGTTACGGCCTACTTTTCATACAACATGCCTATTTCGCAATATTTTTGGTTTACTTCCAACGAAAACGGCGTGTACTGGATTTCCGGAGACACCGTCTGGGGGCCCGTTCATACTAATACGGTGCTAAATACAAATGGGGACCCTGTTTTCTATGGCAAGGTTACGGCAGGAAAGGGAATAGCACCGAATCCAATATCCCATGGGAATAGAGCCAAATTTTATGGCGGATGGGAGGTTGGGATAAAAGTTGAGATACCGACCGATATGTCTCCTTTGATTGCTGCCGCGATTGCGGGCAACGGAGGCGCTGCGCCCAACGAAAAATGTATCTATAATCAAACCACAACTTTCGATTTTCAATCGGACGGCAGCATCATCCGAACTGTTGGCACAGATCCCCCAGATACAGTCGCATCGCTCAGCGGTATTGCGCCTACAGGTGTAATCTATTGCTCTCAAAACGTTCATGTGAAGGGAGTATTTAATGGGCAAGCGACAATATATAGCGAAGGCAATGTTTACATCGAAAATGATATTGTGTATGCTGATGACCCTCTAACAAATCCCAACTCGGATGATCTTCTGGGGCTGGTTGCTGCCAACGATGTAATTGTTTCGGATAACTATGCCAACAACCATGACTTGAATGTTCAGGCCTGCGTATTGGCAGTAAATGGTTCGTTTATGGCACAGAATTATAGCTCACGGCCGATTTCCGGGGTGCTGCGGTTTACCGGTAGTATTGTGCAGGATAACCGGGGGCCGGTGGGACAATTTGGTTGGGGGGGGTCAATCATACATGGCTATAGCAAACGATACAGGTTTGATG